>Ga0265780_10001003_pt1 | contig 41570 bp, 38 predicted proteins | sample P1T30metagenome_FD_192432 | JGI IMG/M metagenome (GOLD analysis project Ga0265780, IMG submission 192432) | Plant litter microbial communities from East Loma Ridge, Irvine, California - P1 T30 | ecosystem: Environmental > Terrestrial > Plant litter > Unclassified | place: USA: California...
CCGAGACGCAGTTCGGCGACTCGGCCGAAGACATCCTGTGCGTCTTCTCGTTCGCTCACAACCCGACGTCGGTCACGATCCACGCCCCGCAGTTCGCGGGTCGGACGCTCTACGACCTCTTCGGCGGGGCCCAGTTCCCCTCGTTCGACGACGAGGGCCGCGTGACGCTCACCCTCGGCACGCAGGCGTTCTTCTGGCTCCACGTCGGTGACGTGCCGAACACCGGGCAGGGCGTCGTCGGTGGTGCCTCCTAAACTCGAGGCGTGACCGACACCGACCTCTCCCCGGCCCCGACCGCATCATCGGACGCGGTCGCGTCCGGTGAGCCGATCCCCGTCGGCCCCGTGCCGACCGAGTGGTGGAAGGCACTCGGCGTCTTCGACCTCGAGACGACCGGCATCGACGTCGAGACGGCCCGGATCGTCACCGCGCACGTCGGTCTGATCGACGCCGACGGCACGAGCATCGCGCATGGCGCCTGGCTCGCCGACCCCGGCATCGAGATCCCCGAGCAGGCGAGCGCCGTGCACGGCATCTCGACCGAGCAGGCTCGGGCCGAGGGGCGTCCGGCGGCCGAGGTCGTCGCCGAGGTCGTGGCGGCCGTCAGGGCCGTCTTCGCCCGTGGCGTGCCGCTCGTCGTGTACAACGCGCCGTACGACCTGACCCTCCTCGACCGTGAGGCGCGGCGGCACGGCGTCGAGCCCCTGGGCGACGTGAGCGCCATCGGCTGCGTCGTCGACCCGCTCGTCATCGACAAGGCCGTCGACCGGTACCGGAAGGGCAAGCGGACTCTCGAGGCGGCGGCCGAGGTCTACGGGGTCAGCCTCGACGACGCCCACGACGCGGGGGCGGATGCGATCGCGGCGGGCCGGGTGGCCCAGGCCATGGCCCGGAAGTTCCCGGATCAGCTCGCGGTGCCGTCGACCGATCTGCACGACCAGCAGATGGGCTGGTGCGCGACGCAGGCCGAGAGCTTCCAGCAGTACATGCGACGCAGCAAGGATCCCACGTTCACGGCCTCGGGCGAGTGGCCCCAACGGTCCGCAGGACTCTGACCCGGGTCTCGCGCGTCCTGATCCCCCGAGCCGGCATCACCGTCCGGCGACTCCGGATCGCGCTGGCTGCACAGACGGAACGGGGCGGCCCACCGAAGTGGACCGCCCCGTTCGACGTCTGAGGCCGGAGCCTACTTGCCGAAGTTCTTGTAGCGCGAGTTGAACTTCTCGACGCGACCGGCCGAGTCGAGGATGCGCTGCTTGCCCGTGTAGAACGGGTGCGACTCGGACGAGATCTCGACGTCGATGACCGGGTAGGTCTCACCGTCGAGCTCGATGGTCTTGTCGCTGGTCGTCGTGGAGCGCGTCAGGAACGTGGCGCCCGATGCGAGGTCGCGGAAGACGATCTGCTTGTACTCGGGGTGGATGTCGGTCTTCATGATTGTCCTAGGTCTAGCGAACGAGTGATGGAGTTGATGTCGGGGGGACGTTGCCGTCGTGGCACCGGGACGTGAGTCCGTGACCAGCTATGAACGATACCAGACGTGCGGCCCGGAACGCAGGAGGCGCGGGTCAGCCGGCCGCGCGCGCCGAGTACCGGCCGTCGCGCACCTCGACCTCGAGCGTCACGCCGAAGGTCGAGCCGAGCGTCTCCGCGGTGAGGACGTCCGCGAGGGGGCCCGCGGCGACGACGGACCCGCGGTCGAGGAGGAGCGCGTGGGTGAAACCGCGGGGCACCTCCTCGACGTGGTGGGTCACCATGACGATCGCCGGGGCGTCGTGGGACTGCGCGTAGCCCGAGAGCATCTGGAGGAGCTCCTCACGCGCGCCGAGGTCGAGGCTGGCGGCCGGCTCGTCGAGCAGGAGGAGCTCGGGGTCGGTCATCACCGCACGGGCGATCTGGACGCGCTTCTGCTCGCCGTCGCTCAGCTCGCCGAAGGTCCTCTCGGCGAGGTGGTCGAGATTCCACTCGTCGAGCACGCGATGCGCGCGGCGCACGTCGACGTTCTCGTACTCCTCGTTCCAGCGCCCGGTGACGGAGTAGGCGGCCGTCAGGACGACGTCCACGACCTTCTCCTTGGCGGGGATGCGGCGGGCGATCGTCGTCGAGGCGAAGCCGATGCGCGGTCGCAGATCGAAGAGGTCGACCGTCCCGAGGTCGCCGCCGAGCACCTCGGCGGTGCCGGACGAGGGGTGCGACTGGGCCGCGGCGACCTGGAGCAGCGAGCTCTTGCCGGCGCCGTTCGGGCCGAGCACGACCCAGCGCTCGTCGGACTCGACCGTCCAGTTGACGGAGTCGACGACGGCGGTGCCGCCCCGGACGATCGAGACATCGGACAGCTGAAGGACGGTAGGCATGCGATCAGCCTATCGACGCAGACCCGAGTAGACCTCGAGGGTCCGCTCGGCGATCCGCGACCACGAGAACTCGGCTTCGGCCCGCATGCGCCCGGCGCGCCCCATGAGCTTCGCGAGCCCCGGGTCGGAGACCACGTCGGTGAGGATCCCCGCCAGATCGCGCACGAAGCGATCGGGGTCGGTGGGGGTCCCGGTGCCGTCCTGGACCTGATCGAGGGGCACCACCCGACCGGTGAGACCGTCGGCGACCACCTCGGGGATCCCGCCGGTGCCGGAGCCCACGACGGGCACGCCGCAGGCCATGGCCTCGAGGTTGACGATGCCGAGAGGCTCGTAGATCGACGGGCAGACGAAGGTCGTCGCGGAGGTCAGGACCGCGCTCAGCTCGTGGCGGGGCAGGACGCGATCGATCCAGACCACACCCGTGCGCGCCTCCTGCAGCTCGTGGACGAGCCCGGTCACCTCGGCCATGATCTCGGGAGTGTCCGGGGCGCCCGCGCAGAGCACCAGCTGGACGTCGGGCGGCAGGAGCCGGGCCGCCCGCAGCAGGTAGGGCAGACCCTTCTGGCGCGTGATGCGCCCGACGAAGACGACGGACGGTCGGTCGGGATCGATCCCGAGGTCGCGGAGGACCCCCTCGTCGCTGACGGGACGCCACGCGTCGAGGTCGATGCCGTTGTAGACGACGCTGACCTTGCCCTCGTCGATCGTCGGGTACGACCGGAGGATGTCGCGGCGCATGCCCTCGCTCACGGCGATGACGGCGTCGGCGGTCTCGTAGGCCTGTCTCTCGATCCAGCTCGACACGCGGTAGCCGCCGCCGAGCTGCTCGGCCTTCCACGGCCGGAGGGGCTCGAGACTGTGCGCCGTCAGGACGTGAGGCACATCGTGCAGCATCTGCGCCAGCTGCCCGGCCGCGTTCGCGTACCAGGTGTGGCTGTGCACGACATCGGCTCCGGCGACGTCCTGCGCGGCGAGGAGATCGCTGCCGAGGGTCCGGAAGGTGGGGTTGGCGGAGGCCAGCGCCGGCAGCTCCGGGTAGCCCGTGGTGCCGGGCTCGTCGTCGACGTCGCCGAGGGCTCTCACCCGGACGTCGATGGACTCCCGGAGGGCCTTGACGAGCTCGACGACGTGGACGCCGGCGCCTCCGTAGACGTTCGGCGGATATTCCTTGGTGATGACATCGACTCGCACGAGAGTCACCGTAGTCGCGCGGCGACGAAACGTGCCATTCTGACCCCATGGCATCAAAGAAGATCTTCGGCATCGTCCTCGCCGGTGGAGAGGGCAAGCGACTCATGCCCCTCACGGCCGACCGGGCCAAACCGGCCGTCCCGTTCGGCGGCAACTACCGACTGATCGACTTCGCGCTGTCGAACCTCATCAACTCCGGACTGCGTCAGATCGTCGTGCTGACCCAGTACAAGTCGCACAGTCTCGACCGCCACGTCTCGCAGACCTGGTCGATCGAGGGGCTCCTCGGCGCCTACGTCGCGTCGGTCCCGGCCCAGCAGCGACTGGGCAAGCGCTGGTTCGCCGGCAGTGCCGACGCGATCCTCCAGAGCCTCAACCTGCTGCGTGACGAGAAGCCGGACATCGTCGTCGTCGTCGGCGCGGACCACGTCTACCGGATGGACTTCTCGCAGATGATCGAGGCGCACATCGCCTCGGGGGCCGGTGTCACGGTCGCGGCCATCCGCCAGCCCATCTCCCTCGCCGACCAGTTCGGCGTGATCGAGGTCGACTCCGACGACCCCACGCGCATCGGGCGGTTCCTGGAGAAGCCGAAGGACGCCACGGGTCTGCCGGACTCCCCCGACGAGATCCTCGCCTCGATGGGCAACTACGTCTTCGACGCGGACGTCCTCATCGACGCGGTCCTGCGCGACGGGGAGAACCCCGAGTCGGATCACGACATGGGGGGCGACATCGTCCCGGACTTCGTCTCCCGCAAGGACGCCGCGGTCTATGACCTGAACCGCAACGAGGTCCCCGGCTCGACCGAGCGCGACCGGTACTACTGGCGCGACGTCGGCACGATCGACTCGTTCTACGACGCGCACCGCGACCTCATCTCCGCCCTGCCGATCTTCAACCTGTACAACACCGACTGGCCGATCTTCAGTCAGCAGCTCAACTCGCCCCCGGCGAAGTTCGTGCGAGACGGGCACGGGAACCTCGGGACGACCATCGACTCGATCGTCTCGCTCGGCTCCCTGCTCTCGGGCGCTCACGTCGAGCGCAGCGTGCTGGGGCCGTGGAGCACCCTCGACTCGGGATCCCGTGTCGTCGACTCCGTGGTGTTCGAGCGGGCGCACATCGGGCCGAACGCGACCGTCAACCGGGCGATCCTCGACAAGGACGTCGTCATCGCCGAGGGAGCCTCGGTAGGCGTCGATCACGAGGCCGACCGGGCCAGGGGCTTCACGGTGACGCCGTCGGGCATCACGGTGGTGGGCAAGGGCGTCCGGGTCGACCAGTAGTCGTCCGTGCCCACGGGCACCTCTAGGCTGAGCGGGTGCCGCGCTTCCTGACAGTCCTCGACGTCGACTCCACCCTCATCCAGGACGAGGTCATCGAGCTCCTGGCCGAGGCTGCCGGGGTGCGCGACGAGGTGGCGGGCATCACGGACAGGGCGATGGCCGGTGAGCTCGATTTCGCCGAGAGCCTCGCCGCCCGTGTCGCGACGCTCGCCGGGCTGCCCGTCTCCGTCTTCGCCGAGGTATCGGAGCGCCTCCGTCCCACTGGCGGTGCCGATCGACTCGTCGAGGTCGTCCGGTCTCACGGAGGCGTGGTCGCGGTCGTCTCCGGCGGTTTCCACGAGACCCTCGACCCCCTGGCCGGTCGACTCGGTCTCGATCGCTGGCGCGCCAACCGGCTCGGCGTCGTCTCCGGCCGTCTGACGGGCGAGACCACCGGTCCGATCATCGATGCGGCGGCCAAGGCCGAGTCCCTGAGGACGTGGGCCGAGGAGTTCGGCATCCCCCTGGACCGGACCATCGCGATCGGCGACGGCGCGAACGACCTCGAGATGATGCGCGTCGCGGGTCTCTCGATCGCCTTCAACGCGAAGCCCGTGGTGCGCGCTCAGGCCGATCTGGTCGTGGCCGACCGTGAACTCTCGCAGGTGCTCGCCGTCATGGGACTCTCATCGCGGTGACGAGCCCAGGAGGCGCGGCTCGTCCGAGCGGACCCGCGCCTCCGTCCTCGTCCGTCGCGTCAGTGGCCCATGCCGAGGCCGCCGTCGACGGGGATCACGGCACCTGAGATGTAGGCGGAGTCGTCGCCGGCCAGCCAGGTGATCGTCTTCGCGACCTCGGCCGCGCTGCCGTACCGACCGGCAGGGATGACCTTCTTGTAGTCGTCCTGGACGTCGTCGGGCAACGCGGCGGTCATGTCCGTCTCGATGAAGCCCGGAGCGATCACGTTCGCGGTGATCCCCCGGCCGCCGAGCTCACGGGTGAGCGAGCGGGCGAAGCCGATGAGAGCGCTCTTCGAGGCGGCGTAGTTGGTCTGACCGGCGCCGCCGTAGAGACCGACCACGCTGGAGACCAGGAGGATCCGGCCGAAGCGGGCTCTGATCATGTTCTTCGACGCCCGCTTGACCACGCGGAACGCTCCCCCGAGGTTGGTGTCGACCACCGACGAGAAGTCCTCCTCCGTCATGCGCATGAGGAGGACGTCCTTGGTGATGCCGGCGTTGGCGACCACGACCTCGACGGGGCCGAGCGCGGCCTCCACCGTGGTGAACGCGGTGTCGACGGACGCCGGGTCGGTCACGTCGGCGACGACCGTGAGCGAACCCTCCGGTCCGCTGCCGCTCCGCGCGGTGACGGCGACTCGGTGGCCTGCTGCCACGAACTCCTCGGCGATCGTGTAGCCGATCCCTCGGTTGCCTCCGGTGATGAGGACTGTTCGGGGGGTGTTCATGGGTGTCTCCTCGATGCGATCTGATGCGGCCCGGTCGACGGGCCATCCTCCAGCCTACTGTCGGCTCGACGCCGTACGATCTGACCAGGCGCCCGACCGAGACGCACCCAGAGTTCGTGAGTGAATTGAAGACATCGCAACCGATCACCTCGCTTCCGCCGTCGCCGGCGGACGATCGTCATGCCCGGATGATCCGCTACCTCGTGGCCATGGGCATCCGGATCGTCTGCATCGCCCTGTGCTTCGTGATCCCGCTCAGCTGGTGGACGCTGCTCCCCGTGGCGGGAGCCGTGCTCATCCCCTACTTCGCCGTCGTGCTGGTCAACGTCGGACACGACCCCGGCCAGAGCGTCGAGCGACCGGGTGCGATCGAGACCTACCGGCAGCCCGAGCAGCCCTGGGCGCCCCCGACGGCGACGCCGAGCTGGCACGAGCCGAGCAGCGACGACGGCTCCGATCGGCGTGCCCCGAAGGGCGACGTCTGATGCTCGGCCTCGGAGCCGTCGGCCCGGACGACGTGCAGTGCTCCCGCGCCGGGTGCGCAGCCCTCGCGACCCGTGCGGTGAACTGGCGCAACCCGAAGATCCACGGCATCGACCGGGTCAAGGTCTGGTCGGCGTGCGACGAGCACGTCGACTTCCTTCAGGAGTTCCTGCTCGCGCGGGACTTCCCCGTCGTGGTCACGGCCGTCGGCGTCGAGGTGGAGTCGGTCGGGGCGGCCACATGACCGGGTTCCGGTTGCTGCTGTCGAAGAAGTGGCTCGGATACCTCGGGGTCGTCGTGGCCTTCGCGCTGATCTGCGCCATGCTCGCGAACTGGCAATGGAACCGTCACGAAGAGAAGATGGCGGTCGTGCATCAGCTGGAGCAGCGTTACGACGCTCCGCCGGTCCCGGTCGAGGCGGCTCTGCCCGGGGCGTCGTCCTACGATCCGGGCGCCGAGTGGCAGCCGGTCGAGATGCGCGGACGGTACCTCGTCGACGAGACGCTCCTGGTGCGCAATCGCCCCTACAACGGGCAGCCCGGTTTCGCCGTGCTCGTCCCGTTCCAGATCGACGGCGGGCGGGTCTTCGTCGTCGACCGCGGATGGGTGCCCACAGGCAACGATCAGGACGCTCCCGACGTCGTTCCGGCGCCCCCGACGGGGCAGGTCACCGTCGTGGCGCGGATCAAGCCGGGAGAGCCCGCCGTGGGCGACCGCACGGCCGTCGCCGGGACGAACCAGATCGCGACCATCCAGTTGAGCGAGGTCCAGAAGCGGGTCGATCGGGAGATCTACTCGGCTGCCTACGGACAGCTCCTCTCCGAGGACCCGACCCCGGCGACGACCCCGGTCAAGTACGCCGAGCCGGAGATCGACACGGGGCTCAACCTCTCGTACTTCGTGCAGTGGATCATGTTCGCGGCCGGCGCGTTCCTGTTCCTCTTCTACGTCATCCGACAGGAGCAGCGCAACAGCCGGGCCGATGCCGACGAGGCGGCCGAGGCGGCGCGAGAGGGCGACGCGCGCGTCGCCGATCGGCCCCGTCGAGGCGCGCGACCGCGGACGCGCGCCCGACATGACGACGACGTCGAGGATGAGATCCTCGACGCCGTCTCGCGGTGAGGCCGAGAGCCTCGGCCCTCAGGCGAGGTTGATGAGCTCGCTGTAGTCCGGGGTCCAGTGGTCCTCCGTGCCCTCGGGCATGATGAGGACGCGCTCCGGGTTCAGAGCCTCGACGGCACCCTCGTCGTGGCTGACCAGGACCACGGCGCCTTCGTAGTTGGCGAGGGCGTCCAGGATCTCGAGGCGGCTGGCGGGGTCGAGGTTGTTCGTGGGCTCGTCGAGCAGCAGGACGTTGGCTCCGGACACGACGATCATCGCGAGAGCGAGGCGCGTCTTCTCACCGCCGGACAGGACGCCGGCGGGCTTGGCGGAGTCGTCCCCCGTGAACAGGAACGAGCCGAGCACCCGGCGCGCCTCCATCTCGGTGATGTTCGGCGAGGAGGACACCATGTTCTCGAGCACGCTGCGCTTGACGTCGATCGTCTCGTGCTCTTGCGCGTAGTAGCCCACCCGGAGCCCGTGCCCCGGCTCGAGCTGGCCGGTGTCGGGCTCGTCCACGCCGGCGAGGATGCGCAGCAGGGTCGTCTTGCCGGCACCGTTGAGCCCGAGGATGACCACCTTGGACCCGCGGTCGATCGCCAGGTCGACAGCCGTGAAGATCTCGAGCGAGCCGTAGCTCTTCGACAGGTTGGAGGCCATGAGGGGCGTCTTGCCGCACGCGACCGGGGTCGGGAACCTGAGCTTCGCGACGCGATCGACGGCACGCACCTCGTCCAACCCGGCGAGGAGCTTCTCGGCCCGGGCGACCATCTGGTGGGCGGCCGCCGCCTTGGACGCCTTCGCTCCGAAGCGGGCGGCCTGCTTCTGCAGAGCCGACGCCTGCTTCTCGGCGTTCGAGCGCTCCTTCTTGCGGCGCTCCTCGTCGGCGGCGCGTTGACGCTGGTAGTTCCGCCATCCCATGTTGTAGATGTCGATGGCCTGGCGGTTCGCATCGAGGTAGAAGACGCGGTTCACGACCTCCTCCACGAGCTCGATGTCGTGACTGATCACGATGACCCCGCCCTGGTAGGTCTTGAGGTACTCGCGGAGCCAGACGACCGAATCGGCGTCGAGGTGGTTGGTCGGCTCGTCGAGGATCATGGTGTCGGCGGCCGAGAACAGGATGCGCGCCAACTCGATGCGACGTCGCTGACCACCCGACAGGGTCGACAGGGGCTGTTCGAGGATGCGGTCGGGGAGGCTGAGGTTGCTGGCGATCGAGGCCGCCTCGGCCTCGGCGGCGTATCCGCCGAGGGCGTTGAAGCGATCGTCGAGGTCGCCGTAGCGCTTCATCGCACGCGCCGCGACGGCGGGGTCGTCGCTGCCCATCTCGATCGAGGCCTCCTGGATGCCCAGGAGGATCTGACCGAGCCCGCGGGCGTCGAGGATGCGCGTGCGGGCGAGATCCTCGGGGTTGCCGCTGCGAGGGTCCTGCGGGAGGTAGCCGATCTCGCCTGTCTTCTCGATGGTGCCGCCGGTGGGCAGCGTCTCACCGGCGAGCGTCTTGGTCATCGTGGTCTTGCCGGCGCCGTTCCGGCCGACGAGGCCGATCTTGTCGCCCTTGTCGACGCGGAAGGTCACGTCTTCCATCAGCAGGCGCGCGCCGACGCGGATCTCGAGGTCGTGCACGGAAAGCACAGCAGAAGTCCAATCGATTGGGGAGGTGTCCACAACGCCGCCCGCCGTTGGGTCGCCCCTAAAATGATCACATCGTGTCGTGAGGGGCCGTGCGCATGGGAGTCGACCCGCCCTCAGGCCGATCAACCTACCCATTCTAGGAGACTGCATGACGAACGCCACCGCAACGACCTCCCGGCCGGTGCTCGCCGACCGGTTCGTCACCTCGAGCCGCGCCACCGACGTGGCCCTCGTGCTCGGCGGCGTCGCCGTCGTCTCGGTGCTCGCGCAGGTCCAGGTCCCTCTGTGGCCCGTCCCGGTCACCGGTCAGACGCTCGGCGTCATGCTGGTCGGCGCGAGCCTCGGCGCCCGGCGAGGAGCGCTCTCGCTCCTCACCTACCTCGTGCTCGGCGTCGCCGGACTCCCGATCTTCGCGGAGTTCACGGGCGGGCCGCTCAGCGTTCTCAAGCCGAGCTTCGGATTCGTCATCGGCTTCGTCTTCACCGCGGCCCTCATCGGCTGGCTCTCCGAGCGCGACTGGGACAAGCACTGGTTCCGCTCGGCCGCGGCCTTCTTCGCCGCGAGTCTCGTCCCCTTCGCCGTCGGACTCCCCTACCTCGCCGTGGTCCTCGCACAGCTCGGCTACCCGCACGACCCGGCGAGCGTCCTGGCCGCCGGTCTCTACCCGTTCATCGTGGGCGGTGTGGCCAAGTGGCTCATCGCCGCCGCTGCGCTCCCCCTCGCGTGGAGGATGCTCGACCGACGTTCACGCTGAGGCGGCCGGTCTCGAGCCGGTCTCCGCGCCTCCTCGGCATTCTCTTCCGAGAGCAGAAGAACCCCCGACCAGCACGTGGTCGGGGGTTCTTCTCGCTTGCGGCCTCAGATCGAGAAGCCGATGGAGCGCATCATGTCGCGCCCGTCGTCTGTGATCCGGTCGGGGCCCCACGGCGGCATCCAGACCCAGTTGATGCGGAACGCGTCGACGACCCCGTCCAGAGCGTTGGCCGTGTCAGCCTCGATGACGTCCGTGAGAGGACAGCCGGCCGAGGTGAGCGTCATGCTGATGATGAGCGCGTTCTCGTGCTCTTCGTCCATCGCCAGGTCGTAGATGAGACCGAGGTCGACGATGTTGACACCGAGTTCGGGGTCGACGACCTCTTTCAGCGCCTCGGCGACCTCGTCGAACTTCTCGGGTGCGAGGGCGACGGCCATGCTCAGCTCACCGCCGCGGCGGCTTCGGCGGCAGCCGCGGTGACGTAGCGGTCGTAGCCCTCGTCCTCGAGGCGATCGGCCAGTTCGGGCCCGCCCTGCTCGGCGACATGACCGTCGACGAAGACGTGGACGAAGTCCGGCTTGATGTACCGCAGGATGCGCGTGTAGTGCGTGATCATCAGCAGCCCGAGGCCGGTGTTGGCCTTCGCGCGGTTGACGCCCTCGGAGACGATCTTCAGCGCATCGACGTCGAGGCCGGAGTCGGTCTCGTCGAGGACGGCGAACTTGGGCTTCAGCAGTTCGAGCTGCATGATCTCGTGGCGCTTCTTCTCGCCTCCCGAGAAGCCCTCGTTGACGTTCCGCTCGGCGAAGGAGGGGTCCATCTTGAGGTCCGACATGTGCGTCCGCAGGTCCTTGACCCAGCTGCGGATCGCCGGAGCCTCGCCGTCGAGCGCCGTCTTGGCGGTGCGGAGGAAGTTCGCGACGGTCACGCCGGGGATCTCGACCGGATACTGCATGGCGAGGAAGAGCCCGGCCTTGGCCCGCTCGTCGACGGTCATGTCGAGGACCTCGCGGCCGTCGAGCAGGATGGAGCCGCCGTCGACGTTGTACCGCGGGTGTCCGGCGATCGTGTAGGCGAGCGTGGACTTGCCGGAGCCGTTCGGGCCCATGACGGCGTGGATCTCGCCCTCGTTGATGGTGAGGTCGACGCCCTTGAGGATGGGCTTGACGCCCTGGTCGGTGTCGATGCTGACCTTGAGGTCGCGGATCTCGAGAGTGGACATGATGCTTATTCCTTACTGCGCGACGCCCGCCGGCGAAGGCGTGGCACTGGTGTCGACGTACACGTCGCCGTCGACGACGGAGACGGCGAAGACCGGGACGGGTTCGTAGGCGGGGAGGGTCAACGGCTTGCCGGTGGTGAGCTCGAACTTGGACCCGTGAGCCCAGCACTCGAGCGTGTCGTCTTCGACGAACCCCTCGGCGAGCGAGATGTCGCCGTGGGTGCACGTGTCGCCGATCGCATGGATGACGCCCGCGCTGTCCTTGACGACGGCGATGGCGACACCGTCGACGACGACGCGGAGAGCCTGCGACGGGGTGACGTCGTCGGCGGCGCAGACCTTGACGGTCATCGGCGGACCGCCCCGGTGCCGGGTGCCTGGGTCAGTTCGACCTCGAGCGCGGCGATGAGTCGATCCTGGAGCCCGGGCTCGCCGATCTTCTGCACGACCTCGCTGAGGAACCCGAGGACGACCAGCCTGCGGGCCTCGTCTTCGGAGATCCCGCGCGACTGGAGGTAGAACAGGTGCTCGTCGTCGAAGCGACCGGTCGCACTGGCGTGACCGGCACCCTGGATGTCGCCGGTCTCGATCTCGAGGTTCGGGATCGAGTCGGCGCGGGTCCCCTCGCTGAGCACGAGGTTGCGGTTCTGCTCGTAGCTGTCGGTGCCCGGAGCCGTGCGTCCGATGAGGACGTCGCCGATCCAGACGGTGCGGGCACCCTCGCCCTGGAGGGCGCCCTTGTAGTTGACACGGCTGCGCGAGTTGGGGGCGTCGTGATTGACGTACACCTGCTGCTCGAGGTGCTGTCCGGCATCGGCGAAGTAGACGCCGTAGAGCTCCGTGTCGGAGCCCTGGCCGGCCAGGTGGGCCGACGGGTTCACGCGGACGATCGAACCGCCGAGGCTGACGACGAAGTGCTTGAGCTGCGCGTCACGACCGATCGTGGCGAAGTGGCTCGCCAGGTGAACGGCATCGTCGTCCCACTCCTGGAGGGTGACGACGGTGAGGTGCGCGCCGTCCTCGACCACGATCTCGACGTTCTCGACGAGCTGCGCTGCCCCGGTGTTCCGGAGGACGACGAGCGAGGTCGTGTGAGCCGCGGCGTGGATCAGCGTGTGCCCGGCCCGGGGTTCGCGGTCGAGTCCCGATCGGCCGATCGTTATGGTCGAGGGCTCCTCGCCGGTCAGCGAGACGAGCAGCACCTTCTCGGTGCTGGACCACGCATTGGCGGAGGCCTTGTCCTCCGGGGTGCCGGCGCGGCCCACCCGCGGGTCGGTGGGGTCGATCCAGTCGACCGTCGCCCCTCCGGTCTCCCGGGCCAGGTACGCGTAAGGGGACCCGTCGAGGACGCCGTCGATGAGGGGCCGGAGGCGCGTCACCGGGCTGAGCTTCCAGTCCACCTCACGACCGGTCACCTCGGCGAACGCCGCGGGATCGGTCGACGAGAAGCGGGCCGACCTCGTCTGGACGGGGACGAGGCTCCAGCCGCCGTCGGTGTGGGCTCCGGCGCCGTGCTGCGTGCGCTCGGAGGTGCTGCTGTCTGTGGTGGTGGGTGCTGCGGCGGACATCTAGCCGACTGATCCTTCCATGCTCATCTCGATGAGCTTGTTGAGTTCGAGCGCGTACTCCATCGGGAGCTCGCGGGCGATGGGCTCGATGAATCCACGGACGATCATCGCCATGGCCTCGTCTTCGGCCATGCCGCGCGACATGAGATAGAAGAGCTGCTCCTCGCTGACCCGCGAGACGGTCGCCTCGTGACCCAGCTGCACGTCGTCGACGCGGATGTCGATCGCCGGATACGTGTCGGAGCGGGAGATCGTGTCGACGAGCAGCGCGTCGCACCGCACGGTGTTCGCGGAGTGGTGAGCCGACGGGTCGACGCGGATCTCGCCGCGGTACCCGGCGCGTCCGCCCCCTCGGGCGATCGACTTCGAGACGATCGACGAGGTCGTGTACGGAGCCATGTGGACCATCTTCGCGCCGGCGTCCTGGTGCTGGCCGGGACCGGCGAAGGCCACCGAGAGCGTCTCGCCCTTCGCGTGCTCGCCGACCAGGTAGATGGACGGGTACTTCATCGTCACCTTGGAGCCGATGTTGCCGTCGATCCACTCCATGGTCGCGCCCTCGTGGGCGATGGCGCGCTTGGTGACGAGGTTGTAGACGTTGTTGGACCAGTTCTGGATGGTCGTGTACCGCACGCGGGCGTTCTTCTTCACGATGATCTCGACGACGGCCGAGTGCAGCGAGTCCGACTTGTAGATCGGCGCCGTGCAGCCCTCGATGTAGTGGACGTAGCTGTCCTCGTCGGCGATGATCAGCGTCCGCTCGAACTGGCCCATGTTCTCGGTGTTGATGCGGAAGTACGCCTGCAGCGGGATCTCCACGTGCACGCCCTTCGGCACGTAGACGAACGAGCCGCCCGACCACACGGAGGTGTTGAGCGCGGCGAACTTGTTGTCTCCGGCGGGGATGACGGTGCCGAAGTACTCCTGGAACAGCTCGGGGTGCTCACGCAGCGCCGTGTCCGTGTCCATGAAGATGACGCCCTGCTCCTCCAGGTCCTCGCGGATCTGGTGGTAGACGACCTCGGACTCGTACTGGGCGGCGACGCCGGCGACGAGTCGATTGCGCTCCGCCTCGGGGATGCCGAGCTTCTCGTAGGTGTTCTTGATGTCGTCGGGGAGGTCGTCCCACGTCGTCGCCTGCTTCTCGGTGGAGCGGACGAAGTACTTGATGTTGTCGAAGTCGATGCCGGAGAGGTCGGCGCCCCAGGTCGGCATGGGCTTCTTCTCGAAGAGCGCGAGGCCCTTGAGGCGGTTCTTGAGCATCCACTCCGGCTCGCCCTTCAGGGCGGAGATGTCGGAGACGACCTCGGGAGACACTCCCCGGCGCGCCGAGGCGCCCGCGGCGTCGGAGTCGGCCCAGCCGAACTCGTACTGTCCCAGGCTCTCGAGCTCGGGTCGGTCGATCAACACGTCTGACATCTCTTACCTCTTCCTTCTGCTGGACCGAACACGGGGAGTCGGATGACCATTCCCGTGCTTTCCTGCGGACGCGCCTCGTCGAGACGCGCTCTCTTGGTGGCCCAGACACTCGCGATACGAGGTGAACACACCGTCGGGCGTGATCCACGCTCCAGACGACCTTATTCACGGCCGGATGACAGGTGTGCGTTGCCTAGACTTGAGCCGCGCGGAGTGGCCATGCCACCCGCTCGCACAGCGGTCTGAGCAGACCATCGGCGTCGTCGTCGACACCGTGCCGGGTTGTGTTCCTGAACCCGTTGATTCTACAGGTCGAAGCGCCGAAAGCGACGAAAGGCAACAGTTCGTGAGCAACACACAGGTGGGCCCCGCCGGAGCACTGTCCCGAGTGCGGTCGTGGCTGCCCACGACCGTCGACCGTCGTGTCCGCATCATCGCCTGGGCGTCCTTCGCCTGCCAGGTGCTGCTCATCGGCACAGGAGGCGCGGTGCGGCTCACCGGATCCGGGCTCGGCTGCCCGACATGGCCGCGGTGCACGGCCGACTCGTTCGTGAGCACGCCGGAGATGGGCATCCACGGCGTCATCGAGTTCGGCAACCGTCTGCTGACGTTCGTCCTGACGATCGTGGTGATCCTCGCCTTCCTCGCGGTGATCCGCATGCGGGCGGTGCGTCGCGACCTGTTCCTCCTGACGCTCGTCCAGGGGCTCGGCATCCCGTTCCAGGCCGCCCTCGGGGGCATCACCGTGCTCACCGGTCTGAATCCCTACATCGTCGGCGCCCACTTCGTGGTGTCGATCTTCCTCGTGGCGTTGACCACCGTCCTCCTCTGGCGTGTGCACCGAGGACCCCGCGGGTCGCACGCCGCGACACCCCGCGGCTACGCACGCCTGGTGCACGCCGCCGCCGGCGTGGTGGGCGTCACCGTCGTCGTCGGGATCCTCACGACGGGTTCCGGCCCGCACGCAGGCGACGCCGCGACTCCCCGCAACGGCCTGGACCCCGCCGTGATGGACCACGTGCACAGCTGGCCCGCCTACGCGACACTCGTGCTCACGCTCGCCATCGTCGCCTGGACCTTGCGGGCGGGACTCCCCCGTCGATTCCCCCTGCTGCTGCTCGGGGTGGAGCTCGTCCAGATCGCCGTGGGGATCACGCAGGCGCGCACCGGCCTCCCCCCGATCCTGGTCGGCTCGCACATGGTCCTCTCGGCGCTCCTCGTCGGCGCCATGACGGCGGTCGTGCTGTCGCTGCGGAACGAGCAGGCCCCGGATGAGATCGATGCGCCGGTGGCCGTGGAGGACGCTCGGGTCTGATCGCCCTCTCCCTGACGACCCACCGGGCCGGCGCTCGAGGCGCGTCTTAGGGACCCGACGTGCTAACGACGGTCGTCGCACGGACGCACGAATGCCCCGGGCGCGAGCCCGGGGCATTCGTCTTCCGCTCTCCGAGTCGCCGCGTGACGGCGAGGTCGCAGACCTAGAACGGGAGCAGCGGGTCGATCCCGACGGCGATGAAGAGCAGGGTCAGATACGTGATGGAGCTGTGGAACACGCGCATGGGGCGGACCTCGGCGACGTGCTGGATGGCCCGACTGTAGAGACGGTGCGCCTCCCAGATGAACCAGAGGCCGCTGGACGCGGCGACGACGGTGTAGAGCACGCCCATGCCGGCGACCGGGACGAGCAGGAGGGAGCAGACGACGGTCGCCCAGGCGTACAGGATGACCTGCAGCCCGACGATCGACCGGCCACGGACGACGGCGAGCATGGGGACGTCGGCCGCCGCGTAATCGTCCCGGTACTTCATCGAGAGCGGCCAGTAATGCGGAGGCGTCCACAGGAAGATCACCATGAAGAGGATGACGGGCGTCCAGGTGAGGCTGCCGGTCACGGCGGCCCAGCCGATCAGGACGGGCATGCACCCCGCGATGCCGCCCCAGACGATGTTCTGCGGGGTGCGGCGCTTGAGCCAGAGCGTGTACACGACGACGTAGAACAGGATGGCGCCGAGCGACAGAGCGGCCGACAGGAGATTGACCGTCAGGGCCAGCCAGGCGATCGATGCGACGCCGACGACGTAGGAGAAGATCAGAGCCTCGCGGTCGGTCACCTCGCCCGTCACCAGCGGGCGACCCTGCGTCCGCTTCATGATGCGGTCGATGTCGCGGTCGATGTAGCAGTTGAAGGCCGAGGCGGAGCCGGCGCTCAGCGCACCGCCGATCAGCGTCGCGGCGACCAGCCACAGGTTGGGGACGCCGCCCTGGGCCAGGAACATGGTCGGGGCGGTCGTGACGAGCAGGAGCTCCATGACCCGGGGTTTCGTGAGGGCCACGTAGGCCCGAGCCTTGCGACGGATGCCCCGGGGTTCGGTGTCGGGGCGGGTGTCAACGGCTGCGGTCATGAGTCCTCTAACGAGATGAGCGGTTTGCTCGAAAAGTCTAGGCGATGATCGTCGACGGTGACGGCTCTCTGGGAGTCACATGCGGGCGGGACCGGCACGTTCGTCCCTATACTGACAGGTGCTTGCCAGTCGCACGCCCGTTCGGCGCTGGAATCTCCGACACCGGAACCCACTTCCCGTCCTGATCCCACCCTGCGGTGTGCGTTCGACCGAAGCCGACGACGTCTCGGCAGGCGCATGTCAGCGCGGGAGCGAATCGACCCCGCGCAATCCGCATCAAGAAGGGTCAACTCCACGTGGCAGATCTGCAATGGGAATCCATTGACAACAAGGCCGTCGACACCGTCCGCGTCCTCGCGGCCGATTCGGTCGAGAAGGTCGGTAACGGCCACCCGGGAACGGCGATGAGCCTCGCGCCCGCCGCCTACCTCCTGTTCCAGAAGGTCATGCGTCGCGACCCGAGCGACAGCGAATGGATCGGTCGCGACCGCTTCATCCTCTCCGTCGGCCACAGCTCGCTGACGCAGTACGTCCAGTTCTACCTCGGCGGCTACGGACTCGAGCTCGACGATCTGAAGGCGCTCCGCACCTGGGGATCCAAGACCCCCGGTCACCCCGAGTACGGCCACACCGATGGCGTCGAGATCACGACCGGCCCGCTCGGCCAGGGCCTCGCCTCAGCCGTCGGCATGGCCTACGCGGCGCGCTTCGAGCGCGGCCTGTTCGACCCCGAGGCGGCCGTCGGCACCTCGCCGTTCGACCACCACGTCTACGTCATCGCCGGCGACGGCGACCTGCAGGAGGGCGTGACCAGCGAGGCGTCGTCGCTCGCCGGTCACCAGCAGCTCGGCAACCTCGTCGTCATCTACGACTCCAACCAGATCTCCATCGAGGACGACACGAACATCGCCTTCACGGAGGACGTCCACAAGCGCTACGAGTCGTACGACTGGCACGTGCAGGTCGTCGACTGGAAGAAGACGGGCGAGTACGTCGAAGACGTGCAGGCGCTGAACGACGCCGTCGAGGCGGCCAAGGCCGAGACCGGCAAGCCCTCCCTCATCATCCTGAAGACCATCATCGGATGGCCTTCGCCCAAGAAGCAGAACAGCGGCAAGATCCACGGCTCGGCGCTCGGCGCCGAGGAGCTCGCGGGCCTCAAGGAGGTCCTCGGCTTCGATCCCGAGAAGAGCTTCGACGTCGACCCCGAGGTCCTCGCTCACACCCGCAAGGCCGTCGAGCGCGGCCAGGCGCAGCACGCCGAGTGGACCGAGTCGTTCGACCGGTGGGCCGAGGCCAACCCCGACAAGAAGGTGCTCCTCGACCGCGTCCTGGCTGGGGATCTCCCCGAGGGTCTCGACGAGGCGCTGCCCGTCTTCCCGACCGACAAAGAGGTGTCGACCCGTGCCGCGTCCGGCAAGGTCATCAACGCCATCGCCGGAGTCGTCCCCGAGTTCTGGGGCGGGTCCGCCGACCTCGCCGAGTCGAACCTCACGACGATCGCCGGCGGCGGCTCGTTCGTCCCGAGCGAGTGGTCGACGCACGAGTGGCAGGGCAACCCCTACGGTCGCGTGCTGCACTTCGGGATCCGCGAGCACGCCATGGGCGCGATCATGAACGGAATCGCCCTGCACGGGAACACCCGCGTCTTCGGCGGCACGTTCCTGATCTTCAGCGACTACATGCGCCCTGCGGTGCGTCTCGCCGCGCTGATGAAGTCCCCCGTCACCTACGTCTGGACCCACGACTCCGTGGCCCTCGGCGAAGACGGACCGACCCACCAGCCGGTCGAGCAGCTCGCCGCCCTCCGTGCCATCCCCGACTTCGACGTCGTCCGTCCGGCCGACGCGAACGAGACGGCGTGGGCCTGGAAGACGATCCTCGAGCGCCACAGCGGACCCGCCGGTCTCGCCCTCAGCCGTCAGAACCTGCCGGTCTTCGAGCGCGGCGAGGGCGATGCCTCCGGTGAGGAGTTCGCCTCCGCCAAGAACGTCGCCAAGGGCGCGTACGTGCTCGCCGAGGCTCCGGGAGGCACGCCTGACGTCATCCTGATCGCCACCGGCTCCGAGGTGCAGATCGCCGTCGAGGCCCGCGAGGTGCTCCGCGGCGAGGGCGTCAACGCCCGTGTCGTCTCCGCCCCGAGCCTCGAATGGTTCGACGAGCAGAGCGCCGAGTACAAGGAGTCCGTCCTGCCCGCCGCCGTCAAGGCCCGGGTCTCGATCGAAGCCGGGGTCTCGCTCCCGTGGCGTGGCATCGTGGGCGACGCCGGACGCAGCATCTCGATCGAGCACTTCGGTGCCTCCGCCGACTACAAGACGCTGTACCGGGAGTTCGGGATCACCACCGAAGCCACCGTCGCCGCCGTCAAGGACTCGCTGGCCGCTCTCTGAGCGCCGACGAAGAGAAGAGAAGAAGACACATGACTGAATCCAACACAGCTCAGCTCTCCGCAGCAGGGGTCAGCATCTGGCTCGACGACCTGTCCCGTGAGCGCATCAACGCCGGCGGTCTCGAGAAGCTCATCGCCGAGCGCAACGTCGTCGGGGTCACGACCAACCCGACGATCTTCGCCTCCGCCCTGGCCAAGGGCGAGGCCTACGACGACCAGGTCGCGCTCCTCGCCAAGAGCGGGGTCAGCGTCACCGACGCTGTCTTCGAGATCACCACCGACGACGTCACGCGCGCCAGCGACATCTTCCGTGAGATCTACGACAACACGAACGGCTTCGACGGACGCGTGTCCATCGAGGTCGAGCCCGGTCTCGCCCACGACGCCCAGGGCACCATCGACCAGGCGATCAAGCTCGCCGCCAAGGTCGGCCGCCCCAACGCGCTCATCAAGATCCCCGCCACGATCGAGGGCCTCGAGGCGATCACCGCCGTCATCGCCCAGGGCATCAGCGTCAACGTCACGTTGATCTTCAGCCTCGAGCGGTACCGCGCCGTCATCAACGCCTACCTCACCGGTCTCGAGCAGGCCAAGGCCGCCGGCATCGACATCACGTCGATCCACTCGGTCGCGTCCTTCTTCGTGTCGCGCGTCGACACCGAGATCGACAAGCGCCTCGACGCCGTCGGCACGGACGAGGCGAAGGCGCTCAAGGGCAAGGCCGGCGTCGCCAACGCCCAGCTCGCCTACGAGGTCTACACCCAGGCCTTCGACACCGAGCGCGCCAAGGGCCTGCTCGCGGCCGGCGCGAACAAGCAGCGCCCTCTCTGGGCGTCGACCGGCGTCAAGGACCCCAACGTCCTCGACACCACCTACGTGGTCGAGCTCGTCGCGGCCGACGTCGTCAACACGATGCCGGAGAAGACGCTCGAGGCGACCTTCGACCACGGCGAGATCCGCGGGGACTCGATCAGCGCCTCCTACGCCGCCGCGAACGAGGTCATGGACGCCATCGCCGCCCAGGGCGTCTCGTACGACGACGTGACCGAGGTCCTCGAGAAGGAGGGCGTCGAGAAGTTCATCGTCTCCTGGAACGAGCTGCTCGACACCGTCACCGCCGCCCTCGAGGCCTCCAAGCCCGCCGAGGAGGCCAAGTGACGATCACGATCGCCGCCAGCGGCGCCGCTGCGGAGGCTGTCGAGAAGGTCGTACCCACTCTGGTGGACGACCTGGTCGCCTCCGGCATCACGGCTCAGAACCCCACGCTGTGGGGGGCCGACGCGGAAGACGAGTCGGCCAAGCGCCTCGGCTGGACCGAAGCGGTCGTCGTCTCGACGCCGCTCATCGACCAGATCGCCGAGCTCCGCGAGGAGCTCGCGGGCAAGGGCGTCGATCACGTCGTCCTGGCCGGAATGGGCGGTTCGTCTCTGGCACCCGAGGTCATCACGCGCACGTACGGCGTGGAGCTGACCGTGCTGGATGCCACCGAGCCAGGACAGGTCCTGACCGCCCTTGCCGACCGACTCGAGCGCACCGTCCTGGTCGTCTCGTCGAAGTCGGGCTCGACGGTCGAGACCGCGAGTCAGCGGAAGACGTTCGAGAAGGCCTTCCGCGACGCGGGCATCGACCCCGTCGACCGGATCGTCGTCGTGACGGATCCGGGATCGCCCCTGGACGCGTCCGCGCGCGAGGCCGGCTATCGCGTCTTCAACGCGGACCCGAACATCGGCGGCCGCTACTCGGCGCTCTCCGCGTTCGGTCTGGTGCCGTCCGGTCTCGCCGGCGCGGACATCCGCGAGCTCCTCAGCGAAGCGGACGCCGTCACGGTGGAGCTCGCTCAGGACTCCGTCGACAACCCGGGTCTCGTGCTCGGCGCCGTCCTAGCGGGCACTCAGCCGCTCCGAGACAAGATCGCCATCGTCGCCGACGGCACGCACATCATCGGCTTCCCCGACTGGGCGGAGCAGCTGATCGCGGAGTCGACGGGCAAGCAGGGCCGTGGTCTCCTGCCGGTCGTGCTCGGGTCGGACGCCCCCGAGGTGTCGCTCGGCCTGCACGACGTGCAGGTCATCCGGCTGGTGGCCAACGCCGCCGAGACGCGTGAGGTCGCTCCCGGCGAGGTCGAGATCTCGGGTTCGCTCGGCGGGCAGATCATGGTCTGGGAGTACGCGGTCGCCGTCGCAGGGCGCCTCCTCGACATCAACCCGTTCGATCAGCCCGACGTCGAGTCGGCGAAGATCGCGACGCGCGCTCTGCTCGACGACCGGCCCGCGCCGACTCCCCCGGCGTTCACCGCCGAGGGCATCGAGGTCCGCGAGGTCGGCGGCATCGAGCTCGGCGAGTCGCTGGAGAGCGCCGTGGAGGCGCTTCTCGCGCAGCTCGACGACGACGGCTACGTGTCGATCCAGGCGTACATCGACCGGGTTGCCAACCCCGAGCTCGAGAAGCTCCGGGACGCCCTGGCGGCGCGGACCTCTCGTCCCGTCACCTTCGGCTGGGGTCCGCGGTTCCTGCACTCCACAGGTCAGTACCACAAGGGCGGGCCGGCGAACGGCGTGTTCCTGCAGATCACGCAGGTGCCGGAGCGCGACCTCGAGATCCCGGAGAGCCCCTTCACCTTCGGTCAGCTCGTCCAGGCTCAGGCCGCGGGCGACGCCAAGGTGCTCGCCGAGCACGGTCGACCGGTGCTCACCCTCACGGTCACGGACGTCACCGCAGCGCTGCCCGCGCTGCTGGCCTCCGTCCGTTGATCACGCGGGCCGGCGTCCTCGCGACGCCGGCCCGCCTCCCGGTCGGGTGTCCGTGTCCCCGCCGGGCCGTCAAGACCCCCGAAGGAACCCCATACAGATGTCACCGGTGGAGATCACCCCGGAGTCCAACCCTCTGAGGTTGCCCTCCGACCGCAGACTCAATCGCATCGCCGGACCGAGCGGTCTCATCATCTTCGGCGTGACAGGCGATCTGTCCCGCAAGAAACTCATGCCGGCCGTGTACGACCTGGCCAACCGCGGTCTGCTCCCGCCGGGATTCGCTCTCGTGGGCTTCGCTCGTCGCGAGTGGGAGGGCCAGGATTTCGAGCAGGTCGTCTACGAGGCCGTCAAGCAGTACGCGCGCACACCCTTCGACGAGGACGTCTGGCGTCAGCTCAAGCTGGGCTTCCGCTTCGTTCAGGGCGTCTTCGACGACGCTGACGCGTTCGCCCGCCTGAAGGAGACGATCGAGGAGCTCGACCGGGAACGCGGCACGATGGGCAACCACGCTTTCTACCTGTCCATCCCGCCCAAGGCCTTCCCCATCGTGACGGAGCAGCTCCGCAACTCGGGTCTCGCGGAGGAGAAGGACGGCGCCTGGCGTCGGGTGGTCATCGAGAAGCCGTTCGGCAGCGATCTCGCGACCGCTCGAGAGCTGAACGCGGTCGTCGAGACGGTCTTCGAACCCGATTCGGTCTTCCGCATCGACCACTACCTCGGCAAGGAGACCGTCCAGAATCTCCTGACTCTCCGGTTCGCGAACCAGATGTACGAGCCGCTGTGGAACTCGAACTACGTGGATCACGTCCAGATCACCATGGCCGAGGACATCGGGGTCGGCGGCCGCGCCGGTTACTACGACGGCATCGGCGCCGCACGTGACGTGATCCAGAACCACCTGCTCCAGCTCCTCGCCCTCACGGCCATGGAGGAGCCGGTCTCCTTCACCGCCAAGGACCTGCGGGCGGAGAAGGAGAAGGTCCTGTCGGCCGTGCGTCTCCCCGAGGACCTCGCGGAGGGAACGGCGCGTGGTCAGTACGCCGGCGGATGGCAGGGCGGTGAGAAGGTTCTCGGATTCCTCGACGAGGAGGGGATGAACCCCGAGAGCCTCACCGAGACGTTCGCCGCGATCAAGCTCGAGATCGCCACACGTCGGTGGGCGGGTGTCCCGTTCTACCTCAGGGCAGGCAAGCGTCTGGGGCGTCGGGTGACCGAGATCGCCATCGTGTTCAAGCAGGTCCCGGAGAACATCTTCGGATCGCAGACGTCGCTCGGGCAGAACGCGCTCGTGGTCCGGGTCCAGCCCGACGAGGGTGTGACGCTCCGCTTCGGCTCGAAGGTGCCGGGCATCGGGACGCAGGTCCGCGACGTCACCATGGACTTCGGTTACGGGCACGCCTTCACCGAGGCGAGCCCCGAGGCCTACGAGCGTCTCATCCTCGACGTCCTCCTCGGTGATCCCCCGTTGTTCCCCCGCCACGAGGAGGTCGAGCTCTCGTGGAAGATCCTCGATCCGATCGAGGAGTTCTGGGCGACCCAGGGGCAACCCGAGCAGTACCGACCGGGTACCTGGGGCCCGGCGTCAGCTGATGAACTCATGGCCCGTGACGGCCGAACCTGGAGGCGTCCGTGATCGTCGACCTGCCCGACAGCACCATCTCCCGAGTGCAGAAGTCGCTCGTCTCCATCCGCGAGGAGGGAGGCGTCGTGGCCCTCGGTCGTGTGCTCACCCTGATCATCTCGACCTCCCTCGGCGAGGAGGAGGAGGCCATCGAGGCCGCCAACGACGCCTCACGGGAGCACCCCATGCGGGTCATCGTGATCTCCACGGCACGGGAGACCTCGGCTGCCGCGGACGCGCGTCTCGATGCGCAGATCCGCGTCGGCGGGGATGCGGGGGCCAGCGAGGTGATCGTGCTCCGCGCCTACGGCGACACGGCGAGCGACGAGGAGGGTCTCGTCACGGGACTGCTGCTCCCCGACGCGCCCGTCGTCGTCTGGTGGCCGGGCCGAGCGCCGGCGATCGTCTCCGAGTCGCCCCTGGGGCGCATCGCACAGCGGCGCATCACGGACGCGGCCAGCCAGGAGAATCCGCGTCAGACGATCGTCGACCTCGCTGAGACCTACGCGCCGGGAGACACGGACTTCGCGTGGACGCGCCTCACGCTGTGGCGGACTCAGCTCGCCGCGGTCCTCGACCAGCCGCCTTACGAGCCGGTGACCGCCGTCGACGTCAGCGGCGCCCCCGACTCCCCCAGCACGCTCCTGCTCGCCGCATGGCTGCGCCTGCAGCTGCAGGTGACCGTGGAGAACGAGCTGACGACACGCGCCACGGGGTCGAGCGGCATCCAGGGGGTCCGACTGCTGCGCGCCTCCGGTGCCATCGAGCTGGAGAGGGAGCAGGAGAACATCGCGACTCTGCGACAGCCCGGCCAGCCGACCCACGACCTCTCTCTGCCGCGCCGCTCGCTCCGCGACTGCCTCGCGGAGGAACTCCGTAGACTCGACCCCGACGACCTCTTCGGAGACGTCGTCAGAAACGGGGTTCGCCAACTGAGCGAACCCGTCCAGGACAACTAGGGCAGACGATGACCGTGACGAACGAACGCCGAGTGCTCGTGCACTCCAACAAGGAATCGCTGGGGGCATCCGTCGCCGCCCGATTCATCACCAAGATCATCGACGTCATCGAGGAGCAGGACTACGCCTCGGTGGTCGTGAGCGGCGGGTCGGTGAGCACGCTCGTTCTCGCCGCCATCAATGAGTCGCCGGCACGTGACAGCGTGAACTGGTCGAAGGTGTCGTTCTGGTGGGCTGATGAGCGGTGGGTCGAGGCCGACCACGCCGACCGCAACGACGTGCAGGCGGGGATCGACCTGCTCGATCACATCGGCGTCGATCCCGCCAACGTGCACCGCTTCGGTGCGGTCGGCGATTTCGAGGACGTCGAGGCCGCCGCCGCCGCCTACCGTGAGGAGCTTCTCGCCCACGCGCAGGGAGACGACCTCTCGCCTCGTTTCGACATCACCCTCCTGGGCGTCGGCCCCGACGGCCACATCGCCTCGCTGTTCCCCGACAGAGAACAGATCCGGGCGACGGACTCGACGGTCCTCACGATCGATGACTCCCCCAAGCCTCCGCCCATCCGCCTCACTCTCAGTCTGCCGGCCATCAACAACTCGCAGCGGGTCTGGATGATCCTCGCCGGTGCCGAGAAGGCCTCGTCGCTGGGTCTCGCCTTGGCCGGAGCCGGGGCGGATCAGGTACCGGTCGCCGGCGTCAAGGGGCGTCGACGCACGGTCTTCTTCGTCGACGGAGACGCGGCCGCCGAGGTTCCCGAGAAGCTCATCGCCTCGACCTACTGATTCTCACAGAACGACGAAGCCCCGCAGCGATGCTGCGGGGCTTCGTCGTTCTGTGACGAGGTCGTCCTGGAATCGGATCGGACCCCCTCACGAGGGATGGATCAGGCCTTGCCTCGGCGGACACGCAGCTGCTGCAGCGCCTCTTCCAGAAGCTGTGCTGCTTCCTCTTCGGAGCGACGCTCTTTCACATAGGCCAGATGCGTCTTGTAGGGCTCGAGCTTGGCGACGCTCGGGGGGTTCGCCTTGTCGCGGCCTGCAGGCAGACCACTGGACGGTGAGTCGACCGTCTCGGGGATCTCGTCTTCGGGGACGTTGGCTGCGAAATGACGCACCACCTCGTTCCCGAGGGCGTCCCAGTAGGAGATCGTGATCCGCTCGGCGTGATAACCGCGATCCTGCTCGCCCATGGGGCCGGCTCCGACGCGCGACCCGCGGATGGCGCTACCGCCCGACGCCATCAGGCCACCGCCGAGAACTTGGTGATGAGACCCAGCACGACGATGCACGTGATCCACACGAGACCGAGGAACACGGTGATGCGATTCAGGTTCCGCTCGGCGACCCCGGACGCACCGAGGTTGCTCGTGACGCCGCCGCCGAACATGTCGGACAGACCGCCCCCTCGACCTCGATGGAGCAGGATGAGAAGGGTCAGCAGGAGGCTCGTGATGCCGAGCAACACCTGCAGGATGACCTGGAGAATTTCCACGTGGGACCTTTCGATGCGGTGAGACCGCTAACGAGTATAACCGTCGGCCCGGTCGTCAGCGGCCTCACCCGCGGGTGGAGCGAGATGTCCGACTCGCAGCGGTTGGGTGGTCGACTAGACGCCGACGTGCGACGGGAACCTGACGATGCTCGAGAACTCCTCGATGTCCAGGCTGGCTCCTCCGACGAGGGCTCCGTCCACGTTGGGTTCGCGCATGAACGAGGCGATGTTCGTCGACTTGACGGATCCGCCGTACAGGATGCGCGTGGCGGCGGCCGAGTCGGCGCCACGTTCTCGGGACAGGGCCTCCCGCAGGGCGGCGCAGACCTGCTCGGCCTGCTCCGCCGTGGCGGCCTTGCCCGAGCCGATGGCCCAGACGGGCTCGTAGGCCACGACGATCTCGGCGTCGCCGGGGAGATCCGCGAGGGCGGCTCGGAGCTGCGCGACCGGAACCGCGCTCGGTCCGTGCTTCTCGAGATCGTCCGCCGTCTCGCCGACGCAGAGGACCGGGACGAGTCCGTTGCGGTGAGCGGCGACGACCTTGCTCGCCACGACGGCATCGGTCTCGCCGTGCATCGTCCGACGCTCCGAATGACCCACGATGACGTAGCGGATGTCGAGTTTCGCGAGGAAGGCGCCCGAGATCTCGCCCGTGTGCGCTCCGGAGTCGTGCGCGGACAGATCCTGTGCGCCGAGCCCGAGCGGGAGCTTGTCGGCGTCGAGCAGCGTCTGCACGGAACGGAGATCGGTGAAGGGAGGGAACACGACGGCCTCGACGGCCGAGTGGTCGTGCTTGGCGTCCTTGAGACTCCAAGCGAGCTTCTGGACGAAGGCGATCGACTGGAGATGATCCAGGTTCATCTTCCAGTTGCCGGCGATGAGGGGCGTGCGCGTGGTCACCATCCGAGGACCTCCAGTCCGGGGAGTCGTTTGCCCTCGAGGAACTCGAGGCTGGCTCCACCGCCGGTGGAGATGTGGCCGAACTGGTCGTCCGAGAAGCCGAGCGCCCGCACGGCGGCAGCGGAGTCCCCGCCGCCCACGACGGCGAGCCCGCGGACGTCGGTGAGCGCCTGGGCCACCGTCTTCGTCCCCTGCGCGAACGCGTCGAATTCGAACACGCCCATGGGGCCGTTCCAGAAGACCGTCTTGGACCCGAGGACGATCTCGGCGAAACGAGCGGCCGTCTCCGGCCCGATGTCCAGTCCGATCGCGTCCGAACCGAAGGCGGACGCCTCGATGCCGTCGACGGAGACGGTCTCATGATCCGCATCGGCGGAGAACGCCGAGGCCACCTCGACGTCGACGGGGAGGACGATCGTCACGCCCCTCTTCTCGGCCTCCGCGAGGTAGCCCCGGACCCGCTCGATCTGATCGGCCTCGAGGAGGCTCTTGCCGACGGGGTGACCCTGGGCGGCGAGGAAGGTGAAGAGCATGCCGCCGCCCACGAGCAGGTTGTCGACCCGGGGCAGGAGATGCTCGATGACCCCCAGCTTGTCCGACACCTTCGAACCGCCCAGGACGACCGTGTAGGGCCGCTCCGGCGTCTCCGTGAGCCTCTGGAGGACCTCGAGCTCCGCGGAGATGAGCGTGCCCGCAGCGCTGGGGAGGAGCTTCGGCAGGTCGGAGACGCTCGCCTGCTCGCGGTGCACGACCCCGAATCCGTCGGAGACGAAGACGTCGCCGAGCTCCGCGAGCTTCTCGGCGAATTCCAGACGCTCGTCCGGGTCCTTGGAGGTCTCGGCCGCGGCGAAGCGCAGGTTCTCGAGGACGGTGATCTGGCCGTCCTGGAGGGCGGCGACGGCGGCGACGGCCTCCTCCCCCACGGTCTCGGAGACGAATCCGACGCTCTTGCCGAGCAGCTCGCTGAGCCGCTGCGCCACCGGACGGAGGCTGTACTCGGCGGCGACCTCGCCGTCGGGGCGCCCCAGGTGGCTGATGACGATGACGCGGGCGCCCTGGTTGATCAGGGCGTCGAGGGTCGCGAGAGAGGCCCTGACCCGACCGTCGTCGGTGATGCGACCGTCTTTCAGGGGGACGTTGAGGTCGCAGCGGACGATGACTCGCCGACCGGACAGGGAGCCGAGGGACTCGAGTGTTCTCAGGGTCATGACCTTCTCTTCGTTCGACGAAGGCGGCCGGGCACGGGGCCCAGCCGCCTTCGGTGGTTCGGTTCTCGGGATGCCGCCGCTGTTACAGGCGGTCCGCCACGTACTTGGTCAGGTCGACCAGGCGGTTGCTGTAGCCCCACTCGTTGTCGTACCACGAGGTGATCTTCACCATGTTGCCGATGACCTTGGTCAGCCCCGAGTCGTAGATCGACGAGTGCGGGTCGGTGGTGATGTCCGACGAGACCAGCGGGTCCTCGGAGTAGGCGAGGATGCCCTTGAGCTCGCCCTCGGCGGCGGCCTTGTACGCGGCGTTGATCTGCTCGACCGTCACCGGGGTGCTCGTCTCGAGCGTGACGTCAGTGATCGAGCCGGTGGGGACCGGCACCCGGAGGGCGTAGCCGTCGAGCTTTCCGGCGAGCTCGGGGATGACGAGGCCGATGGCCTTGGCCGCTCCCGTCGAGGTCGGGACGATGTTGACCGCGGCGGCGCGAGCGCGACGCGGGTCCTTGTGGGGGCCGTCCTGGAGGTTCTGGTCGGCCGTGTAGGCGTGCACGGTGGTCATGAGGCCGCGCTCGACGCCGAAGTTGTCGAGGAACACCTTCATCAGCGGAGCGAGGCTGTTCGTCGTGCACGACGCGTTCGAGATGATGTCGTGCTTGGCGGGGTCGTAGATGCCCTCGTTGACGCCCAGGACGATCGTGGCGTCGTCGCCGGTCGCCGGTGCGGAGATCAGGACCTTCTTGGCGCCCGCCGTGATGTGCTTCCGGGCGTCCTCGGCCTTGGTGAAGAAGCCGGTCGACTCGATGACGATGTCGACGCCCAGCTCGCCCCAGGGCAGGTTGGCGGGGTCGCGCTCGGCGAGCACCTTGATCGGCTTGCCGTCGACGACGATCGAGTCGCCGTCGAGCTCCACCGTCGCGTCGAGGCGACCGGTGATGGAGTCGAACTTGAGGAGGTGCGCCAGCGCGGCGTTGTCGGTGAGGTCGTTGACGGCGACGATCTCGATGTCGGTGCCCTTGGCGAGCGCGGCGCGGAAGTAGTTGCGGCCGATACGACCGAAGCCGTTGATGCCGATCTTGACGGTCAATGAAACTCCTGTTGCTCAGGCGTCGTGGGGACGCGTGGAGGGGGTGGGCGACCAGACCCGAGAACGCACCCGACACCGTGAGGAAGAGGATGCGCAGCCGTACGCGACACTACCAGGCACGGACCGGTGTTACCCGGGGCGACGCCCGGGCTCGACCACCCTTCGGAGCGGCGTCCCGCCCGCCTCAGCGGAGGTCGAGATCCGACGGCAGACCGGAGTCCGTGCCGGGCAGCCCGAGGTCGGAGGCCTTCTTGTCGGCCATGGCCAGGAGGCGCCGGATCCGACCGGCGACGGCGTCTTTCGTCATCGGCGGATCAGCGTGCTGGCCGAGCTCGTCGAGACTCGCGTCGCGGTGGGCGAGGCGGAGCGTGCCGGCGTACTTCAAGTGGTCGGGGATGTCGTCCCCGAGCAGTTCCATCGCTCGTTCGACGCGGGCGCAGGCCGCCACGGCGGCTTCCGCCGAGCGCCGGAGATTCGCGTCGTCGAAGTTGACCAGTCGGTTCGCCGTGGCCCGCACCTCCCGGCGTTGGCGCATCTCCTCCCACTCGCCCACGGAGCGCAGGGCGCCCATCGTCTTGAGCATCGAGCTGATCGCCTCGCCGTCGCGGATGAGGACGCGGTGAACCCCTCGCACCTCCCGGGCCTTCGCGGGGATGCCGAGACGACCGGCGGCGCCGACCAGGGCCATGGCCGCTTCGTTGCCCGGGCAGACGACCTCGAGCGACGCGGATCGGCCGGGGTCGGTCAGAGTGCCCTGCGCGAGGAACGCACCACGCCAGATGGCGGCGAGGTCTTCTCTCGATCCCGTCGTCAGCCGATTCGGCAGGCCTCGCACCGGACGTCTGCGCTGGTCCATGAGGCCCGTCTGACGCGCGAGCGTCTCACCGGCCTCGTGTACTCGGACGAGATAGTGATTGGTGCGCCTCACGCCCGAGGCCGCGATCACCGAGACGTCGCTCCGGGCGCCGTAGAGCTCGGCGAGGTCCTTCCGGACGCGACGGGCGATGCCCGGGCTGTCGAGTTCGGCTTCGACGGCGATGCGCCCGGATATGACGTGCAACCCGCCGGCGAACCGCAGGATCGTCGCGACCTCCGCGGCTCGGACGGTCGTCCGGCTCACGTCGATCTGAGCGAGTTCTTCTTTGACGTCGGCAGTCTGGGCCAAACCTGGGTTCCTTCTCTCGGGTCGATCGGCGCGCGCACGAATCCGCCGACCGTCTCGGTCACTCCCGGCCGAGGTCGCGATGCTTCACGCTGACGGCCACACCACGGAGCCCGCGCAGATGCGCTGCCAGTTCACCGACGAGGGTGACCGATCGATGCTTGCCGCCGGTGCAGCCAATGGCGATCGTAGCGTGTCTCTTGTTCTCACGCTGATAGCCCTCGAGCACGGGCTCGAGGGCGGCCCCGAACGCGTCGATGAATCGACGCGCGCCCTGCTGAGCCATGACGTACGTCGTCACCGGCTCGTCCAGACCGTTCTGCGGACGGAGTTCCGGAACCCAGAACGGATTCGGCAGGAACCGCGCATCGCCCACCATGTCCGCATCGGTGGGGAGGCCGTACTTGAAGCCGAAGCTGAGGACGGTCACCTGGACCCCGGGATCCTCCGACTCGGCGAAGGTCTCGGTGATCGCCGTCGCGAGCTGGTGGATGTTCAGCTCCGACGTGTCGATGATGACGTCGCTCGTCTCGCGCAGCTCCTCCATCCTGGCGCGTTCGGCCAGGATGCCGTCGAGCAGCGTGCCGTCGCCCTGGAGCGGATGGGGTCGTCTGACCTGCTCGAATCGTCGCACCAGGACGGCGTCCGTCGCGTCGAGGAACAGGACCCTGACCTTGCTCGGCATGCTCTCACGGAGAGTGCGGACCGCCTCCTGCGCCTCGGAGAACAGTCGTCCGCCCCGGACGTCGACGACCGCGGCGATCTTCGGGAGGGAGTCGCCGGCGCGTTCCGCGAGATCCAGCAACGGGCGGAGCATCTGCGCGGGCAGGTTGTCGACGACGTACCAGCCGAGGTCCTCCAGGGCGTTGCCCACGGTGGAGCGGCCTGCGCCCGACATCCCGGTCACGATCAGGACCTCTTGCTGTTCGCTTGAATCGCTCATGACGGTGACCTTCGGTCGGGGCGGTCGGGCGGTGGGTCGAGTCTAAACGGGTACGGAGGCGTCGCCGGAGGCCGTGAGGTCGTCCTCGGCCTCCACCGACTCCGCCGCCGAGTCGCCGCCGAGTCTCTCCGCCACAGCCGTGGCGAGAGCCGGTCCGATGCCCTTGATCGAGGCGATCTCGTCGATTCCAGCCTCCTTCAGACGTTTGACCGACCCGAAGTGCTTGAGGAGCCGCGCCACGCGAGACGGACCGAGCCCGGGGATCTCCGCCAGCTGCGAGGCTATGTCGCGACGTCGACGCTGGCGCTGGAACGTGATGGCGAAGCGGTGCGCTTCGTCGCGGATGCGCTGGATGAGGAACAGCGCGTCGGAGTTCCGAGGCAGGATCACCGGGAAGTCGTCGTCGGGCAGCCAGATCTCCTCCAGGCGCTTGGCGATCCCGCAGAGGGCGATGTCCGTGACCCCGGCGTCGTCGAGGGCGCGTCGAGCCGCCGCGACCTGCGGTTGACCGCCGTCGACGATCAGCAGGTTCGGACGGTAGGCGAATCGCTTCCGTTGTTCGCCGACCTCCTCCACCGGAGCGAGCTCGTCGTCCAGACGTGCGAGACGACGACTCAACGTCTGATAGATGGACTCGGTGTCGTCGGTCGACCGGGGGATGTTGAATCGGCGGTACTGGTCTTTCCGAGGCAGACCGTCTTCGAAGACGACCATGGAGGCGACGATGTTCGTGCCCGAGAGGTGCGAGACGTCGTAGCACTCCATCCGGAGCGGCGCGTCGCTCATGCCGAGGGCCTCCTGGATGTCCGCGAGAGCCGTCGAGCGGGTCGCGAAGTCCGCGCTCCGCCTCGTCTTGTAGAGCATCAGGGCCTGCTGCGCGTTGAGCGTGGCCGTCTGCATGAGGGCGGCCTTGTCGCCCCGCTGCGCCGTATGGATCTGGACCCTCCCCCTGCCTCGCAGTCCGCCGAGGACGCTCTCCAGCGCATCGTTGTCGTCGGGCACGGCCGTGACGACGACCTCTCGCGGGAGCTCGGCCCCGGCCGAGTAGGTGTCCTGGAGGATCTGCTCGACCAGTTCTCCGGTGCTGACGTCGATCTCCTTGTCGACGACCCAGCCCCTCGAGCCGCGGATGCGTCCGCCCCGGACCGTGAAGAGCTGCACGGCAGCGGCCAGCTCGTCCTCGGCGAGGGCGAAGAGGTCGAGGTCGACGGAGTCGCGGAGGACCACGGCGGACTTGTCGAGGACCGCCTCGAGAGCCTGGACCTGGTCTCGGTACCTGGCCGCATCCTCGTACCGCTGGTCGATGGCCGCCGTCTTCATCTCCTTCTGCAGCCCGGCGATGACCTTCTTGTCGTAGCTCTTCATGAAGCGCACGAAGTCGTCGACGATCCGACGATGCTCCTCGATCGTGACCTTCCCCGAACACGGACCACCGCAGCGACCGATCTGGCCGGGGAAGCAGGGCTTCCCCGTCTGCATGGCCTTCTTGTAGCTGCTGTCCGAGCAGGTGCGGATCGGGAACACCTTGATCATCAGGTCGATCGTGTCGTGCACGGCCCAGATCTTCGGGTACGGACCGAAGTACTTCGCGCCTCTGATCCGGGGATTGCGCGTGACCATCACCCGGGGCGCCTCGTCGCCGAGCGTCACAGCCATGAACGGGTAGGTCTTGTCGTCGCGGAATTTGACGTTGAAGGGCGGGTCGAACTCTTTGATCCAGGTGTACTCGAGCTGCAGCGCCTCGATGTCGCTTCCCACGACAGTCCATGTCACCGAACGTGCCGTCAGGACCATCCGGCGGGTGCGTTCATGCAGCGTGGGCAGCGGGGCGAAGTAGTTGCTCAGGCGGGCTCGGAGATTCTTCGCTTTGCCGACGTACAGCACTCGACCTCGCTCGTCGAGCCATCGATAGACACCGGGGTCGGTGGGGATCTCACCTGCCGGGGGTCGCCAGGACACCGTGTTGCTCATCGTGCGTCCAGCGCCTCCCGACGGCGTCGTGCGGGTGCCTTCTGGGTGGCGCGCGACGGGACGGCCGTGTGCCCGCTCTCGAGGATCTCGGCCAGGAACCTGCCCGTGTGGCTGTCGGGTACCTTCGCGAGGAACTCGGGCGTACCGGCGGCGATGACCGAGCCTCCTCCTGCTCCGCCCTCCGGACCCATGTCGATGAGCCAGTCGGCCGACTTGATCACGTCGAGGTTGTGCTCGATGGTGATCACGGTGTTGCCCTTGTCGACGAGACCGTTCAGCACGAGCAGCAGCTTGCGGACGTCCTCGAAGTGGAGACCGGTCGTGGGCTCGTCGAGCACGTAGATGCTCCGCCCGTTTGACCGCCGCTGGAGCTCCGTGGCGAGCTTGACGCGCTGCGCCTCTCCGCCGGACAGGGTGGTCGCGCTCTGCCCGAGACGCACGTAGCCGAGGCCGACGTCGACCAGAGTGGACATGAATCGGGAGATGGCGGAGATCGGCGCGAAGAACTCGGCCGCCTCGCTGATGGGCATGTCGAGCACCTCGGAGATGTTCTTGCCCTTGTAGAGCACCGCGAGGGTCTCCCGGTTGTAGCGAGCACCGCCGCAGACCTCGCACGCGACGTAGACGTCGGGCAGGAAGTTCATCTCGATCTTGATGGTGCCGTCGCCGGCGCAGTTCTCGCAGCGCCCGCCCTTGACGTTGAAGCTGAAGCGCCCGGGGAGGTAACCGCGCGCCTTGGCGTCGGTCGTCTCGGCGAACAGGTTCCGGATCCGGTCGAAGACGCCGGTGTACGTGGCGGGGTTCGAACGAGGCGTCCGGCCGATCGGCGCCTGGTCCACATGGACGACCTTGTCGAGGTTGTCGAGTCCGGTCACCCGGAGGTGCTTGCCCGGGATCTGCCTCGCGCCGTTCAGCTTGTTGGCCAGGACCTTGTACAGGATGTCGTTCACGAGGGACGACTTGCCCGAACCGCTCACTCCCGTGACCGCGACGAAGGTTCCCAGCGGGAACTCCACCGTGACGTCGCGCAGGTTGTTGGCCTTGGCTCCGACCACGCTCAGCATGCGCTTCTTGTCGATGGGACGTCGTTCGGTCGGAGTCTCGATCGAGCGACGACCTGACAGGTAGTCGCCTGTGTAGGAGTCGGTGTTGGCGACGAGGTCCTCGTAGTTGCCGGAGTGCACCACCGTGCCGCCGTTGACACCGGCACCGGGGCCGATGTCGACGATCCAGTCGGCGGTCTTGATCGTGTCTTCGTCGTGCTCGACGACGATGAGCGTGTTGCCCAGGTTCTTCAGTTTGACCAGGGTGTCGATGAGGCGCCGGTTGTCGCGCTGATGAAGGCCGATGCTGGGTTCGTCGAGGACGTAGAGGACGCCCGTCAGCCCGGAGCCGATCTGTGTGGCGAGCCTGATGCGCTGGGCCTCACCACCGGACAGCGAGCCCGCGGCGCGACTCAGCGACAGGTAGGTGAGACCGACCTCGAGAAGGAATTCGAGTCGCACCCGGATCTCTCGGAGGACCTGCGCCGCGATCCGCGCCTCACGGACGGTCAGGGTGAGACCGTTCATGAACGTGAAGGCGTCCGCGAGACTCAGCTCGGAGACGTCGGCGATGTTGTGATCGGCCACGGTGACCGCGAGGACCTCGGGCTTCAGGCGCTTTCCGTCGCAGACCGAGCACGGGATCTCGCGGAGGTACTCCGAGTACCGCTGGCGTTGGCTGTCGCTCTCGGCTTCGGCGTACTTCCGCTCGATGTACGGCATGACGCCCTCGAAGCCGGTCGAGTACTTCATCTCCCGGCCGAAGCGGTTCTTCCACTTGACCGTGACCTCGAAGTCGTTCCCGTGCAGGACCGCCTGCTGGATGCGGGTCGGCAGCTGCGCCCACGGGGTCTTCAGGCTGAAGTCCAGATCGACGGCCAGGCCCTCGAGCAGCTTCTGGAAGTAGTTGTAGAGGCCCTTGCCCGAGTTCGTCCACGGGAGGATGACGCCCTCGACGAGGCTGAGCTCCGGGTCGCCGAGGACGAGGTCGGTGTCGACGGACATGCGGGTGCCGAGCCCGGAGCACTCGGGGCAGGCGCCGAACGGGGCGTTGAAGGAGAACGTCCTCGGTTCGATCTCGGTCAGCTGGACCGGGTGGTTGTTCGGGCAGGAGAGCTTCTCGGAGAACGTGCGGTACTTGCCGGCGGCGTCGGCGTCCGTGTCGACGAAGTCGACCGTCACGAGCCCGTCGGTCAGACGGAGCGCCGTCTCGAGCGAGTCCGTCAGACGGGTGAGGCCGGACGGCGAGGCCACGAGCCGATCGACGACGACGGAGATGTCGTGCTTGACCTGCTTCTTGAGCTTCGGCGGGGCGCTGAGCTGGATCTGCTCGCCGTCGACGATGGCCCGCGAGTAGCCGGAGGACGCCAGTTCGGCGAAGAGATCGACGAACTCGCCCTTCTTCTGCGAGACGACGGGGCTGAGGACCTGGAAGCGGGTGCCCTCGTCGAGGGTCATCAGCTGATCGGCGATCTGCTGCACCGTCTGACGGCTGATCTTCTCTCCGCAGATGGCGCAGTGCGGGATGCCGATCCGGGCCCAGAGCAGACGCATGTAGTCGTAGATCTCGGTGATCGTGCCGACGGTGGATCGAGGGTTCCGGTTCGTCGACTTCTGGTCGATCGACACGGCCGGGCTGAGCCCCTCGATGAAGTCGACGTCCGGTCGATCGACCTGCCCCAGGAACTGCCTCGCGTACGCGGAGAGGGACTCGACGTAGCGCCGCTGCCCCTCCGCGAAGATCGTGTCGAAGGCGAGCGACGACTTGCCGGACCCGGAGAGCCCGGTGAACACGACGAGGGAGTCCCGTGGGATCTCGAGATCGACGTTGTGGAGATTGTGGACACGGGCCCCTCGAACACTGAGTTTCGGGACACCGTCTACGGGAGAGATTGACACTCTTACCATTCTATGAAGGCCACCGACATCGCGAGGTCGGCGCGTTCAGCTCAATCGAGGGAGGGGCGGGTGGAGGTGAGACGGGCTGATTCCGTCCAGAGGCGGTCTGCGGCTGCGAGATCGTAGGCGTGGGCTGAGGCCTTCACGAGCGCGGGTCCACCGGTCAACTGGAACCAGCCGGCCGGGCCCCAGTATTCCCCTCCCCGCACGCCTTCGGCCACCGCCGCCTCCACGAGCGGCTCGGCGCCGATCTCCTTGCCCTGCGAGAACGTGTGCATGGCGGACGTGATGACAGCCGGTGGGCGGTGGGGCACGACGACGGGAGGTCGAGGCTCGCTCAGCGATTCCCAGGAGAAGCCGGGATGCGCGACCACGCTCGACACGGTGGACGAAGCACGGCGCAGCCTCCTGTCGAGTTCGAAGCCGAAGGTCATGACGGCCAGCTTGGATCTCGCGTACGCGACGTAGTTGGAGTAGCTCGACAGCATCATCGGGTCGTCGAGGTCGAGCCGGACCCACCGATGGCTGATGCTGCCGAGATGCACCACACGGGCCGCCGGGGCGGCTTCGAGAGCGGGGAGGAGGTGCGAGACCAGAGCGAAATGCCCCAGGTGGTTCGTGCCGAACTGAAGCTCGAATCCGTCGGTCGTCTTCTGTCGACGACGCGAACCGACCACTCCCGCGTTCGCCAGCAGGACGTCCACCGGTCCGCCTGCGGCGATGGCGGCGGCGCCCGAGCGGACGGACCGGAGATCCGCCAGGTCGAGCTCGACCGTCTCGAGATCGGCCGCGGGCAGTCTGTCGATGATGGCGTCGACGGCGCGGCTCGCGCGCACCCCGTCACGGGCGGCGATGACCACCCTGTGCCCCTGGGCGGCGAGGCGCTCAGCCGCGAAGTACCCGAGCCCTGCGGTCGCACCGGTGACGACGATCCTCTTCCGATCAGCGGACATGCCCCGCCGCCTCCATCTGCCGAAGGTCCTTCTTCAGGTCGGCGACCTCATCGCGCAGTCTCCCGGCGAGCTCGAACTTCAGTTCGGCCGCGGCCTGCAGCATCTGCTCGTTGAGGTCGGCGATGATCGATTCGAGTCCGTTGGCCGCACCCGCCGCCAGACCCTCGCGTCTGAGGTTCGGCGTCGGGGCTCGTTTCTTCCCGTCTCGGCCGGCGAGGAGCGCGGCCGTGTCGGCGCCCTCCCTCGCCAGGGCCTCGGTGATGTCCGCGATCTTCTTCCGGAGAGGCTGGGGGTCGATCCCCCGCTCGAGGTTGTAGGCGATCTGCTTGTCGCGACGACGATCAGTCTCTTCGAGAGCCTGCTTCATCGAATCGGTCATCTTGTCGGCGTACATGTGGACCTGCCCGGACACGTTGCGAGCGGCGCGGCCGATGGTCTGGATGAGAGACGTGGACGACCTCAGGAATCCCTCCTTGTCGGCGTCCAGGATCGCGACGAGCGACACCTCCGGGAGGTCGAGCCCTTCACGGAGGAGGTTGATTCCGACGAGCACGTCGTAGACGCCCTGACGGAGCTCCGTCAGCAGCTCGACGCGTCGCAGGGTGTCGACGTCCGAATGCAGGTATCGGACCCGGACGCCCGCCTCCGTGAGGAAGTCGGTGAGCTCCTCCGCCATCTTCTTCGTCAGGGTCGTGACCAGCACCCGTTCGTCGCGCTCGCTCCGGAGCTTGATCTCTTCGAGCAGATCGTCGATCTGCCCCTCGGAGGGTTTGATGACGATCTCCGGGTCGATGAGACCCGTCGGGCGGATGATCTGCTCGACGACGCTGTCGGTGATCCCGAGCTCGTACTTGCCGGGGGTCGCCGAGAGGTAGACCTTCTGGCCGACGCGATCGAGGAACTCCTCGAACTTCAGCGGCCTGTTGTCGAGGGCGCTCGGGAGCCGGAAGCCGTGGTCGACCAGGGTGCGCTTGCGGGATGCGTCGCCCTCGTACATCGCGCCGATCTGCGGCACCGTGACATGGGACTCGTCGATGACGACGAGCAGATCGTCGGGGAAGTAGTCGAGCAGACAATGCGGCGCTTCGCCTGGCGACCGGCCGTCGATGTGGGACGAGTAGTTCTCGATGCCGTTGCAGAAGCCGATCTGCTCCATCATCTCGAGGTCGAAGGTCGTCCGCATCCGAAGCCGCTGCGACTCGAGGAGCTTGCCCTGCTTGTCGAGTTCGGCCAGCCGATCGGCGAGCTCGTCTTTGATCGTGCCGATGGCCCTGTGCATGACATCGGTGCCCGCGACGTAGTGGGAACCCGGGAAGACGGAGACGGCATCGAGGGTCTTCACGACGTCACCGGTCAGGGGGTGGAGCGCGTAGAGGGCCTCGACCTCGTCACCGAACATCTCGATGCGGATGGCCAGCTCTTCGTACATCGGGATGATCTCGATGGTGTCGCCGCGAACGCGGAAGTTGCCCCGAGAGAAGTCGATGTCGTTCCGCTGGTACTGCATCGACACGAATCGACGGATGAGCGTCTCGCGTTCGATCTTCTGGCCCACCTGCAGGGCGATCATGGCCTCCAGGTACCCCTCGGGTGTGCCGAGGCCGTAGATGCACGAGACCGTCGACACGACGATGACGTCGCGCCGGCTCAGAAGGGAGTTCGTCGTGGAGTGCCGCAGACGCTCGACCTCGGCGTTGATCGAGGAGTCCTTCTCGATGAACGTGTCCGTCTGGGGGACGTAGGCCTCGGGCTGGTAGTAGTCGTAGTACGACACGAAGTACTCGACCGCATTGTGGGGGAACATCTCGCGGAACTCGTTCGCGAGCTGCGCCGCCAGGGTCTTGTTGTGGGCGAGGACCAGAGTGGGGCGTTGGACCTGCTCGACGAGCCAGGCCGTCGTGGCCGACTTGCCCGTGCCGGTGGCGCCCAGCAGCACGACATCCGTCTCGCCGGCGTTGATCCGACCAGCCAGCTCGGCGATCGCCGCGGGCTGATCGCCGCTCGGTTCGTACTCGCTGACGACTTCGAAGGGACGAACACTGCGGGTCGGTTGCATACCCTCGAGTTTACGAGCGACCACCGACAGTGCTCGCCGATGAGCCGGACGCCTTGCGTGCTGACAGCGAACGGAGACGGTCGTAGAGCTCGTCGCTCCCACGGCGGGTGTCGTCGAGAGTGCCGCTCGCGTCGACCACGAGGTCGGCGGCGGCCAGACGGACGTCGTCGGGCGCCTGCGCGTCCAACCGCCTCACAGCCTCGGCCTCGGACATGCCTCGGAGTTCGACGAGGCGCCGGAGCCTCGTCTCCCGTGGCGTGTCGACCACCGCGACGACGTCGAAGTCTCCGGCACCACGGGACTCGACGAGGAGGGGCACGTCGTAGACGATGACGCGTTCCGGATCATCGGTCACGGCCTCGTTCATCCGACGCGTCGACAGCGCGCGGACCGCGGGATGGATGATGGCCTCCAGATCGGCTCGCGCGGCGGCATCGGCGAAGACGATGCCCCCGAGGGCCGCGCGGTCGAGATCACCGGCAGCGGTCAGGACGCTCCTGCCGAATCGTTCGGCCACCGCCCGCAAGCCGGGCGTGCCGGGTTCGACCACCTCGCGCGCCAGTCGATCGGCGTCGATCACAGCGGCACCCCGCTCGGCGAGTCGTCCCGCCACAGTGCTCTTCCCCGCGGCGATGCCTCCGGTGAGCCCACACACGAACATCCCCAGATGCTACTCCTGCCCCTGACGCGGGTCTGCGCGCTGACGGCGTCTGAGACGCCGACAGGCGGCTCCCCGGAGGGAACCGCCTGTCGGTCGATCGGGCGCCGGAGCGCCGTGATCAGTTGCTGCTGGAGAGCTTCTCGCGCAGAGCCGCGAGCGACTCGTCGTCGGCGAGGGTGCCGGCGCCCGAAGGGGTCTCGTTCGAGAACGAGGATCCCGTGGGAACGTCGAAGGTGGTCTCCTCGGCCAGCGAAGCGGCGACCTGCTTCTTGTGCGCCTCCCAGCGCGACTGGGCGGCAGCGTAGTCCTGCTCCCACTTCTCGCGCTGCGAGTCGAAGCCCTCGCGCCATTCGTTGGTCTCCGGGTCGAAGCCCTCGGGGTACTTGTAGTTCCCCTGGTCGTCGTACTCGGTGAGCATGCCGTAGAGGGCCGGGTCGAACTCGGTCCCCTCGGGGTCGACTCCCTCGTTGGCCTGCTTGAGGCTCAGCGAGATGCGACGACGGTCGAGGTCGATGTCGATGACCTTGACGAACACCTCGTCGCCGACCGCGACGACCTGCTCGGCGAGCTCGACGTGCTTCGCCGACAGCTCCGAGATGTGCACGAGGCCCTCGATGCCGTCCGCGACGCGGACGAACGCACCGAACGGCACCAGCTTGGTGACCTTGCCGGGAGCGACCTGTCCGATGGCGTGCGTACGAGCGAAGACCTGCCAGGGGTCCTCCTGCGTGGCCTTGAGCGAGAGCGAGACGCGCTCACGGTCGAGGTCGACCTCGAGGATCTCGACGGTGACCTCCTGGCCCACCTCGACGACCTCGCTGGCGTGCTCGATGTGCTTCCAGCTCAGTTCGGAGACGTGGACCAGACCGTCGACGCCGCCCAGGTCGACGAACGCACCGAAGTTGACGATCGACGACACGATGCCCTTGCGGACCTGGCCCTTGTGGAGGTTGTTGAGGAAGGTGGTGCGGCTCTCGGACTGCGTCTGCTCGAGGAGCGCACGACGCGACAGGACCACGTTGTTGCGGTTCTTGTCGAGTTCGAGGATCTTGGCCTCGATCTCCTGGCCGAGGTACGGCGTGAGGTCGCGGACGCGGCGCAGCTCGATGAGCGAGGCCGGCAGGAACCCACGGAGTCCGATGTCGACGATGAGACCGCCCTTGACGACCTCGATGACCGTTCCGGTGACGACGCCGTCGGCGTCCTTGATCTTCTCGACATCGCCCCAGGCACGCTCGTACTGAGCGCGCTTCTTGGACAGGATCAGACGGCCTTCCTTGTCCTCCTTCTGGAGGACGAGGGCCTCGACCGTGTCGCCGACCTCGACGACCTCGGTGGGGTCGACGTCGTGCTTGATCGAGAGTTCGCGCGAGGGGATGACGCCCTCGGTCTTGTAGCCGACGTCGAGGAGGACCTCGTCGCGGTCGATCTTCACGACGGTGCCTTCGATGAGGTCGCCGTCGTTGAAGAACTTCAGAGTCTTTTCGACCGCGGCCAGGAAGTCATCAGCGGATCCGATGTCGTTGATGGCGACCTGCTTGGGTGCCTTGGTCGTTACGGTTGTCATGTAGTTAGTGCTCCAGTGAAAGCATGAATCGGGCCG
>Ga0265780_10001004_pt1 | contig 41562 bp, 37 predicted proteins | sample P1T30metagenome_FD_192432 | JGI IMG/M metagenome (GOLD analysis project Ga0265780, IMG submission 192432) | Plant litter microbial communities from East Loma Ridge, Irvine, California - P1 T30 | ecosystem: Environmental > Terrestrial > Plant litter > Unclassified | place: USA: California...
TCCTGCTGGTGAAGGCCCAGCTGGAAAAGCTGTCGTGAGCCCTGAAAGCCGCACCCGTCCAGAAAGTGTTGCGCTTGCTCTGCAGTCCGTACAGGTTCTTGTAGAACCCAGCGCGGGTAGCCTCGGCTCCAACCATCAGGTTGTATGGGGCGTGGTTGCTGAATGCAACGAACTCTGGCGCGGGGCCGGTGATGTTGTTCGCAGTTCGGAAACGGATGACATCCGCCATGATGTGAGCCTTGGCCTGCTCGGAGGTGAGCTTTTGGCCAAGCTTGCTGCCGAAGAAGACCTGGTGGAGGGTAGGGTTGCTTGTAGGAAACATGTTGTATACAGCGGGCATGGCTGGCACTGCATACGGCTTGTCGAGTGCGAGGTTGTTAACAGCGGTGAAGTTGGGGGCGGCGTGCCTGATGATGGACGTGAAGTAACCAGCAGAAGTGAACTGGCTGAAGAGGTTCAATTCGTCGCCGCTGGGGTCAAATGTCTGGAGGTTCTCGGGAGTAGGAGGGATAGCCATGAGCATCTTCTTCGCCTGGATGAGACGGCGACCTTTGGGAGTGTCGACAAGAACCTTGACGCCACCATCAACCTTGCTCACACGCGCCACCTTGATGACCTTGGAAGACAGAAGCAAAGAGTTGGACGCCAGGAGTTCGGCAGTTAGCCTCTCGAAGAGAAGGCTGTTGTCGTTGACCGAGCTGGTCAGGAAGTTCTGCATGGTTTTCAAGAGACCCAGGGACAAGGTACGGATCACCTGCAATGTGGGGATCTCGAGAATATCGCCATTTGCAGAGGTGAGGATATAGATGGTCTGCACAGCATCGGTGAGCTGATACTTCTGAACGAACTGGCCGAAGGGCATGAGCAGATCCTCGGGAATAGGATCAGGGAGGTAGAAGCCACCCTCGAGTTCAGGCCACTGTGCGATAACGGCAGCATACCGTGCGATAGCAGCACCAATGGCTGTCTGGTTGGCAGGAGGCAGGCCCGGGATCACCTGTCCAGTCCTGAAGTCAACGTTCAGGTTTGGCCCGGCGGCTGCGGCGGCTAAGCCATCGGTTGGGACGAGAGAAAGGTTGAAGCGGGCGAACCACTGGTGTACTAGAGGCTCGTCGTGGTACAGCTTAACACCAATATCGATAGGGATTCCGGTCTCTTGGTCGTGGTAGGTCTCGGTGTGGCCTCCAACGCGGTCCTTCAACTCTACCACTACGACCCTCTTTCCTGCGTCTTTGAGTTGGATAGCCGAATAAGCACCCATGCCACCTGCACCAATAACCACGACATCAGTGTCCATTACTTGCTCTGGTGAGTAGTACCTGGCCTCCATCTTGCCCGAGCCGCGACCTTTGTTGGGCGCTGCGATGGCCATGGGGATGGCGACCGCAGCCGCGGCGATTGTGGCGAACGAACGCATGATTGATATTAGCTTGTAAAATAAAAATATAAAGGAGTGTGGTAAAGAGCGACAAGAACTGTAAAGATCGTCTGTGAAGGTGTTTCCTACCGCAAGCCGGATATTATGTGTTTATATGGCTACCAACATTGGAGTCGTGCATGCCGTGATTGCTCCGGATCGGTCGTACTGTGTAAGCTGCCCAGATGAAGTGTAATTATAAGTAAGACCGCACGTTCGGGACAATCCACGACGACCATTACACTAATTGCGGGTGGGCTGTCAAATCCAACAGGACCAGGGTGTGAGGTCTGCAAGGCTGATCATGACGCGCCGGGGCTATGGCATCTTGAAGTACTGGTAGAAGAACCACGTGCCATGATATCGCATATAGGCGGCCCTGGGGTGAAAACATGTATTGCTGACTTATGTTCCCAGTCTCATTTCCACACGCGGAGATAGAATATTCCTTTAGGATATCTGGAGGAGCCTCCAAGGTCTGTAGTCACAGGAATTGCAAATTCGTTACCTAGCGAGATTCAAAATTGCTGACTCGTTCCAGCGAAGTTTGAACAACGATGTTGGCTTAGGGCTTGCCTACAAGGCCTGGGCAACCGTCCAGGGTGGGCCTTTGCAAGTTTCTCGGCGGGCTGCAGGTAGGGTTGCGCCGTGCAGACCCATTGACAGTGCCCACTCTCCAAGGGCTCGTCTGAAGCCTCGCATTCCCTCTCTAGCTGTGCTGCCAGACCCTGTCTTCATCTCCAAATTCCGCTTGATGCTGCAAGACAATAAGGATTTCTCAATTTCAATAGTGTGTGGCCAATTTAGCTTTGATTGCATCCCTCTAGAACCAAGATCCTTGCGCTTGATGGACTAATATCAATAGTGAGCATCGAAAAGATCGAACTTTCAGGCATGAGCCTGGAAAATTAACAACACTTCTGATGACCTCATCATGCGCTCTGCTGTAGGCTACAGACATCGGACTGGTTACTGCCGTTCGGCTATTCCCTTGCGCCAGGGAGTGAAAGCTGGCGGATAACGTTCAGAGGGTTAATGCCAGAGCGGGATGAGACCCGGCTACCGGGCGAATGCTTTGGAGTCGGAGGTTTACCGGCGGTGGCAGATCAGAACTCCTGACGATGGGTCGTTTCTCCAGATTTTACATGGTGATTCAGGCGTCAGGTAATTCCGGCGTGCCAAGCCTTGTATAAGCACCTCTCATTGGTTCCTTTGCGCCGCGAGAGATTGCGATAACGCCGGGGTCATGTTGGGTACAGAATTTACTCGGCCCTACCGCTGGTGCTGATATTTTGATGTACCGGTATCTCGCCGCGAGGTCACTGCTGTTGACCTCGCTCAGGCTTCCTAGCTTGGGCAGAACACGGGCTGGACGGCGTCTTCGGTCGCCTCCTGTCGAGGCCAACGCTGCTGCTGATGCTAGCCACGCTTTGCCTCTGTCAGGAACAGCCGCATCGACAGGCAGAGGCTCTGCCATAGGTATTACATGTTTTTGAACAGGCACGCAGAGGTACTTGGGAAGTGCTTGACTGTTCATGATATCATTTGTTACATAAGTCATGCCGTTTCCAGCAGATAGCTCAGTCGTTGGAACATCCTACGGCTTCTCTCAGAGAAGAATCAAAGAAGCACCGACTAGCGCCAGTCCTGATACGGCCAAGGCAAGCGAGAGAGCAGAATGGTCGCCGTGTAGCAGGACCGCGACCGCCGCCGCCGCTGCAGTAGATTGTTGAGGAGGAGCACTTCTGGATGCAGAAGAAGATGGTGTCGTTGGTGCTGAGGTACTGGACACAGCAGAAGCCGGGCTGCTCGACAACAAGGAACTAGGAATGGGTGTTTCTCCGGGTAGGACGCCCATGGAACCGCTGACAACGGTCGTCGTTGCAGGGACGCGGCCTGTAGAACCACTGACAATGGGTGTCTCCCCAGGAAATACGCCCATGGAGCCCTCAGATGATGTTCCACCTTGGCCGTGTTAGCCGGCTATATATAAGGTGTGGTCTTGTTGGAACTGCGCACAGGGGGGACATGGCTCCATGAAGCAAAGTGCACAGACAGAAGACTCGACGAAGACGGGCTCAGATGTCTGGATAGTGAAGACCCCTTCTGTTGTAGGAACCGGTGGGATCGACTGGTAGGTTACGACGCTGGGTGTAGACGATTGAGCTACGGCCACGCTAGCCAGAAGCAGCACGGTGGGAGCGAAGAGTGCAAGCATGATTATGTTTGAACAATATCTTCGGATCGAAGAATAGAAACACGCATTTTCTTACATGGCCAGCAGGTCTTTTAAGCAACGCGGCCTGTGCTACCTGGCTTGCGTACATGTTTCAAGCTTGCTTGCTCGGCGGTCTCTTGTGACTGGTGGGGTGGTGGATTAGGCAAGTGCGATCTTCGCTCCTTCCCGCTACAGCACAGCGTCCTTCGCACTTCCCGACCATTCAAAACACGACAACCACCAATAATCCGCGAACACCGCGTGTCCGCCTGCCATGACGTCTCTTGCGCACACAAAGCCGGCAATCGTGCCCGCACCGGTGCAGCAAGCCTTCGCTGCCGTCGATGCTGCCGGCGCACACCTTCCGCAATTGCAATCGCTCGCGATACAGGTCCAGCACAACCTCCAGTACCAGCACTACTGGACCGACCTGCACGTGCACACTCATTCACCGCTCTCGAATGCGCCACTGCCCCGCCCGTTGGTCTCTGGTCTTCCCCCGCAGCGCATCTACATACACCCCGACGAGCAAGTCCAACTGCTGAAGGAAGCCGATCGCAAGAGAAGAGCGAACAAAGTGGTGGGAGAGACCAGCGGCTTGCAGGTCAAGGCAGAACCCGAGCGCGAATGGATACTACCTACGAGACTGAACGAAAAGTGGACGTTGCGAAGATTGGCCGAGGTTTTCGATGCGATTCCTTCAGTGCCGCCTCCCCCGCAAGATGCTGCTTTTGCGTCTGCGGCCCCGGAAAATCAGTGGAGGACGACGAAGAGAGTGTTGCTGGGCACGGCCGACTCGGACAGCACTGTTGTCTACTACATTGTCCATGACGGGGTCGTGAAGCCTCGTCAAAACTGAGCGTATGCGTCATTTACTGGCCATCACACGACACCAGATGCATACGCAAATCTTGATAGCATATACTGGTAAAGAAAAGTATTTCTGCTATGCCATTGTGGACTAACACTACCTAGCCATACCTAAGGGATCTCCATCAATACCGAGGCTCCTGGCTTAGGCATCTCGTAGAATCGCGACATGTCCATCTGATCTTCCGGAGGCAGTTGGTTTGCCTCGGCCCAGACTCTGACTGCTTCGTAGTCGCGACACCGATGCACTGTATTGAAGTCGACAAAAGCTGAAGGAGACTCTTCGTCTTCGGGCTGCCACCAGACTTGGCCAAGTACTCCGACATCCGGGTTGCACATCAACACTTGCCTAATGATGTCGAGGCAGTGAGTGGTATGCACTTGTACGATGTACTCACTATTTACAAAGGCGCCCTCTCTGAGTGCTTTATAGTAGTCGTAATTCCAATGCAGAGCCTTGCGTAGGAGATTCTGCAACTCATCAGTACCAATTCAAAAAAAAAGTCATATAAATTAACAGCGTTCTTACTAAGCAGTGCAAATGATGCAGACCTTCCACGTTTGCCGGGAAGCCACCACCGTACTCTTGGCTTATCTGCACCTGCTCAGGTCGCAGTCCAGTTTTATCGGCTTCGTCTAGGGGTACGACCACGCTTCGGTCTGCCCTCGTCAGTCCTTGGGCACACATACAGACGTCGAGCAGACTTACAATTTACACCAAGAGCTTCCCAAGCGGCATCGGTCTCAGGGCCTGCTGGCTGCCGGTACTCATTCTGGTGCAGGAAGCTCCCATTAAACAGCTTGTCGTGCCAGCCAGGGTTCACATTCTTGACAACCGGCGCTTCTCTTGTCAGCGAGATAATGAGGGGCATTATTGCTGGTTCTTACAGTAGCGCGAGACATGATGCATGCAAAAATCATCTACGTCAGCAACGACAGCAGAATTTCGGACGCCATACGCCAGCCACAACCCGACGCCAAGATATACAGCAGTACTCAGCAGTAGGGTCTTTACGGCTACTCTTATGTCTCGACTTGACCGGTCGAGAGCCCTGGCTTTCAGCGAAAGAGATGCTGTCGAAGGGTCCGAAGGTAGAAGAGTATCGCTGTCCAGGCTCTCCGAGTCCCGCTGAGGTACGCGTGTGTGCGTGTGCTTGAGTCGGCTTTGGAAGAGGCTTGCGAACATTGCAGATTTGGTGAAGAGCGTCGAGCCAATGTGAGTATGAACGGGAAGGGTCAAACTATCTGGCAGACTGCTGAGAGAATAATCAGACTCGTCGCATGGCAAATAGAGCCGCACTGTCCACTGTCACCGGTGAGGAAAGTACACCAGTTGATATTAATGGCATTCTGTCATTGCACCTCGTCCCCCAAAGCAGGAAATGGTGGAACGACTTAATAACCGGGTGTTACTGTGATCAGAGACATGGCCCGTTACACACCTATCAAACGTTGCTGGCGGCAAACCAGGAGCCAGACTTGTCATGTTTTTGGTACAAGACGCCTTTAGATCTGGATACGGTCCTCGTTTTAGAAAAGCTGGGTTCAAGTAGGACCTGGCCCTACGGCTTTCATCACACACTTGCTACAATGCTAGACACACGCTATCCGGTATTGTAGATCAGCAGACCTCCTCTCGGCTTACTCTTTGGTCAACAGAGTGGCTGATCAGACCCAGCGATTGGTGTTGGTTTCTACGGGAATGCTTGGGTTGTGCTATATCATTATATCATGCGGCTTACGCTCACATACAGCGCATAGCTTTGCGTAGTCTGTGCCTCTTTCGATCCGGCAACTTCGGTATCGTGACGCGCACTTTTTCTAGCAAGTCCACTCATTATCAGTCGAATCTCTTCGTAATTGAAAACAGCCTTATACCATAGCCCCGCCAGCTCATTTGTCACTCCAAGTCAGTCTTGTAATATTGGTCCGACCAACATCCCGAAAGCAAGCAAACTGTGACAAGATGCAGGTTGGCGTGGAGCAACACACCGACATTACAATTGTCACGCGAGTAACACAATGTGTAGAACATGGGAAGGGACGCCTCATCCTTCTCAATCAGGATGCATGTTACATGTAGCGACCTCTACATAAGACGACCGGGACTGGACACCGAAGAGACAAGCTCACGCGACTGTTCAATCTCAGTCCCTTTTCCAAAGCTCAACACTATACCTAACGCTTCTCAAGATGCGTTACGCACTCGCTTTCGCCGGCTTAGCCGCGATGGCTGCCGCTGCTCCCATTGAGATGGCGGCAGACGGTAGCTACGGGACGTATGATCCATACAAGAGTTATGCCCCATACTCAGCCGCCGTGGAAGCAGAAGCCGCGAAGATGCAAACTGGTAAGAATCACTCACAGCTCTGATGTCATGAGAGGTACTGACGACACCAGACCACGCCACCACAAAGCGCGACCCCTCCGTCCACGCAGCCCAAGACATCAACTACAGCAAATACCCCTCCTACGCGCCCTACGGCACCTACGTCCCCTACTCCGCAGCCGTCGAAGCTGAGGCCGCCAAGATAAACCTGGGCAAGTGTTTGCTCCCAAATACACGTACTTATGCAGCTAACCTTGTCTCAGAGAAGCGTACGCGCACGATGAAATTGGCGGCAGACGGCGATTACACCAAATACCCCTCCTACGCGGGGTATGCGGCTTACTATGAGAGCTACGCACCGTACTCGGCCGCTGTTGAGGCGGAGGCGGCTAAGCAGGCGCAAGGGGCGGCTAGCGTGTAATTTCCGCCGCCAATGATGGAGGAGCATGGCGTGGTGGAGTGAGCGCTTTGGAATGGAGCTACTGATAGTATGGTGTATGAAGGTTCCGGAGATTGTTGAGGGTGTGGGGATATAAGAGAGTCAGAAGTGGCTCAATGTGTGGCTTTGCAAGCAGGTAAGGAACGAGGGTGGAGAACTTGCGGGCCATGGATATTCGCTGTAAAGATGTGGCGATCACACTCGTTGAATAGCATTGATAAATTATTAAAACTTGTCGCTCCTTTGAACATAGCATTACGGCATGCGAAGCAGTTTGCCTCCTCTCCTTTGAACGCAGTATCACATAATGCGAAGCAGTCTCCCTTCTCTACCTTCTGTTTCTCAACGCTTTGGCACTCTCACACAGCGCCGTGATCAGCTACAGTAATAAAATCAGTCCCTGGTCCTGGGTTGTCCTTGCGTTGGACATCAGTAGATCCTGAACTATCTTTGCTATGATTGGAAACGCTACCCAACTGAATTGAGATCTTTTCTAGGTCGTTATCGACAAGCGAATGGACAGAGTTGTTCTTAAGAGGCATGATGCGATGATTCCTAGAGACACTTCGAGCATGTTCCAAAACAAAGAAGTCGTCATGAGCACCAGGGACAAGTTGGTCAATAGATTTCCCTGACGAAAAATCAAGGGAGAGTCAGCTTACGGTCCTGATCGAGAGTTACATCAAAGCCAACAGTGTGCGCCCAAGTCACCCAAATCATGCGGATCAAGGACGCGACAGTGGCACTGCACAGAGTCAGCCTCCTGATCAAAATCTTTGAGCGAGATGAAACTTACAGTATACCAAGCAAGAACACAAACAGCATGCCCAGCTTCCTTGCCATCGGTAAATGCAGGCGCAAAATCTGACCCCATCAGCTTGCCATCCCTCCCATCATGACACAAGCTCACCATAGGAATCGGCAGCACGATAATAAAGCAATCCGATATAAAATCCGACACCGCAAACACGAACAACAATTCCAGCGTATTCACACACTTGGTAATAACACTGATCGGTCTTACATCAGTTCGATCTGTTGAAGCTGTGATGGTAACTACAACTACATGCACCAGAACCATGTATAGTACTAAATGCCAATAGCATTCAAGCTTCAGAGTTCAGCTAGATCGAGAAGATAATTGGCTTCATAATCATGCTTCCTGTCGAATGAAACTATTTAGCATTTACGTTCGCCACATTCCCTGACATTCCTGCTTCAAATCACCGTCACATGGCTCCAACTAGAACAAGTAACATCTATCAAAATCTCGGTTGTTGAGAGTTCCGACAGCTTTAGGAGCTTTTACATGTCAGTAAGACCAAATAGGAGGGGGCCTGGTTCGTTACTTGCCATTGGGAGGACATGGGGTGGACCCTGCTGTCGTTTCAACTTTGGCATCTTCACCCTCACGGGCAGCTGGGTAGCGTAGTCAGTATTCAAACAGCGAGACATGGCTATGTACCTACCTAGCAAAGGCAGTGCGATCGCTACATGGCCAAGTGAGAGTGCGATGGTACCTAAGCTGCACTAGGATAGAGGAACGCATCATAAACAGTAGATGGGTTTGTTTTGAGCTTCAAGGGAACTTCAGCTTTGATGTAGAGACTCTAGTTAGGTCTGCGGCATGTCCATTCCCTATGCCTTTATATATGAGGGGTAGTCACTATATGAGTACAGCTACGCTCTATCGCCATCGGCACTCAAATATCTGAAGCGAATATCCTGTCATTGTTCTTCTTGCAATAACACATGATTATGACCTCGTGAGCGCTCGTATCCGACTATACAAGGCAGATTTTATCTAACCATGATCCGGTTGGCTGAATACCTAGGTAGTCCCCGAGCCGCCATCATTTCTACATATAACGGTAAATGACGGAAGTGATCGTGTGGACATGTCCGCTTTTGTCATGTTAATCCAATATAGAGAGTCAGGGATGTTTGACCTATTGAAGCCCACGTGTGGTATATGCAGTCATATGCAGCCTGAAACAGTGTTCCCGAGGTGAAAAAATACAAAATAAGCCCCGATGTCTTCTGCTTCGGCAACTGTGATGTTGCACAGATACGTAGTGGGGTCTGAGACGTTGCTAGATTAGGAAGCTGTTTGGAGCAAACCATGCAAATGGTGACGCGGTTTCAGCAAATACTCAGTGCTAGGGTTTCACAAGACCTAGAACTGGAACGCTGAATGACTTTAGGGACTGCCCCGAGATAGCAGAGTTCAATTTTGACCTGCGGGCGACAAACTTCGATTCCCTCACATCTTCTCATACACTGACTATCCACGTTGATGAACAGATCTGGTGGCAAAGACAGTATGTGCTCTGTTGATGATGCTGAGGAAAATTGTTCATTACAACCGCTTCTCGAGACAAGTGGACATCCTACTCCCAAGCGGCGCAAAACGGGAGCGACACGGGTTGTACTTGCCGTCATGATAATCTCAGCATTGAATCTGGGATTGCTTGCGTTCAATTTGTCTATAAACTTCACATCTGTTCGAACAAACCAGCTAGTTTCATATTGTAGGTTCAAGCCACAGGCCCTATCCTAAAGGAGCTACGTTAACGTCAAAAAGCACCCGCTTCCCAGGCAGTGCTATATAAATACCAATCAATGTCGCACACAAGCCACTATTCTACGTTTGCAGGCGCACCAAATCACGAGAATACAAAAGCATGGGAAGATCTGATACAACGTAAGCAAACCACCCCAATATCTCCAACCTCCACATGGTGCTAATCGAGCAAGTCACTTTTTTCGCCGCATCAAGGGAAGAGCTCCTCCAAGCAGGCTCACACGTCGAGGATTCTGTCCAACTTGCAGACGGCGGATATGTAGCCGCACGCCGCACTAGGCATTTACCACGAGATACATTGCCTAGTAAGCCATCTAATCAGCATCAAGCTTCGTGATTCCGTGCTCTAATAAGCTACCAGCGTCAATTCCCCCTCTATCTTTACCATGAGACCTTCTACCCAAACCTCACAGATGCCAATGTCGATTACATACATCACCACCTTGGTATGCCATCTCCTCTATTGACGTATTGATCTGACGATGGAATCTAGACCACTGCCTCGAAAGCATTCGGAGAAGCTTTATGTGTGCGGCAGATCTGAGCATCTACGCCTTCGAATGGATCCCGTCGGATCAAGACAGACCACATCCCAAAACAAACTCGGTAACAAAATGTGCAGACTGGGACAGCCCGGAGATATGGGCGAACGAAAGGAAAGTGCAGCTCGACCCGGTATTGTTGAGAGCAGAAGGTGATGCGAGAAGGGTACACATGTAGACAGTGTAAATATCTTGAAAAAGACGAGTTCACCACCTTTCCTCGTCGACTATCTTCTTGCCTTGCCGTCTCGGCACCCACTTCTCGAGACCCCATTCGGATAATCCTTTCCATGCAACTCTCAGAAATATTACTAGTGTGAAGTTCACCAGGCGTCCAACCAATCTCTCGCTCTTGAAAATGTGCCACAGCCCAAAGGCAAATATATACCGCCCTGCGGATTGATCCACCACCTGACTCCCCAGAACACAAAGGAAAGCCCCCCATAATACATCACCACCACCAATAAATTGGGATTACATTGCGTAGAAACTCATCCCATGAAAAAGCTTCTCCAAAACGACACTTCTTGACTATACATCTTCGCGCCACAGACTCGCGTGCTCCTCGGGCAACCTGAATCGCGATACGAACAATCCGGCCAAATCCCCCTTTCAAACCCTCTGCGCCAGAAGTCTATTTCGCTGACCAGAAACCATGCCGAGCTGAAATATATCGCGTTGATCTGGATGGTCGTCATGATATACTCTGCGAGGAGCCGCCCAGTGCCAAACCATGTCGCATACAACGCCAACATCAGCGTCGCAGCGAATAGACCATGTCCCATGCCACAGCGGGGCTGCGGTTTGTAGGTAATGTCTTTCGCGAAAAGCAAAAGTTGGATATCTGCGCCGAAGGAACGAATGCTGTTCATGTCGGCGATATTGCGGGTGGCGACGAGGAAAATAGCGATAGCCGTGTACGCGGTGTATCGTTTGAACGAGAAGCGCGGCGGGTCGGGATTGGGATAGGGATCGGCCGCTGCACTGTCGACTCGATGGTCGTGGAGACGCTGGACCTTGGAAGAGGGATACGTGGAAGAATTGATCGAAGGCAGTAGGGGGTCCTTTTCGGTGTACATCGTGGCGGACATGATGGGAGTTGATATTGTCGCGCAGCTTAACGGCATACATATTCTTCTTTCGAACTATTTTGGGACCTGGTCGTGCGCTATCACAGAATTTGATCTAGCAAGTCAAGCATGCGTTCTGCATAATGAAATATGCAGACAGGCCACTAACCCATCGCACGCGATGGAAGCATATGGTGGTGAACAATAGATTACTTCGATGTAAGCCTCCATACTATCGATGCGTAACAGCGATACTCGCTCAGTCTTTGACAGCATTTGCGAATTGCACTGCAATCGGATGCCTCATTCATCCCGATACAGCCACTTCCCTCCCTTCCGCTGAGCCTCTAGCCATCGCTCATGTACGACTCTTTTTTCTTGCTCTTTCGATTTGTCCCTATCCTCTTGCTGTTCCTGCGTGGTTGGGAAGTCCATCCGCCAAAATCCTGGAGGTGTTCGATGTCGTTCGTAAGCCTCACGGTGCTTGCCAGATTCCTTTGCCATCTTCTTCGTGCGTGCCTGAAGCACTAGCTCCTGCCGCTCTTCGGCCGACATCTGTGTCAAGTTCATGTTGTCATAGGCTTCACCTAGATAGTCCTCGAGCAGCGCCTCCTCTTGGGAGGCCGGGAGCGGAGCCTGAACTTCAGCAAAGATGCGAAATGTGGAGCCGCAGCAGTCTGGATTGGTACAGCCAGGCAGACATGCGCGGTCACCGCGCTTGCGTACAGTCTCAGAGAAGGCGTAGGTATAGCCTTGGTTATATGCGGGATTGGGCTTGAAGTCCTGTAGGGTAAGCTCCGATACAGGCTTTTGTCGGAGTCGACCTTGCTTCACTGGAGGTGTTGCTTGGGGCTTGCGAACACTTGAGCGCGGTTCGTGGGCTTTCTGTCTCCATTGTGGACGACCATCAGTAGCGGGAGTATCTTGGGCTATATGTCGAGGCTCAGAATGGGGATTGCCCACCCGGCTCTTGAGTAGCGAAACAGGTGTTGCACCAGCAGAACTTCGTGGAGGCGTCGGATTTTGCTCCACTTTGACCTTGGCAGGCATATGAGTGGACAGCTCAGCCGAACTCATGTCATCAAGATCGGTCGAGCCATGCAGCTTACGATTGAGCTTCGATCGTGCTAACAGGGTTGCAAGTCTACTTGAGTTCTCGTCCGCTGGAGGTGGTTCTTCTCCGGACTCAGAGAAAATTCGATGTACATCCTCTTCGTGATTTTCAACTCGTTTGGTTCGTTTGCTAGACCGTGCATCGTGAGAGGCTGTGGCAATATTCGGGTCCAGTTGACGTAAGACGCCAATCACACCTTCAGTAGGATCCGAAGGCTCGCTGTATGCTCGGGGCTCAAAATTTGTAGTTTGAAGGTGTTCAAGTCGTGATTGGCCGCTCTCCCTGATGGCTGCGCATTCCAAATGCGCACCTTCTCGTTTGATGGGTTGAGAGAAAGGTGCACTGCTCGACCTTTGATGACGAGCAGTACCGGTAGTAGCTAGTTGGTGTGAAGGTATTTTTCTAGGATGCCGTGGCGTCCGCAGCATGGTCGAAGTAGGAGCATCCAAGTCCATCGTCTCCTTTCGTGCAAGACTTCGAGCTCTGGGAGGGCTACTAGGAGGCTCATCCTTCACTCGAAATGGCTTTACCGGTGTGCCATCAGAGGAGCGCGGCCCGGTGATGTCAATTTTGGACGATTGACCACGCTTTCTTTTGAGAGATCGTGCTGATACAAATTCCGGCAGGTCATCCTCATCGCCAGCGGTGAGTTGTGTCTGCCTAGAAATTTGCTCGGCGCTCTCATCCTCAGTAGTCTGACTCGAGCTCGGGTTTGGTGCTTGTAGGTATGATTGCAGACCTCTACTCACATAACCACCAGGAACATCTTTTGCTGGTCTCAAGTCAGGTAGTTCAGTCGACATTTCGTGCTCCTGTAGACGCGACCTGTAGTGCTTCATCGGCTTCGGAGTGACCGAACCGCCGCGACTTCCGGTTTGATCTATGTTGTTATCATCCTGAAGTGCTGGAGACACAAATTCGACCTCATTCTCAACTCCTAAGCTGACAGGAAGAGCGATAGGTGCTGGAGATGAGCGCCCGAGATCTGCGTGTGAGAGTGGTGTGCGTACAGTTGCTACCGATCGAGGGCTCGATGGCATCTGAGGACGAGGGTCCTCTATTTGGGGTCTTCCGGAGAGCATTGGTCGGCTACCCTCTGGTTTAGTCTCGCCTCTAGGCCTTTGCCTACCCGACTGACGATCAGCATACTCTTGCCAAGCTCGTACACTCTCCTTCATGTCTTTGTTCTTCTGCATTACAGTCGAGTTCTTCCTCTCCAGGTACTTCATCTTTTGCGAAAGGTCCTGGTACTTCTTGGCGAGGTCATTGAACTTGTCAGCAAGATCCATCTCGGATGCCGTGGAAGCGCCGGCCACCACCTGATCCGGACTGGTGTTCGGCAGGGCATTATTGGAAAAGTCCTCCAGTCTCTTCCTGAGCTCTTCGTTCTCCGATTTTAGACGTGAATTTTTCACAACTTGATCTTCGAGATGGTCTGATAACGCTTGCCGCTTGACATCCTCTTTCTGCGCGTCAGCCTCGGTATAGAATAAGAATCAGGTTCCCTTACTGTCTTTCAGCTCTTTCTCGTGAGCTTGGTCTCCTGAAACCTCGATTAGCTTTGTTCCACACGCGACTGGTGTAGTATGTACTCTTCTTCCACTCCTCTTGAAGGTCTGGTGCAATGACCTCATCGTAGACGCGTGTCCAGAGCGCTTTGTTCTTGTCGAGCCAGGTTGAGAATTCTGACATGTCTTATCCAATTAACATAATTCGCAGGAAGTGGATGGTCGAATCAACAGAGAGCTTTTGTCCGACTTGAGGATGATGGTTTGCCGACAGGCAGCGAGCTCGTAGAACGCGCTAACGCGTCGCGTGGTCACGTTGATAGCCTTGGCAGACTAGCGATATCGATAAGTCCACCACGGTTCTGAGAATTGCGTTTGCCGCTTTTCAGCCTTCTTTCAGTCACTATGAAGCGGGCGCGTGAGGACTGTGATGGAGAACTGGCCCCGCCAAAAGTGCGCCGTGTGATAAATTTTGATAGACTCTCCAAACTCAGTGATGAGTTGCTTGTGCGCATCTTGTCCTTCGTCCCTGTTAATTCATTACTTGTGTGTCAAAGGTACCATCCTAATCCTCTGCATTTGAAATCAGCACTGACGTCGTCAGGTTGTCAACGAAGTTCAGCCGCCTCGCTATCGATTCCGAGCTTTGGAAAGCTGCATACTATCGGCGATTTGTCCTTCCGCGCGCATCCCGCATACCAGGAATCAAGGACTCTGGCCCCGCCAACCAGTTCCACTACTCTTCGCGGCTGTCGAAATGGCTCGATGATGGAGATCTTGTCAAAGATGGAGTCAAAACTCATTGGAAGCAGCAGTATCGACTCCGGCACAATTGGTCCCAAGGGCAATGCGCTGTCAGTGAGATCGTTGTCGCTGAGAGACGCCCTGATCCGCCTCTGCTCGTCATGATGTCAAACAGTACACTTTTTGCGGCCGATTCTATATCAGGTTTACGAGCATGGAATTCGAAGGACGCCCGTGAGCTACTGGCTACGGTGTCGCTTGCGGTGACTGCGCATGATGCTCTGCGACTTCCAATATCTATGGCCATAGATTCGATAGGGAGTACTGAGACTTGGGACAAGATCGCCGTGGGCTTCGAAGACGGCTCATTCTCTCTTTATGCTCTTCAGAGAGACCGACATGAGTTCGACTGCCTTTTCACGCATCCGCCGTCCAGTAATGGCGCATTGTCGGCGATAGCCTACTCGTCCCCGTACCTGCTTACCATGACAGAAGATCACTTGCTTTCACTGTATGTATTCCAGGACTCGCCTGTCACTTGCACTGTTCTTGCCGCTCCGCATCTCCTCTACTCGCTTCGATCACACACAGCGTGGCCGCCAGTGTCATTGTCTTTGCGCACGACCACGAAGAGTATGACTGCAGCCATTGCATACTCGATTCCAACTTATCTTTCTGGATGGACTGTCGGTGTGCAAGAGCTGATGCTCTCACCAAAAGGCGAGCTACTCGAGTCTCGGTTGGCCACGGCAGCGGACGAACATTCCTTCACGCTCTCGGTACATCGGTCAGCATCATCTCCCACTACACGATCACCTTCGCCATTTTCAGGCAGTTTGCGAGAAGCTTCCCTGGTCAGCAACCCTAGTACATCGAAGCCCACTTCTATGTCATATTCTCATCCGTATCTCCTCGTCGCTCATCCTGACAACACGCTCTCTCTGTATTTGGTCAAGTCGACCACTGCCGCTTTATCGATAAGTTCCGGTAATCGACTCTGGGGTCACACATCTTCCATATCTGGCGCTCACGTTGGCATGCGTGGCAAGGCTGTCTCTGTGAGCAGACTTGGCGATGAACTCAGGGTGTGGGATCTCGAAGGCGGGATTACCTCTCTGACAAACCGACGGCGACTGCGAAACGGCGAGATGAGTGTCAGGGTACAGCCTTCGAAGGCCGAAGATTACACAGACAATACTGAGGAAGACTCGCTGCGAGACAAAGCTGGACTACGGCTCGCACTTGATCAAGGTTTCGACGACTCGACTGTCAGCCGTGGCTGGGTCGGTTTCGATGAGCAGAACGTCATTGTGCTTCGGGAGAAGAGGGAAGGAGCCCAAGCATTAGTTGTGTACGACTTCACCTGAGGGTCATACAAGATGTCACCAAAGAGATTATCTAAGGGTTGCGAGCACGTCTGTTGTTTGTCCTGCCACGCCTCCAACAGACTAAGCCTGTGTCTCTATATACGCCGCTTGCAATCGGACAAAACTGGCCCCAGCCACACCATGTGGGATTTTGGATTTCCCACGCCCATTATTCGCCACTCTGGATAAGATTGTCGGCTACCCAGTTTTGCCTGGCCAGACTAGCCGTCCTGGCGAAGCGAAGGACCACCAACATTTTGCGCCAACGCAAACATAACGTATTGAGTCTACGATAGCCTGCATACCGCTGCAAGATAAATGGTCAAAGTCCTGGCCAGAACGTCATAGACACAATCGCGCTGTTTGTGCTTGGACATTCCAGCAAACACAGGACCTCGGAGGTGATCGAGGCTAACGGTTTCCGACCTAGCGCTAACGCACTTGGAAAGAGAAAATATCTGTCCCGCAGCTTGCCCCTCGCTCTCTCCTCTCGACACTCCACAAACACCTGATTTCAAAGTTCAATTGGAGGCGGATTCGCACGTTGAGGCTCGACAGATACTTGGATTCTCTCCTTTACGACCAGACCTTTACCTACAACGACACTCTCTACTAGCCGACTTTCACGGTATGAAAGCCCCGCGTTTTGGCGCGCGTGTCGCACATGCCGCGAACTCTTCCTGACAAACTAAGGTCCCTACCCAAATCTCAACGAAATGGAGTACCAGGCCCCAGCTACGGGCGGCGGAGGCAGCCGCGGCTGCTACAACTGTAAGTTGAACAGCACATTTCGCCACTTGCGTTTTCCACAACATCGTCCTCCAAACCCACGCCATTTTTAAGCGAGCGACTACGGCAATGGGGCTATTTATCTAGAGACGGAGCAATGTTGCAGCGTCTATGAACGTTTGAAATTTACACGCCTTTTCGCTAGCTTCTATCTCCTGGACCTCAACTTACATGATTATCAGGCGGAGACTCTTCTCACCGCGCTGCCGAGTGCCCCACCAAGGGCACCCCTACCTGCTACAACTGCGGCGAGAAGGGCCACGTGAGCCGTGAGTGCCAGAACCCTCAGGCCGAGAAGACCTGCTACCGATGCGGTGGTACCGGCCACATCAGCCGCGAGTGCACCAAGGAGGGCGGCGCCGGTATGGGAGGTGCTGGTGGCGGCCAGGAGTGCTACAAGTGCGGCCAGCGGGGTCACATTGCCCGTAACTGCAGCCAGGGCGGTGGTGCCGCCTATGGAGGTGGCGGCGGTGGTTTCGGTGGAGGCCGCGGAGGCTACGGCGGTGGCCAGGGCGGCTACGGCGGTGCTCGCCAGACCACCTGCTACTCGTGCGGTGGCTTTGGCCACATGAGCCGTGACTGCACTCAGGGTCAGAAGTGCTACAACTGTAAGTGATCTGTGCCAGGAATTATCGAGCAAGCCTAACATGCAATAGGTGGCGAGGTTGGTCATCTTTCCCGGGACTGCCCCCAGGAGACCTCCACTGAGCGTGTCTGCTACCGCTGCAAGCAGCCCGGCCACGTTCAGAGCGCTTGCCCCAACTAGAGTCGCTCCTCGGATCCCGTCGATGTTTTAGATCCGCTGTAGTTTTTGATGCCACGGTTCGACTTGTCGCGTGCGCCCGGGCCCTTCGATTATGAGAGATTGCCGCCATGATTGACGAATCATCGACACGATAATGACTTTTCTTTTCCTGTACATGTTCTCATTCTGCGGCTTGGCGGCCGTTTTTCGACGCTTCCCGAAAAGCACATTATCGACCTGGTCCTTATCGGCGACCGAACGCCACTAGACTTGGTTCACGAAAAGTTCTTGAGACAGAAAGATATTGCGTTTGGTAGATTCACAGAGGCCACGCGAGCGATGAATGGGAGATGTGTGCCCATGAAATAGGAGAGCGAGCTCCTCGGACGGAGGTTTGGAACATCTTTAGCTGTAATTGGATAGCTTAGAGCCAGACTGAAGTTGCAGCATGAAGATATTGAAAAGCTCCCTTCCTTTTTGGAGGGGCTCCACCTATGAGTTCTTGTCAATCGTGTCTCGTGAATGTCTGCTGTCCACGCTCAATTGTCATTACTGAGCAGGTGCTTTGTGCCGACACACTGTTGTCCGAGCTTCAACCTTTGAATCACTCTCCAATACTGGTATTGCCGAAAGATAGAGAAGTTGCCAGTGGTATTGGTAGTGATACAACGAACCGTGGTCGCATCGTTTCATTAGCGCAACGTTGCGCACGCGGACTAGTTCGTTTACAGCCCACCCTCGCGCAAACAACAATCGACATCGTTTGCGACAACGCAGCCGCAACATCACCGACGCGTCAACTCTGGGTCACACGCGCTTGTCCCACCCTTTGTTACATCTACAAATATGGCACCACAGAGAAAACGCGAAAATCGCGAGAACCAGTTCTACAATGTTGGTGTGCAAGGAAGGTGTGCGACGCGTATGTTATGATGCATTCGCAAAGGCTGATTTTTTCCTCTAGGAAAACGGGAATCACCCTCGCAGACCGAGGCGTATACGATGAACATGGATTGGAGCCCATCTCAGGCATCTTCTCGTCCCCCGAGAAGTCACCGCCAAAACGCGGAGACGCAGGAAACGCGTCAGAGTCGATGGATATTCAAGAAAGTACGCAGTCACGGGAACTCGAAAAACTATGAACAGCATCAACTGACGTCTTTTACTTAGGTTCAATACCGGATCTTACCACTGCGCACCAGATTCTACGAAACAGTCGCACCCATCTCCCCCCACCGCGCTCTCGGTCACCAAAAAAGACTGCGCTTGGATCCTCACCACGTAGACAATCATCCATGGCCCCTAGAGGAAGCTCGGTCGGCATTTCTAGTCCAATTCGCGCAGCATCGCACCCCGCAGTTGCGCGGCGCTTAGACTTTGATCAGGACGAATCGAGTCTACAAGAGACACCGGGACGGAGCGCGTCGGGGCAGCGTCGTGGACAGCGCGCAAACGTATACGACATACCCGAAGATGGATCTCCTGTGCCACAGACCAGTGCTGTACTTGAAGAGAGCTTCGTACAGGAGGAGATTACGGCTAATGAAGACTCTGTGGTATTCAACGAAGTTGCCGAAGAGAGCTCTATCGCACAGATTGGAGATGATACGATGAACGGCGCGGAAGCTGTGGAAGACATAGTGGAGGAGGAAGAGTCGGAGCTGACACCCGAGCCTATCAAAGAGCCCGCAAAAAGGGGGAGAAAAAGGAAGAGCGATGTTCTGGAACCAGTCGAAGAAGAGGGCTCATCTTTGACAAAGTCTCGCAAGCGAGGGGCAGCCTCTGTGCAGGCTTCAGAAGTGCAGAAGAAGGGAAAGGAGGCTGCGCCCGCCCCAGTTGCCTCGTCGCGTCGTTCGAAGCGCGTATCGGACATGACAGAGCAGACAGACCAGGATGTGAGTGCTTTGGACGGAGCTCACGATGCGGCCCCGCCCGCAAAGAAACGAGGACGACCTCCACGTGCAAAGCCTGAGGCCAAGGAGAATACAGTAGCTTCGAAACCCAGTAAGACTGCGGCTTCGAAAGCAGGTGCCAAAGACAGCCCAGTCCCCACAAAGACTACCAAAGGCGCAGTTGCCAAAGCTAAACCAACCGAAGTTTTCAAAAAGCCACCGAAGCCTGCGCCAAAAACGAAAGAAAAGCCTGTTACAAAGGGCAAGGAAAGGGCGAAGTCGAATGACCGAGCACCAGAAGTTACGGAGACGGAGGCCGGCAAACTTGTAGATGTGCATGGCCACCCTCTCAACAAGAAGGATATTGAGCAGATGTCTACAATGTCTACTGGCTCGCGCTACGGAAGAGGGCGACATCTTTCAGTATTCCGTGAGCTTGAGCCAGATGCTGTAGCCCGTGTTGGTCGCACGGGTAGGCATCGCGTTCAGCCCATCGACTTTTGGAAGAACGATCGAATCGCGTACGACCCCACTGGCAGCATGACATCGATTGTGAAGAATCAGTATGTTGAGCCTGAGCGGAAAGCTTACAAGGCCTCGAGCACCACAGGCAAGAAGCGAAACCTGACAGCTATTGAAGAGGAAGAGGTCGAGCTCGACCCATGGGAGGAGGAGGATGGCACTCTGGTTGGCAACTACAGGGACTTTGATGCAGCTACCGATGCTACCACAAACGACGTCCTCGAAGGCCGTAAGTTACTCGCGCTTATTGCTCTCTCGAACAGAATTTGCTGACTTCACAGAAATCGCATGGGCCCAGAAAGGCATGCAGCCAGTTGATGTCCCAGATGGCTCATTCCAGTATACGAAGCTGGCCTCTGCTGGAGACTTCTTCAACTGGGGAATCATCGACCTCCGGGTAGATCAGATGAAGCGCACGAAGAACTCGCGCAAGATGCACATGATATTTACTGTCCAATCTGGCACAGTGGAAGTCAAAGTGCACGAGAATGAGTTCACAGTGCACAGGGGTGGTGTTTGGCAAGTTCCTCGAGGTATGTTGAACACCCTTTCATTTCCTTTACCCGAGCATGCCGTCCCAGAATACAACCTCCTGTATCTGGAGAAGGGCCGCAATATGGACGGACACAGGTGCAGCATGGTCAACATGAGCCCTTTGCACGTCTGCAATCAATATTGCGACAGCAACGTCCCGCTTCCCCAACCGCCTCAAGTGTTGTGCGACGGCCGTCACTTTACGCCTGAGTCGCTTAGGGACATTGTATGTTCCATCTGCGTATGACGTTGCGCAACACGATGACTACAACGTCGCACTGCTTGGACAGGGCCAGCGGGAAGCGAGACGAACAACATGTCTCCCGTCTCCTGCAGCAAAGCGGCACTTGATGCCGTGTGACATTAGACGCCGTGCACGTCTCATCCAACCGCGTCGCTCTCCAAACCCCACGTCTTGTTTTCATCTGACGTTCGCACTCCGCCGTGGCGCGTCATTACGCGTCTCATTGGCGCTCGTTGCGCTATCAAAAAACATCAAAGCTGACCTATCATAATAGGCAACACATATAATATCAAGAACGTCGGTAGCGGGACGGCACGTGTCTTCTTCGCCCAGGCACGCGAAGTTGCAGTTCCGATCGCGGAGGAGTAAATTTCGTCTCAACGTCCTTTCTCAATCGCAATTCGGACTTCCCGGTTTGCTACATCCAAACGGCAAGGAGCGGTGAAAGCCAACCTTTTGGCGGTGTCTATTTCGCCTCTTCGCTGGTCACAAGTCACGATGCGCTAAGGGATTTTTAAGGCCCGTCTTGCATATTCGTGGGTCCGGTGTTCTGGTGTGGATGTGTGGGGCTAGCGTAGGCGCTGGCTGGGCTGAGGTGTTCATTCATGTTCGTGAACCCACTCGGGGTTCGCAATTAGTGTATGCACCTTACTTCGTATATGAGTGGAGTCAGGCAAGCAGCGCATCTTCAACGGGCGCAATATCCGGGTTCTAGTTTCCCGGTGCTTTTTTGAGTAATGAAGTATATGATTCAAGACTTGAGGCGTTTATGCGTTGGCTGCCGACTCAGTTGCCTGCTTCTTGTTGCCATCATGTGTGTGTGTATACTTTGCCACTGAACGTCATGCTATTCGGGGCGACAACACCTGTTCACCGCTACTTACACCGCTCGCCTGGTTTTCCTCGCGATCCTCATTCTGGATCTGCGGTTTCCCGTTGCTGGTCAGTAAGCGAGTGTGGTACAAAGACGGGTGTTTGATGGCCGGCGAGCCGCTGCTGTGGGACATTTGCTGTCTTGAGATAAACCAACTTCAGGGATCATATAGGCGGTCTGCGTGTCTGGAATTAGATGGGGCACGGAGGAAGACGCAGTGCTTTGTAAGAGTATTGGTGGATGTATCAATCAAGCAATCACTGCTGTCCACGATGTTGTATGCAGCATGCCTTACCTGAGGCTACACTATCGACTGCGTATTCTGCAGACGACGTCGATACAGGAAGTGACAGCTCGTACCATAACGTACGTTCGCACAGAGTTCTGACATGCTCCACCTCGCTTGCAGCTCTCGTGCAACCACACCTGTATCGAATCGCTACCTCTCTTAGAAAAGGTCTCATCACACAACGTCACTGCTATGCTTCGTGTCAGATACCGTACCGATCAGGCCCTGTTCGCCGTCGCTGCCGTTTCCCCTTGGGCATGTTGTGTAACCGCTGACTGCAATTGTAATTGATGGAAACATGTGGCTGGTCGCATGTTGTGGCGTTCTCGAACCCCTGGCCCGTTGGTCCCAGAACTTTGGGTGCAATAATTGACCTACCCTACATGGTCGAGAAGGGAAGCTGCTGGAAAGTTTGCTTTGGAGCGGTGTGGAGCGGTGTAGACTTCTCTTAAGTTGTCGTGATGACTTCCGGTGAGTTGGAGAGAAGCAGACTAGAGAGATTTGGAGAACCACAAGCGAAATCCGGTATTGATCCATACCGCGGGAGCCAACTTAGTGCTGTGCGACACGCGTAGATCTAGACATTTTTAACTCATCTGGAAACTTTATTTCGGCAGTTGTAGCGCATGAACAATCGGTGAAGGAACGGATGTGTTGTTTCTGTGAATAGAAACGCTTGAGCAATTTCTGAATCGGCATCCATGATGGAGGATTGCTGTGTTGGGAAGAAGTCACATGTGCGCTCGTTGAATCTTGCGGGCCTTTGGACCTTCATGGACATTCCGCAGCCTCATCCCCCTTTTGAACAGCTTGACGTCACATGACGACAGTAGTGCGCGCAACTCCTATGCGCGCCCATTTCCTATCATTGACAGAGGTAGTCGCCCAGCAGCGACCCCCAGCGTTCGCTCCGCGACTCAAGCAATCCCCTTTTTCGTACTGCAACCCCGCTATGAACCGTGTTCGGTGGATGCTCCAAAAGAAGAGCGGCAATCATGATCGACACTACTAGCTAGCTTCATATTCTTTCCGGAAGATCATGCCGAGGATGTGAGCCTCACGAATGACGAAATGGCGGCAAGGCGGAAAGGTTTCATGAACGATTGAGATCCGGGCGCATCGTATCGGAGCTTGTTGTTGGCCTAAGCGGTGGCGGCTGTCGAGATGCCTAATGTTTCAGGTTTTGGGCCACTGGTGTTGCGTGGAGGTCGAAGCGAAGGAGTTCGCGTCGGGCACCAAAAGGATGTGCATCGAGAGTTTGCTAAAGAGCTTGTGCGTGGAGTTGATGGTAGTAGGCAAATCGTACGAGTAGGTATTGGGCGAATAACTTGACTTTTCGTGGCGGCTGCTGACCAGAATGCAATTTGACAAATGCGTGCATGCCCGAACGGCTCCTGCAAGAGGATTTGAGTTGTGTTCGCCCGTGATTCGCGCTGTTTCAGTTCGTGAGGCCTGTACCCTGGAGTCCAGAACTGAGATGCTGACTCTTTATGAATTCGACTGGATGGGAGTTTCCAAGTTACCCATGGCGCATCACCTGGACGGCTCAAACGCACGTTGCAGTTTCGGACTTTCGAGGCTGCCTGGTCTGCCTTATCCGCCATGAAAGCCCGCAGTGCCGAAATGAAGGACGGCCTGAGGACCTTCTTTTCGCGTTCTAGCGTGTATCAGCTTCTTCGAGGCACGGTCAGCAGTGACAGGGACCCCCATCGCAAACTATGGTTCCCGTCCGAAAACGGTGGTATTTCGCATGTCATGGAACGGTTTTGCGAGGGTTGGGCGATCCCGGCTGATCGTGGTGTAACTGGTCTATTCACGGAAGGCGAGTAGATATTTTGGTTGCATGGACATTTGCACCCTTGCAAAGCATGTCACCTCGTGTGGGTGTGGAGATGTAGTGTGTCAAAAGGAGAAGGGAAGTGTCGGACCGTCTGCGACTGAGGCCTGTCTCCTCTGCATTGGGCGAGCACATCGCAGTGACGGAGGAGGCAGCGGGACATCGGAAAGTTTCTCGAAGCAGTGTGGAAGCGTCTGATCTTCGCCGAACAGTTGCGGGCACGGAGCCCCTTCCTGCGCGTCATGTGATGTGCCCTGGCTCAAATCATGCCCCTCGTGCGCAATTTCTTTTGTTTGAACATGTTCGCAGATGGCTGCGCGCACAGGTGACCATGCGCGGAAGAAGCAAGTGAGTCTAATAACAAGAACGAACAAATCGGACAAATGGCGCAATGATCCATTCATTCGACCGGGCAGCCGTTCATGTCATGCCTCTTAATCAATACCGCACGCCAGGTCCTGTACTGGTTCTGTTCGGCATTGATGTTCATGCCGAATATTTGCCTGAATGAACGGTCGTAGAAAACGGCAGCAATAGCCCTATCGGGTGTGGTCCCCATAGCATAAGGTTATTCTGGAAGAGCAACGGAACGCGAGAATCGTCAAACTGACACAGAACCTTGATAAGACTAAAACCCCAAAGCCCATCCTTCTGCAGTGTTTCATAACTAAACTGTGGTGGGGTGGAAGGTTTTCGGCTTCGTACCGAAAGTTTAAGGAAGATTCTCTCGAGAACGCGGGAAGGAGGGAACAGGGGACGAACATGGCCGCCTTCTCGAGATGATGTGCCGCACCATATCGATAGACACACCACTTTTTGCGAACCGCTGAACGCGTGCGATCCATCTAATCTGCTTTTAGTGGCATGGCGTCCAGGTTCATGAACCGGTCTCTGCGCTGTCAATGGCGTTCTAAGTTCTAAAATAAATCAGGGATGGTTCACGGATGTGGCCAAGGTTCATGCAGCCCGCCCGCGCCCCTCCATGTCGGCCCTACTATTTTATCATGGATGATGAGGCGTCACGCGAGGCTGTGCGAATTGCCAACGCACTCTACACCATCATTATCAGGTTGCTTGCAAAATATGGCAAAGCGGTGACAAGAGGAGCCACGTAGGTGCTCTTTTGACCGACTCGAATGCAAGTCGCCGTTGGATACGTCATTAGCGATGATCCGGGGTAGACGAACTGCGGCGGTGGGTATTTTCCTGGCAGCCACTGCCGTGCTGTTCACCGCCAAACAAGGTCGAGCATGGGATGCTTGACTTTGGGCTGGCGAGAAGTTTGAAAATTTAAGAGTGACTCAGTGGTTCAGTAGAGAGGGTTTGGCCTGTCGGAGATGAACGACGTTGTATTCTACTTGAGCTGTCATGGCCATGCTGGCTTCTAGGGTGTGTATGCGTTGGCGCAAATGCTATGTGCTATGACGCGGAACGAAAACTCTAATGATGTGTAGAAAGCTGAAGATGTGATGCAGATAGGAGATTACAAGAAACTATGATGGATGTGCTCCCCACGCTATGCCGTTCATGATTATGATGATTTGATAATGGGAAATTGAAATGATGCTGCAAACGGACAATCGTAACCGCGCCAGTGGTGTATCAGACAAAAAAAAATCATAAACCAAATGCGAAAACCCAGCAATCCCAGCGCTATGATCTTGTGTGCTTAAAAATGCAAAAAAAAGAGACTGTAAGCAAAACGCTGACCCAACCTACGCTAAATGCCACAATCATGCCGCTTGTTGGTATAATCCGTATAATGGCCTTCCTCTAATGCAATCCCAATGTCTATTCATAAATCCTCCTCTTAAATGTCATGTGCTCACTCGGTCCCTGCCCGATGTACGTGGCTTTCCTCCTCTTTCAATTCTTCTAAGTGGTTGTGATGCGGCCGCGGCATTTCAATCTCTGAGATTGGTCGGTGATCACGTAGCCGTGTGAGGCGGAGATGGCATGGCAGATGGGCGCTCTGCTTCTTCTGGCTCTCTCTTCATGCTCTTCATGCTCCCAGTCGCACTGCGTTGAGAAACTCTGTCAGGGCTCCTGAGCCCCTGGCTGCGGGTGTCTGACTCGGAACGTGTGTGTCCTGGGTACTCGTCTTCTCTTCTCCTCTTTTGGTACGACTCCATGTAACTGGAGCTCTCTCCCTCGCGCTTCATGCCAGACTGGAGATCTGGAACAGGTGCAGTCCTGGCCCCGCTGACTAGATCCTCTGCTGATGCTGCGTGTATTTGAGGCAAAGGTTGGCTGAGTTGAGGCGGGACACTGGCTCTTGATCGGTGATCCGCTCGCCTACGACTGAAGGAGCCATTCCGCCTTCTTCCCTGACTTGAACCGCTGTCCGTACGATGGTGGTAGCCGTGCATAGGACCTTGGGGTAGTGGTGACGGCGGTTGATGGTGCTGCTGAAGCATCGGTGGTGGATTGGGCATCAACGGAGCAGCATTTGCAGCAGTGAAGCCGTGCGAAGTTGGCGCAGGTACTGCGGGCATTTGTGAAGGTGGACTAAGACCTGCTCCAGTTGCAGACGGGTGCAGCTGGAAGACAGGAGCGTTGGCCCGCGCACTCATTTCCTGCTCTCCTAGCTGCCAATGCATCGATTCTGCCGAACGCCAGGGGATACCCATTTCGGTAGCCACCTTCTGCCACATCTGGTCTTTGAAACTACCAGACTGTTAGCTGCATTCTGCAGAGATTCGCGTTTGTGTCATACGCGCAATGGGAGCAAGCAAGGAGAGGCAAAAGTAACCAAAGACGTACGAGCCCTGAAGGGTATCGTGAAAGGACCAAAAACTCCAGGGATGCGATGTACGTACCGGGCATATAATCGAGCTAGCTTGTTCTTCTTTTCTTCGTCCCAGATTGCTCGCTTTTCAAGGTAGTTCTGGTAGCGTAACCGGCAAGAGATGGAGCTGCGACCAGGCAGACGTTTCGCAATATCGTCCCACTTCATTCCCTGGCCTCGGAGCTCTATCGTCAGGTTGTCCTCTTCTGGGGTCCACTTGGACTGTTTCTTGGCCGGACTCTCCTCTGGTAGTGGTGTTTGAGAAGCCTGCCTCTTCAGCGCCTGTGGTGGAGAGCCGTTTGTCCGTGGTGCAGCCTGATGGATCCCTGGGTGTCCTGGATGCCCAGCGTAGAGGGGACGAAATTGTGGGTGCGAAGAGGGTTCAGGGTGTCTGTGGAGTTCCGAAATCGCCGGCAAGACTGGTCCACCGAGCATAGGTCCAGGTCCATGTGGTGAAGATGTCGGCGCTTGTCCAGCATAAGACGGAACTGGCACGTAGGACATGGGTGGTGCGTAAGCTGGGGATCCTGCAACATACGCAGGCGATGCTCTTTGCGCAGGGGACTGTGTATAAGCTGAGGGAGCACTCGTGTAGGCCCTTGTAGCTGCAGTCGAGTTCGAGGTCACCGACATCGAACTTTTCTTGCTTGCCGGGGACTCGGAGCCCCGCGGCTCGAGAAGTAGGTTGATATCCAGGATTGATGCGAAGGACCGGCGTTCAGCCAGCCCATAAGTTGATGAAAGGGTTTGAGGGATCTACGGCTCCACCAATATTGAGGGGTCGTTTAGTTCAGACAGCAATCGTAATTGTAGCTTAAGAGTAGATGTTCTGCAGCTATGTCGAGATCGAGATGAGGGTGCTGCTGACGAAGAGGTATCGATGGTGTCCTGAGGTAAAGGAGCAGCAGGATGGCGGCGGCTCAGGCGTGGCGTTGGGCTTGAATAAGGCAGAGTACCGTCCGGTCAATGGGTAGCAGCAGTCCCGAGGATTGTTGGAATGGCGAGGTCTATGTTTCGATAAACAGTAACAGGAAGGCGGCTTGGAGATCAATAATGGCGTTGCGGAGGTTGAGACGAAACGGAGGAAGACAATCGTGAAGTGGTCGGGGTCGACTGAAGCTAAGTGTGCCGATGATGATTGAGGTGACCACTGGCAATGTACTTTGGTCAAATCACGTTCTAAGTGGTTGCCCGACTCGAGCTATTTGCAGGGCCGCAGGACAGGGTTCTTGAAACGGTCCAACCAATGGGTTAGTCAGTGACAAGCGTGCTGAGCCTCTGACTTTACAGGAGAGTCAATGGTATGTGGAAGGCGTTGTGGTAGGATCAGTGGGTGCGACCAGGCGAGAGCGGAGAATATGGCCAGGTACTTGCACAGGTGGGTAGCATGGATGTGTGAGTAGAGTAACTTAGTGTGCGACATGTAATACAAGCCCTGTGCAAAGACCCTGGTGCAGCCTCATTACTGTGGTACCTCCGCGGTAGGGATCCGGGGGCTTGGGATTAGGATGTACCCTTTTGCGTTTCTGACTTGACACTGACTACTTCGGCGCTTTGGGCTGGCTCGACTCGTGCTGGCGGCGCGCCACATTGATGACCCACAGACCACATCCAGGCAACCCAGCTGATCTGATCTCTGCGAAAGCATGTCTGCCGGGAATTTAGCGAGGACCCAAAAGAAACACCTAAAGCCCAAATTACTAACGTTAGCCTGCAACAAAAGCAGATGGGTCCGGTGTGTTCCTAGCAAGAGGTGCTGCTCATGACGTGTCCCCCACTCCAGATTCTACCTCACTCTGCCTAGCCCTTTCTTGCTGGTTCCCATGGACCTACTCGCACGTTCAGACCTCATTTGCTGCCCTTCCGTTTCCGTCAGGCCTCAATGCACCCCTACATGGGGCTGCGGCGCCTGCACTCCTCAGCCAGGATGGTGGAGCTGTCACAATCATCAGATTCACTTAGGACTCAAGTCACGAGTTGTGACCCAAGCAAGAATATGGGGAGAGGGCGACGAATCATGTCGAGATGAGGGCGGTGAACAGTCTCAGGGATTCGCTGAGCGTTGCTCTAGGGTCGGGTGCGGGTGCAGGAAGCGCGATGACCTGGCGTCGCGGCGAACAAGATCTGCAGCAGCCTTCGCCCTGCCTCACGGCTATCGTACGCCAGAGGGATCGCTACCGAACGTAGCCTTGCGAACGCTGACTTCATTATGGCGGTGCGGCTGGTGATGTGTTCAAACTAAAAGCTTGCCTTGGTCGAGACACGACTTGCCACCTGTATGCTGAACACTTCATGGGTGGCTTGCCTCCTTGATTGTGGCTTCAACATCCGTCCATGTCAAAGTTAGGCCTCTTCTTGGTCAGAGAAGCGGTGAACTGCGGTGAAGAGGCCGAGGAATGGCCGGGTCATTTAGCTCTTGATTGTGCACCAAACACGGTGGTGCTACACAAGCGACTGATGGGTTTTGCGATGGTACCGATGGTAGCCTCGGCCTGACCCGCGTAGCCATCATCGACTCGTGCTACGACAGCACGTGAGACACCGCTTTACCGGATGGCGGCGGTGCTGCTGTGCTGTCTTGTGCCCAGGAGCCACGTTGGTGGCATTTTGGAGCCGTCTGTCTCGCATGTCTATGCCAACTCACACTGTTCATGTACGGACGCCGTCCTTGTCGGCCGCAGCAACGGCAGCAATAACCCGACAAGGCCTCCACACGGGAACGGACGTAGTTCATCACGATGCACATCAGCGGTGAGGCCGCTTGCGTGTTGGCCAAGGTGACTTGCGGTGGTTGAGATGAAAGGGCGATCGGTTCAAATTTCTTCTAAACGCCCGAGGTGCATAAGATCGAACATCGAATATCGAGCGAACAGTGGCCCTGTGCGCGTTCGGCGCCAACATGCAGTATGTATGTAAAGGCCATTGCCGCGGCTCGTCGTGTGATGAAGGACTCCCCACAGACGGTTTTGTGTGAGCGGCATGCGAACATGATCATTGTGCGCCCCTGTCCTGTCGTGTGGGTGCGACGATGCGGCGAACCGTCTGGTACGCCGGCTTGCTCAATCGGGATTGACTCTTGCAGTCCTTGCTGCGTGTCACAGCCTCCACGTCTCACAACGCAACGTCTGGCTGCTGGTGAATGACCCGGTTGTTAGCCGGATGGGGGTGCTGTGCTGCCAGCTCACCTGCTGAGTTCCGTGGTTACCAGTTCATCAATATGGATACGAAGGGCCTGCATCCTGGCGCAATGCATTATATTTTTAGAGGGCCTGCATTGCATAATATAAGCGGTGAGGCCTCTCCACAGTTGGAGGGAAAATCGCCTGGCGTCGTTGAGATTGAGGCACGGTGGGTGCTGGCAGCGCTTGCTGCTCACGCGTGATGACTGCTTCGCACTGTTGATTCATGCTCACAACAAGTCGGACGATTACGGCACAGACAAGAGGCGCTTCTGCGAACAGTGTTGCCGGCTTGCGGGTGCGATATCCCCCAAATCTTGGCTGAAGACGATGAGGTTTCGGGCAAGTGGTGAGGGGAGCTCGAGCCGACAAGCACTGGCTGGAGTCGCAGGTAGGCGGGCAGACTCGAAACACGTCTACCCACGATCACTGTCAGCACGATTGTGTGGGGAACGTGTGCGATTCCCACGGTGCTGAGGGCCACAGGAGCGCGTGGGGTGCGTGACATGCATCTCTGCGTTGTTCTGAGACATTCACGCTGTACGCAAACTATTCGCTTGGCGTGCTCGCTTGTTATGCGCGCCTTCTTAACGAAAAGTTCCGTCCCTCATGCTGACCAACGCAACCGTTATTCAACCACACCACACTCCATCCAACGCACATCCCGCGTCACCACCCGCATACACCGTGGGTCACCTGGTAACGCTCGAGGCGGCATCGTCCGAGAACGTGGGTTCGTCGAGCCTGCTCATTTCTGCAAGCGCCCACTAATCAACATTCACCACACCAGTGTTACGGATGATACTTTGTCTGCTGTATATCAATCCCGTTGGCACTAACCCCCACAAATTCCATTATTAGCCACCACACCAGTCTCTCTGGCGCCAGCATGTCACTACAGACCGCGGCAGATGTGCCTCTCATCATCAGCTCGCCCAACTCCTCGTCAGAGCGCCGTATCTCGCCGTCGTGGACAATTGCACATCTCAAGTCGCGCCTAGAGCCCATTACAGGCGTCCCGGCTGGTAGTCAGCAGTTGTCCCTGCGGGTCGCCTCTCAGGATGCCGTTCCCATCACTGCGGTCGACGAAGAGCAGACGCGTCTCACGTCGTTTCCGCTGCAGCCGTATGCGGAGATCACCGTAAGTGTTTCACTCTACTTCTCATTGCTCGGTATTACCAGCCCTGTCCTTGACCTCATTGCTCTCTTCCTCTCATTGTCTGCCACATCCTCCTTTCCCTGGTCCAGCTCTGCCTTCCCTGGCATATAACTCGGACATGTTTCTGGTTTTCCAATCAACAACTTGCTTTTTGTCCCTATTCGCTGCCTCGGTCGTATTATGAGGCTGTCAACCCAGCGTGCATCACTAGGTGCATGCCCCGCAGTGCCCCTCAGCACCTCTCAGCCTTTCAAACCCCTCATCATTTAGTCGATGCAGATCACGAGAGCCTTGGCATCACGCCGCAGTCGCTGGAGGACCTTCTTCATCAGTTCGTCCGCCGACCAGCACGTGCTAGAGGTCACGAGCCTTCCGGCCCTGTCAGGCGCCTTGCATCGCACACCAGTGTTGCTTGATCTTTTTCAGACAGAATTGCTTTTGTTTGCCATCCTAGCCCCATTCACCACCAGTTCTTCCCAATTCGTCGACTCCTGCATCAATGGACAAGCCTGCCTGCGTGGCGCATAGAGCAGCTCCAGTGGCTTCCGTGAACATGGTTCGGTTCTAACATGCTGGTCTTAGGTTGTTGACACACGCCCACCTGCTGCACGGACAGACTTCTCTGATCTTTCAGCAGTTGACAAGTATGTCATGCCTTCCACAGAGTACGAGACTCGGACGGACAGTGTACTTGCATGGAAGAAGGCCCAGAAGTTAGGTCGCTTTGATCCAAATGCGCCCAGCATCGAGCAACAGAAAATTCTGGCCTCACAACGAGAAGTAGAAGAAAGAGGTAAGCCATGTCGCGTTGCTTTACAATACACCTGTGCGCCCGTACGACCGTGACAATGCCTCACAAGGAAAAGCACTTCGGACCCACACCTATGCATGGGGATCACATCTCAGGACCTGTAATGCTTCATGTGGCTCTGGATTCGGATGCTTGCACGTCACTTCATCTTGGTTTGAACGACAGGAGTACGCTTGTCTCATTACTCCCTGACGTGGAGGGGGGGCAATGGCCGAGACAGAATGGAGCGTTCCGAAAGCGTGACAACGATAATCACGCTTTCGGTGACGTACCTCATCTCCAAGATCCCCAAGGAGGTCGAAAGAGTAAAACGACTGCAGTCTAAAACTCACTATGTTGACAACCTTCCAACGATGAATCGACATAGACAGCTCCGAACCTCTACGATATCCCCCCATCTTGTTAGACTTTATTGCCACTTGGCGATCTCTCGCTCGACTTTGGCTTTAGAGGTCAGGAACAGGCAAAAATCCGGGACTTCCGATTCCCAAGTCGAGAAAAGTACGCTGGGGCTGTCCACGGATCGTGCTGTTCCAGGCAATCCAGCGAAAATGGATAGCACATTGTAAAGTATCAAAAGCCACATCAGTTATTTGGCTCGCATGAACATCACATTCTTGTCTGCATGGCACGACATATACCGTCCTTCGGCCGCATCGCCTATTGCGGGCCGCAGTCTATCGCGCAAGGACGCCACTTTCCCAGCACAAGCGGCTACCTGCGTGACTGGTCTGCAGCACGCGCGACTCGCGTTGCATTACCACTTCTACGCCTTTTCACTGGCTATTCAGCTCGCCTACCGTGGGCAGTTCTCGCACGATCCTCGCACTACCAATGCGCACGCACTCTATCAGCTATATTGATCTTCGGCTTCAACAAACTATCGTAAATAGAAACTGACACGGGTAACAGGCCTTTCACCCTCTTGTCGCGTACGCCTCCTCCCTGAATCGGACGCTCGCAGAGGCACTGTGTCGTACATCGGTGCAGTGCCCGAGATCCCGGGTATCGGCTTCTGGATCGGCGTCACCCTCGATGAGCCCACGGGCAAGAACGACGGCTCTGTCAAGGGCAAGCGATACTTCGAATGCGGCAACAATTGTGGTGTTTTCGTACGGCCGGAGCGATGCGAAGCGGGAGACTTCCCGGCTCTCGACCTCGGCGACGAGGATATGGAGGAGCTGTGAGTTGCTGCAACGGCAAGGCATCAGTGATCATGACCGTCGCGCTCAAAGCAGCTTCGAGATCTTATTATGCTAACATAATTGCATGGTGAATACGTATGTATTTATCGAAGCTCTCTAAACTTGTGCAACTGGCATAGGCAATGGTCTTCGGCAATTACATACATAAACAAGTACGAACTTATATGTGTGCGCTTTCTACTTATATGCGTGATTTGGGCAGGTCCAAGGCGTGAAATGCAACCACGAAGCCTGAAGCTTGTGCTCTATTTGTGTTCTGGACCAGCTGAAGACAATCGTGATTTCGATATACCGTCTTCGTTGGCCCCAAGATTCTTAGATGAGCAAGAGTAGTGTAGTATAGTTGATCAAGCTGCCCGTTTCTGCCGTAAAGAAGTTGAACAACAAATGCCACACTTTTCGTAGTTCCAGCCTGTAGCATCTTCTCCCACGGAATTATGGTGAGAGCGCAGCTCGTATACTAACACATTCACCTTGCCGGCGTTCCAATCTGAGAGTTGGGCCTGATGACCAGCTTGAGCCGAAAGAGGCGAGATTGAAGTGCCGTCAACATGATGGAAGGGATATGGATACCCTAGAGAAAGGTTTGACGCAAAGCCCATGAAACAGAAGATCACGATGCGAAAGGCTTTGCTTAAAGTATGAGGATATGAGTCGATTCCTGATGTTAGGAAAATCGTGGGAGGAGGATGATAACCGCAGAGGCAAGAATTTGAGTGCATCCCCCCTGATCTGGTGCAGAGCCTGACAAGCTGAGAAGCGCTGTTGAACAGCATGAAAAAGACAACTCTAGTTCACGATGCTGTAGATTCACAAGACGAAATCATGCATGATGATCTCTGGCCATCATCTCATACGCTTATGACAAGTATTCCGGAAGAGCGTCCTGCTCCACGACTGACGCAGTGACTCTAAGATGCTGGAAGCTTCAGCAGCTCCCACGTGGAACATGTGAGTTATTTCTGTTCAAAGCTATATGTTTTTGGCCTGCTGCTTTGTCAGGTGTGCTTGTTACTATATATTCTCTTTTTAGGTTCCTGATCCCGATCCACGTCCCACCGTTACTTCATTTTCTCACCCAAGAGACATGTGCTTGTCCAGTCGCAGAGAAAATCGTCCCAACACATTATCAAACAGTGGAAAATCTGATGATACTCGTACGTCACAAACAACATCTACTCCAAAATCCGATCAGGATCTTAGTATGCATTCATCGTCTCATTGGCAGAAATCAGCCAGGGAAAAGTTGCAAGAAGACATAGACAATGCTAGCGCAGCAGCATTCTCTCGGAGAAGAAGTACGACCTAAGGATATTATGTATTCTGACTTATAGCGTATAGCGGATAATTCTTGAGTGCATGTGGGTAGAATAGAGAAAGATTGGCAATGGTGAGACTGCATGTTGCTCACCATTTCGCGGGAGGCCCCTGGACTTGGGCTGAAAATCCATCAGTGAAGACTCCCAGCCAATTTTACGTAGTTACAATGTACGAAACCAGCCTATGATCAAGTGGTTGTAGACTACGTGCTCAGTGTATGGTAGGTAGGCACATGGCGGAAGTATTCTAAAGGGTGGTTCACCCAAAACTTTGGGGTCGTGACTACATATATAGGTAGCTTAGACCAAATTACCTCAGCCCGGCTTTTTGACTGTTTGCTTTCTCGAACCAAAGAACTTCATAGACATACTATATTGAGTTCGATTCTCGACATGCACTCACCTCGCCGTCGCGACGAAGCAGTGATCGACAGCCTTGCTGATTTGGGCCTAGCGCAAATCGTCGCGCCTGCCAACGCGGCATGGAGCTCTCTCACCTGCTTCAACGTCAACCACACTTAATCTGCGCCCCATCGCAGCCCTTCTCCTTCATCTTCCTTCTGCTTCTGCAGGCTTTTCCATCATTAGGAGTTTGCTTTAATTGTTACGTTTCACGCTTTCAAGTGGCTGTCGCCGCGCAATTCGCACAAGCAATTTTGGGTTGAGTAAAGTGAGTCGCCGCCCAAATCGTCACGTCGTCATATTCTTTTGGCCGACGCAGGCACTTCGCCGTCACTAACAAACGGCCGTGTAGATCACCTAAGACTCTGCTTGATCATGTCCGACTTGCAGGAGCTCTTTGCTCGTCTAAACGGCGGCGCTTCTGGCAATAAACAGCAGCAACAATCTCCGCACGGTTACCGCCAGCCCTCTGTCCACACTCCGCTGTTCTCGCCATCGCCCAGCGGCCCACAGCCGCATCACCAGTCTGCGATCATGTCGCCCAACTCCTCCGCTGTCAATACGCCAGTGGCCGACCACGGCGCTTCGTCGCAGCAGACACCGCAGCAGCAGTCCGCACAGCTCCTCAGCCTACTCCGCTTCAACTCGCAGTCCGGTGCTGGAACAGCTCGGCGCGTGTCGCAGAACTCCCAGCTTGCTGAGGCTCCCCAGGCTCACAGTAGCACCGGCCCAGGTCCAGAGCATGCATCGAGCTTCATGGGTAACAGGACGCCTTCACAGGGTCCTAGCGCCGCGGCTCCTACATCTGCTCAGGCTGCGCCCACGTCCATGCCATCTGAGAATCCGCAGGATCTGCTATTGCGTCTGCTGAACCACCCCAAGCCGGCCCAAGGTGACGGCCGCTCACCTCGAGCTTCCGCTACTGCGTTCTCCCCGCCAGCTGCTTCCAACATGCCTGAAACGGCTGTGGATGACCTGGCACAGGACCTTGCCGATGCTGAGCTGGAGCAAGTCTCACCCGACCCGGCTGCCAGCGCTTCACCGATGAGAGTGTTCGGTTCCGACGGCCCTGGACCCTCATCGCGCGTTCGCCCCGAGTCCACGACACATACGCCTAAATTCACATACATCAACCCGTTTGAAGCCCTCGCGGCCGCAAGCCCTCGCAATCGTACGCCTGTACCTGATGCACAAAAGCCTTCCACTCCAAAAGTTCAGATACTGAAGCCGAAGCACGCCGCTGAGGCTTCCGCGTCAAGCCATACACCTCACCCACACGAGACTGTGGCTGAGGCGGTCACAGATCTTGGTGAACAGATCAGTCACCAGGTGGAGGAGGCACTTGCTGAGGCGGAGGGAAAATCTACCGCACAGCTGACTTCGGAGCTCGATGACATGCCCGCAGACGACGTTGCGGAGGTGCAACAAATCATGGTTGATATGGCAAATGAAATCAAGGCAGAGCTCGAGAACGACGAGAGCTTGAAATCGCTCGAGAAGAACGTGCCCAAAGATCTGACCACCGCCCTCAAGGAGGTCGCTACTGAGGTTGCCAATGGCAATGTCGCTGATGACTGGGAGACAGCGGAGGCCGAGGAGAGCTTAGCACAGGGCGAGGACCAGACGGTAATAGTCTACAGATTCCCCATGCGCGCGTTTGCCTCGATTCAGGTGAACGAGATACCGTCCCGGCGTCTCTTCTTCCCCACTGATCTGATTATGGATGTCGCCAGGCTGAAGAAGGACTTTGATCAGATTGATCGTTCACTCGTATCAGCCAGTAAGAACTTTATTGTGTACGCACTCGTTAAGAAGGGTGGCTTCCGCATTATTCGTCAGGACTCTGGTCAGTATCGCCAGGTCTTCGAGAATCACCACGAGCGCATCTTCAACATTGCGCTCTGCACTTCTGCAGACGATTCACAACAGTCGCTCGAGAGCATCCTTGGTATTGGTATCAATGGTACCGTCTTCTGGTCATCCCTCGACCCAACTCGTGAGGATACATTTGGCGAGAATCTCGACACACAGGGCCTCATGCTTCCTCCGTCGCCCATCCAGGATGATAACACATCTGGTGGTCAGCTGAAGACGCGCGCTAAGCCTTCCTCACGTCATCCCGAGTTCTTCGCTGTTGGTCGTGGCAAGTCGATTCACATCATATTCCCTAAAGTCGCCGCCGAGTACGCTCGCTCAAAGAGCCGCATCTGCCACACGGAGAAGTACCTCAAGGAGCGTTCCTTGAAGATCCTCACTGGTAAGGCCGGCAAGGACTTCACGTTCAGTGAAGATGACACCATCGTTGTGTCACTGGACAAGGCAGGGCGTATGCGTTTCTGGGACATTCGTACCTTGACCGAGCCTGAATTGGGCAACCCAAAGGCCCCTCCACGCCAGGTCGAGGTGTCTGAGACTCTTCTCGAGTTCCATACTACTACGCCGAATGCCAAGTCATGGCCAACTTCCGTGTTCTTCTTTGACAAAGATAAGCCTTTCACTAAGGGTATTGCGCTACGATATGTCATGGTGGGTATGAAGCAGAACCACTCGTTCCAGCTGTGGGATCTTGGTCTCGGCAAGGCCGTCCAAGAGATTCACTTGCCGCATGAGAACGAATCTGACGCCATTTGCAGCGTGTCGTTCCATCCCAGGACTGGCATCATGGCGGTCGCTCACCCGACGAGGAACTCGATCTTTTTCGTCCATGTATCTTGCCCCAGGTACAACCTGCCGGCCCTGAGCCAGGCGGCTTATGTTGGTCGTCTTGCAAACAAGGGCGAGAGGGGCCAAGCTGCACTGCCACCTGTCAATGCCACGGCCATCATGACGAGCATAACCGAGTACTCCTTTGCGTCCAAGGGCCAAATTAGGAGCCTGCACATGCTCAACGAGCCTACTCCAGTTGGACCAACCGACACCGATGATCCGGACAACGCCGCACTCTTTGAGCTGTACGTTATGCACTCGAAGGGTGTTTGCGTCCTCCGTATCCGACGAAACGATCTCGGCTGGAAGAAGGAGGGCGAGCCTATTCATCCAAAGGAGGCAGAACAAGAAGGCGTTATCACCATCTCTCAGCTCAAGCCACCTGCGCCTGCCACAGCTGCCACAGACGAGTCCTCAACTGCTGGTGACACACCAGCTCCCAAGTCAGTGTCTGATCGATCTGTCCGCGAGAGCGTGAAAAAGGAGCCTAGCACGGTGTCCAAGCAGCCGGTAATTTCGGAAGCTGCTACGCGACCCTCAACACTCGCAAAGGCCGAGAGCAAGCAGGATGCGACCCGGGCTACAATCATGAATGGCGCCAGCGAGAAGCCTGAGAAGAAAAAGAAGAAGAAGTCGTCTCCCCCTGATACAGCATCTCAGGTCTCCACGTCTACCCGTACAACCGCTCCTTCTGTTCCTTCGTACGCTCAAGCTGCTCAGAGCACTCCTTTGTCCAAATCTCCAGTGCGATCAGAGGTTCCGACAGAGCCTAAGGCCTCCGTTGCCTCCGACGAAGCACCTGAGTGGGCCAAGCAGCTTATCAGCAAGCACTTCCAAGCTGCTGCGCCAGCTTCTGCTGCGCCGGTTGCTGAGCTTGATGCAAAGAAACTGAAGGAGGTCGTACAAGCCGAGATCACTGAGGGCTTCGCTCGCGAGCTTGACGTCATGTACAAGCGCTTTGATGAAGATAAGCGTGTCATGAATGCGGCTAATGGTGCTAAGCAGGAGGCTGTTCTCCGTATGGTGTCCAGCACTCTAACGGAGAACGTTGAGGGTGTTATCAGGAAGATGGTTGAAGAAAACATGCGCAAGGTCCTGCTACCCGAGATGTTGGCTAAGACTTCCTCAACCATGGAGCAGAGCATCGGCAGCAACCTAAAGTCTGCACTTGCTCCGCAACTATCGAAGGAGATCCCAGATGCGGTGGCACGCGCCCTGAAGGCTCCTCACATCTTCCAGTCGCTCTCTGATCAAGTCGCCAAGAAGGTCGCCGCAAACTTTGAACCTATTGTAGTTGCCTCTGTCGGTTCCGTTGTCAACCCTGCTATCTCAAAATTGTCCAACACCATCGAGAAGCAGATCGGCGAGCAGTTGCGCCAAGCCCATGCTCAGCGACACGAGGACGCTACCAAGATTGCGCAGCTAACTGATACGGTGCACACTTGTCTGGAGACGATCCAGTCCATGGTTGCTTCGCAATCTGAGCTGCAGTCTCAGGTCGCCAAGCTGCAGCAAGCCCTCGAAAAGCCAGCGGCGTCAGTGCCAGCACCGCAGACTGCCGATAATTCGCCCCGTACTGCCCGTTCTCCGCGCAAGTCTCCAGAGGAGTTGGAGCTGGAGCAAATCGCTCAAATGATGACCGATGGCAATTACGAACAGGCTACCATGAAGTGGTTGCAGTCGCCCCGCACGGCCGAGCTCTTCGACGAATTGTTCATTCGCTGCAATCCTGCCTACATTCGACAGGTTAGTCCCCTGTTGGCGCTTTCGACTGGTGCAGTAGTGTCAGGAAACCTCGACCGCCACACTCCGGAGCGACTCAGCTGGCTGGATGCCGTACTGACAAGCGTTGATCCCAACGTAAGTAATTTTCACCATTCACCGTTTTCACATTTCTGACTTTCTGAAGGACCACGATATTCGGGATATTGTACCGAAGATTATGGAAGTGGTCAAGCAGCGCCTGACTGATACCTACATGAGTCTTAATGAGACCACCCCTGGTAGCCCTCTCCTTCGCCGCATTTCGGCTCAGGTGAACAAGTGCAACGAGATGATGCGTCAGCTTTCGACGAACTTTCGTTGAGAACAGAAGACCCATCACTAGATGCGCAAAGTGGATGCTTGATCTTGTGCTGGAAACGCCTTGATCTTAGCCTGCATTCTCGACGTCAAGGAAGGCCTCATCTCATTTTCCGTTGGGCTTCGGCATGGCTCCACGTCTCCAGATGCATTTTTGACGCCAACTATGAGGACTTTTGATGCGCTACCTGGAGGTCCCAAACCCAAATTTTCGATTTCTGGCTTTTCTTTCTTTTTTTTTCGGTTCCCAGTCCCAGTCGCGGCGCTTCCGCCCTTGTACACAAAGACTATATTCACCCAACATTGCCACTGCGGTCCCTTTGGCATTGGCGGCGTGGTATCTGAGATCGAGCGATGCTGGAATGCTCACTCAGTCTCGCATGATGCCAGCGCACCTCACCGAAGATGACTCAGTACGTATACGGGCATTGAACGACTTCTCAAATGGACCAAAAGCATAGCGAGTGCGCTCTGGACTTACTGTTCAAGAGCACATGTGTACAGTATAATTCGACCACCTTGGTCATGGAACAATGATATAAAATCTGGCGTTCGGCAAAATCTTCCAGTGCCGAGTCTCCGCGGTCACTAATGGGCCCCTGTGTTTGAAGATCATATTTCACACCTGACGTTACTGACAGCCTAGATAGGGTTAATGTCTAGGGCACATGCTGGCAGATCCAATCACGAGTGAATGACTTTCTGCGCTCGCTAAACTTCGACGAAATTCAGCACCATGCTCACTGTTCATTCAGTTTCCATATCTAATATTGCAGTACATGGCTGTGCAACATGCCCTTCTTCCGACCAATGATACGCAGTCTCAACCTGACACACTTCATGCACGACAGGACTCTGACCATACATGAAACGCGACACCACGCCAATGTGCAACATTAACCACTCACGACTTCTCAACGACGCGTTGCATGAAACTTTTGCATTGAGAACGGTGGATGATGCTGGATCGCCATGCTTCCGAGTTATTGCATTGCAGAATTAGTGGGGGTTGAGGCGCGGCGGGTGTCAAATGCCCTATGGGCGACCAGGCTGCGGATGAGAAGTGCATTGAGGCTTGATATACACCTGAGGGCATCCCGCTCGGTGGCATTTTGTTCCTGTTTCTTCACTTGATTTTGCCTTGGCTCACAAACACACTCCTTTTCGAACATATCTTATCTTTTCTGGACACTCGCTCATCATCTTATTGACTTGGCTTTGGGAACTGGTTTCGCTAAACGCACACGACTTTTCACACTACATACGACTAAAGACGACGAATAGGATATAATGGCTGTCAACTGGATTCTTCCTGTTCGCGGCGTACAGGCCGTGCTTTCCATCACAGTCTTGGGTTTGATGGCATATGGTGCGTCCCACATACTTTCTTAGCCTCATACATCCACTAACGTTAGCAATAGTATCATCATGGTGGGCAACACACTGGCGCCAATCATCGCCCATGGAGGTGAACTTCCTCATCTTCGCGCCCTCATGGACCGTCCTCGCACTCGGTGCCCTGATCGTCGTCCCGCTCAAGTTCTCCCACATGCTCTCATCAAAAACCGCCAAGATCGGCCTGCTCGTCCTCGAAGGCCTGACGATGCTGTACTGGTTCGGCGGGTTCGTCGCACTAGCAGTCTTCCTGAGCGACCGGATCTGCTTCGGAACTGTGTGCGACGTTGCACGCGCAAGCACAGCGATCAGTGCAGTGAACTGGCTGATTTGGGCGGTCACCTTTGGGTTTGGCGTGTTCCAGATGGTCAAGGGCAGTTGGTCGTTCGGCAAGAGGCAACCGATGGGTACGGGCAAAGTGGAGATGCACCAGGGTGTATAAATCCAGCGGCTGTGTTGGTGTCTGATGAACGGTTCTGAACGAGTAATGCATTTCATTGGCGCAGATGGGCAACCGATCATCAGGTATGATCGTGGCGTGCGGTTTTGAACTGTCCTATAGCGAGGACGAGAGCTGTATCTTCATGA
>Ga0265780_10001005_pt1 | contig 41403 bp, 33 predicted proteins | sample P1T30metagenome_FD_192432 | JGI IMG/M metagenome (GOLD analysis project Ga0265780, IMG submission 192432) | Plant litter microbial communities from East Loma Ridge, Irvine, California - P1 T30 | ecosystem: Environmental > Terrestrial > Plant litter > Unclassified | place: USA: California...
ACAGGTCTTTCACGTGCTGGATCACCAGCTCGCGCTTTTCCTGGCAAAAGTCGATGTCGAAGTCGGGCATCGAGACGCGTTCAGGGTTCAGGAAACGCTCGAACAGCAGGTTGTACTTGAGCGGATCGAGGTCGGTGATCTTGAGCGCATACGCCACCAGCGAGCCCGCACCCGAACCGCGGCCCGGGCCGATCGGCACGTCGTTGTTCTTGCCCCACTGGATGAACTCGGCCACGATCAGGAAGTAGCCTGGGAACTTCATGTTGATGATCGTTTGATTCTCGAAGTCCAGGCGCGCCTCGTAACGCGGACGCTCGCGTTCGCGTTCGGCCTCGTTCGGGTACAGCTGCAGCAGGCGGTCTTCCAGGCCTTTTTTGGTCTCTGCGATCAGGAATTCATCGATCGTCATGCCCGGGGTCGGGAAGTTCGGCAGCTGCGGTTTACCCAGCGTGAGCGTGACGTTGCAGCGCTTGGCGATTTCGACGGAGTTGGCCAGCGCGCCCGGCAAGTCCCTGAACAGCTCGGCCATCTCGGCCTGCGACTTGAAGCACATGTTCTCGTTGAAGCGGCGTACGCGCTTGGCGTTGGCCAGCATCTCGCCCTCGGCGATACAGACGCGCGCTTCGTGGGCGATGTATTCGTCTCTGTCGAGGAACTGCACGGGGTGCGTCGCCACGACCGGCAGCCCGAGGCGTCCGGCCAGCGCCACCGAATGGCGCACCTGCTGCTCCTGATTGAGCTGCCCAGCGCGCTGGATCTCGATATAAAAATGGCCCGGAAACACGCGCGCCCAGCGCGCGGCATTGGCTTCGGCGCGGGCGATGTCGCCGTTCTCGATGGCCTGGCCGATGTCGCCGAAATGCGCGCCCGACAGCACGATCAGGCCATTGGCCTGCGACTGCTCGGGATGGAGCGTGGATGTGGACGTGGCCAGCGCTTCGAGCCATTCGGCGCGCAGTTCGGCGCGGCCCTTGTGCTGGTTGGTGAGCCAGGCGCGCGCCAGCAGGTCGCACAGCTGCAGATAGCCGGTGTGGTTTTTGGCCAGGATCAGGAGGCGATGCGGCTTGTCGCGGTTGTCGTCGTTGGTGATCCAGGCATCGACCCCCACGATCGGCTTGACGCCCTTGCCGCGCGCCTCTTTATAGAAGCGCACCAGGCAAAACGTGTTGGACAGGTCGGTCACGGCCAGCGCCGGCTGCCCATCCTTGACCGCCGCCTTGACCAGCTCGTCAATACGGACCAGGCCGTCGACGATGGAGTATTCGGAGTGGATGCGCAGATGGGTGAAGGTCGGGGAAGTCATCCCCGTATTTTACCTTGCCGGACCGGTGAGCTGCAGGCGTTGCCCCGGTCATCGATCAGCGCGGGGAAATGGCTGACCGAAAAAGAAACAACCCCGCAGGCGCATGCATGCGGGGTTGTTCAGGTCATGCCTGCCCTGGCCGCAAGTGCGACCAGGCGGACACGATCAGGCGCGCTTGCGGCGCACGATGCTGCCCATGCCTGCCAGTGCCAGACCCATCAGCGCCAGGGTGCCAGGCTCCGGAACTTCGTTCACATTCAGTTCATTGACACTGACAGCCAGGCCCTTGTCGATGGTGTTGGTGCGAATGCCGACCGTGTTGAACGACGTCAGGGATGACTTGCCATAGGTCGTCGCATCAGGGTTGAGGAACTTGCTCATTTCGTTTTCGGTCGGGTTCAGCCATGCGTCGAAACTGTCATACGCATCGCCGTTCTTGCCGCTCTTGTACAAATGGCCGAACACGTGATACGACATGCCTGCTTCCAGAGCGCTGCCGGCAAGGAACTCGCCGCCGACGCCGCTGGTACGAATGTACAGGTCATTGGTGCAGCTGCTGACGACGCTGTTCAGGGAACCGCAATTGGCCTTGAAGCCGATGCTTGGTCCTTCGTAGGCCTTGGCATTGCCGGCGTTACCGAACCACACGCCCAGGTAATCGTTGTTGTCGACCGTGCCCGTGTACGAGAACTTGAAATCGATCACGATGGCGCCAGACTGGCTTTCGGCCAGCTTGTAGACAGCTGCCGTATTCGAATTGTTGGTAAACGTTCCGTTTTTGTTGCTGATCAGGGTACCGTCGGTGGAAACAGGTGCTGCAGCAGCGAAACCAGCGGCAAGAGCCAGGGTAAGGAAAGCGATAGGGCGGATCATCAAGTGTCTCATTCTAGGTGGAAGGAATGAATAACACTTAAGCAATTGTTATGCCACATGCAAACTATTCTTACTAATCAATGACTTGAAGTTAATATTTTAGAAAACAAAATTCCTCGTGTAAAAATTATCGACAAGAATTCATTCTTTAAATAAACATTATTCCCGTTGTTCATCTATTTTGATGCCTTAGCGCAACCCACAAGGCGACAGGGCAGCAGACGGTGATGCTGAATATAATCATGCCCTGTTCCCCTACCCTTGCCGCCGGTGTGCAGGCTGGCATTTTTCCGCCACGATGAATTCCCCCAGCTTTATCCCGCGCCCGGCAAGCCTGCCAGCGTGCCGTTCCCGATGACGTGGGACGGCGCCACTCTGATCGACCTGCTGGCCACGATGCCGGAGGCCGACGCGGCGCGCACAGGCACTTGCAGCGCCGCCGACCGGCTCGGCGATTGGACCACGTCCGAACGCTTATAATACCGGCTGAACGACATCGATTTTCTTGGCAATCATGCAAACCACACCCCACCAGGCGCCCGTCCCGACGGACGCCGTTGAAGTCCAGGCCGGCGCCGGCCGCTACGTCAATATCGCCGCTTACAAATTCATCACCTTTGATGATACCGAGGCCATGCGTCCGCGTTTTCAGGCCGTCTGCCAGGAGCGCAAGCTGCGCGGCACCATCCTGCTCACGCCGGAAGGCATCAACATGTTCCTGTCGGGCCTTCCGGCCGACATCGACGCCTACCTGGCCTGGCTGCGCGCCGACCCGCGCTTTGCCGACATCGAGGTCAAGTACAGCTACTCCGAAGAGCAGTCGCACAAGCGCATGCTGGTCAAGATCAAGAACGAGATCATCACCATGCGCATGCCCCTGATCAAACCCGAGCTCGGCCGCGCGCCGGCGGTGGACCCGCGCACGCTCAAGCGCTGGCTCGACCAGGGCCATGACGACGCCGGCAAGCCGGTCGTGATGGTCGAGACCCGCAATGATTTCGAGGTCGACGTCGGCACTTTCACCAACACGGTCGACTACCGCATCGCCAAGTTCACCGAGTTCCCTGACGTGATCGCTGCGCACAAGGAAGACTTCGCCGGCAAGACCGTGGTCACCTTCTGCACCGGCGGCATCCGCTGCGAAAAAGCGGCGATCCACATGCAGAACATCGGCTACGACAACGTGTATCAATTAGAGGGCGGCATCCTGAAGTATTTCGAGGACGTCGGCGGCGCCCATTACACGGGCGACTGCTTTGTGTTCGACTACCGCACCGCACTCAATCCGCAACTGCAGCCGACCGAAACGGTGCAGTGTTTTGTCTGCCGCGCCGTGGTCACCCCGCGCCAGCAGCTGGCGCCGGAATACGTGTATGAGGTGTCGTGCCCGCATTGCTACGGCAAGCAGAGCTCTTGACGTAAGCCGCTGCTATCAACCGCGTGGAAAACAATGGCGGCACAAGCTGTACCGCCATCGTGCACTACTGAATCGCCGCCACCGGCGTCAATGCAATCTGATAGTTGTCCTGCCATAACCACTGAAAACCGCGTGCCGTGCTGAGTCTGACGCTGAGTACCCGCCGCTCGTGCAGGCGCGCGGCATTGTCGTACAGAGCGGCAAAGTCGGCGGTATTCTCGACCAGAGGCGACAGCACGAAGCCGGCCCGCGCCATGCCACCGATGAGCCGATAGTCCTGCTGCTCGCCGTCGGCCGTGGTGACGTGCAGCCGGAGCTGGCTGGTGCGAAACACCAGTGCCAGCACGCGACCAAGCAGCGTAGGCTTGATATCAAACTGCACAAACCAGGCCGCTGCAGCGGGCACCGGCACCACGTCACCAAAGCGATGTGTGCTGGCAGGCAGTGTGGCGGGCGCTTTGTAGTGACCCGCATCACGCTGCTTTAGTATCAACATGCCATTCTGCATGCCTGCTGGCCGGTAATTGGCCAGCAACACCGGCCAGCTTGGTCCATCGTCGAGTGACGGCAGGCGGCTGTCAACGGTTTCCACTCTGAAGAAAATATTACGGGGCGCCTCAGCACCGAGCAAGAACTGCCGGTTGCGCTCAGCCAGGGCCGGCGTGTAGGCCGAATAACTCTGTGGCACTGGCCGCGGTGCCCACTGATTGCCCGAAGCGATCAACCATGACTGGTTGTACGAATAGATGTCGCTACGGCCCGTCAAAACCGGCAGCGCGGCTTGTGCCCGCAAACCGGCCACAGCCGCGTCAAACTGCGGCCGCGGCCAATCGGGCTGGCGCAGCCGTTGCAGTGTCCCATCCCACGCCGCCGCCACCTGCCGGCCCACCGTGTGCGCCACCTTGGCTGGTGTGGTGTTGGCGTAGTTATGATCAATGACCAGCCACGGCAGCATCACCACGGCAGTTGCTACCAGCACCCGCCGGTCGGCCAACACCATGTTCAAGGCGATCGCCGCCATCAGCAGCGTCGTGCTGGCGATCATCGCGTGCACATCCTGGCGCACAAAACCGGCTTTGAACGTAATAAAAAGCACCCCGCCGTACAACAGGAACAGGAACACTTTGGCGCGCTGCTCCAACGCCGGCAGGCGGGCGATGGCCCACAGCATGGTCAGCATCGCGACCACGAAAGGTAACGACTCGCGCAACACACCGTAATACGACATGGCATCGTTATAACCGGAAACGATCGCCATCATACCGGCGAAGAAATCCGGCAAAGCGGCCAGCGGCTGGCCGGAGGCGCACCACAGTAACACCAGCGCGACGGCCGGCGTCAGCAGACAGACGGCGCCCAGCGCGCGGCGCCGCTGGGTCCACAGAAACCCGGCGCTTAGTACCGTCACCATCGCGCACAAGACGAGCAGCGTGCCTTTCACCAGCGGCAGCAGCCCGAGCGGGGCAAACAGCAGCACCAGCATCCACGGCGCGCCGGCCTGGTTGCTGTCCGAACGTTGCCAGCGCAAGAACACTTGCAGGCCGACCAGCAACGGCAGCATGAACAGAATCGTATCGTTAAAGTACACCATACCGACCATCATCAGCAGCAAGCCCGCCAACCAGGCGCGTCGACAGGCGCCGATAAACAGCCCCAGTGTCCAGGTGAACGACAACGCCAGATAGAGGCTGGCAAACATCATCAGCGTATGCGTCGCCGGATGGTAGCTGCGGGTGTAAACCGAGGAGTAGGGCCCAAACGTGAACACCAGGTCGCGCCCCAGCACCAACCCGTTCGCCATACCCTGCTCGAGCGCAAAGCGCCAGGAACCGTCAAGTCCCCCCAGCGGCATGTCGGGTGAAAACGGCACAATGACGACGAGGCACACAAACAAGGCCAGCACCCACAAAGCAGCATCGACCCATCGTGACCCGCGTGGCCGCCCGGCCAACACAGCTGTCATCATGACGCCGTCCGCGTTAACGTCGCGGACTGTGGCATCACGGTAGCGCGCCGCGGCGGCCACGCATACGAAAAATCTTCATAGCCGACGCTCAGGTTGACATTGTAGGCAGGGTCGCTGTCGAGTTGCGTGCCCCAACGGCGCCGGACAAAAGCGGCTTCGGTGGCGAAGCGTTCCTGCTTGGCCGGGGTGTCCTCGCCGCCACGCGAGGCGGACTCGTGGTGCACCATTTCGGCATACGGGGTCCACACGTTTCGGTAACCAGCAGCCCTCACCCGCAGACAAAAATCAACATCGTTAAAAGCAATCGCCAGCTCCTCGTCGAGTCCACCAACCTGCTCAAAGACGTCGCGCCGCACCAGCAGGCAGGCGGCGGTGACCACACTGTACGACTGGTGCGCAACCGCACGTCCGAAATAACCGGCATCGCCCTTCGGCAGCAGCTTATGGGCGTGGCCGGCAATGCCGCCGATACCAAGGACCACGCCGGCATGCTGCAGGCGCCCGTCCGGATACCACAGGCGGGCACCGACGCAGCCGACATCGGGGCGCGCTGCGAACCCAAGCATGTCCTCCAGCCAGTCCGGCGTCAGGATCTCAATGTCGTTGTTCATCAGACACAACATACTGCCTTTGGCCAGGCGCGCCGCCACGTTGTTGAGTGCCGAAAAATTGAACGGCCCATCGTCGCGGACGATGCGAAAACGCGCCGGCGGCAGGCGCGCGAACAGCGCCCGGGTCGCCGCCTCGACACTGCCGTTGTCAACAATGACAACCTCGTAGTTGGGGTAGGTCGTGCGCTGCACCAGCGAGTCGAGGCACATGCCAAGCAGGTCGGCCCGGTCGCGCGTCGGAATGATGATACTCACCAGCGGCGCTACCGTCGGCAGTGCAAAGCGAACCCGGTTCATTCTGGCCATGGCGGACGACGGCAGCACCTCGGCCGCGATGCCAACCCGCTCCAGATGTTCGTGTACCGCCTTGCGCCCTGCCTCGGCGGCATCGTCTTTCTCGCCGGCGGCCAGCGCCGTACTGCCGCTGACGGCGCGCTGGTGGTACAACACACGTGGCAGGTGCACCACCTGCGCAGGCGTCAGCTGTTCGATCACACGCAGCACCAGGTCATGCTCCTGAGCGCCATCGAAGCCGGTCCGGAAGCCTCCCAGCTGCCGTACCAGTGCGGTACGGTAGAGACCCAGATGGCTGATGTAATTCAACGCCAGCAACAGCTCATAGTTCAGGTCAGGCTTAAAATGCGGGGCGAAGCGACGGTTCGCGCCATCGACTTTGTCTTCGTCCGAATACACGAGGCCGGCGTCCGGTTGGCGGTTGATAGCGTCCGCCATCCAGTACAGCGCGTCCTCGCTGAGCAGGTCGTTATGGTCGAACAGCGCCACAAACTCGCCCTGCGCCATTGACAGCGCCGAATTGGTGGAGGTCGCGATGCTACCATTTTGCTTGCCAGATATGGCCCGGATGCGCGGCTCCTCGGCAACATGGCGCTCCAGCACTTGACGCACCTGCGGGTCGGTCGACGCGTCGTGGACAATGCACAGTTCCCAGTGGGGGTACAACTGCCGGCGCATCGACCAGATCGCCTGGTCCAGAAATGACAACGGTGGGTTATGGGTTGGCATCACAACCGAAATCAGCGGCGTCAACTTCAGGGCGGCGCAGTCGGCGCGCAGCATGGCCCTACCACGGTCGTCGAGCGTCCCATAGCGGCGCATCCATTTGGCATAATCCTTGCGGTCATTCGCGATTGCCGTGATCAACTTCAAGAAACCGAGCCTCAGGCCGGCAACCCCCTCGCGTCGGTACAACGCACGCGCTTTGCGCACGATACCGAAAGGGCTAACGCTACGCAGCATGACGAGGTGGAAATAAGTATTGAGACGGCTCGCCTGTCTAGCGAAGCGCGCCCTCATACCGCGAGGCGCACCAGTGGCATCGGCGTTGGCTTGCGACGCCTGAGGAGCTGAATCTTTGTGAGTCATTACGTAGTTTAAGAAGCGTTAACGCACCCCGCACACCAGTTGCGTGCGCGTAAGCGCGATAGTCCGCCCGAACAAACACGCTCATCGCAAAATGGATCAGCTGATGTCATGGCCGCTAACGGCTATTACTTAAGTGGCAGGATCGTAACGGCCCATGCACGCGCGCAGCAATACGGCCAGTACTGAAAGATTACCTTTGACGCTACTGATTTTGGTCGGCACTTCGCCTTTTGGATAACGCCGCACCGTCGGCACTTCAAGACACCGGTAGCCGAGCCTGGGGGCGCGATGCGACAGATAAGCCAGCAGTTCATACGTGGCGAACACTGGACGGAAAGGGCTGACCCGCGGATCGAGCAACATTTTTCGGCTATAGGCGCGAAACCCTTGCGTTGTATCGGTCCAGTGGAAACCCGATGAAAGACTGAGCAATGGCGCATGGATAAAGCGGATCGCGAAATCACGCGATTTTGGTGTGTTTTCAGCGACCCCGCCAGCAACAAAACGCGACGCCTGGACAAAATCGGTTCCCTGTTCCAGTTCGGCAATGAAGCGCGGAATCGCGGTCGGGTCGTCCTTGTCGTTACCGTCGATGGTCACAATACCTTCGTAGCCTTGATCCAGTGCATACGCATACGCACAACGCAACTGAGCGCTCAGTTTTCCGGGCCCGGTCTTGACCAGCAAACCAGTCACATTATTTTTCTGTAAACCACTCAACGCCATCGAGCCGTCGGTACTGCCGCCATCAATGATAATGATGTCTGCGAGCGCGGCAATATTCAGCGCTGACATGCGCGACAGCAGATTGCCGATGCGCTCCCCTTCATTAATGACCGGTATCACGACACACCAGCGATGCTGACGCCCCCGCCAGAGCGGTATCTCAAAGCTCGGCACCTGCCATCCCGCACGCTGTGCGGGAGTAATGTCGTGGGGAATTTCTATAGTCATATTTAGTTTATCCAGCTCATGCCACGCGGGCAGTAATGAGTGTTACTCCGGCAATCACCAGCGCGATGCCGGCCCCGGTAGTCCAATGGAACGGCTCGCGGAACACCAACACCGATGCCAGAGCGACGCTGGCTACAGCGCCAGCGGTCAATACCGGGTGGGCCACGTTCAGCGGCAAACGGGCAAGCGCCGCGGCGTATAAGAGAAAGGCCGCGCCATACAGGCCCAGGCCGAGCCAGAATGGCCAGTTGCTCAGTGCCGCCATGGGGTCGGCTAACGAAGGGAAACGGCGCGGCGCCACCATCGCCATCTTGACGAGAACACTCGCTGACGCATTGCTGAGAATACCCAAAAACAGAATCAGCCACTTCATGCGCTCACCTCCGCCACATCGGGCCGGTAAGCGCGCAATGCGACCTGCAGTGCGCGTTCGATCGACACCAAATGAGGCTCGGTTTTGGTCGCAACCATCTCGATCGACACAACATGGTGTGGCAGACGGGACACTAACGCTGCATACACTCGGGCGTGATCAGTGCCCCCATCACCCAGCGGCAACAAATCCGGCTCGCTGGCGTGGATGTGCCCGATCAGGGAGGCGCAGTCGTCCAGCACCACGGCAACGTCTTCGCCGTTTAAGGTCAACGCACCGGTATCGAGTTGCATACGGACTGCCGGGTGCGCCACGGCGCGCACCACCTGCGCCGTTTCGGCGCTGGTGGTCATGTAGTTGGCGCCGTAGTGCGTTGGATTTGGCTCCAGGCAAATCAGCACACCGTTTTGCTCGGCCACATCGCCGAGTCGCCGGAAGAACGGCAGCGCCTGTTCCAGCACGTCAGCATCGCTCAAACTGCCGCGATCGCGGTTCTTCGGTGAGCCGAAAACCAGACGCTGAGCACCCAGCCCGCCACCGATGCGGCAGACCGCACTGAGTTGCCGGAACATGGCTTCACGCGGCGCGTCGTCGCCAAACAGGCTCAAGCCGGTTGTACCGAAAAGCAATGCCTGCATACCGGTAATCTGGATACCGCGCTCGGCCCACCACGTTTTAACGTTCAGCATTTCCTGCGCGCTGGCGGACGCGAGGTCCGGAAAATACTTGCCAGGCACCGCATCGATCGCGTCGACGCCATACTTGTTCAGCAACGCAGCGACATCCTCGTCTTCGCTGGCATCCCAGGCGATATTCGATAACGCGATTCTCATACGGCGCCCCCGACGGCCGGCAGTGTACGCGGCTCGGACTGTGCATAGGCGCGCACAGCGAGCAAGGTATCGCGGGCCCGATATTGATAATCGCCGAAGGCGCCAAACAAGGCCGCATGACGGGTGCGCAGATCATACCTGGCAGGCGGGTTGGCAAGTTGCTGAGTGAACGGGAAGGCAAATCCGAGCTGCGCCACGTCCGCCACGCTGATGGGCTCAGCGGTCAGATGCAACAACTGCAAGCCGGCGGCCAGCGCCGTCTGAATGTCGTACCACAAGTTCGTCATCGGATAAAACTGAAATACGCCCCGACTCTCAATCGCAGAAAGATTGTTCTGATTCAAAAAATCGTATATCACGTTCTTGCGCAAGCCGGGCCCGACCAAGCCAGGCAACCGCACGATCAGATGTTTGGCGAAGTGTTGTTCGACGAATTTTTCAAGCATACGGCGGTGCAAACCGTACGCGTGCAAACCGGCCTCGTCGACCGGTGTGTCTTCGTCGACGCCAACCGGCGTTTTGAACACATCCACCGTACTGATCAGAACAAACGTTTCACATTTGATCGTTTTCAAATGGGCGATCAAGCCTTCAATCTTCGCCAGATCGTCCTGCGGATCGCGGTTAGCAATCCATTTCTGCGCCGGCGCGGCCGCGCATACAGCAACTCCGAACGACTTTCCGTCGATCTCGCTGATATTGGTCGAACGGTACAGAGCCTCAAATTTCGCTTGCTTTAGTAACGTCGTACCAACGAAACCGGAGTAACCAATCAGTGCATTTTCCACAATAATCTCTTTGTAGGTTTTTAATATTTGAGAGTACTTCTTAATCTCTACATTCCCGGCGTAGAAAAATGCTCGGCATCGAGTTTTTCAAGCACATCGTAAATATTATCGATTTTCCCGCCCAGTACCGAATAGCACCCTGGCAAGTCCGCATGCTTTTCAAATAAAATCGGCCGGCCGTCATCACCTTCGTTTTTAACAAGGACCGTCTTTACCTCATACAGGGAATCAACATATTCCGCGTCGAAAACCGCCGGCATGTAGCGGCCAACGTCCCTGACCATCCGGTCAACCCGCGTTTCGCGCGTATATGACCGCAGTTTTTTGCCGGGGTCAATGCCGCGTTCGTCACTCCAGTACATATGCGGCGTATAGCGCACGTGTGACAGCGTATGCAGACCGCGGGCCGGAAACGGCATCATCGAAAAGAACGGGCCATCCATGACAGTAACTCCCACGTTCACCAGCGATTCAGGCATGCGCATCAGAGCCATCTCAGTAATTTCCTGCTTCAGACCGGTGCGAGTGCCGGGAAAATCGCCCGAGAACTGGTTGAGCCCACTATACGTGCAGTTGAACACGTAACGGGTCGACGCGGTCCAGTCGCCTCCGTTCGCGTCCTCACCGATGACCTGGAGACCAGCGTCAGGTGCACGGTTGATCTGCGAGACGCTGGCTGACAAGCGAACTTCAACGCCACATTCATGCAACTCGCGCGTGGCCCATGCAGCCAACACGGTGCTGTCGAATGCATACTCTTCGACCTGATATACGCTCTCGATAAGCCGCGGCTCAAACAGGTCACGCTGGGCCGGTGCGGCAGGATCGATACTCGCGCCAATTTCACGGCAAAATCGCTCGAACTGTTTACCGGTCACCTTAGAATTGCGCCGTGCGATCGCATACAGCTTAACGAAGTCGCGTTTGACCGCCTGCGGCCAGTCCGTGACGAAACGCGGCAGATTGATACGACTCCGGTAGGCCGTGGTGAAGCTGCGCGGGTAATGGTAACCATTGTGAACCCGAGCCTGATTGTTGTACGACGCCCGTGTCATCAGGGCCGACTCGCGCTCGACCAGCAGCACACGCTTGCATTGCCTCTGACGCGCGAGATAGATGGCGATTGCGGCGCCGTAAAAGCCGCCGCCTATGATAATCGCATCATAATCGGTGCCGGTTTGCCCCATCAGGCAACCTGCCCCAGCTTGGCGCCGGGTGTTTCGCCCGACGACACCACTTCGATATTCAGCTTTTCACGACGCGTCATGCGCGCGCTGGTAAACTCTTGGCCGACGTGGTACAGCGGGCCTTCGTTCGACAAGCTGACCATCTGCAGGATATATTCACCAAGCACCAACAATACCAATGAAATCAGGAAAAACATCCCTGACTGCTGTAGCGACATGCTGACCCATCCAGGCGCCACGTCGGGCTTCAGAATACCGACAGCAACGACGTAGATCGAATACAGGACGTTCGCCGCAGCACCGAACAACGATAGCGTAGTCACGAGGCGCATTGGAGCACGAGTGGTCGCAGTCAACAAGCGCATACCGCGATCGATGCTCTCATTGAGGCGCTTGGATTGCACAGCCTTTGGCACAGCACTGTAGCTGAGGTTGGCACGCGCAAATCCGCCCGATGCAGGCAAATGTCGATACGTCATCGCAGGCTGAGAATGCTGCAAGATGAAATTTACTACGCGCTTGCTGAGCACACGATACCCGGGTGCCTCTTTGGCCAAATGTATACCGTTGAACCGCTGGTAGAGCTTGTTAAACACCGAATAAGCAAACCGGTACATCAAGCTTTGTGTTCCCTTCTGCTGGTTCTCCGCGAACACAACGTCGGCCCCGCTGACGGCCCGATCCAGCATTGTGGGCAGGAACGCGATGTCGTCGGCCAAAGGATCGATCACAACAACAAAATCGCCAAGTGCGTTCTCAAGGCCAACCCAGGATGCGGTATCGGTATCGACCTCTTTCGTCAACGCATACACTTGCAGATTGGGGAGTCCATCGACGCCGGCCAATTGCTTGAGCGCTAGAACGCTGCCATCTTCTGAAGCGTTATCAACGATAACTATCTCGTAGTCACTCACCAGCGAGGCGATACCCGCGGCGGTGTCGGCAGCGATGCTTGCAATTTTTTCCGCCTGGTTGCGCACAACTAAAATCACGGACAAAAATACAGGGAAAACCATCATAAATCCTTTTCAGCTCTCAAGACATTCACCTGTCTCAAGCAATGTATACGCAGGAAAACTACGCCCGCAACTCGTTCCCGCAGACGTTTCTGCACCTAGCGTCGGACTCTAATAGCCGACAGTTGGACAGGCGATTCAGTGTTTGACGGAGCACTTTTTGCGTCAGCGACGCCAACCCGAGCGACAACAACTTCGTTATCAGACCTGAGGGTTGTGGATTTGCGGTCTAGATGCACGTGCACATTTTTCTATGAGAATTGCAGGCGCAATGATAAGTATCTCAATTACCAGCGTCAGCGACGCATCACGCCCGACCGTACCGATCCAGTGGTGGCAACATCATGGTCGTCATTATATTACGCTCAACAGGTCCAAGCACTAAACGTTTCACGAGGTGCACTGCACCAATAAGGCGGAAAGCCGTGTCTGCGAGCCGCAAATTCAGAAAGTGTTCGCGCGACAACTTGGCACGACCGCAAGTGTTTCGGATCGCTGGTTCCCACAATTGAACGATGCCTGTGACCAACGACGCCTTGTAGCAGAATATCATCTGAATGACCAGCGTTTGTGCCCAATGTAGCTGGTAAAAACCGGCACCGCCACCCCCACCGCATGCGCAATTTCGTTAACGAAATGAGTCACGCCCAACGCAGGTAGCAGATAAAACGCCAGCCCCATGCTGATCAGCCAGGTCTGCAGCACTGCCACCACATTCACCAGCGTGAAGAACAGCACGGCGCGCCGGGTCGACTGCGTGCTCTCTTTGAACACAAACATTTTCGCCAGCACAAACGCCGTGACCATGCCCGTCAGATACGCCAGGATCACGGCGCCCGAGAACGGCAGCCACTGGTTGTAGACAATGCGCGAACCGAAGTTGACGGCCGCCGCTGTGCCGCCCGTCACCAGGAACACGACGAACTGGCGCGACATAAAACTACGGATCATGCAGCCGCATCCTTGGCCAACTGGCGGCCAAAGCCGATACTTTCCGAAATGCCGCGGTCTTCCGGATAATAATGCGACGTGTCAGCCACCCACAGGCCCTGCACCGGCAGCTGCGCCGGCGGCAGCCGCGACAGGAAGCCCGGCTCGCAGATCGGCTGCGCGTAGCGGTAGCGGCTGGCGTGCATGGCGAGGAAGTCGGCATCCTGCAGGGCCGGGTTGATTTTCTTGAAGTAGCGCTTCACCTTGTCCAGGAAGACCTGGTCCGGTTCGGCATATTTCGGATGTTCACCCGGCATGTAGAACGGCACGTAGACCACGTGCTCGGCCAGCGGGCGCAGGTTCGAGTATTCCACAATGCCGGGAATATCCATCTCGGGGTCATTGGTGTTGAGCCAGAAGTTCTCCGTCAGGCGCTGGCGCAACTTAACGATGACACACACGACGGCCACGTTGTTGAGCGCGCGGAACTGCTGCAGAATGGCGTCCGGCAGGTCCGGCATCAGGCGCGGCACGTACGGCAGCGGCACCGTGCTGATGACCTTGTCGAAGGCCTCGAACTGGCCGTCGACTTCAATGCCGCGCACTTTGCCGGCGTCAATGACGACCTTGCTGACGGGCGACTTCAGGTTCAGCACTCCACCGTGCTTTTCGATGTCGGCACGCATGCCCTGCAGCAGCGTGTCGGAACCGCCATCGAGGTAACCGAGCTTTTCCTTGAACAGGCTGTAGCGCGAACGCCCGATGCGGCGGATGCGGCTCCAGATCCACGCCGCCGACAGGTTGTCGGTGAAGTCGTAGAACTTGTATTCGAACAGGCGGCGCCATAACACTTCATAGGCTTCCTTGCCGACCGCGTTTTTAATCCACTGCACCGCGTTGACGTTGTCGAGCGGCTTGTAGTCGTCGCGTTTGGTCGACAGGAAGGCATGCAGGCCGTAGCGAAACTTGGCGACCAGGCCGAGGCCCTCGAATTTCAGCAGCGCGACCGGATTGCCCCATTCCTGCAGCTGGTTCTGATACCAGTAACCCATCCTGGTGGCGACCCAGTGCATCTTCGACGACAGGCCAAGCTCGTCGAGCACGGTGAAGAAAGCATGGTCCGAGATCGCATGGAAGTGGTAATACCGTTCGATCGACAGGCCGTCGAAATCAAACGCCGCCGTCATGCCGCCGATGCGGTCGTCGGCCTCGAACAGCACCGGCGTGTGGCCGTCGCGAGCCAGCTGGTACGCTACCGCCAGACCCATCGGCCCGGCGCCGAGCACGGCGATACGTTGCCCTTTTTTTACTTCAGCCATGCTTAAAACTCCAGAATGATTTTGTTGTAACGGGCGTCGTTGAAGGTGGCGTCGATGGCCTTGACGAACGGCGTGTAGGGCACGCCGAACTTGCCCGGCCAGTCGATCACTTCGAACTCGTCCTTGGCGCTCAGCGCGGCCAGTTGCTGGGTAGTGAACGGTGGTTTTTTATCAAACAGCGACCAGGTCCAGATCAGCGCGTAGAACAGGTGGTACGGAATCCTGACGATCGGCGTTTTGGCGCCGGTGGCGCGCTTGATGATGCGGATGATGTCGATGTAATCGACCTTCTCGTGGCCCGAGATATTGTAGATGCCGCCGGCCACACGCTGCTCGATGCAGCTGATGATGATGTCGGAGAAATCACGCGCCCAAAGCGGCTGGCGCATGTAGCGGCCATGGCCAGGAATCGGAAACACCGGCACTTTTTTCATGAAGCGCGAAAGCCAGCCCAGATGCTTGCGGTCGAACCAGCCGAACATCAGCGTCGGGCGCAGGATCGGGCAGGCAATGCCGCTGGCCAGTACCACCTGCTCCTGCTCGATCTTGCTGCGGGTGTAAAAATCGTCCGCCACCGACACCACCACCGACGAGCTGATATGCACCAGGTAAGGCGGCGTCGGACTGGCCTTGATCAGGTCGAGGATGTGTTTGGTGGCGTCGATGTTGTTGCGCTGAAAATCGGTGTAGTCGATGCCGCCGATCTGCGCCTGCAGCATGACGACCACGTCGGCGCCATCGAAGTGACGGGTCCACCCCCCCAGTTCAGCCAGGTCGGCGTAGACACACGTCACGTCCGGCTGGGCCTGCTGCAGGATGGCGAGGTTGGCGCGGTGCTTGTCGAGCACGACGATGTTGGTGTAGCCGCGGTCTTTCAGGCGTGCTACCAGGTTCTGTCCGACGAGGCCGGCGCCACCGGGCAGGAGAATTTTCTGAGTTTTATCTGACATCGCTATCCATTGATCTGAGTCGCCCGCAACGGGCAAAATATGCTGCCCGACAGACCGGCAGCATGCTTTGTTTTTATTCTGGGCCGTTCGCCGCCTTGTCCATCAGCGCCACCGCCAGCCATTCGCCCCAGCCCTGACCGTCGTCGGCCAGCGTCACCGTAAAACGTTCCGGCAGACTGCGGTTCGAAAAGTCCAGCGTGACCCACTCCGCAGCTACCGGCAGGGCCTGCAAAAACTGCTCAGCATTGCCGTCGATGTCGGCATCGCCGCTGCCATAGCTACCCAGCAGTGATAACCAGCCAGGTGCGATTTTGCAAAATCACTCCCCGGCATGGCGTTTTCAAGCAGCGTCACGGGCGAACCCTGCACTCCGGCCACCACCGTATAGGGAGACGTGGATCGCCCGTTCCAGCGGCGCGGCTAGCAGATCCGCCCGCAGCGCCTGTTCACATGCCGCGCCAGGCAACTGCGACGACCAGGCGTGAGCCCGGTCGCCAGATAGCCATTGACCGGCTCCAGCAGGGATAGCCAGCCATGCTTAAAGAACCCAGCCAACACCAGTACGCCGTCCTCACTCCACACTTAGGGCGACGACCATTGCGCGTGGCGGCGGCTGAACAGGATCAGCATAAACCCGATGAACAGCAGAACGGGAACCACCGACGGCTGCTGCCGTCCTTTAAATTGATCATGCGACGCTCAAATTATGAAAAGAAGGAACAAGCTGCCACCCGGCCGTGAGCACCGCATCATTCGCGTACCGCAATCGCCGACCACTCACCCCAACTGTCGCCGGCGTCCGTGAAAGTCACCGTGAATTCACCCTCTGGCAATGCCGCACCGGAAAACTCCAGCTGCGCCCAGTTACTGCGTACCGGCAGGCGAATGTCCGCCAAGCCACTGCCCGGCAGCGCCATAATCTGCCGGCCGCCATCCGGTCCTGAGCGATAAAACAGACGGTCGCCCCGCTTCACCCGTAACGAAATGGCGCCGGTATCGGTATCAGCGTGCACAAAGCTGCCATACACGCGCATGCCCGGCAGGGGCACACGTTCGTAATCGCCACCCAGCCACGTATTGCCGGGCAGTACAGCGGTGACGCTCAGGGCGCCAGCCGGAACCGGTGCCATCGACGTCAGTAAGACCAGCTGCGCCGGAATTTGCACCGGCAGCGCGCACGCGCCACTGGCGACGTCAGCCTGCAATGACAGGGCGGCGCCCGCCTCGCTGGCCAGCACATAGCCTTGGAACCCGGCATGCAGTGCGCCCTTGCCGACGGCGGCCGCGACGTCGGGACGGATGCGCCCCGTCAGGGCAATACCGGCCAGTTTTCCACCGACATCAATAAAACGCACCCGCGCCGGCACTGTAGCGCCATCCGGGTTGCGCAACCAGCCGGCCACGCGCAGGTAGTTGGCGTCGCCTTCAACGGGCGCCACCTCGTCCAGGCTGCCTTGGCAAGGCGGCAGCGCAGCTGGCACCGACGGTGCCGCCGGCTGCCCCATCGAAGCATGCAAACCGCGCCATGGCGCCATGCCGAACACGCTCAGCTGTTGCGCCCTGGCCCGCTCCACGATCGGCCGGATAGCCAGCGCCGAGGGAAACACATGGCCCACTTGAGGTTGGTCGGCGATGCCCAGTTCCAACGCCAGTGCGGCAATGTTTTTCTCGAATCCCAGCTCGGCGCGCGAGCGCAGTGCGCTCGCCTGTAGGGCCAGCATGGGCACGGCCACCAGCAGCAAAAGCAGTGTCAACTGCGTGGCGCGGCGACGGCTGGCGCGTGCCGCCGCCAGCAACGCCGGTGCGTACAGCAGCAACACAGCGGCCCAGGCCATCAGGGCCGGTGTGGTGTAGCGGCTGGAAAAGGCTTCACCGCTGCCGACATGCAGCCGGCCACTGGCCGTGCCGGTGGCAGTGGCGCCAATGTAGGCAAGGAAAAAAAGCAGCGCCAGCAACAACGTGTCGCCCCTGCCTCGGTACCAGCGCACAGTCTGATGCAGGCAGGCGGCCACCAGCAGCACGCCGCCAAGCAGCGCCAGCACTTTACCGGTGACGCTGCTGCCGGTCAGGAAATAAAACGGGCTGCCCAGATACTGCAGCATATACGTCAGCAGCGGCAGCGCGCTGTCGTGCACGACGGTCAGGAACGGGATGTGACCGGGACTCTGCTGGTAGTTGTGGAAATAGACGACCAGCGTAACGACGGCCAGCAGCGCCAGCACAGCGCAGCGGCGCCAGCCCTGGCGCGTCAACAGCGCGTAAACGAGCAACAAGGGCAAGGCCAGAATGCCGTTGGCCATGCTGCCGGCGGCCCCCACGCCGCCCAGGCAAGCCAGCGCGAACCAGCCGGTGCGGGCCGGCCCGGCAAGCGACAGGTGCAGGCAGTACAGCGCCCACAGCGGCAGCAGTTGCGCGAGGAAGAACTGGCTTTGAAAAGCCCACGTGAAGTTTTCCTGCTGCATCCACGAAAACAGCAATGCCACCAGGAACAGCCCCATCATCGTTTCCGGCACGCTGCGTGGCTGCACGGCGAGACGCGCGCGCAGCATGCACCAGAACAACAGCGCAGCGGCGCCGGCCAGAGCATAGTTAGCCAGTAACAGAAACCAGCTGGCGCCGCCGAACCAGCGCAGGTCGGCCCAGAACAGCAGGTGCGCCAGAACGATGCGGTGCTCGTTCTGCTGGCGCCACCAGGCCGTCATGTCGCCATCGCGCACCGACAGGAAGAAATTCAGGTAGCCGTCCCACATGTCCCAAAAGGGCACCGGAGAGTAATTGCGCGCGACACCGACGGCCGTCAGCACCAGCATGACAGCGGTAAAGCTACCCATGGCAAACAGCGGCAGTGAGGGTTTCGGCAGTTTCAAGGAACGGTCTTTCATGAGGCAATCAGCACAGGAGCCGGTGTCGCCGGCCCTGCGCTGTCAGATATCCATTTTTTTGAAAATAAAATGCGGCAGATGCCGGATGATCATCATGATCACGAACCATTTTCCGGGTGCGTACACCGTCAGTTTGCCCTGCGCCATGCCCTTGACGATCTCCTGCGCCACCTGCTCGACGCTGGCCAGTTTGCCGCCGTCCTGCTTCAGGTGCGCCGTCATCGGCGTATCGGTCGGGCCCGGCTTGATCAGCACCACCTTGACATTGGTGGCGGCGAGGCGGTGTTGCAGCCCCTGGGCATAGCGCGTGACCAGGCCCTTAGCGGCGCCATACACGTAGTTCGACTTGCGCCCGCGGTCGCCGGCAACCGAACCGATCAGACCGAGCGTGCCGCGGTCGGCGCGCTGCATGTGGCCGGCGAACGCTTCGGCGAACAGCACCGGCGATATGCCGTTGACGGCCAACGCTTCCTGATTGGCCTGCAGGTCGGCCTGGCAGTGCGCCTGGTCCGGCAGCGAACCGTGCGCGATCAGCACGATATCAACCGGCCCGGTGGCGCAGATGGCGTCCGCCTGGCGGCCGATGGCCAGCGGGTCGGCGAAGTCAGCCTGCTGCACGCTGACCTGGGACTGCGGCCCGCGCACCCGCAAGTCAGCGGCGACACGCTCCGTTTTGGCCAGGTCGCGCCCCAGCAGGATGACTTCGCAGCGGGCCGCGTTCAGCCACAGCCGGGCGCAATGTTCGGCGATGGCCGAGGTGGCCCCCACGATAACGATTTTAGTGACTTGATCCGACATTCAAACTCCCATCAGGCGGCGCGACATGGCCGAGCTGATGCCCGGGTCGCGGTACTGCATAAATTCGGCGAGGCGCGGATAACCGGCCTCGAATAAGGAACGGGGCATACGTGCGTCTTTTGCCGCGTACAGCCGGCCGCCGGCCTCGGCAACGATGGCGTCGAGCCGCTCGAACAGCTGCAATGTGCGCGGCCCGCGGTTCGGGAAGTCCAGCGCCAGCGTGACACCGGGCTGCGGAAAACTCAGCATGCCGGGAGCCGCCCGTTCGCCAAAGGTTTTCAGCACCGCCAGGAAGGAGCCTTCGCCGGAGACGGCAATCGCGTCCAGCATGGCCTGCACGGCATCGCGCCCGACCGCCCGCGGCACCACGCTCTGATACTGGTAAAACCCGCGCGGTCCGTACATGCGGTTCCAGTCGAGCAGGTTATCGAGCGGGTAATTAAACGCTTCGTAATGGGCGATGGCACGGCCGGCGCGCCATTTATTCATGTGAAAGTACAGCGCGTTAAACGGCGGCAGCGATAAACGGTTGACCAGCGACACCGGTGGCGCCAGCGGCATGCGGCGCGTGCGGGCGGCCGGTTCCGGTCGGTTGATCACGCCACTGGGATTGCCACGCATGAACAGCCCGCGCCCTGCCCCACCGAGGCAATCGATCCACGACACGGTGTGCTCCCAACCGGCCTCGGAGGCATCGGCCAGCGGAAAGAACGCGTCCAGGTTGGCGTAAGGCACCGTTTCAGTGGCGAACCACGGACCGGCCACTGGGCGCAGCTGCAGCTCGGCCGTGACGATCACGCCGGTCAGGCCCATGCCGCCGACGGTGGCGGCGAACCAGTCCGGCATCAGGGCCGGCCCGCAGTGCACGGTGCTGCCGTCGGTGCGCGCCAGCTCGAGCGCCAGCACATGGTCACCGAACGAACCGACGGCGTGATGGTTCTTGCCGTGCACATCGTTGGCGATGGCGCCGCCGACGGTGATCATCTGGGTGCCGGGTGTGACCGGCAACATCCAGCCGCGCGGCACACTCATGCGCTGAATGTCGCGCAGCAGCACGCCGGCCTCGCACACCAGCCGGCCAGTACGCTCGTCGAACGCGATGAAATGGTTCAGCCCTGTGGTCAGCCACAGCAGGCCGTCCGGATTCAGGCCCTGGTCGCCGTAACTGCGGCCCATGCCATGCGGCAGGCCGGGGGCACTGGCAGCCAGCTGGCGCGCCACCTGATCCGGTGCGTGCAGCGCCTCAATGCGGTGGGCGTCGCGCGACAGGCGTCCCCAGGAAGAAATCGCTACCACGGCAGCGCCACGCTGCCAAGCAGCAGCGCCACCCCGAAGGCGGCCCCGGCCAGCAGGCTGGCCGGATCCTTGACGGCAAACACCAGCGGGTCGTCGTGCATTTCGCCGCGGTGCGCTTCCATCCAGATCCAGCTGACCCAGAACAGCATCACCGGCACCGCGCCCCACACCGCTTCCGGCGTGACGTACAACTGGCGCACCACGTCGCTGTTCAGGTACAGCGCCAGCACCACCGCTGAGGCGTAACCGGAGGTAACGCCCAGCATCTGCACCAGCGGCGCGTCGGTCGTGAAATAACCGCGGCCATGGACTTTGATCTTACCGCTTTGCATCTGCACCTGTAATTCCGCGTAGCGCTTGACAAAGGCCAGCGACAGGAACAGGAACACGGCGAACGCCAGCAGCCAGAATGACAACAGGTTGCCCGCAGCGGCGGCGCCGGCGATGATACGCAGCGTGTACAGCACCGCCAGCGTCAGACAATCAACCAGAATCAGCCGCTTCAGACCGAACGAGTACGCACAGGTGAGCACAAAGTATACGATCAGCCAGGCCAGGAAAGGGCCGCCAACCAAGGATGCAAGGCCAAGGCTGGCCAACAACAGGAACGGCGCCAATGCCACCCCCATCCAGACCGGCACCACACCCGAGGCGAACGGGCGTTTGCACTTGCGCGGATGCTGGCGGTCGCTTTCAAGGTCAAGCAGGTCGTTGGCGATATACACGGTCGAGGCACACAGGCTGAACGCGACGAACGCCAGCAGCAACGCCACCCAGGCGTCCAGATCGACCAGCATGTGGCCAGCCAGCAGCGGCACGAACAGCAGCAGATTTTTCATCCACTGGTGCACCCGTAGCACCTTGGTCCATGCACGCAGGCCTCGTGGTGGCGCCGGCATGACGTGCTCGACTTCGCAGTGCATGGCGGCGGCGGCGGCCAGCGCTGGCGTGCCATTGACCACGATGGCGCGGCGCGCGCCGGGCCACACGGCCAGGTCGGCGCGCGAGTTGCCGGCGTAATCGAAACCTCCGTGGCCAAAGCGCGCCAACAGCGCCGCGTGCTTATGGCGGCCGGCGAGGTTAACAGCACCGTCGCTGGCCATGACCTCGTCGAACAGGCCGAGGTGCTCGGCGATCGGCGTGGCGATCGACAGGTCCGAGGCGGTACACAGGATCAGCGTTCGGCCGGATACCCTTTGCTGGCGCAGCCAGGCAATCAGCGGCAGATTGTAAGGCAGCGTGGTGGCGTCAAAAGCACTGCCCGCAGCCAGGCGACGCTTCAGCACGGCCTTGCCGGCGGCCAGCCAGAACGGCAGCCGCAGCGCATCCAGCGGGCGGTCGCGCAAGGCGCGCAACGCTGATTCATGCAGCATATCTGTATGGATCAAGGTGCCGTCGAGGTCAACAATCAGTGGATACGGCAAAAATTTCTCTCAATCACAATGTTGCAATATGACAGTATGCCGCACGCGCGGGCCGGTCGGCAAGGCACGCCGGACCGCCCGCCCCGCTCACAACGACGCCACCCGTGGCGGCCATGCCAGCGAATAATCCTCGTGCACCAGCGTCAGATTGGGATTGTAGGCCGGGTCGGTGCGCAATTGCTCGCCCCAGCGCGCCTCGACAAAAGCGATCTCGCGGCCGAAGCGGGCGATCTTTTCGGGACTGTCCTCCTCGCCGCGCGAGGCCGACTCATGGTGGATCATTTCCGCGTATGGGGTCCAGACATTGCGGTAACCGGCCTCGCGCACGCGCAGGCAAAAATCGACGTCGTTGAAAGCGATCACCAACGCCTCGTCGAGGCCGCCCACCTGTTCGAATACCTCGCGCCGCAGCAACAGGCAGGCGGCCGTCACGGCGCTGTAGGACTGGTGCAACAGGGCGCGTCCGAAATAGCCGTTCTGCCCGCGCGGCAGGTATTTATGGGCGTGCCCGGCGATGCCGCCGATGCCCAGCACCACGCCACCATGCTGCAACCGCCCGTCCGGATACCACAGGCGCGCGCCGACACAACCGATGTCCGGGCGCGCCGCGAACGACACCATTTCCTCGAGCCAGTCCGGCGTCAGGATCTCGATGTCGTTGTTCATCAGGCACAGATACTGCCCACGCGCGACCCGCGCGGCGTGGTTGTTGAGCGCCGAAAAATTGAAGGCGCTGTCGTCGCGCAGAATGCGAACGCGGTCCTTCGGCAGCCGCGCGAACAGTTGCTGGGTTTTCTCCTCGACACTGCCATTGTCAACGATGATCACCTCGTAATTGCTATAGGTGCTGCGCTCTAACAGCGTGTCGAGGCACATGCCGAGCAGGTCGGCGCGGTCCCGCGTCGGAATCAGAATGCTGACCAAAGGCTGCGGGGTCGGGCAGGCAAAGCGCACCCGATTGAGCGCCGGCGCGGACGGTGCCGCCAGCACCTCAGCCTGCAGACCCACGCGCGCCAGATGGGCTGCCACCGCTTTACGGCCAGCAAGCGCGGCGTAATTTTTCTCGCCCGCTCCCAGCGCCGTACTGCCGGCGATAGCGCGCCAGTGGTATAGCACGCGCGGCACATGCACTACCTGTTGGGGCGCCAATTGCTCGATCACGCGCAACGCCAGGTCATAATCCTGGGCACCCTCGTAGCCGAGTTGGAAGCCGCCCAACTGGCGCACCAGCGCGGTACGGTACACCCCGAGGTGGCACACCATGTTTTGTGCCAGCAGCAATTCATAGTTGAGGTCGGACTTGAAATACGGGTCGTAGCGGCGATTATGCTCATCCACTTTATCTTCGTCCGAATACAGCAGGCCGGCGTCGGGCTGGCCGTTGATCGCGTCGGCCATCCAGAACAGCGCCTGCGCGTCGAGCAGATCGTCATGGTCAAACAGGGCGACGAAGTCGCCGCTGGCGAGCGCCAGCGCCGAATTGCTGGAGGCCGAAATGTGGCCGTTCTCGGCGCGGTAAACCAACTTGATACGCGGCTCCTCGGCGCGGTGGCGTTCCAGTAACTGGCGTACCGCCGGGTCGCTCGAGGCGTCGTCGGCGATGCACAGTTCCCAGTGCGGATACAACTGTTGGCGCACCGAATTGATCGCCTCCTCAAGGAACCCTAGCGGCGAGTTATATACCGGCATGATCACCGAAAAGGTTGGCCGCGATGGCATCTCGGAGAGCCGCTGATGCAGGCGCTGATGCGCGGCATCGTCCAGCGTGGCGTGGTGGCTTAGCCATTCGGCGTAGTCGTCTTGTGCCAGCGTGGATGGCGCTGCCGGAGACACCACGCTGTTCACCCCGCGTCGCAGTCCAGCCAAGCCCTCTCGGCGGTACACCTGCAGCGCCTTCAGCGCGGTCGCCTGAAGCCCACCGCCCCGGCGGATCGCCAGCGGCACGCTGGCCGCAACCCGCTGCACCCGCAGGCGTGTCGCGCTGACCAGCCGCAATGGCTTACTCACGCGCCAGCTGGTGGAGCGGTACAGCGCCGCGATATGAGCGTCGCGCAAAGCCAACTCGCGGTGCAGTTGTTCCACACTGCCCTGCAATTCCAGCAGCGTGCCGGTGATGACCTGCCAGGACTCATCCGGTGCCAGCGCCAACGTGCTCCACGGATTGCCCGACTGTTGCTGCGCCGGATCGAAGCGAAACGGCACCGTATAAGGCTGCTCGATGCCGGCTGCTTTACTATGGGCCGGGCCGGCTGACAGCAGGCTGCCGACACCGCCACCCTCGGCGCGCTTGCGCACCACGCACAGCGCATTGATGAATTCCACGGCCGCGACCTGGGCCAGTTCAGCGCCGCTGAGCGCTGCCGCGCTATCTGGAAAAAAGCCTGCCAGCAGCTCTTCGCGCGTACGCGCCACGCCCCAGTGCTCATGACCGATAACGTCCACCAGGCGTTTGAAGAAGGCCAGCGGCGTATAAGGTGCGTACAGGCCGCCACCGTGACGCTGCTGATAACTGCAGTCGAGGTTTTCCACAAGGTAAAGACCGCCGTCGGCCAGCAATGGAAAGTAGGCGGAAAACGTACCCACGACTTCGGCGCCACTGAGCGAGGCATTGTCGATAATAATGTCGAATTGGGCGCTGTGGCGGCGTACCTCCGCCAGCACCACGGGCGCTTCCGGAGCGCCGATCACAAAGCGTACGCGCATGTCGGCAGCCGCGCCCACTTTGCCAGGCGCAGCGACAGAACTCAGTAATACGCTCGCCTGTGCAAAGTAACGCGCCCACAGTTCGATGGAACCGTCCGGCATGGCGCTGATCTGCAGCAGCCGCAGCGGCACCTCGCGATACGGCGCGAACAGCCGCTCGAACGCCGCCAAGTGAGCGGACCATTTTTGCATCGCCTGGCCCGGATGGTCGGCGTACAGTTGCAGCAGTGTCGGTTTAGTCATGAGTCAGTCAAAAAAAAAGCTGGGAAGCACAGCTGGGCCATGCGCCCCCGCCGGCGACGTTATTGCCGCCGTAGCGGAACTGGAAGCAGGTCAGTGCTGCGTCACTTACACGCACTTTATCGATGTCGCCGTGCACAAGAAGCATGGGAGTCGCACTGATTTATTCGTAATCGCAACCGCAGCGCCCTCGCGGGCATCACCACGCGACGCTCATACGGATATTTTTCGTTCAACTACGAATAATCCGCGCTATCGAAGAGCAAATGGGGCAAGATCGGCCAGCCATAAGTTCATTTACGAGTGCTAAAGTGGAACGTCAGGCGAGCGTGCCATTGTATGTCTTGCACCGCCCTCGATAACTTCCAGCAGGACGACCCCAGGATGATATTTTCGACTACTCCTGGCGAAAAAAACCATCCTGCAAATGGACCATAATAATCTTTGAGAAATGTCGCTTAAGTATCAGCAACATTTCCGATCCGAACGAATCCCGGATCCACGGCAATGTCTTGCCTGCCCCTGCGCCGGTTAGCAATATTTGCGGTACCGTCCAGTCTTTCCGTTCCGAGAGGAAGATGGTCTTTGCAGGATCATGTACAGGGACTCTTGAAACGAAACTCCTCCATGCCGAAGAAAGCCGCCGATGCCAAGCATCAAGGACACATCGCGCGGCTGCTGCCAAGGAACTAGCGTCGATGCTCTGAAGCTTTCCAACGGCAAAGGCTGCATCTCTGGCATATCGATGGCCATCCTCATCATCAGTGCCCGGTAGCCGATATATGCCCCTAAACCAGTCCAGTGCGTATTATATTCATGCCAAATTTGTTGCCGCGATTTAGCTTCGAGCAACCCCGGTCGAAGATCGACAAGCCGGTCGATTCCAGCTTACTGCCAACACAATAAAATTTAAACAGGAAAAACATATCAGAGCACCAAGACGGGCGCGCCCATGAGCCCGATCAATAAGCATCGCACCGCAAAAATTTACTGCGAGAAGCGATAACAATAATAAAATACACTTACCCTCACCCCAGACATAAAAGAAACTACTACCAGCGAGGAGTGCAGCATTCTTAATTCCGGAGATGTAGTATACAAGCAAAAAATCGGCAAAAAAACAGAAGATGAACGTTACTAAACTGAATAGCTTATTACACTTTCTGGACTAATTTTTAGTCGATACCAACCGTTTTATGAGGTACGTAATTACACAGCAGGGAAAGCAAGCCCAGCATACCTGCTACCACACCGAAATACTGATAACGGAAATCGCACGCGATGCCCACAACAGCAAAACTTCCCGAGTAGACAAGTCCACCAACCGAAATGGAAATCGCCAGAGAATTCTTATTCCGACAACCAAGTATGAACACTACACAAAGCAATGCTAGCCAAATCCAGCCAGTAAAAAAGATGAAACTGCTCGACAGATATGACCACAACTGTTGCATATAGGTTGGCGTCGGTGGCAAAAACCCGGGCGGGAAATCGTAAGGAAAGTCGAGCGTCTTGAGTATGTCCAAGGTGGCCCCTGCTATGCCTAAATGCGCAGGCAGGCATTGCCCATTGGGACGAGCACCGAACAGCGCGGCGGCTGCCATGCGTTTATGCTCCCACAGAGAAACCGGTTCTGCCTTTGCAAGTTGCCACCATAATGCAAAGGTCTGGCTGTTGCTCAGCGCAGGTAAGGTCGCGAAAAAGGGACCTAATGTGTCGACACGCTCTGGGGTATATGCTGATCTCGCCGCAGCCACTGTCAACGCCGGTGTTTCGACAAAATCCGCGAGTGCCTTTTCGGGAAGATGGGCATTGACAATCATTCCCGCAATATCAAAACGGGCAGCCGTCACTAATCCACCGGCCGGATCGGTGTGGATTTCTTTTTGGTGCACCGTCACAAACCAGTTGAGCGACAGCAGCATGCTGACCCACAAAAAGACTATCAACAGAATCTGCTTTGCGGAGCGTTTGAGCGTCCAGCCGACGGGCGCCGTCATCTGCCAGACCGCATAAGCCCAGACAATAACTGCCACCAAGAAACCCTGTTGCCGCACCAAGCTCGCTACAGCCGACAAACAAAGCGCCGCCAGCAGATATCCCCAATTTCGCGGGGATGCTCGGGACAGAGCGGCGAAACTTAAAAGTAGCAAATTGGCGCAAAATACATCTTTCCAGACAGTCCCATTGTAAATAAGTGTCACGGGATTGAGGCTGATGCAAACTGCCACAATCCCTGCGATCCAAAAACGCAGGCGATTTCCGCTGCCATTTGTAAGTATGATGGCGATGGCCAGGAAAAACAGGGACGAACTGATCGCCATGAATACGCCATGGCCAAACAGAGCGGAAACGGAACCTAAAACCTGGCTCATAAGCGCAGGGTGAATACTGAAGTAATAACCAGTCATCCCCTCAGCTAGTTGGACAATAGAGTCGACGGAATAATGCCCGGGCCAATTTAAGGTAACCGTAACCCCATACAAGATTGAAACAACTAGCAACAGGCAATATTTTTCAGTTCCGTTTTGCGTAATTTTCAAGCAACCCCCTGCCATGACTTTGTTTCCCAACTCTTCGATACTCTGGCGCGACAACATTTGCTAAAAATGGACATCGACTCACTGCCCACGTGCATACGTTACTATGGAAATAGCTGTAAGAAGGTCACGCGGCCGCACCGTTCCACGCGACCTCAGATACGCCTTATGACGAAATTTGCAACACTGAAATTCTGATTATTACTCAACAACCATTTGTTTAACAATGCCGCATTCAACCAGAGAGGCGCCATTCTTAATCATGATCGACAGCTTGTATTTCCCTTTGGGTACCGCGAGCATGGACGGGGTGGCCAAGAATCCCGCGCCAGCAAGCCGGGCATTGTCTAGAAACTTAGCCACATCCGGCCGGTTATCGGGGTTCGTAGGCGCCAAATATCGGGCGCCATCGGCGTTGGTTAAAGCCAACATGGCACCATCGCCGACAACGCCCTCTGGCGCTGAAAGAACGGCCCATCCGACGAAACGTACCTGCGCCGCTTGGGCAACGGTGAAGCTCGCGGCTTCTCGGTCTTTGCCATCAATAAGGTCGAAATTGCATGCACCGCCTGGTGTCGTGGCGTTGCCGTCTATCTTTGCCGCAGCAAAATCGCTGCTGTTAGCTGGTGTGGCGGCCACTGCTGCGCTCGCTGTAGGCGGCGGCTTGCCTGCAGTGCTGGTTGGTGCGGGAGCGCCCTTGTCACAAGCCGACAAAAGCATTGAAATCAAGATGGCATTGACGAGTTTGAAACGCATAATAGTCCTTTAAAAGGTTAATGTTACCCATGGCGTTGCCCGGTCTGCCCTCTGCAACGCCTCGCCTCGCATGCCCCCTGAAGGGGCGACGAGGCATTCTGTCCGTACCTGCCTTTGTAGCCTATGAATAATGTCGAATACGACGCAGCAAACCAACGAGGCCCTCATGCTTAATGACGCGAAACACCAATTTCGTGACATGAGCGGCATGACCAGGCGAGACGACGCCGCGGATAAGCTGGCCTGCCACAGTGCGCGGTCGCTTGTTGTCGACCAGGTGAGCCGGATGTGCTTGCCCCGCAGACGCCGCCAACGCCAATTGCACTGCTCTGGCTTGCTCTGCCGCGATGGAAGCCTGTGCAGCCTGCTCGGTGAGCGCTGCCTCCACTAGCTGTGCGTTATTCGCGACCAGCGTCGCACTGGCACGCAGTTCGGCTTGCATCACTTCATCCTTCCACCAGCTATGAAAGGAGGGTTCGGTAACATCATATGGATTTGGGAAGACCGCCCGAACGTCGCCCCTCACTTGGTACAGGCGGCGGGCGGCCAGCGGTATCGCCTCGCCGCTCTCGAACTGAGCATAGGCCCACGTCTTTAGACCCGCATCGCCCTGGCCCGCAGCCTTCAAGGCCTGGCCATAGCTGTCCCAAAGCTCATGGGCCACCTCAATGTTCGCAGCGTACCGCTTGAGCATTCCCATGCCGTTGCCATTATCATAACTTGTGAAATGATAAAAACGCAGGGGCACGCCTGCTACCAGAAAGTTCCCAGCAGCGTCTTTCGACAGTGGCCGATGCGCAATATTCCAGGTAGCCACATTACAACCAGGGTCGCGCACAATGCACAGGCCGCTGAAAAAAGCGGGCGCCAGATCACACCAACGCTGGTCGGTGAACAAGCCGCCGGGAATGTCGTCGCGGCAGAATACGAGTAAGCGCTGGGCCCACCAGCGGATAAACTGTAAACCTTGGCCGGAAGTGCGCGCAGCATAAAACCCAAGGTTGTAGATTCCATGCTTGAGAGCGGAAATCTCGTTATCCATGATGGCGTGCAGATCAGTTTCTATTTCCAACAGATGGGGTGTAAGTAAAATCTCATGCGTATCAAGCAAACGCTCAAGTGACTCAAGCGAACTAAACACACGAATGTCGGGATCCAGATACATGATTTTATCAACGCCAGGGCGCTGCGCCAGCAATTCACCGGCAGGACCCTTCACAGCCGTGCACAACTCGACCACGGCGTGGCCGAAGGCCCACGACTTCCAGTCAGCTATGCCAAGCTGGTCTATGTTCAGCACTTCGTCAAACGGCTCTGCGGCCAGATCGAAATCCGCCGGCAACTCATCGGAGAATAGCAGGACAAAAGTCCAGTCCGGATGAAAATGCTTGACTGAGTTTGCCAGTACACGCGCCTTTGGGATGTAGCTTTTTGTAACTGAGGTATAGACTAACATTATGTGTTTGACTCCTGCACTTTGGCGAGTAATGTACGAATGGCATCAAGTAATTGTGCCGGCGATGCACTCAAGGGCACCACTGCGCCCAGTGCATAATCGCGCACGCGATTGCCTTGGGCACCGAGATCGTAAGCAACGATGGGCAAGCCCATTTGCATCGCCTCTGAAATCGTATAACTGAAGGTTTCCGGAATGATGGAGGCCATGAGTATCATATTGATTCCCTTAGCGACCACGATGCTGCGTAAATCCTCCGGTGCGTAACTTCCCAATATTTCCACCTGAGGTGGCAGCGGCGTATAGCTCGAGCCCACCACCGTGAATGGAATACCCAATTGTTGCTCGTCGACATAGGCAACCAATTCCGCCACTTGATTGCCACCCTTGATGTGCGACAAAGTACCGACCATGCCGATATGCAGCGGTCCGCTCAAGTCGACCGGCCCGGCCGCGTCCATCGGTGCCATCGAATGCGGCACCACGGCGATTTTTTCATCCTCCAGCGGAAAAGCGAGGCGCACGATGTCAACTGACGAGCGGTCGAAGAACGTCACCACGGCAGCGGCCGCGAACAATTCCCGGAACGGGGCGCGCCACGCATCGATATCGGTAGCAAAGTTTTCTTTCGGAATCCAACTATGATACCAGGCGAGGTTTCCCTTCAAGCAATTTTTACAAACTTCATGGTCTGCCGGAACACCGCAATATTGCTGTTTCAAATCTGACAGGTGAGGCGAAGAGCATAAAGGATAAAAGTCGTGCATTTTAACATCTAGACGAGCCTCTAATTGCCGAGTTAACAAGCAAATCTTCCTTACGGCCAAGCCAATATCTGGGTATCCATATACAGAATTGACAATAATATCGCGGCTGCGTGTTGCGGCCAGCGCACTGAACAGCGATTCGGTGCTGCTTATGTACAAGACCGCTTGGTCAGTATCGCGTAACCACTGCACATACCAGAGCCCTTCTTGACAATAGACGCGCACCACCGCCCGCTGCTGGGACAGCAGCGCAGCCACCAAACCACGGGTATAAGTATTGCTGCCACCACCACCGTTATGATCGAAAATAATCGTTGGCTGCGGCAGATGGCCCAGCTCAATATGACTTAATAAAGACTCGGCTTGGTCGAATGGCGCCAACGTGACGATGCCTGGGAGCATAGCCTCCGGCGCAGGCAGGAATGAATGAGAACCGACAGGTGAAAGCCCGGCTGGCACGCTGAGGTCATCACGGCCGTCATTGCCGATGTGGCTGTCGACCTCGATCCCGATAGTCTGGCCGGCAGCAACTGCCTCAGGTGGCACGGGAATTCCGTAAGCCACGCGCCGCAGTGCCGTCTTCAGGCCTCGCAGCGGTGCCGTCAGACGCCAGGATTGAGTCGCGTACACTGCCGCAAGCTGATGCTGAAGTGCCGCCTCGCGGTTAGCTGCGGCGCTAAGTGCCGCCTCGCGGTTAGCTGCGGCGCTAGCGGCAGCAGCGCTCGCTGCAGCATTGGCCTGGCGTTCCCGTTCGTATTCCGTGTGCTGCTCGAGTTCGCGACGGTGCTGTGCAGCCAAACTTTCCAGTGCAATATCGACGTTCCGGCGCAACTGCCCCATCGCGACGTCGCGCGATAACACCGCTTCACTACGTCGCCATAACTTCGCTCCGTGCTCGGCGAGTAGCATATCCTTCTGCGCCAAGAGCAAATCGCGTTCGGCCAGCAGCGCAATGTTACGCGCCAGGTCTGCTTCCCTGGCAGTTCTGGCTTCCGTAATGGCTGCAGCGCTCGCTGCAGCATTGGCTTGGCGTTCCCGTTCGTATTCTGTTTGCTGCTCGAGTTCGCGACGGTGCTGTGCAGCCAACCTTTCCAGCGCAGTATCGGCATTCCGGCGCAACTGCCCCATCGCGACGTCGCGCGATAACACCTCTTCACTACGTCGCCGTAACTCCGCTTCGTGCTCTGCGAGCAGCTTATCCTTCTGCGCCAAGAGCAAATCGCGTTCGGCCAGCAGCGCAATGTTACGCGCCAGGTCTGCTTCCCTCTCGGACAGAGCCGTACCCATGCTAACGAGGCTCGCTTCTTGTTCGGCCAACCGAAGCGCTTGCTGAGCTAAACTATCTCGCTGCACTTCCCATTGCGCCAGTCGGTCCGTCAAGGCGGCGCGCAGCTGATCGACTTCGGCGTGCAAATCTACCGCTACAGGCGCGGGAAATTGCAGACCCAACACGGGACTGGCGCCGGTATGGGCCAGAACTTCATAAGCGTATTGCGGCTTATGCAACATTGGTAGGACCAAATCTTCGGCGCTCGTCACCGGGAAAAGCTTGAATTGCGTGCAGGTGCTCAGTACCTGCACCGCTTTTTCCTCAGGCAGCAGAAGCAGGGTCAACTCTTTGGCATCGCCCCATAAATTGTGCGACACACCGTTGAAATTGTGCGGATTGTAGGCCGCTGTCAGATAACCGTACACCAGATAACGCCGGGTGCGACAAAACTCCAGTATTGCGAGGCCCGAATCGACGTCGTTGCATTCGCAAAAAATCAGCGGCCGGTCGCGGTCGATGGCAGCCACGGCGCCATCAAGCACGTTGCGTTCCATGCCTTCAACGTCCAATTTGATCAGCCCGATATCGGCGATGTCCAGGTCATCAATGCGTGCCACCCGAACGGAATACAGTTCAGCCGGCGAGTGCTGGTTGGCAGCATCGCTCAGCGACAGGCCGCCAAAATTTTCGTCGGACGTCAAATCAATAGCGGGCAACAACAGGCTACGCTCACCCTCTCCCAGTCCGATATTAGTTGCCACCACGTTCACGCAATCGTTGAGTGCGATGTTCTCGGACAAGATACCGAATATTTCACGGCGAGGTTCGAACGCGTACACTTTGCCGGCCGGGCCGGCGATGGCAGAAAAGGCCAGCGTATGAGTGCCAATAAAGGCGCCCACATCGAGTACGCACATGCCTGGCACGATCAGTACGGCCAGCAAATCGAGTTCTTCCATGGCCCATTCGCCATACAATTCGAGCGACTGCGATACCACTTTATCGGACGAGATCACATGCATCCGCCCATACTTCGTTGCAACGATTGCCATTCCTACTCCACTATTAAACCGGACGAGACCTCAATGCTGATACGCATGTCCTGCAGGCCGCTAATACCATGCACAAGACGACTGCTCAAACTGTGCAGCGCCATAACATCGTTAATCCAATGGTGTTGTACGTGGTCATCACCGGCACCTTCCGCCACGGCGACATTGAGGGAATAATCCCCCTGGATCAGAATCGGCATCAAAAAAGCGAACTTCACCACCAGCGTATCGCCCACCGCGACCGTCGGCGGATCGCTGCGGTAGGCCTGATCAGTGCCTTCGGCAAAAAGATACTGGCCCAGCCGGTCCTTGAGCATAAACCCGAATGCCGGGTAGCCGATCTCGCGTAAGACGTTCGCGCGCAGGCAAAACGCCACAGCCGCGCCACCTTCAACATTTTCCGTGCGCAGTGCTTGGTCATCCTCGAACCAAGTATCGACAATTTGTACGGCGCCCATGCCAAACGAGTTTGCGTCGGGACGGAAGGGGCTGATCCTTATCAGATTGGGTACCTGAATTGCACCGGTGAAAACGCGTATGCCATCACTTGGCTGAGCGTCCGCTGTAGCGACCTGGCTCGGCGTGGCCGCAGAAGCCGGCGCCCGCTCAGCATATACGTCCTCGATATACAGCCTGCAGATCTCGTCAGTTTTTCCGGTCACGGCAGGCTTTCCCCGAGATAGCAGAATAGCCCTGTCACACAAATTTACCACGGCGCTGGTGTCATGACTGACAAATACGACCGTGCCTCCGCGTGCCTGTAATGCACGCAGATAGCGCATGCATTTTTGCTGAAAAAAGACATCTCCGACGGCCAATGCCTCGTCGACGATTAAAGTATCGGCGTCAACGTGGGCAATTACGGCAAACGCCAGGCGCACATACATGCCGCTCGAATAGGTCTTGACCGGCTGATCGATAAATTCCCCGATATCGGCGAATGTGACAATGTCGTCGAACCGACTGTCTACTTCCTGACGTGTTAACCCGAGCACGGTCGCGTTCAGGTAAACATTCTCCCGCCCGGTGAACTCAGGATTGAAACCGGCGCCCAGTTCAAGCAACGCCGCGATGCGGCCATGCGTCTGCACGTTACCGGTGGTTGGTGTGAGCGTGCCGCAAATCATTTGCAGCAGGGTCGATTTGCCACAACCATTTCGTCCGATAATGCCGATCGTTTCGCCCCTTCGTACTTCGAATGAGACGTTTTGTAAGGCCCAAAATTCGCGGAAATAGGCATGCGGGCCTCGTTTTCCCCAACCGAGGCGCGGCAGGATGAACTGTTTCAGGCGATCGCGTGGCGAATCGTATATTTCGTAGCGTTTTCCCAGGCCGCTGACCTGGATTGCCAAATCGTTAGAGGACATCGGCGAATCCCTTGCGTGTCTTTTGGAACCATGCATAGCCAGCCCATGCGACCAGAAGCGCGATGCCCAGATAGCATCCCAGTCCGAACCAGTTTGGCCACCGGCCCCAGATCAGCACGTCGCGCGCCTGCTCAATAATAAACGTCAACGGATTCGCCATAATAAAAGGACGCACCCGCTCTGGTACTGCTGTGACAGGGTAAAACACCGGTGACAGGAAAGTCAGCACGGTGGTTATGATCGTCACAAACTGTCCTACGTCGCGCAGGAATACCCCCAGCGACGCCAGAATCCAGGCAAGTCCCAACACGAGGATCAGCAGTGGCACCAGCACCAGCGGAATGCAGATCGCAGTCCACTGCACTGCACCATTGAAGGCGGCATAGGCCAGCAAAAGCACACTCAGACTGACAAGGGTGTGAAACAGGGCCGTGCCCATCGCTATCACCGGTAATATGTCGATGGGAAAAATAACCTTTTTGACATAGTTAGCATTTCCGACGATCAAACCCGGGGCACGGTTAAGGACCTCGCCAAATAAGCCCAGCACAATCATGCCAACGAACAACACCAAGGCGAACTGGGTCTTGCTGTCATCCCCGCCCAGCCCCCCCCAGCGTGATTTGAATATCTCGGAAAATACAAAGGTGTACACCACCAGCATAAAGACCGGATTAAAAAACGACCATGCCAGCCCAAGCGCCGAACCCTTATAGCGGCCAATCACCTCACGCTTGGTCATTTGTCCGATCAAGCGGCGATGGCGCCATATGGTGCGGCCCAATGCCAGCAGGGATGTAGGCTGGGCAGTATGCGGATTAGCAGCCAGCGAGTCGATTTTCACGCGAAATGCTCCGCATCGGCCAACAGCTTGCCCAGTTGATCTTTGCCGGACAGCGCCGGCACGCCATCGAGTGGCCACGCGATGTTGACGGTCGGGTCGTTCCACGCCAGACTGCGCTCGAACTCGGGATACCAGTAATCGGTTGTCTTGTAGAGGAATTCGGCAGTTTCCGACAGCACCACAAAGCCATGCGCAAAACCGGGCGGCACCCACAACATGCGCTTGTTGTCGGCCGACAGTTCAACACCGACGTGCTGGCCGAAGGTGGCCGAACTGCGGCGCAAGTCCACGGCGACATCGTAGACGGTGCCCTGCACTGCCCGCACCAGCTTGCCCTGCGGATGCTGGATCTGGTAATGCAGGCCGCGCAGCACGTTTTTGACCGAGCGGCTGTGGTTGTCCTGAACGAACTCGACATCGTAACCGACCGCGGCGTTGAACTGGCGCTGGTTGAAACTTTCGAAAAAGAAGCCACGTTCGTCGCCAAACACTTTTGGCTCGATCAACACCACGTCCGGAATGGCTAAGGGGGTCGCTTTCATCAGAATACCGTTTCTTTTAACATGCGTTGCAAATACTGGCCGTAACCGCTTTTGGCCAGCGGTGCGGCCAGCGCCTCAACTTGGGCCGCATCAATCCAGCCGCGGCGATAAGCGATCTCTTCCGGGCAGGCCACTTTCAGGCCCTGGCGGTGTTCGATGGTCTGGATAAAGTTGCTGGCCTCGTTCAGGCTCTTGTGGGTGCCGGTGTCGAGCCACGCGTACCCGCGCCCCATGATTTCCACGTTCAGCTGGCCGCGCTCCAGATACACCCGGTTGACGTCGGTGATCTCCAGTTCGCCGCGCGGCGATGGCTCCAGGCTGGCGGCGATGTCGACCACGTCATGGGCATAAAAATACAGCCCGGTTACAGCGTAATTACTTTTTGGCACAGCCGGCTTTTCCTCGAGGCTGGTGGCATGACCGGTGGCGTCAAAGTCGACCACGCCGTAGCGCTCCGGATCGTTGACGTGGTACGCAAACACCGTCGCGCCGCCGGGCTGGGTGCTGGCTTTTTCCAGCTGCGACTGCAGGTCGTGGCCGTAGAAAATATTATCACCGAGAACTAGCGCGCTAGGCGCGCCGTCGAGGAACTCCTTACCGATGATAAACGCCTGGGCCAGTCCATCTGGGCTCGGTTGCACCGCGTACTGCAGGTTCAGGCCCCACGCGCTGCCGTCGCCGAGCAGCTGCTCGAAACGCGGCGTGTCCTGCGGCGTGGAGATGATCAGGATGTCGCGGATGCCGGCCAGCATCAGCGTGCTGAGCGGGTAATAGATCATCGGCTTGTCGTAGATCGGCAGCAGCTGCTTTGAAACCGCCATGGTGACCGGATAGAGCCGTGTGCCGCTACCGCCGGCGAGGATGATGCCTTTGCGTTGTTTCATGATTATTTCTCGAGAATTTCGGTCAGCATGCGGATCACGCCGTGCTGCCAGTGGGGCAGCGTCAGGTCGAAAGCGGCTTGCAGTTTACCGGTGTTGAGGCGCGAATTTTTCGGGCGCGGGGCCGGCGTCAGGAAGGCGTCGCTGGTGACGGCGGCGATGTCCTGCTGCGCCACCTTGATGGCCACGCCGGCATTGCGCGCGGTTTCGATGACGAGGCTGGCGTAGCCGTGCCACGACGTGCTGCCGGCCGCCGCCAGATGGTACACGCCGGCCAGCTCAGGCCGTTGCCGGGCCGCGCGGATGGCGTGCGCCGTGACGTCGGCCAGCAGATCGGCGCCCGTGGGCGCGCCGATCTGGTCGTCGATGATCGACAGCTTGTCGCGTTCGCCCGCCAGGCGCAGCATGGTTTTGGCGAAGTTGCCGCCGCGCGCCGCGTACACCCAGCTGGTGCGGAAAATCAGATGTTTGCAGCCGGACGCCTGGATTGCTTGTTCGCCTTCCAGCTTGGTGCTGCCGTACACGCTGAGCGGGCCGGTGCTGTCGGTTTCCGACCATGGCTGCTCGCCACCGCCGTTAAACACGTAATCGGTCGAATAATGCACCAGCCAGGCGCCGCAGGCGGCCGCCTCGCGCGCCAGCACACCCGGCACCAGGGCGTTGATGGTGCGGCACAGGTCTGGCTCGGACTCGGCCTTGTCGACCGCCGTGTGGGCAGCGGCGTTGACGATGATGTCCGGCTGCACCGCACGCACGGTGGCGGCGATGCCGTCCAGATCGGTGAAGTCGCCGCACAGCGTCGTGTCACCACGGTCGAGCGCGACCACGTCGCCCAGCGCCGCCAGGCTGCGCTGCAGCTCCCAGCCGACCTGCCCTCCCTTGCCAAACAGCAGGATCTTAAGGGGTTTTGACGGCGTGGTCATGCCACACGCTCGCCGTAGTTTTGCTCAACCCAGTCGCGGTAGGCGCCGGACTGCACGTTGGCCACCCAGTCCTGATGATCCAGATACCATTGCACCGTTTTACGGATGCCGGTCTCGAATGTTTCGGCCGGCTTCCAGCCCAGCTCACGCTCGATCTTGCCTGCGTCGATCGCGTAGCGGCGGTCGTGGCCGGGACGGTCGGTGACGTAGGTGATCTGCTGGCTGTAGGCGGCGCCGTCGGTGCGTGGGCGCAGTTCGTCGAGCAGCGCGCAGACGGTGTGGACGATGTCCAGATTCGGCTTTTCGTTCCAGCCGCCGACGTTGTAGACCTCGCCCGTGATGCCGGCTTCCAGTACGCGACGGATCGCGCTGCAGTGGTCTTTGACGTACAGCCAGTCGCGGATCTGCTGGCCGTCGCCGTACACCGGCAGCGCTTTGCCGGCCAGTGCGTTGACGATCATCAGCGGAATCAGTTTTTCCGGGAAATGGTACGGACCGTAGTTGTTGGAACAGTTGGTCGTCAGCACCGGAAGGCCGTAGGTGTGGTGGTAGGCGCGCACCAGATGGTCGCTGGCGGCCTTGCTGGCCGAGTACGGGCTGTTCGGTTCGTAGCGGTGCTGCTCGGTGAAGGCGGGCTCGTCTTTGCCCAGCGAACCGTACACTTCATCGGTCGACACGTGCAGGAAACGGAAATCGCTCTTGGCCGCGCCGTCCAGCGTGCCCCAATAGGCGCGCACCGCTTCCAGCAGATTGAAGGTGCCAACCACGTTGGTCTGGATGAAGGCGCCCGGACTGTGGATAGAGCGGTCGACGTGGCTTTCCGCGGCGAAGTTGACGATGGCGCGCGGCCGGTGTTCGGCCAGCAGTTTGGCCACCAGCGCGCTGTCGCCGATGTCGCCGTGGACAAAGATGTGGCGCGCATCGCCGGCCAGCGAGGCCAGCGTTTCCGGGTTGCCGGCGTAGCTGAGGATGTCAAGATTGACGACCGCTTCGTTGCCCGGTGACGCCAGCCAGTCGAGGACAAAATTTGCGCCGATAAATCCGGCTCCGCCCGTCACTAAAATCATCTGAAACTCCTCGAAAGCTTATCAAAGTAAAATGGTGCTGACGAGGGAATCAAACATGTTTCAGGTGAAGACACCGCCAGTTAGTTATCGATTAGCCCAACATATGTCCCCGCCACAGCGCGCCAATTTTATCTCATCCGCCCGGTGCGGGGCTGATATTCTGCCAATATAGCGCCCCCCTGACACAAAAGTTACACGTGCTGGCGCTGCCTCAGCGTCGGCCCGACCAGCTGCGCCACTGTATGCGGAAATAGGTGGCCGAGCGAAAAAAACGGAATGCGCTCTGCACGTGCCACCACATAAAGCGCGGTCGGCGGTGGCTGTCGCGCTGCGCCCGGTGGATCACCGCCACGGCGCGGTTGACCAGAATGTGACAGCCGGCCAGGCGGGCCCGGGCGCCAAAATCAACATCCTCGAAATACAGAAAAAAGCCGTCGTTGAAGCCGTCCAGCAATGCGTACGTCGGGCGCGGCACCATCAGGAACATGCCGGCCACCCAGTCTGGCATCAGCAGGTCACCCTGTTGCGGCACCGGATCGGGCGCGATTGGCCGCTTCAAAATACGGCACAGCAGCCGCTTGGCGAGGCGGTAAGGTGACGGGAAACAACGCGCACTGTCCTCGACCCGGCCGTCGCCGTCAACGATCAACGGCGCGCAGATGCAGTGCGGGTCCGCTTCGGCCAGCGCCAGCAGCGCCGTGAACGGGTCGCCGATCAGTTCGATGTCGGGATTGAGGATAACAAAGTGCTCGCCACTACTGATGGCAAAGGCGGCATTGTGGTTGCCGCCAAAGCCTTTTGGCCGGACGTTTTCTACCAGCCGCAGCGGGAACGGCAGCGTTTCCAGTCCCGGCGGCGCCACTTCCGGCACGTTGTGGGTCAGGATCACGTCGAAATCGCTGCGCTTTAGCGCCGCCAGCTGTAACAACAGGCGCGCCACATAAGCGGCGTGTCCGTGGCTAACGATCGACAATGTTATTTTTTTATTCATACAATATGATTATCTGCCTTGGAAGCGACCCAGTCCAGCCAGCACAGCACGGGCGAACACGCGCACCTGCAGCGCGCGCGGGCGCTGGGTGGCAATCATCAGCACCTGATGTACACAGTTAAACGCGACCTCGCGCAGCCCCAGCAGCAGCGGCACGTGTGCCAGCCGCAGCATGTAAAAGCCGTTGCGGATGCGGTAAAAGCGCCGCGCCGCCGTATGCACCGGCACCCGCCAGCGCAGCAACCGCATGGTGTGGTCGCCGATGGCGTGCAACATGCTGGCGTCGGGCACGGCGTAGAAGGTGTAGCCACGCGCCAGCGCCCGCAGGCACCACTCGGTATCGACATAGTCGATGAAAAAATCGTCGCGCATCGGGCCGACGTCGTCCAGCACGGCGATACTGGTGAAGGTGCCCGACGAGATCGCCATCGAGATGACAAACGGCGCGCCGCCGGCGCCGTCGGGCACGATTTTGGTGCGCAGGCCAAAGCGACGCAGCAGGATCAGGGGGTAATAAAAACCGTCCCGCGCGTGCCGGAACACAGGCACCGTGGCGGCTACTTTGGCGTGCGCCGACAGCGCGGCGAAGCTGCGCCGCAGCGTGGCGACAAAACCGGCTGGCGGCGTGCTGTCCTGGTCGAAATAGACGATGTAGCGGGCGCCTTGCTGGCGGGCCAGCGCCACGCCGGCGTTCTGGGCGTGGGCGATGCCGGTGTTGCTGTCCAGCGACAGCAGCGTGACGGCCGGCAGCGCGGCGCAGGCGACCGCCAGCGCGGCCGCGTTGGCGCTGCCGTTGTCGACCACCAGCACGCGCTCGACCTGGCTGCGCAGCAGCGCGGCCAGACTGGCCACCTTGGCCGGATCTGGGTTGTAAGTGACCAGCACGGCAAAGATGCCGCGCGCGCCGTCGGCGGGGGAGTCGGAGATGGGTATCATGGGAAGCGCGCGCGAGCGCCAGGGCGAATCGCGCGCGGCGCTGCTTATTGCTTGCGCAAGCCGCCCAGCAGGGCCGCGAGTTTTTGCTTCGGCTTCGCCGCCGCGACCGTTTCGTTGTGCACCGGCGCGCTGGCCTTGGCCGGCTCGTACGGTTTGAGGAACCACGGATCGATCTTGCCCGGCCGCGGGTACGGGCCGGAGCCGGGCCGGCTGTAACGCTCGTTGCGCTCGGCGCGGTCAGGGCGCTCGCTGCGCTCAGGACGCTCAGGACGTTCGCTCCGCTCGGCCGGGCGAGCCCCCGGCGCCGAGCGCACTTCGCCCTCGGTGCGGCGCGCTGGCCGCTCGCTGCGGCCGCTGCGGTCACTGTCGCCGCGCCCGGCCGGGGCTGGTGCGAAGCCGGTCAGCTCACCGCGCGTGATGGTTTGCTTGATCAGTTTTTCGATGTCGGCCAGCAGGCGCTCGTCCTTGTCCGAATACACCGACAGCGCGTCGCCCGAGGCGCCGGCGCGGCCGGTGCGGCCGATCCGGTGCACGTAGTCTTCGGCGTTGTATGGCAGGTCGTAGTTGATTACGGCCGGCAGGTCGGTGATGTCCAGGCCGCGGGCGGCGACGTCGGTCGCCACCAGCACTTCGACACTGCCATCCTTGAACGCGTCCAGGGCCGCCATGCGCTCCTGCTGCGTCTTGTCGCCGTGGATCGCCGAGGCCTTGATGCCGCGCTTTTCGAGGTGCGTCGACAGGCGCGAGGCGCCGATCTTGGTGTTC
>Ga0265780_10001006_pt1 | contig 41384 bp, 28 predicted proteins | sample P1T30metagenome_FD_192432 | JGI IMG/M metagenome (GOLD analysis project Ga0265780, IMG submission 192432) | Plant litter microbial communities from East Loma Ridge, Irvine, California - P1 T30 | ecosystem: Environmental > Terrestrial > Plant litter > Unclassified | place: USA: California...
TTAGGATCGTGACACCGAAGCTGTACAAGTTTTTGTAGAACACTCTCTCGAACGCAGCTCCAACGAGAGTGTAGCACTTGTCGAATCCGGGTCCGCCCCATGGATCGAAGCTACCGGCCTGGAATTAGATTATAGAGTAAGGCGTAGTAGGGCTTTGCTGTTCGTGCAGCTCTTTCCAATTCGTGGGCAAGTTCTTTTCGGGCCAAACTTCAGGATTCGCGCAATCGAAACCCTACATCAACGAATGACAATTAGTCTTTGTCTCGAATGTGTGTCGAAATATAGCTTGATGCTTACGTACCAGTGGATATCCATCGTGACCATAAATGTCAACAGGCGCAGGTTGACCTGGCGCGTTGTTTCCCTTTGCCGATGCATCATTGCTGATGAGCGGCACAACAATACCCGCATCCCGGATTTGTTTGTATATGTACTCCATGTACACCGGATCCGGGAAAGGCTTGATAGCTGAAGTTGCTTGCGTGTACTCATTCTCAGGCTGCACAAGGATAATTGGACCACCGTTTGTGATTTGAGCCTTCGCGATGTTCTCGCCTATGTTCTTCATGTAGCTGTGATGTTGTCTTAGTATGTATGTACCAGTAGAGGGTGGTTTCTGGAAAGCATACTTATCGGTCGAGCTCAAGTAATCTGGCGCACTGGTTCGCAGCGTGCCATTGATCCTCTGAAGCCATCCCGGAAAGCCACCTCCTGACACCTCTGCGTTGATGTATGGGCCGGGCCTCGCGAGGAGGTAGATACCGGCTTCTTGAGCAGCATCGTAGAAAGGCTGTAGATCGAAAACGCCTTCTGCGCGGTACACGCCAGGCTTGCCCTCGAGCAGTGCCCAATCGACGTAGAAGCTGACCATGTTGTAACCAAGAGATTTGATCTTCTGGAAGAGATCGATGTATAGACCGGCGACTGGCATACTGATATGGGTCAGTAACGGGCTTCGTTTCCAGTGTTTGAAGAAAATTACCGGAATGGGTGGATTTCACCACTGTACAAAAACATGCGCTCGCCATTGACAAAGATCGAGTCCTCGTCCCAGGTAACCTACAAACATCAGCCATCTATTGAAGCCCATTCACCTCTCCCAATCCAAATACTCACGATATCCTGCAACGCCTCTCTCTTATACGGCATAATCCATTCTTTCGGCGAATACCCAACCGCCCTCGCAGCCGCCCCAATCGCACACGACGACAGCGCAACCACGCTCAAAAGATTCCTCATCGTGTCTTGCGAATACCAGAATGCGGTACGAAAATCACACTCAAGCAAAAAAAAGTGCGCAAGCAAGTCGATCAAATAACCTGCACCTCAGCACCCTCATGACACAATCCACCACAACGCCGATGCATCTCGCATCCATTTCTTCCGAGCTTCCCAATGGCAGGTAGCGTATGCAGGTACCTTCTAAAATCCCACCAATTCCATCTGCCAGAGCGATGATGCAGACGCGGGGAAACGCCCCAACCGTCCAAGATGATCGGTGGGGTGGCGCGCGAGCGCGAGCTTGTTGCCCGGGATGTGGAGCTTGTGGTCGGAAGCTTGGGTGTGGTGTGTTTAGCCGGAGCTTGTTTGGGCAAGGCATCCGACTGGGTATACGAGGCGGCGAGGGAGCGTGACCGAGGTTAAGGAAGATTGGATGGAGGGTGGGCACATGGCTTGGTTGCTTGGGGAAGGACGTGTGTTGAATGCTGTGCGATGGACGTGGTTCGGGGGCTGTTGTCTGAGAGAACACTGGGTTTGGTGGAGAAGCAATGACTTTCTTCTTGCCACGGGATCGATTTTGCTGGGGATATTGTTGGTAATTATTGAAACCTCACTGGCGATGCTACAAACAGCCTTTGGGTCGAGGCCACCAGGCAGAGACACGGTCCACGACCAGGCCGCCCTCGCTGTCCCATCGTATGAATAACAACCCTACACTGTCTAGATACACAGCTCTCTAGATTTGGCATAAATGCGTACAACAATAGAATATCCCAATAATTCAACGCCGTGTGAGAATGGACCTCCAAATATAAAGCCGCCCATGAGCTTCAAGTAGATCGCGAACGAAAGAAAACAAGAGCGGTCGATAGCAGCAATTACGACAAAGTCCCACAACGAGGCGGATCGGATGATGGTCGACCAGAGGGATTTATTGCGTGGGCCCAGCCGAATAACCTTGATCAAACGCTTGATCAAACCCTTCGAAACCTTGCATTTCAGCTCCGTAGTTTTGATCGTACGGGTACAACTCCTGTTGACCGAACCAAGCAGGATTATTATTCCCAAGCTGGAAATGGCTCAAGTCTGTCATACCGACACTCTGTTGCCCTCGAGCTCTCATTTCGTCAACAATTGTCTGTTGCGCTAGCTGTGTCTGCTGCGCTAGCTGTGTCTGCTGCACTTGTAATGACCAGCCGTACATCGCAGGTGCAGGACGATCAGCTCCGCGTCCTGCGCCTGAAAGGGGCTCTCGAGTTGTGTAGTGATCTGCTGGGGCCATTGGGAGATGCGTATTTGCGCTAGCGCCATAAGACGACGGCATGGCCGTACCCTCAACACTGGGATTTGGCGTGAGCTGTGGTCCACAAGGACTCTGTGGTACTTCGGAAGATGGATATGGGCGTGCATGTGCAGCGGATGGGGAAGGTTGCGCATTCCATGGGATACGATTTGATGACGGCAGTGAAGGTGCCTCGCTCGTTGATTTCCTGTTGAACTCGCTGATTGCTTGCCTGTTGATCGCATTGAAACTTTGCGATTGAGGCGTGGAGGCAGGTGTGTCTTCAGTTTTGAAGTGCGCCGTTGGACTATGCAGTCCGTTGTGTCTTTCCGCCGACGAGTCATGAGTGAGCTTCCAGTCGTCTGGCCTGGTTTTGCGACTCCAACTCTTGTCTAACGTATTGCCAAGCTCCAAGTGGTCTGTTTGGAAACCCTGAGACTCGTAGATGTAGAGACCTCCACCTTCACTGGCTGTGCTCGATGTGCTCCCAGGAGTATGCGCATCTTTCCAGAGGGCTTTCTCTTGTCGATAGTGGTCATGCAAGCGCGTGAGAGCATCTTGCCAGTATCCTGGCATAGTGAAGCGATTGCCCATCTCATGGAGGATCTTGTTTGTCGTATCCCACGCATTTGGCTGTGCATGCGAGTCCAGTGCGCGATCAGGGTCCATGTTGGGGAACATGTGACAGTACATAGCTAGACATGGTTAGCTTCTGGTCAAAGATAAGGAGCAATGAGTGAAGAACATACCGCACCATCCGACGATATACGTTGCCCAACCAGCAATGGTACTGTCGACAAGCGCACTGGTTCCGTCGCAAGCTATGAGCAATTCGGCAAAGTCTTTCCCAGCACCAAAACACTTGCGGGCCTGATCAATCCAGTATTCTGGCTTGTCGTCCGGAAGTGGTTTTGTGATCCTAGGTTCGTCCAATGGCCCCTCGGGTTTGGTTTTGCCCCAAGGCGCAAACCCCATATACTCCCTGTACAAAGCGATAGTACATAAAGTGTGAAGTGCGTGGATCATCACGTAGTTTCGTGAAGTTTTAGAGTAGATATGGTCATACGTATTGACTGACGTAAGAGTTAGGGTCTGTGGCAGTCCGGCTCTAAGCACCTTATAGCCTTGCTCAAGCTTAAAGAATGTACTCTCTGCCTCCCAAGGGGGATGCTCTTCGGTCCTGCACCATATCAGTACACTAGGCGCGATCAAAATTTTTAGTGAACGTACCGTCGACCTTTTCCAATCGAATACGCCAAGATTTCCCCGAAGCAATCGACTGTCTGTATGTACAAGCTCAGTGCTGCCTCATCATTTCCCACTTCCCAATGGGTCTCGCCATGCTTCTTGCTTCTGTTGTCCCAAAGTGCATGATGGTGGACACGTCTTGTCTTGGCTGTTTCTGCGGCCCTGCGCTCACTGTATTGCTCATCGCTCTCTCCTAACCACCGTGTCCTGACTTTGGTTCCTCTGTTGAAAGCGCCATCGCTACAGGGTAGTTGAGTTTTGATGTCGCGCACGTTGATCATCTGTACTCGACTTGATACACAACTTGTGTACCGATCCATGATAAAACAGCTCCAAAAAGTGCGGCGACGGATTTCGCGGTCGATGAATTCTTTGCGCTCGGCAAGTTCATCTTCAGAGTCGGAGCCACGGCGTTCTTCTTTCCTAGCATCTTGATAGTTTTCGTCTTTCTGATAGCCAAGGTTTTGCACATAACGCGTGGCCAGTCCAATGAAGTGCCATCCATTCTCTCCTTTCAAATCAGTCCAACGATGAAACCCGAGAAAAAGCATAGCTTGGGCTCTTTCCAAAGACCCGGTACCTGGAATAGAGCCGAGACGGTCTTGAGTGGCTTTAGCCCAAAACACCCCAGTCGCGATAGGGGTCCCTACGCGATGTACTAATTCGGGAAGATAACGAGCAGTCAAAGTCAGGAATCCAAGGAGTAGAGGCGGACTGTATGGTGGACGCGGAAGAGCATCGAAATTTTGTCTCGATGCGATAGATTGCTGAGTCTGATGCAACGGCTTGAGGAACCTCTGCCGGTGGAGAAACGGAAAATCAGACGCGAAGTGTTTTTCGTAGATGTCGAACTATCATACGTCAATACGAGCTTACAAGTTGAGTTGCAGCACAAACCAGGTCTTCCCAGACCTTTGCGGTGAGGTAGGGAGATTGCAAAACGTCGTCTTGGGTCTTGGGGACATCGTAAGGGTGATGCGCCAGAGCCGACGCTATTGGTCTTTTTCGCTTCTTGGGGTGTGTCTACGAGTCCCCGGGTCAGTTCTTGCTGAGCGACAGCCGTCATGTCGAACACGTGTGAGGGAAGCAGGGTGGGTTTACATGATAAATCCTGGCAAAGGCCACTCTTATGGGTTGACGGGTACAGGGCATACGAGAACGCAACATGGACTTACATCAACTTCTCCGACCGTGCTCTCCCGCCGTTTTACGACACCGGTCGCGGATGCATCCGTGTTGCTGTAGTCGCAGAATTTGTTCTTCTCGGCGCAGGCAATGCAGGTGGTCCCTTGACCCTTGTTGTTGCACTTTGTCTTACTTCGACGACAGCTCGTGCAAGCAATGGACGCGCGCGCCCTGTCAGGACCATGTATGCGTCGTCCGCTGTCGTCCACGTGACCCTTGGGAGTCGAAGCCCCTGGGGTTACCAACCCGGGTGAGGCATCCAATGTGGACGGCGACTGCGGGCCTTGAGGCGACGACTGCTGCACCGACCGAGATAGCTGTTGTGTATGTATGTGCCCTTGTGACATTTGATACGTGTGAGCAGATACTGCAGCCAGCCGTGATATGCTGACTTCTTCCGATGATGATGGGCAAGGCGCACCAGCGGCACGCACGAGGCGTAGACTTTGGCGGCGCGTTCAAGCGGGAACTGGTGGGCACTGAAGATGCAATGGCCCGTTGCCTTCAGCGCGTCTCCTTCGAAGCCGTTGTTCGGGCGGTGCCAGGATAGACTAGATACGGCCCGGATGGTCTCGCGGGCGGGTGTCGTGGAGCCGAGGGACTCAAAGGGGCCAAGCGTCGACGATAACGATACCTTGGGATGCAAAGAACATGCGCTTCGTTGCACTGTCCTATCAAAGGTGGTCCACAGAGAGCTGGTAACAAGTCAGGTACGTTCTTGCAGAGGCTATGCAATGGGAGTGAGGCGCGGTGGGCACTGGGCACACGGCTATTAACATTGCATCTGTTCCCTCCCGATGAACTTGGCCCTAGCGGCACGTCCCCCAGCAACACACCCATACAAGCGACCCACCACGGGCTGGCCGTTCTGCTCATGGATTTTACACGTCGCCGCGACAGCCTCCGGCGCGGTAGACGCCTTGCTGCCGTTGCTGACGTCTGCCTCGTCAGAGGGCGCTTGATTGGCAAGCAGTTGAGCAGACTTTCTCGAATCCCCTCGGCGGTGTCAGAGCCCATGATGCCGAAGAACTCCCTTACAATTCGGTCCGGTCTGCATTCATCCTCCTGCCACGCACATATATGCCTCTCGACAGCTTCTCTTATAATTCTCCGCTGCGAGCTGGCGCATCCCATCGCCGCGCTGACACGTGGGCTCGAATAACATGCAGCACAGGGGTTACGCAAACCAAGTGGCGCACGTCCAGCTGCACGTCGTCGAAGCGATCTCGCGTCTTCGATCCTCTGGCAGACCGACTTCTGGTCGACATTGTAGACCATTGTTATCATCACCACCAGGCTATAACTCCGTGTCATGCCGAAGGTTCTTCGTTATCGGCATTGAGTGATTTCCGCGTGTCTCTCGTCATCACAGAGCCTCGAGCGGTACGCAGTATGTGCGCTGAGTTTGGCAAGGCTAGATCCTGCGTCCGCCCGATACTGGATCGGGTTGATTGTGCAGATGCCTACCAAGGCGCACCCCGCATGCAGAGCATGGGTTCGAGAGCATTGCGACACCGTCTTTGCAGATTGTAAAGGCGAGCGCATTCGGAGGAATGGGCAGCGTTTGATGTGATTTCGCCCGATGCTGTGTGACCATCTCCCGGAGCGTTGAAGTTGGCCTTTGAAAACCAACCCACGGCGCATACAAGTCGACGCGCGTGAGACCTCAGCACCCAGCGACCTTGATTAGTGAGTATTGTTATCGCGACAATCAAGCGTTGCTTGAAGATTGGTCTGATCATCGCCTTGGTTGCGCGAACAGGATCACAAGGCAAAGGTGCATCATGACTGATCTTGCGGCCTGGTGCCACAGGCTGGGCTTTCGTTACATCAGACTCCGGGTCGCAAGCCGCACTAAGCGTGAGCTCACGTCACTTATGTCGGAGGGCCACATGGACGTATTGTGTAACTGCTATATTCCTGATCGGTCGACCGGTGGCGAATCCGGGTGCACTAACCGCACATGTTCTGGTATCGCAAATGATGTGCTGACATTCAGAAGGCGGTCAAAGCTAAGTAGAAGTAAGTGTGTGTGCAAGAGGTGGTTGGTGAGGTCGATGTTGAGGCAGAGAGGACCTTTGACCGATCAGGACATGAGGCGCGCTAAGGTTTGTGACCGATATCATCCGGGTACGGCAGGAGCATAGCAATCTCGACGTGCGTTGACTTCGCCGAAAGTCTACTACTAAACCAGGCCCGCGCATCCACGCCAGGCCGATACTGTCGATCCTTCACCGGCAAACACTCTATCTGCCGGTAAGCGTAAGAACGTTGGATGGCCGACGACGAAACGACGACGGCTATATGTCTCGAGGAGACTACGCTCGGTCAATAAGGAAGTACGACGTCTGGTTGCATAAGTACCTGACTAAAAACGCTCGCATGACCTGGATCAATCATTCCAGTCTTATCGCGCTGTATTCACTCCAAGTATGCCTAAAGTTATATCCACGATGCTTGAATCACTCCACAATACACTTTGCGCACTAACAAAGCGTCAATTTCATGTGCAATGATGATCGATCGCCCAACTTTGCAAGTCCTTCACTGGGCACTCATCCGAACCTATCCGACTCATGGTGTATTCAACCCTCGGCTTTCCTACCGGCACAAAGATGTGGCTCGATTGCCCCGGGCCCCCATACTGCTTCATAAAATCACATGTCATCTTCCATGAAGACTCAGATTGGCCAATGACTTGGCATGCATGTCGAGGCGCTGTGGAGATCTTCCGCAGGGTAGAGCAGATTGATTGGCGGGGACCACTTCACAAGGCAAGGGTCAAGATTTTCGTGGGTGGGCCGGTACCGGTACGTTGTGATGAAGTTGAAGGATGAGGAGGATGCTGACGATGTTTTAGACAGAGAAGGAATTGGAGACATGTCAAGCACTGTTTGGAAAACATGAGCAGGCTTTTCCAGGACCGATTTGGACGACTATTCATGTTGAAGACGGTATACTTGGCGATAATAAGTCGATCCGAGATGAGTTGCTGCGACTTGTCTTCGAGAACACTGATGCTCGGCTTTTGGCAGGCTATTCTTATGCTAATGGACAGGGGTCTAGACAACATGAGGAGCATGCAGTCTTTCGATTCGAGCCTAAGATTGTCGAACAGTCAGTACTACTTACTCCAGGTAATCATTATTTGCTAACATCTGCCCAGGCCACTCATTAGCAACTATGCCTATCTCACCAGCATAACCTTCACCGCTACTCAACAGCGAACCGGAATGACTGCCGCTTCGACATCCTTGCACGCATGATCCCATTCATCAAGATAAACTGCGATAATGTCGAGTCACTGACGTATACAATTCGCTCTGCGACGTGCTTTGCCGTCTGCGATGAAGACTGGATCAAGGAGTTTCGAAAGGCTTGGCATGATCTCGTTCGCTCTTGCACGAAGTTGAAGATACTTAGAATATCAATCGAGGAGAAAGGGGGCATTCGGTGTCTGTGTGAGGGAGGTCTGGAGGAGGTCGTCACATGGATGGTCAGAGACAGGGATGCGATGATACGGGCTTCGGTATGGTATTACGCGAAATAAAGCTCTCTCTGAAAGAAATTTTCGGTCAGTTTAGAGTCTGGATACAGTTCACAGGACTGCATCTTGGGTCGGTAGATGAAATGTGCACTTTGCATACTCCACGAGCTGCGGATTTATGCAACCCGGTTGGTGACTTCAACGAACTTTTCCCATTGCCTGTAGGCCTCGCCACTTTGCACTGCCCACTTAGCTCTCCTGACGCCTTCCTTCCATCTTCCACCCCCTGGGCCGACTTCAGTGATGACCTTGCCATCATCGCCGTCACCCATGTCGCTTGTGTCTGCGTCACAAATTCCGCTGACAACAAACAGCGCTGCAGTGTTGAGGTACACAAAGTGCAGAATTGGATCGTCGACAGGTACCTTACCCTGCAAGATATCCATCAGAATCTCGGCGTTCCTCTCGGGACTCTGACCAGGTGATACTGCCGTGAGTGGATGCGATGGCAGGCCAAAGTCCGCTGGCGTTACTGTGAAGTAGTTGATGTACACTTCGCCTGTTGAGGCGTTCTCAGCTAGGCGCCAGCAGTGCGTGAGACCTGCACATGACAACTCATCCAACTCTTCGTCACCACAGATGACCATGCCCTTTCGACATCCAGACTGGCGAAGTGATTCGGCAAAATCAGGGCCAATTTCTTTTCTTGCTACACCGAGTACACGGGCCTCGATCAGGTCGTGTAGTGGATTTGCTAGCGGACCGAGTAAGTTGAAAATCGTGCGCCAACCAAGCTGGCTCCTGATGCTGGCTGCGTGCCGTGCTCCTGGGTGGAAGATGGGCGCAAAGAGAAAGGCGTAGTTGGTGGTTTGATAAATTTCGAGAATGGTTTTAGGCGCGATGGCGGTGATGACTGGCGGTTTCGGTGGCGCACAAGAAAGAAGATCTGCGGAACCTGACCGTGATGTTGAAGCTTTGTTGCCATGCTTGGCGATCATGAGGAGAGAAGAGGCCAATATGGAAGAGGTAGTGCTAATGTTGAAGGTGTTGTGTGAATCACCACCTGTACCAACTATGTCGCACTGTCCATTTGCGTCAGTAAAACGCCATTGATGAGATGAAGCGAGAAGTCATACTAGACCTCCATGATAACTCCCCTCTTTTCTCCCGCGCTCTTTAAGCAGACGTTCTAGCCCTTCAACATCGATGCCAGTGGAAAAATCCCGCATTGCCTGTGAGCATTTTGCCAAGACATCTGCCTGTCTATCCAGATCCGTGAAGTGTAGACATGTCAACAGTGCTCCCGTCTGTACTTCTGACAGACTGTTGGTGAAGATCAACGCGAGTGCAGCTGCAATCTCGGTAGCATCAGGCTTTGTCGACGGCGATTCGTGCCAGAGTCGTTTCAGCAGAGGTGTGATGGATGTCTTGACGTCTCCGTCACTTGGAGCTGTGGCCATTGTAGAATAGTGTCCGTGAGTCCCTTGCCTTATGCAGACCTGGCGAGTCGAGTGAGCGGGGTCAACTTTTTTCGCGCGGTGCTGCGCCTGCTACTGCACGAGATGTTTTTGGTTTCTTTCGTTTGTTTCAATCGCGTGTGAGTCTTGAAGAATGCCACGTTGACTCACACACGTAAATTGATCAGCTACTTCGGGATCTTAATAGGCTTCGTAAGCATAGCAAAAGAGCAGAACCCACCATGGCCGGATCTGGTAAGAGTGCGGGTCGAGGGTCGCGGTCGAATGATTCACCACGCCTGGTCCGTGCGCATCTCAAATTTCGAACCACACGGGCGTCACAGTCGTCTCGTTCAAGGTCATGACGGGTCAGAGTTTCTTCTCTGACGGACCTTGCAGCGAAACACCCCGCGACACCGACGACATCAAATGGGGAAGAAGCGGACCCATGCCGAGACCAAGGATGGCTTTGCGAAGCCGCCCCCGGATAGCAACCGGACGAGCGTGAAGGGCGACAAGGACAAGCGCAAGCACGGTGACCAGAAGGCGCGTTCTGCGTTGGTATGTATACACGTCATGTGAGAGCTTTGGATGGCCGTACTGATGCGCGCGACAGCTGTTCAAGGTGCAGCCAGAATGGCACACGGTAGAGCTTCCGCAGCTCCCCACCATCGACAACCCCACGATACCTCCACGCTACGTCCTCGACGCGATCCACGAATATGCCGACCAGCTCCTGGAGGCCGAGGCTGCCGAGTATGCAGCGGTGCACTTGTCCAAAGACGCATCGCATCGCTTCATGTCTTCCATCATGAATGCCGGAACCATGGAGGACAAGGTCTCAGCCCTGACACTGTTGGTTCAGGAATCGCCGCTGCACACCATGAAGGCTTTTGATCAGCTCCTAGGGCTGTCTAGGAAAAAGAGCAGGAGTGCGGCGATGATGGCCCTGGCTGCGCTGAAGGATCTTCTTGGACAAGGTGTATTGCTTCCACCTGACCGAAAGTTGAAGGCTTTTGCGCGGCAACCAGGCCTCCTGTCTGCCGTGCAGGGCAAGGGTGCGCAATGGAAGACTGGCGACAAACTGCCAGGCGAGCTGCAAAAAATACACCTTATATCCTGGGCGTATGAGGATTGGCTGAAGAAGCAATACTTTGAGATGCTCAAGATCCTGGAAACCTGGTCCAACGACGAAGTTGAATACTCGCGCAACCGAGCCGTCACTTTCGTCTGGGAGCTGTTGAAAGAAAAGCCCGAGCAAGAGGAGAATTTGCTGCGCCTGCTCATCAACAAGCTTGGAGACAAGGAGAAGAAGGTTGCATCGAGGGCGTCGTATCTGCTGCTCCAGCTCCAGATAACACATCCCCTCATGAAGAGCGTTATCATGAGCTCTATCGAGTCGGACCTCATCTTCCGTCCCAATCAAAGTGGAACCGCCAAGTACTACGCGGTCATTACTTTGAACCAGACTGTTCTCAGCGTCAAAGAACACGAGGTCGCGAACAAACTCCTTGATATGTACTTCACTCTCTTTTTGGGTCTTCTCAAGAAGCAGAAGGAGCATGAAAAGGAAGAAAAGCGGCTCAACAAGCACGGTCATCTCCAAGGTGGCGGTGGTCAGCCTGGTAAGATGGCAAAGAAGAAGGCCGAAAAGGCTGCCACAAACGCCTTCATGGTCGAGGATGAGTCGAGAGAGAAGCTGATCTCCGCCATCTTGACCGGTGTGAACCGCGCGTTTCCGTTTGCGAAGACGGACGATGCAAAGTTCGAGGAGAAGCTCAACACTCTCTACGAAGTCACGCATTCGTCCAACTTCAACACCAGCATCCAGGCCATGACGCTCATCCAGCAGATCTCTGCCGCGAAGCATTACTCCGCAGACCGTTTCTACCGGACACTCTACGAATCTCTTTTGGACCCACGACTCATCTCGACTTCAAAACACATCATGTTCTTGAACCTCTTGTACCGCGCGCTCAAGGCCGACACCAGCGTCAAACGCGTCAAGGCTTTTGTGAAGCGCTTGCTCCAAATTATTCATATGCACGACCCTCCGTTCATCTGTGGTGTCCTCTACCTGATCAACGAACTTATTACTACTTTCCCTACCATCAAGACGATGTTGTCCACACCAGAGGACCACGCCGACGACAGTGGGGATGAGCATTATGAGGATGCTGACGAGGAGGGAAAGACGAAGTCATCCGGAGAAAAGGCAGCAAAGCAGCCAACTTACGACGCCCGGAAACGAGATCCAGAGCACGCGCAGGCAGACCTGTCGTGTCTATGGGAGCTGCTGCCACTTCAAGCACATTACCACCCCTCGGTTCACGTCCTCGCCTCGAGAATTGTCAACCAAGAGCAAATCAAGGAGAAGCCGGATCCCACGATCTACACCCTCATGAATTTCCTCGACAAATTTTCGTTCAAGAACGCAAAGACCAAGTCACAGGCTGTCCACGGCTCCTCCATCATGCAGCCCATGTCTGGTACATCCAAGGCTACGGACTACCTCATCACTGCGCGCGATGGCGATCGTACGCACGACCCGCTCAACTCAGAGCTGTTCTGGCGTAAGAAGATTGATGACGTGCGCGTCGATGAGGTTTTCTTCCACACCTACTTTGAGAAAGCAGGCAAGGCGAAGCAGGCAGATAAGAAGGCTAAGAAGAACAAGAGGGCAGACGGTGATGACGAGAGCGGCGAGGACGAGATCTGGCAGGCGCTTGTCAAGAGCCGTCCTGATGTCGAGGGTGACGGTGGAGATGACGAAGGCTTCAGTGATCTTGACATGGAAGACATGATGAGCGATGACGAGGATGGCGGTGTCAACATGGATGAGGGCGTCGAGCTGAACCTTGGCAGCGACGACGATGATGCTAATGGTGCTAAGCCCGCGGACGACGACGATGAGGATGACTTTGAGAACTTCGATCTCGACGACGAGGACGGCTTCATGGATGATGAGGATGAGGTTCCCGTCGATATCAACATGGACGACGATACCGATGCAGACGATGACAAGAAGGGCGACAAGAAGAAGAGCAAGAAGAGGAAGCTCAAGCATCTTCCCACATTCGCATCTGCTGAAGACTACGCGAAGCTCATTGGCGATGATAGCGAATAAACTCCTTGCGGTCCACCACGGCCACTCGTCAAAGCTGTTTGCGACTGTGGGACTGCATGCTGCTCGTCTCCTTTTATTGTAGATATCCCATACTTTCTAATTGCATTTCCTGCGGCATGGGCAAAACATGCCAAGACCAGCCGCGCATTTCAGTCAGACTCACAAGAATTGCATTAGGATGGACACAGCGCCTGCATAATTTCTAGATTATGTGCTAGTTGAGTGTTTCAGTGGGTAGCACAGCTGCAAAACGTGAGCGGATGGTCTAGCAGTAGAAACAAGCCTTGGGCATTCGCGTCATGTTGCACATGCCCTGAGATGACCCAATCGGTGACGATCAGCTGCGGTCAACAAAGATCACGCATGTCAACACTCAACACGTAGCAGATGAAGACGTTTTGGATAGGTGATTCATGCTTGTGCAAGTATCCTCGCTGGAATCGGTATGCACATGCGCCACTGGCGGTTCCTGAATAGTGCGTGAACTGGCACCCCGCCTGAACCCGTCACCCCACTATCTAGGTCACAACAAGGCCCTGCGCGCCGTCATAAGTCGCAACAACACTCACACCTCAGGCCCAGGATCCCCGCGCAGCACTTCACCCGACAGGCGCGTACTAGCCACAGCTGCCTGGTGTCTTTGTACCAAGTGGGAAACTTGTGGGGCAGTCGCTCAGCCACGCTCGTGTGCAGAGCTAAATCGCAGTTCATCCGCTCGGTTTTACAACATCGTCACCACACACCCGCAAACTGCCGTCATTGCTACCTCCTAACCGGCCACCCTCCCCCCTTCGCACACTGATTCCTCGTGGACCACGCGGATACGGATACGGATACGGCGACAGCACTCTTACGTCGGGACCCACGCTCCGCACGACCGGTGCCCGCTTGGGCGTCGACGCTATTCCCACGCAGCGTCCCACCGCCAGGCACCACCGTCTGCTGCTGTCGGCGAAAAGCAGCCTGCACACCCTCCTCACCGAAGCACACAGAGAGCCGCCGCCATGTCCAACGTCGACGACACCGTGGCCAAGGTGCAGCAGAAGATTGACAGGGAACGCGCCCTGATCAACGCTGCAAATGCCATGCGCCAGTCCACCAACAACCCGGCCGTGCTCTCGCGACTCGATGGGCAGATCAAGGATGGCCGCCGGAACATTGACTACTTTGAGTCGAAGCTGCGGGACCTGGAGGTGCAGCGGACGACGTCCGGCATGGACAACATGAGCCTGCAGTCGGGCTCGCGGAACACCAACCACCCATTGACGCCTCCACCAAAAGACGGATGGGGCGGCGGATACGCGCAGGAGCAGAGCGGCTTCACTTCGCCCCAGGGTCCGAACAACAACCTCAGCGGCGGGAACGTCCTCATGCCTCCCCGCGCGCCATATGCCCCGCCGGCACCAGGCGCGCCCAACAAGCGCCCCAACTACAGCAAGCTCGGTAGGTTCGCCATGCAAAGAGCACCAGAATGTGCACTGACGATTGCCAGATCTCATCAAATACGACACCCCGCATCTGGGCCCCCGCATCCAGCTCATGCTGTCACAGCTCGAGTTCAAGCTAAGTGTCGAGAAGCAGTACAAGGATGGAATCGAGAAGATGGTCCGCCTCTACCAGATGGAGGGCGACCGCAAGAGCAAGCAAGATGCCGAGGCCAAGCGCATCGAGAGTAACCAGAAGATCCAGTTGCTCAAGCACTCATTGAAGCGTTACGAGGATCTGCACGTAGACATTGAGGGCGAGGGCGACGACAGTGAGTCTCATACTTCACCCCGCTCGCGCATTCATGCTGACCCGCCTGCAGACGACAGCCTGAATATCCCCAGCCAAAGAAAGCCCTTGAGTGGACACCTTTCATTACGCGTCCGGGAAGTTGCCGACGTCGACCACGCAGCCACCGGTCGCTTTAGCCGCGGTCCAGAGACATTTGTTAACATCAAAGTCGAAGACGCAATCAAGGGCCGCACAAAGCCGACTAGGAACGACAAATGGCTGGACGAGGTGCACGAGTTCAGCATTGACAAGGCGAACGAAATTGAAATCACCGTCTACGACAAGACCGGAGACAGTTTGCTTCCCATTGGAATGCTCTGGGTTCGCATATCGGACATCGTCGAGGAAATGCGCCGGAAAAAGATCGAATCCGAGCTACAGAACTCAGGATGGGTCTCAGCCGACATGATGGGAGGAGGCGCCGGAGGTATCCAGCCCGACATGCAATTCCAACCGCCTCCGGGCTCAAACAACTCCGGTCCTGGAGGCGCGCCCCCTGGTGGGATGCGTCCAGCGCAGGGTCAGGGAGCCGCGCAGCCACAAACTGGTCCAGTCATGGTTGACGACTGGTTCTCACTCGAACCTGTTGGTCGCATCCATCTTACCATGTCGTTCGGTAAGCGTTGCCCGGTCTTCAATCTACGGTCAAAACTAACAAAACAACAGCCAAGCAAACAGCCAACAAGCAGCCATTCGACGTCGGACTTGGCCGTAAGGGCGCTGTTCGTCAGCGCAAGGAAGAAGTGGTTGAACAGTACGGTCACAAGTTCGTGCAACAGCAGTTTTACAACGTCATGCGTTGTGCACTCTGTGCTGAGTTCCTCAAGTATGCCGCCGGAATGCAGTGTTCGGACTGTAACTACACTTGTCACAAAAAGTGTTATCCGAAGGTGGTCACCAAGTGTATCACGCAGTCGAACGCCGAGACAGACCCGGATGAGGCAAAGCTCAACCATCGCATTCCGCATCGTTTCGAAAATTTCTCGAACATGGGGGCCAATTGGTGCTGTCACTGTGGCTATATTCTTCCGCTCGGTCGCAAACAGACCAAGAAGTGCACAGGTACGTGTTATGTTTGTCTCTCCATGTCAAACTTACTAACACTGTCTCAGAATGTGCTCTCACGTGTCACGCACACTGCGTCCATTTTGTACCCGACTTTTGTGGTATGTCGATGGAAGCCGCTAACCAGATTCTGGGAGAGATCAAGAGGACTAGGCGAGGTCAATCGGCATCAGGCGCAGCCATGGCCTCAACTATGGCCGGGAGAACATTAAGACCACAGCCAGCAACGAAGCCTCTGCCTGCGACGCAGCAGCAGTTCGCGCCCCCACCGGGCCAAGACGACCCGAACAGATATTCTTATGGAAAAGACCAACCATCATCTCCACCTGCAGGACCGCCACGGCAGCCTTCGTACAACACTGCCTCGGTCGATGCCGCACGCAAATCTGTTGGTTCGTCGAGTGGCACACCCACGCCAACCTCTCCTACATCGCAACAGCGACCTCAACCAGATCGAGCACAATCCTCTGTTGCGGCTGCTAACGCCGCTAGGGCGGCAATGGACAAGAGCTCTGCTGCTGCTCCTGCATATGGCCGAACCCAATCAGACAACTACATGGCGCAAAGCGGAAGGACTTCAGGAGGCTATCCACAAGATCAACGCGTACCACAACAACCACAGCAGCCACCTCCACCCCAGCATGTGCCTTACGATCCCTCAGCTTTTGCCAATTTCCCAAGCCACCCGGGAGCCCAACAACCCAGTGCACCCTATGCACAATCAAAGCCTTCCTTCCCTCATCCACAGCCACCACAACAGGCCCAGCCCCCGCAACAACCACCTGTTCAGCCACAATCGCCAACTCAACAAATAGCGAAGCCACAGACGATACCTACCGAGGCACCGAAGAACAAGGTGACACCATCGGCGAACACACAAGGTACCGGAAGACGAATTGGGCTCGACCATTTCAACTTCCTCGCGGTTCTTGGAAAGGGTAACTTTGGAAAGGTTATGCTTGCGGAGACCAAGAGCACCAAACAATTATATGCTATCAAAGTCCTGAAGAAAGAGTTCATCATCGAAAATGACGAAGTCGAGAGTGTGCGGTCCGAGAAGCGCGTCTTGTTGATAGCAAACAAGGAGAGACACCCCTTCTTAGTCAATTTGCACGCTTGTTTCCAAACAGAAACCCGAGTGTACTTTGTCATGGAGTACATCAGTGGTGGCGATTTGATGTTGCATATTCAAAGGGGTACATTTGGCACGAAGCGTGCTCAGTAAGTACACAGGCTCATGTGTTCACGACAGGTCTAACAATGGACAGATTCTACGCAGCCGAAGTTTGCTTAGCTTTGAAGTACTTCCACGAGAATGGTGTCATCTACCGAGATTTGAAGCTCGACAACATTCTGCTCACACTTGATGGTCACATCAAGATTGCCGATTACGGTTTATGTAAAGAAGAGATGTGGTATGGGTCCACTACCAGCACATTCTGCGGTACGCCCGAATTCATGGCACCTGAGGTAAGCATCGAACACATTCTTGAATCTGGCATCAGCTAACCTCGAATGCACAGATTTTGCTAGACAAGAAATACGGCCGCGCAGTCGATTGGTGGGCCTTCGGCGTCCTCATCTACCAAATGCTCCTCCAGCAATCCCCCTTCCGCGGCGAAGACGAAGACGAAATCTACGACGCCATTCTCGCCGACGAGCCCCTCTACCCAATCCACATGCCGCGCGACTCCGTCTCCATCCTGCAAAAACTGCTCACCCGCGAGCCCGAGATGCGTCTCGGTTCAGGCCCCACGGACGCGCAGGAAATCATGTCGCACGCGTTCTTCAGGAATATCAACTGGGACGACATTTACCATAAGAGGGTGCCGGCGCCGTTCATCCCGACCATCACGAGCGCGACTGATACCAGCAATTTCGATACCGAGTTTACGAGCGTTACGCCCGTGCTTACACCCGTGCAGAGTGTGCTCAGTCAGGCGATGCAGGAGGAATTCCGTGGGTTCTCATACTCTGCAGACTTCACCTAGGCGTTCGATACTCACTCTCCTCCTGGGCGCTGTCGCACGGATCGTTGGTTTCGTCTTCGTGGCGACGGCCTGTCTGAAGAGGAGTCCTACACTACGCACGCTCCAGAATCCTGCGGTTCTCAGTTCTTGTAATGCTTTTTCCCGAGCGTTTCCGTTTCGAAATGGGGTTGGCAGCGGATTAATTCCTGTCTGGGTTGGAGCGGGGAAGACTGTTGTTTTGGGGACGGGTGGGGAAAAGGAGGGAGCGGGAGCGGGAGCGGGAGCGGCGGGGTCTTATTGCTATGTAGGCGTAATAAAAGTGAGGAGAAGCAGTCTCTCGCCACGGCGAAGTCTTTGGGGCAGCAGTTCTTTTTTTTTCCTTGATAGGATAGGGGTGCGGTCAGAGTAATAGACGAAAGAAGTTTGTTGAAGATTTGATGAGGTTGTTGTTTGAAGGCGGTGGTTTCTAATAGTGATTGGAGGGAGATTGATTCGAGTATGGTATACGTTATTTGTCGTCAGGCTTCCATACTATTAAGTCACACTCGAGCACTCCCTACTGGCCCTCCGTCAAAACCCTCGTCCAATCAAACTTCCTCCACCCCTTCCTCCACCTCTCCACCCTACGATCATCCCTCACCCACTTGCCCTGCCTCTTCTGCACCTCAATCCCCACATCCAACATGCCGCCCAGGACCTCTCTGGCGAACAAATCGCCGTGCGGCCACCTGCGCTCGTCCTCGACAACATGGCCCATGCCGCCATCCAGCTCAAACCACACATGGAAATACGGCATCTCCTTGGCCAAGCTGCGGCGAAACGCCTGCCTGCCCAAGCCATTGCGGCTGGCCTTTTGCGTGTCGATAATGGGCTTATGCTGGCTCCACTCGGCGTCGCTTTGCAGAATAGCCTCGCGGAAGAATGCGGGCGCCGTGTCGCCCAGCTCAAAGGGGATGGGCACGGCGTTGAGCGCGGCGTGCCCTTTGCGCTGCGGGTGTGCGGCGTTTTCGTAGAAGACGACGTCGCGCCCTTGGTCGTGGTACATGCGCGTCAGGCTCTTCATGAAGTTGCGCAGTTCTTCCCATTCGTCGTCGTCGCATTCGAGCAGGTTGGTGCGGTGCTGGATCGGCACGATGACGGCGCCGCCCGGGGTGAGTTCGGGCTCGGTGGGGAGCGTGAGGAAAGTGCGGGTGGCGAGAGAGACGACGGGGGCGACGGGGGGTTGTGGAGGGGATTTGTCCTCGTGGTGGCACAGGGGGCAGGAATCGAGGATGCGGTTCATTTTCTGGTAGTCCTGGATGGCGGAGTTGCGGAGGTTGATACTTGATTTGGGGGCGCGGGCGGCGAGTTTGGACGCGTTGTCGTCGATGTAGTCGAGATCGTTGTCGAATTTAGAGTCTTTTGCGATTTTTTCGGCGAGGAGGAGGCCTTCACCGCCGGCTTGATTTTTGGTACGGCGCTCTTGTCGGACCATGTCTTCGATGGACATGTCTTCATTTTCTTTGACGAGGCCGCGCTCAGTACCGCGTTTGTTGGTCAGGGCGATGACTTCGCCTTGACGACCGCCGGCGAGCATACGGTTGTCCATGGCGTTGAGAACGACGACATCCGACTGCTTGCCGCCAGCGGAGTTGGTGAGGGCTGCGTTGTATTCTGCTTCGAGCTGGGCGGCATTGGATGCCTTCTTCATCTTAGCCTTCATCATCTGAGCTTTCAGGCGGTTCAGCTCGGTCTGGCTGAGTGCGACGGTGTTGGTCGTTGGGCGAGGGTCTCGCACGACTTCGCCTTGGGGCAGATCGTCGTCTCGATCTTGCTCGCGTGATGATCGATGTATCCCAGCCTTCAACCGTCGCTCCTCGAAAAGCTCTCCGGATGGCTTCTCTTTGCCCACGTAGTCCTTCCCGTACATTTTTCTGCGGTCCAGTTCGATCTCTTCTTCTCGTGCCTCGTCAAAGTCGCGCAGATCACCGTACTTCTCCATAGCTACATCCTCCACACTCCGTCCACCTTCCTCCGCAGCTCGATAGATACCCTTCAACTTTGTCATGCGCCATTGAGCACCCATGTCGCCGAATGTGTAGTTGACCTCGCGTTGCGCGGGCTCATCCGTAACCTGGACATTCTCCTCCTTCTCGTCTGCCAGACCGCGGTTTAATTCGGCATGGTGAATCTTCAGAGCCTGCTGTTGCTCGGCTGAGGCCTTGACATATGTCGTCTTCTCCTCTCTCTTCTTCCTTTGCACGTAATCGACATCCATGGACGACGGCGCTTTCATCCAATCATCGCGCTGTAAGTCTTTGTCGGCTACACCCTCAAGCTGCTGGTCCAGGATATCGTCGTCTGGAGGCGCATAGTCTTTTTCTTGCGGTGCCTCATCGCCTGAAGATTCGTCTTCATCATAGTGCCGCGGCTTGCGCTTCCGCGTCAGGCGATCCTCGTCGTCGCTTGATGGTGAACGACTGCGCCCATCTTTGTGTTTCCGGCTGGAGCGTCCGACATCGCCTTCTTTTTCGCGGCGCTTCCTCCGTGAGCGCTCTTCTGACGTTTCTCGCTCGTGGCGCGATCGTTTGCTTCGGTGGTCGTCTTCGCCTCGATGATGGCGCGAGGAGTGGTGGCTACCGCGATGCTCGCGATCCTTGCCCTGGGAAATGTGAGTACATTGCTTCACCAGGCAAAGTCGTGTCTAGAGCTGAAGCACTTACCTTGGAGCGATGATGCCTGTCGCGACTTCGACTCCTGTCGCGCTTCTTTTCGTCCTTCTTCTTGCTCTGCGCAAGTTCTTTCTCAAAGTCCTCGAGGCCCATTGTCGCGATGAGTGTTGTTGTGAGTTGAGGCTTGGCGAGTGAATGGGAAGGTTGTCGGTCCAGAAAGTTTCGCGATGCCGGGAGCTATGGCACGCTTTGACATCACCGCGGACGCATCACTAGCGCGACGGCCCCGCCAAAGAATTTACGACCGCGCAACTACTCGACTCTACGACCACGCTCTTTTATATCAACGACAGCTATAAACATCGAACGCGCCTTAGATCTACACTGCTATATACAAGGTCGCTCAGATCCGTGCGACTTGGAAGAGCATTTGCGCCCGAAGTTTTCCACAGGGAGCGTACAACCAACATGTCCACCTCCAAAGCCCCCGAGGCGCCCGCGCCGACGCCAGACAAGGCTGAACTTCCCGTCGCGATTGTCTGCGTAGGCATGGCTGGCAGCGGCAAGACCACATTCATGCAGCGCCTCGTCTCCCACATCTACACCCACCCCGACCCCGCGCAAAGCCAGCCCTCCGTCTCCAAGTCCGCTTCGCCGACGCCTCCCTACATAATAAACCTCGATCCTGCGGTACACCATGTGCCGTTTACGCCGAACATTGACATCCGCGACAGCGTCAACTACAAGGAGGTCATGAAGCAGTTCAACCTCGGACCTAATGGCGGAATCTTGACCAGTCTGAATCTGTTCAGCACAAAGATCGACCAGGTAATCGGGCTATTGGAAAAGCGCACACAGCCTCCACCGCCGGTCAAGGAGACGGAGCAGACGACGGTAGAGTTCATGACGAACAGTGGGAAAGAGAAGGCCGCAACGCCTGCACAACAGCATCAAGTCAAGCACATTCTCGTCGACACGCCAGGCCAGATCGAAGTCTTCGTCTGGTCAGCGAGTGGAGAAATCCTGCTCTCGAGTTTAGCAAGCACATTCCCCACCGTCATCGCGTACATCATCGACACCCCGCGGACCACAAGCACGAGCACCTTCATGTCCAACATGCTCTACGCCTGCTCGATCCTCTACAAGACCAAGCTCCCCATGGTCCTCGTCTTCAACAAGACGGACGCGCAAGACGCCGAATTCGCCAAGAAATGGATGACCGACTTCGAAGCCTTCCAAACCGCCCTGCGCGACGAAGAAGAAGGCGGCACCTTTGGCGGCGACGGCGTCGGCGGCGGAAGCGGCTACATGGGCAGTCTCCTCAACAGCATGTCCCTCGTCCTCGAGGAGTTCTACAAGCACCTCAGCGTCGTCGGCGTCAGCGCCATGACGGGCGACGGCGTCGACGACTTCTTCCGCAGCATCGCCGCCAAGAAGGAGGAATTCCAGCGCGATTACCAGCCCGAGCTCGAGCGTCGCCGCGCCGAGCGCGAGCAGGAGAAGCAGAAGTCCCGCCAGCGCGAACTCGACAAGCTCATGAAGGACATGAAGGTCGGCGGCGCGGGCTCAAAGCCCAAACCTTCATCTAGGCCGCGCAAAGAGGAGCCGGAAACGGTCAGTGATGCAGAGGATCAGGACTCAGATGAGAGCATGGAGTACCGCGCCCACGAGGATGACGAGGATAGCGATAATCCAGACGGCTCGCTGGAGGACCGGTACCAGCAGGCGCTGAAGAATGCGGGCGCGGGCCAGGACGACGACATGAGCTTTGCGAGGTACATGCAGGCTGCCAAGTTTGGTTGAATGACAGTCACGGGATGCGCGGCGGGACATGCAAGGAGACCCAACCGACGACCGGACTGACAGATCGCACCGGAATCGAGTCCATCTCGCTTGTTTCCCACCTTCTCGTCCGGAGTCAAATGCAAGCATCTCCCGCGAGAAGGGAAGTCGCATGTACATCGATACTCATGCTGTTGGGCGAGAACGGACAAGATACCACTATACTGTCGTGTCTGCATACCTCCCCTCTCCTCTCCGCTTTTTTGTCCGCTTTCACTCTGAGAAGGATCAGATAGGTAACTTGCCTTGAGCATTTTTCTTACACCCATGTGCCCCGCGCAGCCGTGGGCTGAAACACAAACGGCGGGTGGGCGCATTGGTTCATTGCAGAAAACGAGGTCGCACGGCATGGCATGTTGGACCGGCCGATGAGCTGCAGGGCCAGCGGGTAGCGAGGACGAGAATAGACACTGCCAGGGAACAGACAGCAGTAGTTGCGAATGAAAAGGTTGTCAAAGCTTCCACCATAGTGCCTTGCGTTTCGTCGATGCTGTTGATGTTTACTGCTTGATTGCGAGGCACAAGCCAGCGGACTCACCCCCAAACCTGCCTTTGTACCTCCTGCCCTTTCCCTCGAGACATGCGCACAGCCCCCACTGCACACCCGCTCGCTTCGGTCCTGCATAACATGAAAAGGGCTGTATCAGCCACACAGGCACGACGCATGTCGAGCCCGTGGGACAGCAGCTCAGGGATGAGGGGCGTGCAGGATGTGAGGGCGAATCGGGAAGTGACAGGTTCTGGTTTGGGCCTGTGCTTGTTGAGATGTGTGATGTATCTGCGGTGATTGATTGATTTTGAGTGGGGCGATGTGGAGAAGAGGGCGTGGGCGGGGTGAAATGAAATGAAATGAAGAATTTTGATGCATCTCGAGGTTGGCACTGATAGGAAAAACAGGGAGAATGTACTATACCGTTGTAAATATCTTCTTCTATGCTCGCATATCGGTTTTGATTAGCCTTCGTTGGCCATCTCCAAAGCACGGAAGTATGTCAAACAACGTTGAACATGTTGAAATCTGTGTCCGTCACGGGACACCACGCGTCGTCCGATTTCGCTACCCACATTCCGGAAGATGCATGAGAGAATCGCTTCTCGTGAGGTGAGACGGCACAACGTGATTCCGCTTCCACCCGCTGTTAGTACGGACCAGTCGCATGGCGTTCTAGTGCGAATGGCCGCGAGCCTGCGTTGTCTTACACCATGATAAACATAGCTCTCATGTGCACATATAGATGCGGCCAGACTGGAAGTTGCGCAACGCCACTGCCAAAATTGCTCTGTGCTGCTTTGCTCGTACCTTGTACGACACGAACAGAGCTCAGATGTCAACAGTTTTCCGCACCCATGAGCCGGGGAATCGGCAAAACGAGATTCTGAAACAATGTCTTGCATGGCTCCGTATGTCGTGTAGCAGAAGACTCCCGATCGTTACCCCGCAACAGCCGTAGGCCACGCTGTCTTACTTGTTTAGGGATCTCCAGGCAGATAGGCGATGTGGTACGGCATGTCACCCATCCCGCCACTGCTCTTAGCTAAACGGATGAAGCGAGCAAGCCACGAGGCCGTTTTGGGGCGCCGCTGTGTCGCTGCTGTTACACACGACCTGTGGGCTTTCGCTTGTTGTGTCTGACCGTAGCGAGCAAAGTGTTTGTCCAGATACGGTGTTTTTATTGATCATGGCCATGCTCAAGAGGCCCAGTGAGCGACTGGAGGGACTCAACGAGGATTCAGGATTAAGCAGGCTGATGCCCTGCTACTGCTACCTCGACATGACCTGGGGTTGAGCTTTCCAGGCCCGCACTTGACTCCTGACTGGGTTGCCAGGAGGCCTGAGCCGCAAGAAAGTTTTGATTGAAAGAAAGATTACCTCTGCACATGCGTGTACTCTCGGTCGCATCTCGAGTGTAGCGGAAACCCGGGGGCGTCGTACACGCGGACATTGGGCTGAAGGTGGCGCACAGCATCCGTGAAGACGACCGCTCGCATTCAATCACTTTTCGAGGAAGTGCAGCCGCTGTGCCGATAGCAGGGAATATAGTAGCGTGAAAAGTGTGTTACTCGTCGTTCCAGATTTAGTCGTCTATCCATCATCCCTGGAGATGCCCACATGGCTGTCAAAGTTGTGATTGCTGAATGTCATTGCATCTGCATGCGCGTATCAAGGATCATGCTACGTGCTGGTAAAGGTCAGGGATAGAGTTTGATATAGGGCTTCGTTATCTGTGATGTTGAGGTTGAGGTGGAAAGATGCTTTGAGCTGGTGGTTTCAGAGTGAACTGACGTCACGCATGGAAATCATCCGGCACAGGGGGAAGGCGCGGCGATAGGAAGAAGGCGCAACACACGATGGTTTCCTAACGGTTTCGCTCGTTAGTGGTACTGCCTGAGACGTGCTCTACGGAGGACTAGGTGCTGAGGGTTCATCGGGCGTTAAAATGCGTGGTCAGGATAGAGTTTACTCAATCGAGCAGTGGGCCAATGGCCAGCTACGGGGCTTGCTCCTTCCGCTGCGGACCCCCGGCCGCATCTTGTCGTGCAGATCAGTACAGGCGGTAGCTGGAACACATCATAGCTGCAGGGTCCTCGGTATCACAGGGAAGGAGCTAGTAAATCCTTCCGATAGTCCTAGACTTGAGTGTTGAGGACAAAGGCCACATGTAGTTGGACGCCAACCATGTGCATACGGACGCCGCATTGCCCCTTGCGAGGAGACTGAATGGGCCTCGTGTCATTCGCTAGCCCCGCGGGGATGAGGGATGTCAGCATTTGATCGGACCTGGTGGGGACGAGACGATATTGGAGGGGAGTGTGGCGTTAGCACGAACTATGAGCTGACATACGCGGAGCATCTCTAGTTCTGAACCCTGTTTTTGCCTTACACCGTTGGCGATACTTTATTAAGGATCTTGGTCGAGTCGAGTGATCCGCCACTCCCGGAGGGGATGAACCTTCATGGGGCAAGACAGTTGTTGGGAAGTGGGGTCTTAGACAACAGTGATGGCGCATAGTACCGAGCTCATGTTACGTGAACGGATGAGGGTCACATAGTGCATAGAGTGAATTCGGGTGGATTGAATTGCATGAGTTGCATTGTCTTGGGTCATCGCGGTGGACTGGCCTTGCTAACCAATGGTTGCAATCCCGCTACCTCATGTACGGGGTATTGAAAACAGAAAACAAACGCAAGTGCCTCAAGGGCGGGTATTCCATGTATGCCAACCGTTGTCCCGACAGCCCGATGAAACCATGTGGCATTACTTCGAAAGCAGCCATGAAGAATAGGATACAATGTAGAAGGGAAAGGTCAGTTGAGCGAGAAAGGCTGCAACTTGATAAACGCCGTGATTCGTAGCCATGACGGCATGCGTCTATATCCGCGCAGGGTATTTTTGACGCCGTAAGTCGTATCGCACCGTCCAGCGACGTGCTGGTATGGACGAGATCTGAAAGTGAAAAGACAGGAATGTGCGAGTGAGAGCAATGCCTATATTTCGCGTTGACGCTTGAGGTGGTTCTTCTGCTCGTCCTCTGAATCGTCATCGAGATGTTGTTGCTCCCTGCTGGCAGCGCTGGCAAGAGCGTCTAGACCGCCGTATGACGAGCCGTTCATGTAGCTGTGGGTGTTGATGGCGTATGCAGTTGGGTCGGGGTATGCTCGTGAGTTGTAGTCAGCGAACGAGTCCGACGGTTGCATCGCGGCCATGAAGGAGCCGGTGGGGCTGTTTCCGAGCGAAGGGTCCACAGTGTGCATGTTTGTCATGGTTGGGGTGGTGGCCTGAGATGGTGCCTGCGACTGAATGGGGCTAATCTTTGGCCGCGATGATTGTGTCCTCAGTTTGGCCTTTTTGACCTCTCTGTCGCCGGTTTTGGCGGCGCCACGACCGCTCTGGTGGGTGCGGCGGTGCTGCTCCATGTTATCTTTGCGGGTGAAAGCCTTGTTGCATTCGGGGCAAATGGCATCCTTCTTCCCAGTGTGCTTCTTCGCGTGGCGTGCAGCATGGCCGGATGTGGTGAAGTGGTCCTTGCAGCCGATGGCCTTCGCCATGGGGCAAGGGTACTGGTTTTTCTTCGGGCGGCCGTTCGCTTGCGCAGCGCTGGGTGCTGGTGCGCCGTCCATGGCTTGCTGCTGCGCGAAGTGCATTGGCGGGTGTGCTGGGTGGTAAGGGAGGGCGCCAGGCATGTCGTAGACATGCGAGAACAATTCTTTTTGTTGCGGGAAGAAGCTAGCCTGGGAAAATTCGCTCGGTTCTCCGCTGCTGGCAAAGCCAAAGTCTGGAGTGATGGGCGACGGCGTCTGCATGTTGGTCGAGTCGGACGATATGCTGCGGACGAGGTGAGGGGTTGGTGGCGAGCCGAGCGCGGACGAGTCGTAGCTCGAGGTCCGCGAGCGAAGAGAGGGCGCGAAAGAGTTGAGGCAAGCAAGGTGGTGGGCTGGTTCGTGGTCGTTGAGCAGAGAGACCTTGCAACCCGCTGAATTTGTTCCGTCCATTTTGATTGGGTGCACCGCCTTCTATAGGCTGTTGGGTGGAATGCGACCAAGCGCGCTCTGAGGCAATGACGCGGAGGCACGTGAGTAGTGAATGTGGAACCTTGGTCACAGCCGACAGTGACGACAAGAGTGACCTATCACAGCAGACGAGGCGGCAGACGAGATGGGGCTGGGCGCGAGATGGCAGGAATGTGTAAAAGCCCACGAGGAGCAGGACCCAAGGCACGCACGAGGAGAGTGAATAATGAAGGGGTCTTTGCAGGAGTGCTGACTGGGCGCGCTGAGCAGGTGCGGGCTATGGTATTGTTATAGATGGGCGAGGGACACGCAGGGCAAGACTCTCCCTTGAGCAGCTAGGCCGATGGTGCAGGGTTCCTCGACCGGGATCAGGGCCTTTGAGAATTCCATGCAGCAAATCCTGGCTTTGCCATGTCCTTTCTCTCAACGACCTAAGCAGCTAGTGCCCTGACCGGGGGCGTTGCAAGCTCGCAGGGGCCCCGGCGATCGCACGGCGCCCGCAGACGCACCTCGAGAGCAGCGCACCTGAGCCCGCGGAGCGTCCTGGAATAGGCACCGTTGAGCAGCGTCTGCTCTGCTCCTCACGCGTACCAGCCAAAGTTTGCGCTGCGCTGCGCTGCGCTGCGCTGTGCTGCTCTGCTCTGCTCGGCATGTTGGAACGGTACCTCTGTTTGCGACGGGCGAGTGTCCACGCCCATTCGTGTGCGCCGGAGAGGAGCCGATGTAATCAATGGTCGCCGCACACGATCGCGATCGCAAACAGCTCCAGGAACCAAAACTTGTCCGCGACCCATAGGGCGCCAATCGCAATCGCAGCATCCGCACCCTCCGCCAGCTCAGTGTCGCCCAACCTCATCGCCCTCGGCCTGACGAGCTATCGTTTGCGTCGTCTGCGAGACACTTGTCCGCTGTCGCAGCAGCAGCCGCTGTGTGCAACATGCGCCTTGGCGGCGACTCGAGGTCGACCCGTCCAGCTGCCCTCGTGTCACCCGCCGCTGCCATGTTCTGTTCTCCATGCACATTGGCGGCCTGTTGTACCGACGCCCTAGTAGGGGTCCTTCCGTCTGAGGCTGCGCTCGGCACATGAAAACGTCGCGATGTCTGATGTAATACAGGAATCAGGGTCCGGCAGGCGTTCCCTGTCCCACCCCACTGCGCTAGCTACTCTGCCGCTAGCGCGCTCCATCTATTCCGCAGGCACATCGACAAACAGCAGGCGATCGGGACTCGCACGAACCGGTGACGTCAATCCTCCGCCCGAATCATACCCAGACGGGGCCCCTGCACGCTGCCTGTTTTCAGTTTGCAGACCCTTTGGCCAGACCCTGCCTCCACGCGCACGCTCTCTCACACAGTCTGTGAGGATCGGATTTGCAGTGCAATCGATTTGATCTTCGGCACCGTAGCCACTTTGGCATGGTGCCCCCTCTGCGCCCTCATCTTCTGTCCGATCCTTTTTTCTTCGTGCTCTGCCCCAAATCGTGATCTCTCTTCGCTGCCGAAACGCCGCTTTGCCATGCTCGGTTCATGCAGGGTGGCCGAAGTCCCTTTTCTTGCCAAATGACCACGCTTCACATCAGGCTATGATGTCACTCGTGAAGCGAATCACACCGCTGGGAGGGAGGCTGTCCCCGGCTTTCTGGATCCGCTGGCGGCCCCTGGACAGCGTTGGGCAAGCCACAGTGTCTGGGCAACAGCAGTGCTTAGAAAACCTCGATGGCCATGTCGCGATCTGATTTACAAGTCATTTCCGACACGAAGAGTCAAGGAGTTTTGGGCTATTGCGCACACAGGCACTCATGACTGCACGCGACCGTCTTGCGACATTCTTCATGATTCCCGCGGGAGCACTAGCCACAGGTGATTCGCATCACGGATTCCTTCCGCCGGTCTGGTAATAACGATGGATCCCTAGCTTCATTGGCTCGTCAATCTCAGCGGTTGAGGCTCTGCGTGTGCGATCCTGGGGTAGCATATCGTCCCTTTGGAACGTCCTTCACCAGCTACTCCGGAGTAAACACGAGAAACCTGGGAATTTGCTGTTGTAGCATATGTTCGATTCTCGGGCTTCCGGTCACCGCGCTCGGCCGCAGATCGCACCCACCTGACTCTCCCTTTTCTCTGCCACGTGCCATCCCGTGACGAGCAAGGGTATCCTCACCTTCGTTTCAGCATGACCCGAATCTTTCAATGTCTTTGCTCCGGGTCTTTTGAGCTCTAGACTTGCGAGTCGCTTTTGTGGCTTGCAAAGGTCATTCTTCACATCGGGTGGCATCCCTTCGTTGCTGCCTCACCGACTAGGCTCTAGAAGAAAGTTTGATAAGGTACCACTATCTTCGTGGTGTCTCAGATCTCAATACACTTCTCCAAGACGAAAAGAAACGTGTGCTGACATCTCTCTAACGTTGACTATTCCAGTCTCGTGATCTACCTACTCCAACGCTCATAATTGTGGGCGCGCGGCTTTACTCCATCGCAAAGCCTACTGCATTATCAGGCGCGGCGCCTTGGCAACGCCCGTTCGGACGTTGTTTGACACACATGGGAACTAGCTACTGTTTTGGGCTGGTGCAGCTATCGCACAGAAGTCTCTTTATGCGAATAACGTCGACAGAAGCAAGTCCGATGGAACGCAAGTCGCAAGGCTTTTTTACAACCAACTCCTCGGATAATGCTCTAGTGATGCTCCATGAGATTTAGCCTACGCTCTCCGAAGTCCCTTAGTTACTATCGATTTTATAGTCTTACATCACCATTCAAGTCCAAGTGCCTTTCGTAGCGCACAGGCTCAATGTCCGCGTGCAAATCATTGTCGAGAAAATATCCTTCGTCATGCAGATGTCTTCGACGCAACCATTTACCCCGCCAGTGCCGAACATCCGCTCACGGTTTTAACACCCAATGTGTGGCCATCTATGCGCAACCATGACTTGATCCCCATACACAGTGCGGACCCTCGTATTCATAGAGTAGGCAAAAAACCCGTTGCCAATGAAAGCGTTGTGTCCGCGCATCTCCCGCTCGACTGAAAACCTTGCATCGCACCAGTGCGCATATTATTAAATGGTCAGCTACGACTGGTACGTCCCGGAAGAAGAGGCGTCATCACGGTAAAACAGGATCCGAACATGGCATTCTTTTTAAAACTGTATCTGCTCGAAACGAACATGCTCCAGCCTGCTGATTAGTAGTCGAACGAAGCTTGCCTGCAGGGCCTGCCTCGCGGCTCGGAAACAGAGAAGATCGGCACGACCAGCGGGGAATTGCTCCTCCGAAGGGTTTCGGGGTTCCTTTCCCAACAACGCCTCGACTTTCTAGGCCAACTCTCACGTTCACGACAAGCCGGGCAGATTAGTTCGATGGAGTACCAGGTGATTCCCGCGGAAACACGCCGCGGAGTCCAAAACCATAAACCACGGAGAAGGTTATCATACCGACCATTGAAAATTGCGGGCTTTTGCAAGAACAGCAGTCCCAATGCTGATTGGCTGGCGGCATACATCGTCGTCACAATGAGGCCGACCGTTAGGGCGTTGAAACGGTTCTCCAGCCCCACCCTCCTTCTAAGCCACATCGGCTACTCGTTGCCTTCTTCATGAGCACTTGCCATCGGGGCTGTGGAATGCGCTCCCCGCTGCCTCCTGCATCCGAAATTTTGTCATGGAGCTGGTGATTGAACAGAACAACAATGGGTTTCGGTGGCTTTACATTTATATTGGCCGGTCGGATGTTCCGCGACGGGCGATCACTATCAAGTTTGACCCCTTCCTTCGCTTGTTCGCGAACGCGAGTAGTCTCTCGCATTGATGGCACCGGAAGCGTTCGTCACCTCGCGGTAATGTGGAACACGGCCGACTGACCAATCCGTCGCAAGAACGTATCCATTCGGCAATTCTCGAAGACTCTAACCAGGACATGCATCCTAATCCTGCTATATCTCGACACACATTCCCCATGTGCCCGTTTGCGGCGGCATTGATGTGGCTTGCAGCAAATCTCGCACATGCCATTTCTGTAATAGCCGACCCTCCAAAAGACCCTGAGTCGCTACCTTACCAATACCAACATCAACATCACTGCGACTAAAGGCAAACCTTCCCTGAACGTGGATGATCCCCAATAACGAACGGATTACCAGACACGGAATTCCTCTGACATGTTTACTGTGGACCGGTTACTATTCTTGTAAGGTCTGCTTGTAATACCTTGCAAGGATGTAAAAAGATTCTACTCACGCGAGAGTGAAGAAATGATGACGCGGTGCAGGGCCAGGCTCAGAAGTCAGATCATATTTTGGACCCTGCTACCTGGAGAATCATGTGTTTGTGGCGGCGCTTACACACACCCGGGCTTACGTTCTTTGGATGGACCCCGCTATCTAACGCCCGGGTGACGCAAAGAAACGGTTCTCCGCAACGCTCTCTGTGCCAGGGATACGCACCTGAATGCAGCAGGATTACTCAACTTCACAGGCATTCGCTGGTGCGCCTGGTTGATCGTATGCACACGGACTATGGCCATAGGTCTAGGTGCGCCTCCTGCACCTGCTTCAAGGGATCGACTGCACGACGAAGGGTAAGCGATTAAGGCGACCCTGAACGGCCCTTCCATATGGACCATTGCGCCTGACAGAAGAACCCAAGGTTACCTTGATATTACCGCTATACACAGGGAACCATGCAAGAGATCAAAAGCTTGGATCTTGTGCGCTGCGGATGCTCAGGGTCTTTGATGGACTCGGGTAATTCTGGACGCAAGAACTTCGTATGCCTTCAAACGGAGTGGAGCACGTGATTGGTTTCGACGCGCTGAAGCGCTAGTTGGCTGACTGAGTTCACAACTTACGAGATCGAAGTCCCTTTGGAAACTTTTCCCGCTGCGTACGAGTGCCAATTGCATGCATTTCAAGACGTACACATCCTCAAGCGTTCTTAGCCGCCAAGGACATCCCTAGAAGACAAAGCTTTCACGTAGGTACAGTAGCATTTGCTAGGCTCCATGATTGACCATGTACAACATGGGTCGTGATCTCCACGATACCACCTGTTCCCGCCTCATCTACATACAATCAGCAAACTCCCAGGACAATCGCTACAACACTAGTGATCCATCTCCCAGACCGCACAATCTAGACCCTATCACCCTGGTATCACAACCAAGTTCAAAGAATGCACCGTAAGCCGCCACCGCGCCATAGTATGTTGATCTCCCAACGCATCCAGCCTCAACACCAAGCAACCATGCCAGCCGGCCTCTAGAGGCCGAAACTCACCTCAGATCATGCACGAAGATCTCTCTGATCATCCGGGCCTTTGCGCAACATGCCGGCCCTTTCTCCGCACGGCAACAAAGAAAAAAAAAGGACCACGATGTCCCCGCCATCCGGTCTGCCCTTCCATCCTGGATGTTAGGTTGGAAATGCTAGAGCAGAAAGACACCGAATCTAACCGCGCGCAGAGAAGAAGATTACTGGCATTTTCCATGTCTACAACCACCACCACCCTACGCGCGAGATATTTCAGACGTCGCAGAAATGTGGTTTCGAGTTGGATGTTTTCTTTTCCCCTCCTGTCTCATTCACTAATCCCACCCAATCACCCTCCACCAACCACCAACCACCACCCCATCTCCAGGGTCCAGAGCGCTCCAAAGTCGCCTCATACGCTGCGGACCAACTTTCCTACACCTAGCACTGCTAGCTCATATTTCCTTTCTCTCCTCCAACTCTCCTAGACTAAACAGCCCAAGCGCATGCCATGTACCGTACACGCAAACAGGTTTTTTCTTCGAGAGGTAGTGCTCTAAGCGTGGGCGTGCGTGTGGAACTTGCCGCGGACGTACCTCCGCAGGCTACATGCGCTTATTTTAGGCCTCCCGGACGCACGCTCAAGGGTCTGCGATGACCCTTTGATGCATGCAGGGTATACCGGTCTTTGAATTTTTGGGGACGGACTCGATGACACGCTGATGCGGACATGTCCTGGGTCCTGGATGGGAAGAGGGGTTTGCGGCTGCGTTGGGTGGGTTGGGCAAATGCACTAGTGGGGTTGGGGTCCGGAGACGGGCGGAGGGGAAGTGGTTGCTGGGGGAATTTGGAACGGGGGAGAAGGGGTTTGTGTTTTGATAAATGTGCGGTGGTGAGTTTGGTGTGGTTAGAATTAACCAAGGTATGGTTTGCGCTCGCATGCGTGTGGCTCTTGGGTCAGGAGAGTAAAATGCCATGTCACGACTGTGATACTTCTTCTGATACATGAAACATGGTCGAATCAGCAATATTTCTGGAAAGGAACGTGAAGAAAAGCAGTGAAAGAAAAGATACCAAGTCGGACGGCTTTTCAGCCGTCAACGTCAAGCACTTTGAGCATGATATTGAGAAATCGTGACATGTCCGCTCAACTACACTCAATCTTTACATCTCAGACACATTTTTCTTTTCAACATCTCAGTCTCGAAATATTCTTCTCTCTTCACTCCCCCATAACAATCTTCAACGTCTCCACCCCCAACGCAAGTACATCCTGCCTCCTCGTCTCCCTCAACACCCCCTTAAGACACTCCACCGCGCCCTTCCCCCTCAACCCCTCCACCACCCTCTGATCCTCCGCCACACTCCTTACACAAACCACGCCGCGATACTTGACATCCTCGTCCTCATCCCTGCACAACCCGAGCAAGAACTCCATCCCCTTGTCCTGCCCCAGCACCGCCGCAACCGCATCTTCGACGGAGAGCAGCATCGCCAGCGCACCCCCAGCCGCCGAGCGCGTAGCCAAATCATCAACATCCGTCATCGCGAGGAGTAAGTGGAGCCGGTGTTTGGCGCGCGCGTCGTCTGGGTCGGCGAAGCGCGCGATACACGTGGCCGAAGCCATGAGGTTGCAGAGGAGCTCTGTCGCCGCGCGGGTGAGCATCGTGTGGTTGGATAGCAGCATGTCGTCGATGAGCGTGTCGAAGGATAGGCGGATGATGTGGTCTTGTGTCGCCGTGTCGAGGGAGGCGAGGTTCGTGAGCGCGAGGAGTGACTCGAAGGCGTGCAGTTGCCAGCTGGAACTGTCGGTGCGGGAGAGTTGGCTGATGAGTGCGCGCAGGGCGGATGTGGAGGGGAGCGCGGCGTTGAAGACGTGCGAGGGGTTGATGCTGATGAGGAGGCGGGAGAGGGCTTGGGCTGTTGCGGGGGCGGTGGTGGGTGGGAAGGGGGTTGTGCCTGTGGTGGAAGCGGCGGCGGTGGAGGAGACGGTGTCGTAGATTTGGATGAGGAGTTTTATGGCGCCTTGTTGGGCCATTATGCCTCTGATTTTGGCGTCGCGGCTGAGGCTGAGCAGGATCTGGCTGCTGTGGGAGAGGATGGTCGGACTGCCTTTTTTGCAGACTTGCACGAGGAGAGGCACGATGTTGGCTTCCATCATGCGCTTGCATCGGGTATTGACGCTGGAGTCGCTGAGGAGGTCGTTTGGCTCGGTGGGCTTTTGGACGTTGGCGTATGCTTTGAGTTGGGCCATGCGTTTCTCTTCTTCGGATTGGATGGGCAGGTAAGCGGTGATGTTGACAAAAATGGTCAAACCACCAAAGATGATGTTCGATGGAGCAGATGGCTCGCTCATAGTGCCAATGAGGCGCTTGAGAAACTTCGGTGACTTGGACAAGTCTTCGCGGACTTTGGGTTGGAGAGAGGCGTACGCAAGACCTTCGATCGAGTCTTGTTTGGAGGAATTATCACCGCCAATGACCATAGACTTGAAGCTTGCAATCAAGTCGCTCTGATCGACCCTGGCTGGTGTGACAATTCGAGGCCCTTCAGAAGACGCTGCTTCTTCGCCCAATTTGACAAGAACGAGTGCTGCCAGATTCGCACGTTTCTTGTCCGGACTGTCTGCCACCAGCTCTTCCAACCAATCTCTACAATGCTTATTGATAGCATCTCTGCAATTTTTGTCCACACACGCCGCACTGATGAGCTCCAACGTCGCCTGATCAAGCTTCTGTGACCTCTTCTTCTCCACCAGCGGCACAAGCGTGCCCACAAAGCCTTCCGTCAAGAAGAGCGCAGCCGCCGGCGTGACAGCAACCGGAAAGATAGCCGCAGCAGCCGAGAAAGCAATGACCAAATCATTCGCATCCCCCTTACTCGCACGATGCGTGACAAACTTCGAAATCAGCTCGCCAGCCGTATCCGGGCAGAGTTCGAACAACTTGATACTCGCAAGCGTAGCCTGTGCCCGCAAGCTATTCGGCAGCCGAATATCCAGCGACGCGAGGATGACATCGAAGCTATCCGAGTCGATAATCCCCTTGAGGTGCTCCGCGTGATGAGCGAGCAATTGCGCGATACCCTTCATAGCGCGTTCGGGATGCTCGAGCGCTTCCTCCATCATCATCGCCAAGCTGAGCATGAACATATCGCGATGCCCACTCTTAAACGCCTCATCATCCGGCCACACACTCCGATTCAGCAGGACCTTGAGCAGCCCATCGATCGAATCGTCGCCCCGCTCAAACATCTCGTAGTAGATCCTCGTCGGCTGTTCCCTGACCGCAAGCGCGAGCCACGTCTGCGCGCCGGGATTCTGCAACAACTCGCCCGTGACTTGATCAAGCGTGTCGTCTTCTCCTTTGAACTCGAAGAGAATCGCCATCGCTTGCTCTGCTTCTTTCGGCTTTACGCCGCCCTTCTGCACTGCTCGCAATGCCCGGTCCCCATCATCGTCATCCCTGCTCGCCACCCAGATCTTGCACAGCGCCAGGAGCTCGCTCTTATCCTCCTCTTCCCTGAGCTTCGTCCACGCATCTTTGATCTGCGGGTTTTCAGGCGCTATAGTGCTTGCTTCGCGGAGGAAGCGTGCTGCTGATGCCAGGTCACCAGCTTTTTTGCTCTCACCTGCCTTCTCCGCGAGCTGCAGCGCCCGCTGGTCTTCTGAGATGGTGGCCATGGTTTGTGTGGATGCGGGAGATGGGGAGCATCTCGAAAAATGTGGGCTTGCTCAGAGCATGTCACGGGGAGAGTTCGGTATGCAGTGCACGGACCAATGCCGCGTGGAAATCGTTTCAATTGGTGGGGTAGTAACTGTATACAGGATGTTTTCGAACATTATTCACTACAGCATCATCATGAAAGTTCTTGGCTTGCGTGTAAAAGTATGCGTTCATTACCAAATACAGCTCGTAAAATCGTACAACAGGTCTATAGAACCTGTTCCCACGCTCACTAAATATGCGGGTATAATATGCTCGAGTACCAAATGCTCCACGAAACAGAAGTGACAACTCCGAATGACCCAACATCATAACATGACAAAAAACGCCGACCATTAACCGCCCGACCCATCCAGAGATTCGCCAGTAATCATTGCTACCCAGCCTCAACGTTCATCCAATTTGATGGCCAGGTAGTCCTCGACAATTTGTATCCCCCTCATTCGCCGTGGTTGTTGTTCTGCTCAGGCTGCTTGCGTTGAATGACACCGAGCAAGAGCATACGCTCCCAGATATCGTCCTTCACCAGGACACGCGCTTTGTCGAACACTAGGCCGTCCAGCTCTCTGAGGTTCTTGCAAAGATTCGCCAGCATCATTTCAGTCACGTGTCGTCTGATGCGAGTCTCAAAGTCCAATCTTTCCAGATGAATGAAGTCTGCTTCGGCATCTCCGTCTGGCAGTACGAAGCGATCTGTGAGTTGCTCGTCAGACGGCTTCTGTCTGAGTGACATGATCCGGTTCTCGGATGTAGCGGCGTAGAAGCGTAGCGTAAGAGGGTTGTCGCGCCAGTCCAATTTTGACAGCGTTCCAAGTTTGCCTAGGACCAATGCATTTGCACGGAGGCGCTCGAGTTTGTTGCCTACTAGGAGAAGCTCATCCAGTCGCTTGATGTTAAGAAGAGGCCGTAGATCCTTGATCGAATTGAAGTTGAGGTTGATGGACCGGATGTTCGGTGTCAATTGCCCGAACTTCTCCGGCAATTCTTTGAGACCCATCGATGCCAGCTCGAGGCGCTGTAGGTTCAAAAGATGCTGCGAGATCTCCAACCCGTGTGTAGGGTTGAGGGAGATGTACAGGTTGCGAACATCAGAATTCCGCACAAGGTTGCTGACACAGGTTTCGACATCTGAGTCGCTGCTGAGCATCTGGTCTCGTGCAGAGAAAGTGCGGAGATGTCGAAGATGCTCTAATCCTGGCACATAGGCAAGACAGTTGCCATCCACGTGTAACGTCTCAAGCCTTGGGAAGTGGCCATCCAAGTTCAGCAGCGCCGTGCCATTTCGGCAGAGGCGTAGTGATCGTAGAGACTTGCATCGTCCGGCCGCTCCGTCGAACAAAGGGAACTCTTCAATCTCATTATCGTCTGCGAAGGTCAGTAATAGTTAGAGATCATATGAATTTGAGAATACGTACCCAAATTGAGGTGCTCCAATCGCGGTAAATTCTGGAGATTGCGCACTTCAAGGAGACGGTTGTTTCGGAGATCAAGGTCCGTGAGAGATGTCCTGAGTATGTTAGCAGACCGCTTCACGATGCGAACGGAGAGACGACTCACAGATTAGATCGACCAAACTCTACCAGCTCGATCTCATTGCCTCCAGCGCTCAGTTCCATCAGTCCGTCCAGGTGCAGTACACCATCCAGAGACTTGATCTTGTTGTTGTTGACCAACAACACACGAAGGTGAACTAGCTCAGCAAGGCCATCGAGGCTGTCAATCTCATTGTTCGAGATATCGAGGTGCTGCAAGTTGAGCAGAGTGGTCCATGAAGTCAGGCCATGCAAACAATTGTTTTGCGCCTGTAGGCGTCGCATGGTATAGGGTATACCACCTACTTGACTGATACTGTTGTTCGACATGTCCAACTCTTCCAGTTGGTAACACAATTCGTCAAGTCGATTAAGGGTGCTGAGGCTCTTCCCATGTAGGTCAACTTTTCGCAAATCTTCCCAGTAGGGCTCGTCGGGTTCGACATCCTGTAGTGCTTTGACGAGCTCCGCCGTCCCTTGCGCATAGCGATCTTCGAGTGCCTTGGAAAAGCGTGTACCATCATGCTTCACCACCACTCGATTTGGCAGTTCACACTCATCAATTTGGTTGAGAGTGAATTCTGGCAGATCGCTCAACATGAAGGTGACATCACCCTTCGCTGGAGAAGAAGGAGGTGCAAGCGCATTGCGATCGCCCTGAGCAAGGACAGGTGCAGAAACGCTCATGGAGAGCTGCATCCTGTAATTTTTCGATGGCAGCTCGTCGAGGAGGGACAAATCGCCATCTCCATTGAACATTGGCGCGCGATTTATCCGGGCATGGGGAAGTGTGTTTGAAGTGCCTGGATGCCTCTGTGTCGCCGCCTTTTGCCAATTGGGTTGGTCGCGCTTAGGTGGGTGAGCGGCATGGTGCTCTGTGTCTGCAAAATCCCGTTCGGCTATTGAGATCGTTATGTCTCGGACACGGTGATTTTGTACCTTAGTATTCGCATTGCCCCGTCCCTCAAAGTACTGGATCTCGTGCTCGACGTCGCCTTCGTCAGACTCTGGTATAGCGTATGTCGTTTGTCTTTGTGGCGCCTTTTGGGAACTCCATTTTCGCGGCGCTTGCGTACTCCATGAGGTGTTTCTTGTCTCTGTCTTCGGGTAGCTCCACGCGAAATTCGACATCTTCGAGGGCACGGAGCTAGTGTCGGTGCATATGGTGCCTTTACCCTCCCGCGTGACTGGCCGCTCCTCCTCTTCCTGGACGGGCTGTTCTGTGTCTTCCAATATAGTCTCTGATGTGGGCTTTGGACGGACAGGTAGAGTAATCCCGGCATCCTGCTCGTTTGTTTCGTCCACAGTCAAGTCCGGTATGTTTCCAAAAGGGTCATCCTCGCTGTCATTCAAGTTGGTGAGATCCTCCTCGAACCGCCTGTGCTCTTTTGAAGGACTTTTCTGGCGCACCCACATATTCTTCTCACGATCGAACGTCATGCCTGCTATTTCTTGAGGTATCAGATGTGCTACAGCTTCGGGCGCGAGGGTAGCAACATGATCCGACCGACGTGAAGCGTTTGTTACTATGGTCTGACCGAAGGAGGATCCTGTGGACGGTAGGGTGCCATTAGTCCGCGGTTGCGATCCACCAGCCTCGTCTGCGGGCTCTGTCCTCTTGTGTCGGTTCGGATTGTCAGTGATGCGGATGTCGTCCTGCTCAATCACTACACTCTCATCTTCTGGTGTTTGAGATCCCCTCACCCGAGATAAGCGCAGAGAGTTGACTGATGAGTTGAGAAACGTGTCTGTGTCCTTCTCCTGATACTTGCGCAGATGGCTCATGACGTTCGGGTCCAGTTGGTGCTTGTTTGGTTCTTTCCATGCCGATGTGCGGCCCTCTCTGCTTGGAGGCCGATCGAAGGTAAGCGAGCTTGAGGAATGTACTTCAGTGTTCTCTACGAGCTCGGACTCTTGCTCCGTCTCTTCGAGACTACCCAGTCCGCTACTCGGTCGGCCTTTGGTGCGGATGAAGTTCATGATCTTGACAGCTTCGTCCAAGAAATCCTGCGTGGTAACCGATCGCTTGCGGCTCTCATCTCGCACAGCTTTCTGCTTCTTCATACTAAAAGCCGCAACTTCGCTAGCAATCGCAGCAGCCCGGGCTTCTTCTGCTTTCGCGTCGGTTGTGTTAGGTGAGTCCAATTGTTCCTTGATAGAATTGAGCTTTGGTGATGACATGATGAAAGCCTCCGTTGCTTCCATGATCTCGGTCTGGAGTTCGTCCAATCTTCGCTGACTAGGCGTAGGATTGCGGGGCCTCAGAATGTGCCTTCTTGCCAGGGTTTCAGCGTCAGCCACGTTGCTGTAAGAGTCGTGACGCGCATCCTTTCGTTTCCGTCCGATTATAGACTGGATAGCCGTGTGAGATTCGCGCACGCTATTGAGACCTCCGTCACTGAGTATATCATCTTGCTCTTCGTCATCGCCTGCTGATGGGATCGTCCTTCTGCGTTTGGGCGTTGGGTTCTTGAAAGGTGATGTCGGACCCCGTTTGCCCTCTGCATACTCTTGCTGTACGTCCAGCTGGTCTTCGTGTTCCACCGTCGCTGCACTTCGATGTCTGTGAAACTTTGGCCGGACCACATTCCTGACTACACTTCCATACTGACTTGATGCTTGTCTCCGTCTTTCTGATGGTTTACGAGAGACAGGGGAGTTTTCTACATGGAATCTGAAGGGCTGACGGCTGCCGGGGGGCGCAACATCCATCGATGGAGATCCGTCAGGCGCACTGTTGTCTGCATCAAAGTCGTCAAAGGATTGGTCGGAAAAATCACCCGAAAACTCATATTCGTTCAGCTGTCCTTGGCCAAAAGCGCTCACTCGACGATGGACGTGTTCCTGCTCGGTCGTCACTCTTTGCATGCTGACCTCTTCGACTGAGGTGAGCGTGGAAGTTTTCTGAACCGTCTTCGTGGTTTCTGTTTTGGTGCTGGTCCCTTGGTCACTGCTGGTGACCGTCTTGTCAGATTTAATTTCGAGCTGACTCAAGCGTCTTTGCAGCCGATTACTTGTAAATGTGTCGTGCGCGTCGAACAGCTTCAAGGGACTGCCAGAGTTCTTGGCTCTCTCCGGGCTCAGGAACTGATTGCCATGCCGATGTGGGGTCTTTGGATTTGAGGCCTCCGGTGGAGGAGCATCGTTTGTTGTGTCCCGCGATGGCTGCGGTCTCGCAGGTCGTGCAACTGTTCCCTCCCAGGACTGTGTCTTGTCTGGTGAAGGGCTGAGCGCACGATGGCGGAAAGAGCCGTCTCGCGAGTATCCGCCCCTTCGAAGCTCTACATACCGGCCGACGTTTGCCAAGTCTGGAGTACCGGCTGGGAGGCCCTCTGGCAACGATTCGTCTTGCAGCCGTGCAAGCGACGAGCCTTCCTGGCTGTGGCTGAGGATACTCACCTCAGTGATAGATTGGTAATGGGCCTGTGGTGGTGACCCGATCTGGCGCAGTCGGTTCGCAAGTTCGGAGCCTCTGAAGTTCGGTGTTGGGGCGGGAGGCTGCCCAACCTTCAGGTTTGTCGTGAGGTAGACCGGGCTGAAGCCTTCGTTCTCGAACTCAATCTGACCGCTGACGGTTCGGGTCGCACTCTGTGAGGCAGTGTGCGGCGCACGAATAAGGGATACATCCGATTTGTCTGGTACCGAGTCGTCCTTTTGTGTGTTGTGTGGCTCGTGTTCGGCAACTTCCTCGGCGTGCGTATCTTCGTCCTTCTTCTGTTGTTGTGCAGGCCACGGCGGAGGGCTGGAAGGTATCGCGCCCAGACCCTTCAAGAGGCCCAATTTGCCCTTTGCCTGCTGTGGCTCCTCGACAGGGCTTCCAGCAGGCTTCTGGAAGATGTTCTGCAGGCCTGTGTTGCCAAACAGATCGGTCTGATCGCCGTAGCCCAGCTCGCCCTTCACCAGCCGGCGCCTCCATTCTGGCGTTCCGTGGGCTTCTGTCTCCTTCACGGGCGACTTGGCGACCGTGTTGTGCGCAACAGTGCCGTACAGTATCGAGCTCTGCGCCAACGACGAGGGAGTAAATGAGGCGGACTGCGAGGCTGCCATGTATGAAGCCTCGG
>Ga0265780_10001008_pt1 | contig 41361 bp, 34 predicted proteins | sample P1T30metagenome_FD_192432 | JGI IMG/M metagenome (GOLD analysis project Ga0265780, IMG submission 192432) | Plant litter microbial communities from East Loma Ridge, Irvine, California - P1 T30 | ecosystem: Environmental > Terrestrial > Plant litter > Unclassified | place: USA: California...
GCTCGACCAGTACTGGCACGCTTAACCCACCCATGATGAGCACCACGACCCAGCCGGCAGCCAGCATCCAGCGGGGGTGGCGGTAGGTGCCCATGAGGCGGCGGCTGGTGGCGGCGATGAGCACCACGGCCAGCGCGATGGGCAGTATCAGACCATTGATAGCGCCAGCAAAAACTAGTAGCTCCGTGGGCTTGCCCACAAGCACGAAAATACTGGTAGATAGGATGATGAACACCGAGATGTACACCCGCTCGTAGCGCGCAAATACCGGGTGAAAGGTTTTGAAAAACGACACCGACGTGTAGGCTGCGCCTACCACCGACGAGATGGCCGCGCTCCACAAGATGACGCCGAACACCCGGAAGCCGACCTCGCCGGCCGCCGCCCGAAACACGCCCGCCGCCGGGTTGTCTTTATCGAGGGTGGCGCCGTGGGTGAGCACGCCCACGATAGCCAGAAACAGCACAAACCGCATGATAGTCGAAATGACGATGCCGCTCACGGCGCTACGGTTCACTTCGGCCACGGAACTAGGCCCTTTAATGCCCGCATCGAGCAGCCGGTGGGCCCCCGAAAATGTGATATAGCCGCCCACCGTGCCACCCACAATCGTGACGATGGCCGCCGCGCTCAGCTTGGTCGGCAGCAGCGTGTGGTGCAGCGCCTCGGCTAGCGGCGGGTGCGCGCTGATGGCGATACCTAGGGTCAGCAAAATCTTGATGGTGCCCAAAATCTTGGTAAAGCCGTCGAGCATCTGGCCCACCTCGCGCACCCAAAACAGCACCAGCGCCACTACGCAACTGATGACGGCGCCCTGCTCAAATGACAGGCCCGTGAGCACGTTCAGCCCCAGTCCGCAGCCCGCAATGTTGCCGATATTGAAGGCGAAGCCACCTAGGATAACCAGCGCCGCCAGCGCATAGCCGAGGCCCGGCAGCAGCTTGTTGGCTAAGTCCTGCGCCCGCAATTCGCTCACCGTGAGAATGCGCCAGGTATTGAGCTGCGCGCCCACATCGAGCACCACCGATACCAGAATGACGAACCCGAAGCTGGTGAGTAACTGCTGCGTAAAGACGGTCGTCTGGGTCAGAAAGCCCGGCCCGATAGACGAGTTGGCCATCAAAAATGCCGCCCCTAGGCTGGCCCCGCCGAACCACTTTGCTTTGAGTGGTTTCATTTGGTGACGGTTGGGCGGCTCAGTTTTACCCCCGCCTCGCGCAACGCTTGGCTGAGCTGCTGCGCAAATTCCAGGGCGTGGGCGCCGTCGCCGTGCAGGCACACGGTATCAGCCCGAATGGCGACTTCGGAGCCCTGCTGCGTGCGGACCCAGCCGCCCTGCACCATGCGCAACACCTGCGCAATGGCCGCATCGGCGCTGGTGATGAGGGCATCGGGTTGGCGGCGCGGGGTGAGCGTGCCGTTGGCTTGGTAGGTGCGGTCGGCGAAGACTTCGTGGGCGGTGCGCAGGCCGATTTGCTCGCCGGCCTTGGTCAGCTCCGAGCCGGCGAGGCCGTAGAGCACCAACTCGGGCTGCACCTTGTATACGGCCTCGGCAATGGCCTGAGCCAGCAAGGCATTGGTGGCGGCCATGTTGTAGAGCGCGCCGTGGGGCTTGACGTGGTGTAGCACGCCGCCCTCGGCCCGCGCCACGGCCCCTAGGGCTCCGAGTTGGTACACTACCATCTCAAAGGCTTCATCCGCCGAAATATCCAGGTTGCGCCGCCCAAAACCCACCAAATCGGGCAGGCCTGGATGCACGCCAATGGCCACGTTGTGTTGCAGGGCCAGGCGCACAGTTTGACGCATTACGGCCGGGTCGCCAGCGTGGAAGCCACAGGCAATATTGGCCGACGTGAGATAGGGCATCAGGGCGGCGTCGTTGCCCAGCGTCCAGGCGCCGAAGCTTTCGCCCATGTCGCAGTTCAGGTCAACGGTAGGAGTAGCAGGCATGCAGTAGTGATTATTTAAAAGTTAAAGGTGCAGCGTTTACTGCTGATTTCAACTTTCAACGGGTCACTTTTCATCAGTAAAGCTTTCACTTATTATTAACTATCTCGTCCGTCATGCTGAGCTTGCCGAAGCATCTCTACCGCTTCGTTGACGGTGCGGTAGAGATGCTTCGGCAAGCTCAGCATGACGGACGTAGAGGTTTCTGGGCGTGGACTGAGTGGGCGAGCACCTAGGCGTACTTACAGTGCCCAGCCCGCGCTTTGCAGGAATTCGGTCAATCGCGGGTCGTCGGCTGAGAGCGGCGGCAGCCACATATCGACTCGTTCGCGCTGCCACCAGAGGCCTTGTGGGGTGCCGGGTTTGGCAAAGCGGTAGCGGTAGCGCACGGCCCGGATGTAGCGCGGCGGCCGGCTGGCAAACGGATTGGCGGCAAACAGGCTAATGGCCGCGGGGTCGTTGTGCAGCAGTTTCGACACGAGGTTTAGGGTCCAGGGATAGTCGGCGGGCGTGGCCATGGCGGCAAACCACATCTGCCAATCGAGGCGCAGCTGGTAGGGCGCGATTTGGGGCGGGCGCTGGTCGAGGGCCACGGGCAGGCCTTTGTAGGGGTAGGGCTGCCAATGAGCGCTGTCGCTGGGATTGGCGTCTAGTGTGCCCTCAAATACCACATTCAGGCGCTCCTGGCCTACCGTGCCAAAGGCGCCGTAGATATTGACCAACTCCAGCGGGTCGAAGGAGGTATTCATGACTTGCCGGGGCGACACGAGGTTGAGGGCCGGCTGAATGCTGAGCAGCGCGATAACCGCCGTCACGACCCAGGTGGTGGCGCGCATGGGCTTTGATTCTTCAGCGTGGGCCTCCGCCGCGGCGGCTCGCGCCACGAGTGTCCTAGGTAGCAATCGGGCCCAAAAGCCATCGTCAAAGCACGCCAGCGCGGGCACAATGGTCAGCCAATTCAGGAATGAAAGATTGCCGCTGAGGATAATGGAGAACTGAAACAAAACCATCACCACGCCCGCGATGTGGCGGGCGGTGCGCGGTCCAAAGGCAAACAAGGGCGCTATCAGTTCGGCCAGCCAGTTGAACCACACGCCCACTTTTAGGGCTGTGTGGGGCAGAAAGTGAAACCACCGGCTCAGCGGGCCGGGGATGGGCTGGGTTTCGAAGTGATAGTAGAGGGCGGTGCTGTTGCGCCAGATTTCGTCGCCGCGCAGCTTGATGAGGCCGGCGCCCAGCATCACGCGCACCACCAGCCACCGAAACAGCACCAAGATGGGCAGCGGCGGCGCGTAGCGCGGAAACGGCCGCGCATCGAGCAGCGGGCACAGAAAAATGGCCAGAAACCCGGTTTCGGTCAGCTGAATTTCCCAGCCGTAGCCGTACCATTCCTGGCCCACGTGCACCAGCGACAGGTATAATACCCACAGTATTGCTAGTATTATTCCATTGGCAAAGCCGGCTACCACCATACAGGCCAGCCCAAATCCCAGCCAGGCCACTGTAAGCAGCGCGGTATCCGAATGCCAGAACCAAAACAGCGACGGCAGCCGCGCAAACCCCGCCCCATCGGAGCCTAGGGCTCGGCTTACCTGCGCCAGATACGGCCCCAGTGGCAGTAGCCCGTGCTCGCCAATCAACGGCACCACCTGGTTGATAGCCACCAGAAAAGCCACCGCGTAGAGCGCACCCAGCAGCCGCAAAATGACGAATCGGGTGAGCCAGTAGGTGGGTGGCGTGGGTAGGGCGGTGGCTCCGTTATCCATAGTGGTCGGCGCTTAGGAGTGCGGAAAGAGTCAGGCAGAGCGCAGCACCTTGCATGCTGCACTAATCTCTGTTGTCAGCAACGGTGCGAGCGAGATGCTTCGCTGCGCTCTGCCTGACTCTTTCCGTGCTGTAAACTGATATCAATAGTCTGTTTAAGTAAAAGGTCCTGTGAAGGTTATAGCTCAGCTATCCTGCTGGCTGGCCGTTTGGCTGCGCCGTTACGCTAGCAACTTGCTGGCTTACAAATGGGCCAAGCTAACGTGCGTCGCCAGCGCTTTTTGAAATGCCCACAGGCGGCGCTCCTGCGCCAGGTACAGCGCCTGCGCTTCGGCCAAAGACACTTCCTGAAACCGTAGCTGCTGCCCGTGCCGTGCCTGGGCCAGGGCCGGAAAATCGGTCGTGATAACCTGGGCTAGCCTAGGGTAGCCGCCGGTGGTTTGGGCATCGGCGAGCAGCGCGATGGGCTGGCCGCCCGGCGGTACCTGCACCGTGCCAAAGGTCACGGCGCTCGACAGCAATTCCGGCGTACTAGCTCGCTCCAGCACGGGCCCACTCAGCCGGTAACCCATGCGGTCGGCAGCGGGCGTAATGGTGAACGGCTCGCGCCAAAATGCCCGCTGGCTGGCCTCAGTAAACTGTTCGTATTCTGGCCCGCGCACCGCCCGAATGAGGGGTTGCGGATGGGGGCGGGGGCATAGCACTGGGCCGGGCGTCCAGCGAGCGGCGACCCAGCTAGCAGCTAAAGAAGCCGGAGCCACTGCTTGTCGCAACTGCCGCCCCGTCGCAGTGGGCTCGAATACTGGCAATTCATCCCCGGCCTGCAAGGCCCGGCCGTGCCAGCCACCCAGCGTCGCCCGCAGGTAGGTAGAGCGGCTGCCTAGCACCAGCGGTACGGCCAAGCCGCCCGCCACGGCCAGGTAAGTCCGGCAGCCCGCTTGCGCCGCGCCGAAGGCCAGCACCGTGCCCGCCCGCACTGCTATCGGCCGGTGCATTGGCGCGGGCTGGCCGTCGAGAGTGGGCGAGAGGTTGGCCCCGGTGAGGGCAAGGAGATGGTCGGTTTCGAAGCGAACGGTAGGGCCTAGGAGCGTGATTTCTAGGCCGGCTGCATCCTTGTTATTACCCACTAGTAGGTTGGCCACACGCAGGGCCAGCGTATCCATCGCGCCGCTCATTACTACGCCTAGGTGCTGGTAGCCGGGTCGGCCCAGGTCTTGCACCGTTGTGAGTAGGCCAGGGCGGATGATACTGAAGCTCATGCTGATAAGCGTTGAAATTCAGCCTCATCAATGGGCACAAAACGCAGGTGCTGGCCGGCGCGCAGTAGCGTGGGCGGGTCGGCGGCGGGGTCAAACAGACGCAGCGGCGTGCGCCCAATTAGCTGCCAGCCGCCCGGCGTAGGCAGCGAGTAAATGCCCGTTTGCAGGCCCGCGATGCCTACTGCACCGGCGGGTACCAAGGCGCGGGGCTCGGCCCGGCGTGGGGTGGCGAGGCGCGCATCTAGCCCCCCTAGGTAGGGGAAGCCGGGCGCGAAGCCTATCATATGCACCAAGTATTTCGGGGCCGAATGGTAGGTAATGATATCGGCTGGTTTCAGGCCCGTGTGGTGGGCCACGACTTCCAAATCGGGTCCTAGGTCGCCGCCGTAACACACGGGGATTTCCACGGTGGCCGCGGCGGTGGGGGAGACGGTGGGCGCCGCTAACAGTCGCTGCCGCAAAATCTTGCAGACTCGCTCGTAGGGTTGGTGCTGGCCCTGCGCGCTCGCCAGCCACGGGTCGTAGTACACCGTGAGCGTGGTGAAGGCCGGCACGCATTCGCGCAGCCCCACAAACGGCTGTTGCGCCAGGTAGGCGCTGAGTGATTGAATGGCCAGGCGAATGTCTAGGTCGATGCTTTCGCCAAACTGCACGACCACGGCGGCATCGCCCAGCGGGAAGAGCTGCGCCGCCCGTCGGCCCGTGCCCAGTTCAACGGTAGTGACGGGAAATGCTGCCATGAGAATAGGTTCGCGCAGGCTGCCGCACCCGGCCCGCAAGCTAGGGCCAGGGTGCGGCAACCTAGGCTTATTGCACGTCTTTCAGCTCGACCTCGAAGCGCAGCACGGCATTAGGCGGAATGTCGGAGCCCGCGCCATCGGGGCCGTAGCCCAGCGCCGACGGAATCAGCAGCACGCCTTTCTCGCCCTTGTGCATCAGGGCGATGCCCTGGTCCCAGCCCGCAATTACCTTGCCCGCGCCCAGCACAAAGCTGAAGGGCTCGTTGCCGTGCTTGGCGGTGGCATCGAATACGGTGCCATCGAGCAGCTCGCCTGTGTACAACACTGCTACCGTCTTGCCGGCCGCGGCGGGCGTGCCCGTGGGGTTGGGCGTGCCGGGCACGTAGTACAGGCCCGAGGGCTGCCGTTGGGCGGTGGTTATCTTATTGTCGACGAGGTATTTTTGGATGATGCCTTCGTCGGCCTTGGTGTAGTCCACGTTGGTGGCCGCGGTATTTTCGCCATTGCCACAGGCGGTCAACAGCACGCTTGAGGTGGTGAGGGATAGCGCCAAGGCTAGCCGAAGCGCCAGGGCAGAAGAACGAGCGTGCATAAGGAGGTTTTTTGGTAAAAGTAGCGGCTTGGTTTGCAGTGGCGCGGACTTTCAGTCCGCAAGTCCAGTGGGCTTATCGGCTCGAAGCCTAAAAGTCCGCGCTGCTACCAGCCGCAGACGAGCTTACAGCCGCTATGTTTGCCCCACCATTTACCATACCAACTATGTCCGCTCCCTTAGCCCATCCCATCATTATTATCGGGGCCGGCGTAGGCGGCCTGAGCGCGGCCATTCGACTGGCGCGGCAGGGCTACGCGGTGCAAGTGCTGGAGGCCCGAGCGCAGGCTGGCGGACTAGCTTCGGGCTTCACGGCGGGCGGGTTCACGTTTGATGCGGGGCCGTATATCCTGCTCGACAAGCCGGGGTTGGAATGGGCCTTCGCGCAGCTCGGCATCGCGCCCGAGACGCTGCCGCTCACCCCCATCGAAAACGTCTACCACGTCTTGCACGAGGACGGCCGCACCACCGCCTTCGACCGCAGCCTGGCCACCACGGCGGCTGGCTTCGAGGCGCAGTTTCCCGGCAGCGGCTCCTTGTACAAAGCCTTTGTAGAGAAGATGCTGGCCACGCACGCTAACGTGCAGCCGCTCACGTTCCACTCGCACCCCGGTGTGTGGGACGTGCTCCGCAACGGCTCCCTAGGTAGCGTGCCGTTCATGCTCAGCTCCCTAGCCACGGTGCTCGACAAGGCGGAATTACCGCCCACCTTGCAAGAAAGTATCGGCATCTGGACGCACATTGCCGGGCAGCCCATGACCCAGGCGCCCGCCCCGATGGCCTTCGTGCCCGGCCTATTTCACGGCGTGGGGTCATACTACCCAAAAGGCGGCATGCGGGCCGTGCCCGAACTGCTGCTCGCCACGGCGCTGGCGGCGGGCGTGGATATTAAGTATGACACCAAAGTGGCTAGTATTCAGGCCCCGCAGCAACGAGTGGCGGGCGTAGTGACGGCGGCGGGCGAGTTTCTGCCAGCCACGGCGGTGATGTCCGATGCCAGCGGTATCGGCACCTACGTGGAGTTGGTAGACGGCTTTCCGGCCCCCGAAAAAGCGAAGTTGCAAAAGCTGCCCCTCCAGTCGCCGGGCACTTGCGCCTACCTCGCGGTGCGGGGCCGGCAGCCGCCGTACTACATCCGCTTCAAGCTGCGGGGCGCGGGCTGCACGGCCTTCGTGCAGCCCGGCCTGCTGGCGCCCGAATTGGCCCAGGATGGTTGGTTTCCGGCCCGCCTCATTTCGCCGCTGGCCCACGCCGAGGCCGACGCGCTCGGCCCCGAAGGCCAACGCGAACTCATTGACCAGCAACTCGCCGAGCCGTGGTGGCAGGAGGGCATCAGCGAATACAAGGTGCTGCACCGCCGCACTACCTTCGAGTGGGGCCGCGACTATAACCTCTACCGCGACAGCATGAACCCCGTCATGACGTCGCGCCTGATGCTCAAGGGTCGGTTGGCCCACCGCAGCCCCACCGTCAGAGGTCTGTACCTCACCGGTAGCAGCACGCATCCGGGGCAGTGGGTGAGCTTTTGCGCCATCGCGGGCGTGCTGGCCGCCGATTGTCTAACCCACGATTACCCTAGGGTATGAGGCGGGGGCGTTTTACCGACAAGCTAACTCTAGGTCACCATGCTGCTTGACACCACGCTAGAGGCGCACCCCGCCGGCCAGCTGCGGGTGGCCCGCCTAGGTCAGGGCGAGGCCGTCGTGCTGCTGCACGGCTACCCTGACAACCTGCACGTATTCAGCGAGCTGGCTCCGCTGCTGGCCGCTGATAAGCAAGTTATTGCCTTCGATTGGCCCGGCCTGGGCGATAGCGACGAGTGGCCCGGTGGGGCCACGCCCGTGGTGCTGGCCAAGCGCCTGCTCACACTGCTCGATGCCTGGGGCCTGAGCAAAGTGCACGTAGTGGGGCAGGATATGGGCGGGCAGCCGGCGCTGATATTCGCGGCCGCTTACCCCGAGCGCGTGCATAGCCTGGTGGTGCTGAATAGCTTGGTGAGCGGCGACGAGGCTACTTCCTGGGAAATCAAGTGGCTGCGTCGCTTCGGGGTGAATAAGCTGCTGCTGCGCCACCTGCCCCGGCTGGTGTACTGGCGAGCGCTGCACACGTTTTTACCTTTTGGTCTGCCTGGGCTGAGCGCCGAATTGCGGCGCGAGCAGTGGCGCACCTTCCGGCGGCCCGCCGTGCGCGAGTTTGTGGTGCGCATGTGTGCTGGCTACGAGGCGCAGCTGCCGCGCCTGCCCGAGCGCTACCGGCGGGTGCAGTGCCCCACGCTCATCCTGTGGGGCGAAAAGGACAAGCATTTTCCACCCTCACAGGCGCACTTTTTGGCGACGCAAATCCCGCACGCGGAGGTGGCGATTTTGCCCGGCGCCACGCACTGGATGGTGCTGGCACGAGCGGTAGAAGTAGCGACGCGGCTGCGCGCCTTTTACGCCGCTATCCCTGCCGAAAATGTGGCATAGCAAAATAGAAAACCATGCCCTCTAGTAACGTAAGCAGCAGGGTGACGCTCCAAAAGGCCGCTTTCCGGTTCTTATGATGCAGCAAAAAGATGGCCGCCCATGCGCCCAGCGCCGCCCCCGGCAGCGTGGCTAAGTGCAGCGTCTTTTCGGAAATGCGGCGCTGGCCCCGCTGCGCTTTTCGCTTGTCTAAGGCAAATAGAAAGAAGCACAGTAAATTGAAAATCAGTAGTGTATATAGGATTATTTGTGGCATAAAAAGTTATGCGTCGTGGCTACTTGGAAAGTAAAGCTGTTTAAGAATGAGCCAATTGGGGCGGGCTGCTGGGCTAAGGACGTAAGGTCACTCTTTTTGAGCGGACTATACCCACGGATAGCGCGCCTATTTTAACGCTAAGCTAGCCAGTAGGCGCCGCGCGAGTGCATCTTCGCACCCCGTTTGTCGGTGCCTGCCTGCGCTAGCCTTACTTCCCCATTCTGTCTTCGCTGCGGCAGCTTCCAAAAGTGCCTCGTCTATGCTTGTTACTGACTCCATGTATTACCTGCCGCAAGTGCTGGCGATGGCCCCGGATAAAACGTTCGCCACCGGGGCTAATCAGCCGCTGCTGCTGCGAGGCTTCTGCCAGCAAATCGGCCGGGAAGAAGACTATGTGCTGAAGGGCAGCGGGGGCGAACGGATGGGGCCAGCCGCCTTCGAGCGGGAGCTACTAGGGAGCTACGCGGCCTGGCAAGTAGGCTTGCAGGCGGTCGAGCCAGTGCAGGTAACCGTACTAGCGGAGTTTGCCGAGCTACTGCGTGGGCAGCCTGCTTATGGGTCGATTGCTAAATCAATAGGTCGTAACTACGGCTCGGTGTTTCGGCAAGGCCGAGAGTTTGTAGCCGGGCAGCCGCTCAGTACCCCTGAATTGGAACAAGCCAAGCTGATTTTTGCCTTTGACGTGCTGATTCAGAATCCTGACCGCCGGCCGGGCAAGCAAAATATGCTCACCGATGGCACTAGTATCGTACTTCTCGACCATGAGTTAGCGTTTTCCTTTACGCAGGCGCTATTCCCGGCCCGTTATCCCTGGCTGATTCCCGACGAGGATTTGCACTGGATTCGCAACCATTATTTCTATTCCCATCTGCGCGGGAAGCGAATTGATTTTCGGCCGTTAAGCGTTAAACTACAACAGCTAGATGCCAGTTTTTGGGCGCACGCCCAGCAGCATGTGCCGCCCGAATGGCGCACGGCGGGTGGCCCCGCCATCGAAGCCTACCTTAGTAAAGCCCTGACCCACGTAGAAGAGTTTACGACCCACCTAAACCGTATTACCACCGCATGAAAGCCTATCAGTATCAAGTGTTGCACTACGTGCACGACCACCTGACGGGGGAGTTTGTGAATGTGGGGATAGTCCTGTTTGAGCCGGAAACCCGCTTTCTGCGAGCTGCTATGCTCACGCGTACGCAGCGCGTGGCCCAGTTCTTCGCGGGGGTGGACGGCCGCCGCCTGCTGTCTGTATTGCGCCACCTCGAAGCCGCTATCAATGCGCGTGGTCAGGCTTTGCAAGAGCAACTCGACCTGGCACCGGTGACTTCAGTGGAGCAAGTAACCCAGGCGTTTGTGGAGGCCAATGACGCCGCTTGGCAGTGGAGTGCAGTTAAACGCGGCCTTACGCTCTTCCCCGAGTCTACGTTTCAGGGGCTGTTTGAGCGCTTGGTACTACGCTACGCGGATGTCACGGTCAGCCGGCCTTCCGACGAAGATGTGTGGAAGCAAACCTATAAAAAATACTTCGACCAATATAAGCTCACTGCCAAGCTCTACCCCCGCACCATTGCGACCGCCCACGATGCGATTCAATTTCACCAGACATACCAGAACGGGGCCCTGCATTGCTATGAGGCCCTAACGTTTGACCTAGAGCGTCCTGAAACGGTGAAAGCGAAAGCCTATAAGTGGTTTGGAATGCTTAGCGAGCTTCGTACCAGTGCAGAGAAAGTGCATATTCACTTGCTGACCGCGCCTCCGGCTCACGACGCTGAACTGTGGGAATTTGTGCAGCAAAAGCTCAAATCAGCTTCTGGTAATAATGTGCAGGTGGACGTATTACGCGAAGTCGATGCTGAGCAAGAGGCGCGCCGGCTGAAGCATTACGTGGATAATCACCCAGCTACTTAGCAGCTGTTTCAGTAGGGTTTATATCAAAACCCCAGCTTATACACCGAGTAAAACTGCTGCTCCGTCACCCACATGGGCGCGGCCCGCATGGCCATGTTGCGGAGGGCGCCCAGCGCGCCGCCTAGGTAGCCCACGTGGCCCATCAGGCGGGAAGTGTGCACGATGCGGCGGGCCTTGGCGTGGCGCAGGCGCTGCATGGCGGTGAAGGCGGCGGCCGGGTTGTCAGGCTGCTGGCTCAAGGTGAGGGCCAGCGCGTAGGCATCTTCCACGGCTTGGCAGCCGCCCTGGCCCATGTAGGGCGTGGTGGCGTGCGCCGCATCGCCGATGAGGCAGACGCGGCCGCGGTGCCAGTGGGGCAGCGGGTCGATGTCCATGACCTCGTTTTTGATGATGGCGGGCTCGTCGGCCGCCGCCAGAATGGCCGGCACCGGGTAGGCAAAGCCCTGAAAAGCCGCTTGCAGGCGCGCCAGCAGCCCGGCCCGCTCGCCGCCAAAGCTGCCCGGCACCGCCGCAAACCAATCGACTACGCCATCGGCAATTTCTGAAAAACCAAACCGCAGCCCGTCGGCCCAGGCCTCCCGAATGGCGCGCTTGTAGTGCGGCGCCAGCTGCACCGCCGACATGCCGCGCCACACTAGGTGCCCCCTGCCGCCCGGCCGCACCCCCGGAAACAGCTGCTCGCGGATGGGCGAATGAATGCCATCGGCCCCCACCACGAAGCCAGCCCGCTGCGTGCTGCCATCGGCAAAGGTGAGCGTAACGCCTTCAGCATCTTCGCTGAATGCAGTGCAGATTTTGCCGAGCTGCACGTGGGCCGGCCCCAGCTCCGTGAGCAAAAGCTGCTGGAGCGTGGCCCGCCGAATAGCCGTGGTCGAGAACCCAAATCGCTGCCGGATGCGCGCCTGGTCGGTGCGCAGCAGCGGGCGCATCTGCCCGTCTACTATCTCGATGGCTTGCAGCGGCACGCCGCCCGCGTTGATGCGCTGGGCCAGCCCTAGGCGGTCGAATACCTGCATGGCATTCGGGGCCATCCAGATGCCGGCCCCTAGGGGCAAAATCTGCGGGGCGGCCTCGTACACCTGCACCGCCAGGCCCCGCTGCCGCAGCGCAATGGCCGCCGTGAGCCCGGCAATGCCTCCGCCAATGATGATACCCGGTAGCTGCATGCGTGCGCCTGATTGTGGAGCTAAGGTAGGGCAGAGGCGTCCAAGCTGACTCATTTATGAGCCTTGTACTAATAGAGAAAAGAAGGCGGCAAAAAGTAAGGTTTTAATTATTTACAGCCGCTTCATAAATAATCGCTGATGTATAGGAATATCATCTTTTGGGCTTCTATCTTTGGCGTAATACAAGTCGTTTATTCTCCCAAAAAACTGCGCCTTACGCGATATTATGCGTCTGCGTCTTCTCCTATTTCTACTAGGCTTGGCTGGGGCCACCGGGGCAGCGGCGCAGGCGCCGGCTGAGCTGCCTTTTTACTCGCCCGATACCGTGCGGGTGCAACAGCTGGCGGTGGCGCACCGCACTTCGGTGCGGCAGCATTTCACGGCTAGCGCGCCCAAAACCGGTAGCGGCGACTACCGCGACCACTACCGCAAAATAGCCCAGGAAGCCGCCGATGAGGTGTACAACTCGGTGCGCTACGCGGCCCTGCTCGACCCCGTGCTGGAGCCCTACGTGCAGCGGGTATTTGGGCAGATAAAAGCGGCCAACCCGCAATTGCCCGCCGTGCAGCTGGTGCTCAGCCGCAACCCCGAGCCCAACGCCCACGCCATGGGCAATGGTACCGTGATGCTGAATATCGGGCTGCTGGCGCGCCTCGAAAACGAGAGCCAGCTGGCCTTTATCCTGTGCCACGAACTGGCCCACGTGCAGGCCCGGCACATGGACAACGGCCTGCGCGAGCGCCTGACCACTTGGCACAGCAAGGAGCTGAAGCGGGAGGTGCGCCGCATTGTGGCCGAGGAATACAACATTGGCTCGAAGCTGAAAACGCTGGCCCTGGGTATGTCGCTGAGCAGCAACTACCACCAGCGCAAGTACGAAAAGCAGGCCGACTCGCTGGGCTACGTGCTGCTGGGGCGCACCAAGTTTGAGGCGCCCCAGGCGTACCGGGTGTTGCAGCTGCTCGATAAGATGGACGAGCCGCTTTCAGCCGAACGCCTCGACCTGGCCCGGTATTTTGGCTGCGCGGCCGCGCCCTACGCCTACGAAACCGCGCCCGCCAAGCCCCGCTCCATTTTCACGGTGGGCGCCAAAGCCGCGACGGTACTCGAAACCAGCGACACCCTCAAATCGCACCCCGACTGCGCCAAGCGCATGCGCTTTATGCGCGACCTGGCCCAGGGCCAGGTCGCAGAAGGCCCAGCCACTGCCGCCCCCGCGCCCGAGTGGGCCCGCGTGGTGGCCCTGAGCCGGCTGGAAGTGGTGCAAAGCTGGTTCGACTACGACTGCTACGACCACGCGCTGTTCGAGGCCTTGCAACTGCTGCCCACCCAGCCTCAGAATACCTACCTGCGCTCGGTAGTTACGCTGAGCCTCTACGAGCTGCGCCAACATCTGGTGGACCACAGCTTTATGGAGGTGGTGGGTAACATCTCGAAGCACAACCCCGAGAACTTCAACCAGCTGCTCACGGCGCTCTACGCCTGGAAAGCTGAAGATTATAAGAATCTAACGGCCTGCTTTGCCCAGCAGCCGGTCCCCGCCGCCCCGGCCGCTCCTACCGATGAGTACGCCCTGGCTGCGCGCTACGCCGCCGCCAACCTCACCGACGAACCCGCCACCACCGCCCTGCGCCAGCAGTACCTGGCGCAGTACCGTCAGGGCAAGTTTGCAAAGCTACTCTTTGCTAAAAACCAGACTAGTACTGCCAAAAAACACACCCCCTAATCCATTTTTTATTCCATACACCTTTACCTGCATGTTTTCTAAACGCATTTTGCTGGCCGGGCTGCTGTCCCTGTCGGCCCCGGCGGCCCTGCTCGCCCAAACCCAAACCCTGGACGGGGTTTCGCGCATCAGCCGCTCGGCCATTTCGCCCATCTATGCTGGTAATGAGGTTAAAGGCTACATCATGTATGCCAAGGGCGACAAGGCTGACCGCAAGAACGACAACTACCTGCTCGACTTCTACGACCAGGATTTGGCCAAGGTCAGCAGCGTTACGGTGCAGAAACCGTCGGGCCGCTACTATATGCTGGCCAACTCGTTCAATGGCTCGGCCTTCGGCTTGTACTTCTACAATCTGAAAGACAACACGCTGGAAATGGAAACCTACGATACCAGCCTCAAGAAGCTGGGCAGCAAGGTAATCGAAGACCCTAGCAAGATGGACAAGATGAAAATCCAGATGGCCTTTCAGCAAAAATCCAGTGGTTCGGAGGAGCAGCCTTTCAGCGGTATGGAGCTGTTTCCGGTGCCCGGCTACGGCTTTGTGCGCAACAGCTACGAGGGCATGATGAAGGGCTACGCCCTCCAGCTGTACGACAACCAGATGAACCTGAAGTGGACGCTGGCTTCGGACCCCAAGGCGAAGGACTACGAGGCCATCACCATCACCGAAGCCACCGACAAGTACATCCTGGCCACCATGATGCGGAAATCGGGCATGATGTCGAAAAAGGTGGAGTCGTATATGGTCGTGATTGACGCGGCCACGGGTAAGAAACTAATGGACCTGCCGGTCGAAACCAGCAAAACTGAGCAACTTTCGCTTAGCTCTTTCTCCTTCGACCCGGCCAAGCGCGAGTTTGTGGCGATGGGTGAGTATTATAAGCTTGACGACAAACCCTTTGTAAATAAAAGCGAGGGCTTCTACCTCAAGCGCTTCAGCGAAAGCGGCCAGCCAACGCTAGCCAAAAACTACGGCTGGCACAACGAGGTGCGGGCCGCCATGCCCGCCGAAGCCCTCCCGAGCCTGGAAGCGGGCTACGTGAACTACGCCCAGTCCATCGTGCGCGGCGCCAACGGCAAGACCTACATCGTGGCTGAGCAGTACAAGGTAGTGGCCGACGGCATGGGCATTGCCATGGCGATGATGGGGGGCGGTGCCGGCGTACAGAAAGGCAAGATTGCTAACATGATGGTGTTTGCCCTCGACCCCAGCTACAAGCTCACCGACGTGAAATTTTACCCCAAAGACGAGTCGCAGGCTATGCTGCCGGGCATCGGCGGGGCCGGCCTGATGGGTATGTACCTGAAGGCGACTGGGCAGTTCGACTACCAGTTTATGCAGAAGAACGACGCCAGCTCGCAGTTCAACGCCGTGTATATCAACTACGACAAGGAAAAAGGTGAGAAGACGAAGAAGATTATCGGTAATATGGCCTTCGGCGACAATGGCCAGTTCAAGCTCGATAAAATCGACATGACCAGCAACGCAACCGCGTCCTACCTGTACCCGGCCAAGCCCGGCTATCTGATGATGGTGGACTACCTCAAAAAAGACAAAAAGTTAGGTATGAAGCTGGTGAAAGTCAACATCTAACCTGCTTTATAAGTAATAAAAAAAGCCCGGCACAAGCCGGGCTTTTTTTAGTGTATTAAGGGTGGCTTACCGCTTGATTTGCCGCACAATCGTCTCGTCGGTAATCTTGTCGTCGTCCATCAGCAGCAGGGCTTTGCTGAGGATGATGGACAGCACGGCATCGCCCTCGAAGGGCAGAAATACGTCGGCCGTGCCCGTGTTTTTGGTTGAGCGGTCGGGTACGATGCAGAGGTACTGGTCGTTAGGCTCCATCAGGATATTGCCGCTGCCTAGGTGGATTTTGTAGGTGCGCAGCTTGCCACGCACCACCAGAAACCGGTCTTTGAGCTCGCTTACCTTGCCAATTTTGAGGCGCGGCACGAGGCGCTCCAGGGCCAATTTGCGGTTTTTGGCCACCTCGCCCAGCTCGCCAAAACTGTAGTTTTGCCAGTAGTCGCGGTACTGCACCAGGCCGCCGTTGTCGCGCCAGAGCGGGTCGTTGCCCACGCTGGCCACGCCCACAAACAGGTCCACGTCGCGCATCACTTCGGAGAAGGTCAGGGCGGGCACCTCGGGCAGGGGCACCACTTCGTCGCCGCGCACGAAGCGCACCTGGTCGGTGCTGATGTAGAGGTAGATACCGGTATCGTTCCAGGCGTCGTTGGCGTTGACTTCGCTCACCCAAAACTCGGCGTGCAGCTGCTGGGCGGGCAGCGCCAGCGTGGCCTTATCCGACTCGTAGCCCTTGTCGTAGGCACCTAGGAGGCTGTATTTCCAGCCCCGTAGCTTGGCCAACGAGTTGAACTGGTGCTGCTTGAGCACGTGCGCGGCCATACGGTTGGAGTAGGTGCGGGTGCGCTCTTCGGGCGGCGTGAGCAGGTACACCTCGCGGTAGGCCTGCTTGATGGGCTGGCGCAGTTGGTTGCGCTCCAGCAGCTCGCGCCAGGCTAGCACTTCAGGCGGGGTTGCCAGCACCGGGTGCCAGAGTTGCAACTGCGTGTCGGCCGTGGGGGCGGGCACGGGCTGGCCGCGCACGTTGCGCCAGGCTTCGGCTAGCCACAGCGCGTCCTCAAACGTGCCATCGGGCCGGTGCAGGCGCCAGATGAGCGGGCGGGCCAGCAGTTCCATCAGGCCGTGGTTGAAATAATACTGCTCAAACCACGGCCACGCCATACGGCGCTCCTCCACAAAGCTGCGGTCGAGGTGGTCGCGCTGGGCAGCATAGGTTTGCTGGGCTTGCGTTTGGGCGCTTTTTAGCTCCTTAAGCTCGTCGGCGTGGCTGGCTTTGAGGGCAGCGGGAGCGGTTTTGAGCGGCTTATCGGCCTTGGCCCACTGCACGTCGGCCTTGCCATCGGTTAGCGTGAGGGTGGCGGTATAGTCCCCTAGGGTCTCCTGGGTGCGGCCATTGGTCAAGCCAAAATCGGGCATGGCCATGTCCTCGATTTCGGCCGGGCTTACGCCCAGCGCCTGCGAAGCACTGGTGATGTAGCCGGCAATCAGCTCCTGCGTGTTGCTTTGCTTGATTTTGGGCCGCACCCGCGCCAGGGCCGACACGCCCGGCAGGCCGTTTTGCGACAGCACCAGCAGGCAGGCATTGCCGAGGGCCATGGCTACCGGCCCCTGACCCGGAATCTTACGGTAGCACTTCACGGCCAATTCGGCCAAGTGGTGCAGCACCTCGTCATCGGCCAGCGGCGCTACCGTCCACACCAAGCCCTTGGCCACGGCCACGTTGGCCTCCTGCAAATAGAGGTAGCTGGTGTAGGTGCGCGTATTGCCGTGGCCGTAATCGATAGTTTGGGAGGTTTCTGCCACTGGCATGGTTGCGAGCAGGGCCAACCACTGGGCGCTTTGCTGGCGCACGGCGGCCGGGCCCACGGCTTCGGCGGCGGCATCCAGCTCCTTGCGGAACTTGGCGGTGGGCTGGCCGCCGCTGGCTTTAATCCACAGGTGGAGCAGCCGCAGCCAGGGCAGGGTAGCGGCGTCCGCATCGGGCAGGCCCGCCGCAAACTCGTTGAGCGCCTTACCAAAAGGTTCGCTAGCCGGAAAGGTGACAACCGGCCGACTATTTCCATCGGCCAAGCCCAAAAGAGCCTGGAGGCGGTGGTGCAGCTTCACAATATCGCTGGCTCGGTAGCCCGTCGCCTCGCGCTCAGTGGCGGCCAGAAACTGGTTTAGGTAGGCGACCAGGGGCGTGCCCAGGCCCCGCTTTTTCGCGGCCTTTTCGAGCTGACCCAGGGTGAGGCCCACCGGAAAAACCAGCGCATCGCGGACGATGGATAGGCTGGGCACCGCCGCCTCGCCGGGCGCGGGCGTGTCAAAAACCAGCCCGTAGGCCTGAAAAAGCTGAGCAAATTCGGCTTCGTTCAGCTCCAGGGTCGTCCGGGTGAGGCTTTCGAGCAGCCGCAGGAACATCGTGCGTATGCGGCCCCCGTTGGCCCGCAGCGCTACCGCGGCGGCCAGCGCCAGTCGGCCGCGGTAGGCTGCGTCGGCCGCCCGGGCCGCCCGGGCCGCCTTGTACACCGGCAGCTCGGTGAGGGTGCTGTGCCAATTGGCCGTGTCGCCGGCTTCCTGAATGAGCTGTTGCAGCACCGGCTGCATCTCCACGCTGGCCGGACTGGCATTGGCGGGCAAAGCGGCTACTTGAAACTTGGAAGACTTGGCCATATCAAAGAAGTAGGCTAATGAGTATTCTCGTTCTTGAATTGAAAAACGTTTGTCATGCTGAACGCAGTGAAGCATCTCTACCGCCTCGTTGAGCAGTTCGGATGAAGCGGCAGAGATGCTTCACTGCGTTCAGCATGACAAACGTTTTTATTAATCCAAAAGAATGATTAAGCAACCCTATGCGCCTCAGCCGCCCACCAGTGGCGTGAGCTTCACAAAGCTGGCCGTGGCGCCGGCGCCGAGCCACACTTCCTCGTCGAGGCTTTCGGCCTGGCGGTCGTTCACGAGCAGGAAGAAGCCGTTGTTTTGGAAGGCTTCGAGGGCGCGGTAGGTTTGCTGCTCGGCGTCGATGAGCTTGGCAGGGTGCAGGCGGTAGCCATTGAGCACGCGCTCCGACTCGGTGGGCTGCACCAGGCCGCTGAATACGCCGGTCTGGCGGGCATTGTAGGCCGCCACCTCATCGTGCACGCGCCGCGCTATCAGCTCGCGCACGGTGAGCATTTCCTGGGTTATCTCTACTTCCAGGCGGCTGATAATGCTGCCGCTGGCGGTTTCGTCAACGATGGTGAGTAGGGCCATAGCGATTACGGATTGAGTGACTGACGAAGAACTGAAGGACACTAGCGCGGTTTCGGGGTCGTTGAACAGGGTAGAGACGCAATACTTTGCGTCTTGCGTCAGAATACGCCACTCAGCAACGCCAGACGCAAAATATTGCGTCTCTACCCCGTTCAACGACTGTATATGGCTGCCGAAAACGGCGCTAAGTAAGCAGCGCGGTGCTGACTTTCTTGAGCGCGGGCGCCGCGGCCTGCCACCCTAGCAGCTGGGTTCGCACGGTGGCGGGCACGGGCTGCGGCGCGCGGCCCAGCAGGTCGGCGTAGGCGTCGAGCAGCTTGCGGAGGTTGCGCAGCGGGGCCGGGGGCAGGGCGGGCAACAGGGCTTCGAGGAGCTGGCGCAGGGCGTCGTCGGCGCGGGGCGAAATGGCGCGGGCCTGGGTGAGGCCTTTGGCCAGGCGCTGTACCGGCACAAAGTCGGCGGCCAAAAGCCGACCTAGGGCGGCCCCTAGGGCCGCGGGCACGAGGCGACCGTAGGCGATGGCGGCGAGCAGTACCTCCAGGGCGAGCGCCCGCACGGCGCTCGCATTGTGCGTGAGGCCGATAGCTAGTACTAGCGAGGTAGGCTCATCGAAGGTGGGGCCGGGCGCGAGCAGGCTGCGCATAGCTTGGCTGAACACCGTGCGGGTGGTCGAGTCTGCGGTGTCGCGGGTGGCGGCCAGGCGTAGCGTGTGCCAGTAGAGCGGCGCCGGATACTGCGGCAGCAGGGTCGCCAAAAACGGGTAGTCGGCCGCCAGCGGGCCGATGTGCCGCCAGCTGTGGTGCGGCTCGTGGGGCGGCCGGTAGGCGGCGTGCAGCGAATACAGCAGCAGACTGCTGGCCGCCGCGCCGCCCTTGGGGCCGGTCCAGATATTCAGCTCAGTCCAGCGCTCGGTTACTTCGGGCTTGCCGGGCTTCCACTGCTCGCGGTAGGTGCGCGATTTGGGTTGCAACTCCCACTTAGGGTGCCAGGGCTGGCCCACGTTGGGGCACTCGTTGAGGGTGAGGCCGTGCAGCTCGGGGTAGGTGGCGGTGGGCTGCTTGGTGCGGGCCGCCACGGCCCAGAGCTGCGGCAGGGCCTCGGCCAGCGTGGCCGGCGCGGTCGAGTCGGGCCGCAGCTGCGCCCACACGCTCTTAAATTTATCAAACAGCGAATCGCGGCCGGTGACCGCGGCGGGCAGCGGCGCGGGGCAGGGTCCAAAAACCACGTCAGCAGCTCGCGCAAGCCCGCGTGGTGCAGCTGCGGCAGCTGGGCCCGCGCTGCGGCTGCGTCGGTTGGGTCGGCGTGGGCGAGGCGGGCCAGCGCCAGGGTCAGGTCGGCGGGCAAGGGCTCTTGCCGGGCGGCTTAGTAGGCTAACAGGCGCTCGACCAGCACCCTAGGCGCCACCCAATGCGGCGCGTGGGTGGGCGTGCTCAGCAGCGGCAGGGCGCGGCGGGCCCGCAGCAGTTGCTCGGCAAAGGCCAGCCGCTGGTGTTCCAGGGCCACGAGCGGGTCGGCTACGGCGTAGGTTTGGGTGAGCGGCACCCGCGCCACAAACGGCGTGGCGAAGCCATTGGCCCAGCTCAGTAGCAAGGCCTGCACCAGCCCGGCGTACCCGCTTCGGTCGCCCGCGTGCGCCTGCTGGGCTAGCCAGTCCGTCACCTTATCGCCTTCCAGGTAAGGCAATACTTGCAGCACGTAGGGCCGCAGCGCCGCAGTATAATCGGCTGGAAAACTGGGCTGCAAGCGCAGCAAGCCCTCCAGCCAGCGCTCTAGGGCCGCTGGGTCGTCGTGCTTTAGCACTTGCCCGGTTAGGAACAGCAGCTCGTGCCAATCGGCCACTAGCGCCACGGCCGTGGCCGGCGAAAGCTCGGGGCAAAAACCCGACTGGGGCGCGTAGCTAGCCGCCGCAGCAGTAGCTGGCCCGGCGGCCGGGGCCGCCGCGAGCCACGGCGCCAGGGTGGTGCGGGCGGCGGGCTCCAGCAGGTCGGCGTAGCTGCTGAGCGTGGCGATGGTTTCGGCGGTGGCGGCCGCAGCGAGCAGCGGCTTCTTGGCGCCTAGCAGCTCGGCCAGGCCTTTGGCGGCGCGCTCTTGCACGGCCGCGTCGGTGTGGGCCAGGGCCGTGGCGTAGAGCTGGGCCACGGTGGGTGCCTGCGCGGGCTGGGCTTTGAGCAGCTTTGCAAAGGCGCTCAGCAGGGTTTTAAGGCCGGTTTTGAGGTCTTGGCGCGTCATCAGGCCGTCGGCGTAGCCCAGGAGCGTGGCGGTGTCAAACTCGGGGTTGCCCCACAGGTCCTTCAGCTGCTCCAGCGCAAAATTGACCACCAGCGGCAGCGGGTGGTGCAGTAGTTCCAGTAACTCTTGCTGCCGGGCCAGGCGCTCGGCGGCCGTGGGCTGCAAGCTCCCAAATAGGCTCTTAAACCACGTGAGCAGCGGGCGCCGAAAGTCGCGGCGCAAGGCCAGCAGGCAGCGCGTGAGCACGTCGGCCCGGTCGAGGTGGCCCGAGGCTACCAGCTGCGGCACCAGCGTCAGCCACGACACAGGCGTGCGCTCCTTGCCCGACGACGTACCGGCCGTATCAGCCATCGTATCGAAGTCGAATAGTAGCGGCAAGTCGCGCGTAAGCAACGTGGTATCGACGCGCAAGTTGCGCAAAATCAGTTGATTATAATTAATAATGTCGCCGCCTTTTACCCCGTTGCGCTGCCAGTTATATTGTATTAGCAGGTGGGCCACCGACTGGGCATACAGCCACGTATCGTAGGCTAGTAGCTCCCGCCGCTCTAGCTCGCGCAGCAAGCGGTAGTGCGGGGCCAGCCACAGGTTGGCTCGGGTGTGGCGCACCAGCCACTCGCCCAGCCAGGCCGGGCGGGCGTGCGCCATAATGGTTAGAAAAGCCGGCGGCTCGCTCGCCGCCGTCCACGATTCCGGCAGCTCTAGCTGGCGCAAAAACCACAGTCGAAAATTGCGGCTCAGCGTTTCCTTGCGCGAATAGGTAGCCAGGCCCGCCAAAAACAGCATGGCGCTTTGCTCGGCGGTGATGAGGCTTTTCCACTCCATTTTGCCGGGTTTCACCTCGTGGTTGCGGTATTCTTCCAACTCTTTTTTGAGGCGCAGCGTTTGCTGGCGCACCGGCACCAGGTCCTTTTTGTCAAGGCTTAGCAAAAAAGGCGTGAGTTCCTTGGTCGTTTGGTGAAGGATGATATGCGCGAAGGTTTCAGCGGGCGTAAGCATCGGGCGTGGGTAAAAGCGGAGGAATAAGCGGGCCGGAAAACTAAGCAACCAGCGCGTTGGCGACCTTCTTGAGGCTGGGCGCGGTGCGCCACTCACCTAGGCGGGCCTGCACGGCGGCGGGCGTGGGCCGGCCCGTGCGGGTCCGCAAGTCAGCGTAGAGGTCGAGGAGCGCGCGCAGGCTACGCAGTGGCGCGGCGGGTAGCTCAGGCAGCAGCGCGTCGAGCACCTGGTGCAGCGCATCGTCGGTCAGGGCGTCGATGCCGCCCAGGGTAGCCAGGCGGGCGGCCAGGCGTGGCACGGGCGCGTAGCCAACGGCGAGTTGCTGGCCCAGCACTTGGCCTAGCACATCGGGCAAAAGCTGGCCGTTGGCCACCGCTCGCAGCAGCACTTCCTGCCCCAGGCTGCGGCAGAGTGGGGTGTGGTGCAGCAGCCCGCTGGCCAGCACCGTGGTGGCGGCCACAGATTGGGCCGGCCCCGAGCCCAACGTTGACCGCAGGGCTTGCGCCACTAGGTCGCGCTCGCTGCTTTCGAGGTTATCGGCCCAGGTGGCGCAGCGCAAAATGTACTCGTGCAGCGGGGCCGTATAGTTGGGCAGGGCCGCCGCCAGGTAGGGAAAGTCGCTGGCTAGCACCTGGTTTTCTTCCCACGAACCCTGCTTGCCGTTGCCGGCCGGTGGCGAGTACAGCAGCAGGGCCGATAGGGCCGGCTGGGTGGTGCCGCTGTGCCAGTACACTTCCGTCCAGCGGTGGGTGGTGGGCTGGCCCGGCGTCAGGTAGCGCGGGTCGTAGGTGTTTTCCTGCTCCACTACTTCGCGCACCAGGCGCAGCGGTTGGGCCGCGCCGGGGTAGTCGTAGCCTAGCCAGGCGAGTAGCGTTGGGAAGCCTTGCTGCGGTGCTTTGGTGCGGGCGGCTACGGCCCACAGCTCGGGTAGCGCCTCGGCCAGGGTAGCCGTGGCATCGGCGGCGCGGCGCGTGGGCGGGGCCACGTGGGTGGGCGCGGGAAGCGGCACATCGGACGGGCCAAAAAACCAGGCTAGCAGTTCACGCAGCCCGCTGTGCGCGAGTTGCGGCAGCAAGCAAAGCGCCGCCTCGGCCTCGGCCGGATGGCTGTGGGCCGTGCGGGCCAGCGCCAGGGCTAGGTCGGCCGCGGCGGGTTTTTGGCCCGCTGCTTCGTAGGCCAGGAGCTTAGTGACCAGCGCCCTAGGTGCCACCCAGTAAGGGGCATGTGTGGGCGTGCTGAGCAAAGGCAGCGCTAGTTGGCTCGCCAGTAGCTTTTCGGCGTGGGCGTAGCGCCGCTGCTCCAGCTCCAGCAGGGGCATCCGCAGCAAGTGGCTGCTTTGCATCACCACGGTTTCTACTTTGGGCGTGCGGAAGCCGGTGACCCAGCTCAGTAGCAGCGCCTCGGCCAAGCCATCGTGCCCCCAAATCGGGAGTGGCCCGTGCAGCAGGGTAGTGGCTTCGGCGTCGATTACTTTTTTTAACTGGGGCAGCAGTTGCAGCACGTAGGGCCGCAGCTGCTCGGGATGGTTGGCGGGCAGCTGGCCATGCAGGCGCAGCAGGCCGTCGAGCCAGCGCTCCAGGCCGGCCGGGTCGTCGTGCTTTAGCACTTGCCCGGTCAGGAAAAGTAGCTCGTGCCAATCGGCCACTGGCACCACGGCCGTGGCTGGCGAAATATCCGGTATAAACTGGGCCCTAGGTGCGTAGGCAACAGGTGCGCTGGCCGAAGCGCTAGCCACTGTCTCCGCCGCCAGCCAAGAAGCTAGTGTAGCCCGCGCCCCGGCACCCAATACGCCTGCCTGGGCCGCGATGGCCGCCGTTATTTCCACGACTTCGACCGTAGTTATGGCGGGCTTTTTGGGGTTGAGCAGGGCCGCGAGGCTTTTGGCAGCGGGCTCCTGCACGGCGGTATCGGGGTGGGACAGCGCGGCGGCTAGTAGCCGGGCCACGGCCGGCGCGTGGGTTGCGTGGGCACCTGCCAGCTTACCTAGGCCGCCCAGCAGGGTTTTGAGGCCGGTTTTGAGGTCGAGCCGCGTGAGGAGGTTATCGGTATACAGTAGCAAGGGAGCCAGGTCGAAACCTGGCTCCAGCCACACATTTTTGAGTTGCTCGATGGCAAAGTTGACGACCAGCGGCTGCGGGTGCGCCAGTAGCTCTACCAAGTCGGCCTGCCGCGCCAAGCGCTCGCTCACCGTTGGTTTCAGGGCCAAAAACAGCTCTTTAAACCATGTGAGCAGCGGGCGGCGGAAGTCGCGGCGCAGCGCCAGCAAACAGCGCGTAAGAATGTCGGTGCGGTCGAGGTGGCCCGCGGCGACGAGGCGCGCAAACATGTCATGCCACGTAATCCGCCTGTTGGTCCGGTGTTCCAAAACATGAGCGATAGCCCAATCAAGCTGGGTATCAAATTCGAAGAACGATGGGATAGCTCGCTCAAGTAAGTCTTTGCTGCGCACAAGGCGCTCGTAAACAAGGGCTTCCGAGCTAGGTAATTCTTCCCCTTCACGCAGCCAGAAAAAGGTCTTTTTAAATTGACCAAAATGCTGCGCCTGGCTATCGGTGAGGCCTGTATCTGACAGAGTATAGCCGTGCAGCTGGCGAAACACACTGGCTTCGGTGCCAAGCTTAACCAGTTCGCTAGCGCCTGAGGCTGCCAGTAATCTTGGCGACAGCGCAATAAACCCGCGGGCTTCTAACTGGAGAAGCACCGCAAAGTCAAGACTGGCGGAAGTGTTGGATTGCAAGGTGTTGCCTAGCCAGCTGTCAAGCCAATCGGGCCGGCGGTGAGCGAGCAGCTGGCAGACAAAATCAACCAAATCGCCGGGTGGTAGAAGTCCGCTTTCGGCGTTATAAAACAGTGCGCCATTCAAGCGCCACAGCTGATTGCTAAATAAGGGAGTCAGCGCCTCCTTTTGCGAATAGGTGCTCAAACCGGCTAAAAACAGCATTTCTAGCTGTGCATTGGTGCCAACCTGGCCCCACGTCACAGCGCCCAGCTGCCGATGCTCCGCCAATTCCTTTTGCAGCTTCCGCGTCTGTTCCCGCACTGCTACCATATCCTTTTTTGTCAGCTTCAGCAGAAAAGGTATTAATTCCGCTACGCTCTGGTGGCGGATTATTTGCTCGAAAATCTCGGCGGCGGCAGGCATACTACTAGCTGTAATAAATAAAAAGACTGGCTACGGACGCTACCAGCCCTCACCCAAACCGCAATTGCGCCGCCAGAATGTGCTTGCACACGCCGCGCTGCCCCTGGTGGCTGCTGAACCACTGGCAGGTGCAGCGCGGGGGCTCGGTGCCGCCCACCAGCACGGTGTGCCACACGTCGGTGCCGCGCACGCGGGCTTCGGTGCGGCCGCCGTTGCCCACTCCTACTAGCTGCACGTCGTCGGCATTGTCGAGCAGGGCGCGGGCGTTTTTGAGGCGCGGGTTCAGCTTCAAGATGCGGTCGGTTTTGAAGGGTAGGCGGCGGTAGAAGTACTGGTTTTGGCTTAGGTCGAAGCCAAGCAGGCCCATCGCCGAGAGGCTGGCGCACAGCCGCTCCACGGTAGCCGGGGCCAGGTCGTGCGCCAGGCCAAATAGCGTGGGGTTGAAGGTTTCGTTGCCCCGAAACAGGTTGTTGGCGCCCGCCAGCCACTCGGCGGGCAGCTCGTCGAGCATGGCCTCCAGCTGGTTGCCCTCACCCGAAAAGCCCCGATTTACCTCGGCCGACAAGGCCAGCAAAAACTCGTGGCCGCCGCTCAGCTCCAGCACCATGGCCGACGCTTGGCCATCGGGCGTGGCGTACACGCGCACGGCCTGGCTCAGGGGCAGCAGGCCATCGAGCAGCCGCAGGCGGTGCGCGCCGCCTACCCGCACCGCGCCTGGCCCGCCCACCGGCGCGAAGCTCGGCCTGACGCCGCGCAGCACCAGGTACGTGTCGGTGCGGGCGGTGCCCGTGGGCAAGGTTTGCAGCAGCTGGGCGGCTTGCACGCGGGTGAGACGCAGCTTTTCGTCCATCTGGGCGAGGTAGCCCTGGGCGGCGGTCAGGCCCTTTATCCAGCGTTCGGGCAAGGTCACCTTGCGCTCGGTCACCTTGCCGGCGGCGCGTTCCAGGGTTACTTCCTGCTGGCCCACGCGCAGGCGCACCGGCTCAGCGCGGGCGATGCGACTGAGGGCGTTCACCATCGGCTCGTTGAAATCGACGTTGGTGGTGCCGCTCTGCACAAACTCGCCATCCAGGGCGGCGGGCCCTAGGTCGAAGCGGGCGTACACGCCATTGCACGACGAAAACGCCTCGAAGCGCAGCTGCCCCGCGCCAGCCGTCACGATGGGGTCGCGCAGGGCGGCGCTCTGCGGCACGAACCGCGACGCCACTACTTTGGCTAACGTAGTTAGCCCGCGGGCCACCAGCCACGAGTCGCGTAATTGCCCCTGAAAGAAGCACGCGGCCCCGCTGGTGGGCGCGTTTTCGGCGTAGGCGGCGAGCAGTAGCGTATCGCCTTCGGGGCGGTGGCTCAGGGTCGAAGGCTGGGCGTAGGCATAGGTTAAGTCAGACATAGCTCAGAAAGCGTAGGTTTTTCGGAGAGGCAGTCGCTTCCCCACTGCAAAGGTGTGTAAGGGAAGCCGAATTATTGCTAAATAATTTAGTTTTGCTAAAAATAATTTATATGTTTTGCTAAGTAGTGCAAGCGATATTAGTAAGCCTAGATGACGGATAGAGGCTAGTTTAGTATTAGTGAATAGCTGCCAAAATCATAGAGAAGCAACGCGTTGCGCATGGCATTGCTAAGCAGCGTATCCTTGCGCCAGCCGCCAACTATCGCGTCTTTATAAACGGGTTTTTGCTTCTAAAAAAGCGCTGTGAAGCCTGATAGCAGCCGACTAATACGACCCGGCTAGCCACTCCTAACCTTCCAGCCAGCGGCGTAGGGCCGGGGTTTGGCCGCTGCTGCTGAGCAGCGTGTGGCCGTGCCGCAACTGCACGGCCAGGCGGTTGTTGAAGTAGGGCTCGACCTGCGCCACGGCCCCTAGGTGCAGTAATTCGCTGCGGTTGAGGCGAAAGAAATGAGCGGGGTCGAGCTGCTGCTCCCACTCGCCCAGGGTGCCCGTGAGGGGGTGCCGGGCGCCCTGCTGGTCGAAGGCAAACACCACGCCTTCATCGGCTTGCAGGTAGGCTACGGCCTCGATGGGCAGCAGGTAGAAGCCATTGTTGGGCTGGCGCACGGGCAGGCGCTGCTTGTAGGCCACGGGCGGCTGGCGCAGGGCCGCGCTCAGCTGCTGCACCAGGGCGGCGGGGAGGGCCGCCGGGGCGGTGGTCAGGTTGGCTTTCAGACCCTCGTACTTGGCCAGGGCGGCGGCAAACTGCTCGTAGCTGAATGGTTTGAGCAAATAACCAATGCCATTGGCCTGAAACGCGGGCAGCAAAAACTGGTCGTAGGCCGTGAGAAAAATGATGGGGCAAGTGACGGCCACCTGCTGGTAGAGGTCAAACACGTTGCCATCGAGTAGCTCGACATCGGAGAAAACCAGGTCGGGCATCGGGTGCTCGGCTAGCCAGCGCAAGCCCTTGGCGATGCTGCGCACCTCGTGCACCTCATGCATGGGCAGCCCGTAGCGGGCCGCAAACTGCCGCACCCGCGCCGCCGAGGGCGCTTCGTCTTCCAGGATGAGTAGGCGCATTGTCAGTTAGGAGTGATTATTAGCCAGGAGCGGGACGGTGACCACAAATTCGGTGGGGTTGGGCTGCACGTGCACCGCCTGGCCGGCCAGCAGGCGGTAGCGCTCCTGGAGGTTGGGCAGGCCAGTGCCGCCGGGCTCAGGGCGGGTGCGCTTAGGGCGGCGCGGGTTGTGCACGCGCAGGTGAGTGGGCTGCACGTCGAGCGTTATCAGCAGCGGGTCGTCTTCATCGCCGCCGTTGTGCTTCACGGCATTTTCGACCAAGGTTTGGAGGGTGCCGGGCACGGCAAAATAGTGCTCGGGCACAAGGCCAGGGGCCAGCACGATGCGTACCTCGTAGGCCGCCCCGAAGCGCTGGCGCAGCAAATGGACGTAGTCGTGCAGGAAGGCCAGCTCGGCGGCGAGGGGCACAAAATCGGCTTCGCGGTGCCGCAGCAGGTAGCGGTAAAGATTGGCAAAGCACTCCAGAAAGCGTTCGGCCACGGCGGCATCTTGCCCGATGAGCGTGTGCAGCACGTGCAGATTATTGAAGAGAAAGTGCGGGTCTAGCTGGGCCCGCAGGGCCCGTAGCTCGCTCTCGGCTTGCGTTTTCTGGAGGAGCAGCACGCGGCGCTGGGCTTCAAAATAGCGCTTGCCCGTGAGTAGCACTGCTAGCAGCCCGTAGCTTTTGGCGTGCGCAACGGCGCCCAATAATAGCTGCGAGCCGCCCAATGAGGCGAGCTTATGCCCAAATAGCCAGCTGTATAACCCTAGGTAGGTGCCGCCGCTCCCAACCAGAAAAAGCGGCAGCAGCGCCAGCCCCCGCCACTGCCGGCCACTCAAAAACAGCGGTAGCAGCCCGCCCACCAGCAGCGCTACGGCGGCAGTATCGAGGAGCACCGTGGCCCCCACGGCTGGCCCCAGGCGCACCAACGGCCAGCTAGTATCAGCCTGGTACTGAAATAGGAGGATGGGGACCACTACCAGCCAGTAGGCTGCCACCAGCAATGCATCGGAGCGCGAAGGATGTCGGGTGAAAGCCAGTTTACTCATAAGAAAAGAAAGCGCAAGATGCGGCCGGATAGCGACGCAGTGCCGAGGCTAACGCGGTTTCGGAACCGTTATATTGATGCAATACCTGGCGGCCGGTGCCAGGATACACCCCAAATACCGCCAGATGCAACGGGTGGCGTCTCTACACTTTCCAACGGCCCTAGGGGTGCATGGAAGCCGCTAGCGGCTGCGTGGCCGGCGAATCGCGCAGTAGCAGCACATACTGCACGTAGTCGGTGGCCGGGCGCTGTGGGTCGAAGCCCAGCTGCTGGCCGGCCGGCACGCCGGGCGCGTAGCTTACGCGCACCGGTAGCCGCTGGGCCGCCGCGCCGGGTGCGCCCAGCCACCACAGCGTGGTGCCGCCGGCAGGGGTCGCGGCTTTCAGGGTTTCGATGCCAGCCAGGCGCACCAGCGGCCCGTCGTGGTTGAAGAGTGTGGCGCCCGTAAACGTCTGGCCGGGAGCCCGCAGCGAAGCGGGTAATACTGCCGAGGGCGTCATCATCTGGCAACCCGAATAGGTGCATAGGATGGATACCACGGCATCGTGGCCTGGCAGGCTGCTTTGCCGGATGCGGGCGGCCAGCGCCCGGTAGCCGCCCAGCGCGGGGCTTTGTAGTACGTGGCCGAGACCCCAGAGGCCGTAGAGTTTCTCGTTTTGGAGGTGCCAGAGGGGGAGGGCCGCCTGGTAATTGGCCAGCAGCTGGGCCTCGCGCTCGGGCAGCGTGCGGGCGTACCCTAGGTTGGTGAGGGCGTGCTGTATCAGCTCGTAGGCTGGGCCTAGGGCCCGGCGGGCGGCGGGCGCGGCGGCTTGCAGCGCCTGCTGGGTGCGCAGCGCCACGGCGGCCGTGGCGGGGGGGCGACCAGTGCCGCAGGCAGCGGCCACCGAGTCGAGCCGGGCGGTCAGGGCGGGGGGCAGCGCCCGGCTAGTGGCGCGCTGCGCCGCCAGGTACGTAGCCATCAAAGGGTAGTCCTGCACCCCGTCGATGCCCACAAAGTGGATGCGACGGCTAGCGGGTAGCGTCTGGTTGAGCTGCCGGATGCGTCGGATTTTCTGCTGAAAATCGGCATTAGCCCATTGCGCCTGGCTGGTTACCCAGCTGGTAAACACGCGGTTGAGCGTGGGCTCGTCGCCGGTGCGCAGGTAGTCGTTGAGGTAAAATGCTTGGGCACAATCGACTTCAGCCAGGTAGGTGCGTACGCCGGCCCGCTGGTTGAGGTGGCGCAGCAGGGCAAAATCCACGTCCTGTACCCGCTGCACGCCGTGCGACTCGCCCAGCAGGAAGAGCTTGTTTTTATAAAAAGCTGGGTCGAACAGCGCGAACTGCGGCGTGTCGGCTAGGTCGAGGGTTTCGTGCGGCGCGTGGTTGAACACCGAATCGGGCTGCTGCGCCTGGGCGGCAGCGGCCAGCAGCAGGCCCGCCCCAAGCAGGGCAGCGCGGCGAAAAGCGGCAAAGAGCATGGTGAAAAAAGGCTGGAAGTGGAACGTGGTCCAAACCACGCCCCGCCCGCTCGCCACCCGAAGCCCTAGGTCGCCAACTGGCCCAAATTTCCCATGAAGCACCGTAAAAAGCTCCCGAGCTAAAGTTGGTACGGCGTCAGTAACTACTAGCGGACTTTCAGTCTGCTAGTAGTTACTAGACCTGCTCCTAAAACTAAGAAGAACGAAAAAACGGGTCATGCTTCGGCTGCGCTTCGCTCAGCATGACGACCAGTTTTTAGCAGGTTTCTTCATTCAGGAACAAGTCTACGGTCCTCACTCGCGGGCTAAAAGCCCGCGCTACGGCACCTGCACGGCATCGGTGGGCAGCGCGGCTGGCTCGCCCCGTCGCTTGCGCCGCCCAAAAATGTCGAGTATCAGCAGCGGTAGCAGCGTGAGCTCGGCCACCACCCCAAATAGCAGCGTGAGCCCGATGAGCAGCCCCACGTAGAATGTGCCGTCGAACGACGAAAACAGCAGCGTGCAGAAGCCGCCCACCAGAATGAGCGAAGTCACGATAACAGCCTTACCCGCCAGCAGGTAAGTGCGACGCACGGCCCGGAAAAGGTCGGGTTCGTGCCCCATCGTCAGGCGTAGCTTGCTGATAAAGTGGATGGTATCATCGACCGCGATACCAAAGGCGATGGTGAAAATGATGCTCGTGCTCACCTTCATGTTCACGCCGGCCAGGCCCATTACGCCTGCCACCACCAAGATGGGTAGCAGGTTGGGCACGAGTACCACCAGCGTCATCCGCACCGACCGAAACAGCAGCAGCACGATAAGCGTGACCATTGCCACATCAATGGCCATGCCCTGTATCATGTTCAGCGTCAGGTTCTCGTTGTTTTTGTCGATAAGGTTGGACGAGCCCGTGAGGCGGGTGCGCAGCACCGTGGTATCGAGCTGGGTGTGCAGGTAGTGGCGCAGCTTGCGGTTTAGCTCATCGGCCCGGATGCTGCCCACGTCGGCCATGCGGCCGGTGAGGCGGCCGGCCGAGCCATCGGGTAGGGCCAGGGCCCGAAACTCGGGCTTTTTGCGGAAAAGTTTGAGCTTGGCCACCAGCGGCTGAAGCTCGGCCGAGTCGGCGGGCAGGCGGTATTCGGCCAACTCGCCGCCGTGCAGGGCCTTGCGCGTGGCCTTCACCAGCGTGGCTGGCGAGGCCAGAAACCGGAGACCATACGTGGTGCCTAGGTAGCCCTCAATCTGCTCAATCTCGCGCAGCACGGCCGGGTCGTAAATCGTGCGGCGGCCCACTGGCTTTAGCTCCAGCTCGAAGGGGCGCACGCCCGCGAAGCGCGTATCAAAAAAGGCAAAATCCTGCCGCACGGGGTCGTTTACCGATAAGTCATCGAGCAGCGACGAGTTGATGCGCACCCGCGTGCTTAGTCCGATACTGGCCGCCAGTATCAGCCCCGCCATTATGTACACGAGCCGCCGCCGCCGTAGCACGCCCGTGAATAGGCGACCCAGCACGCCATCCCAGTCGTGGCCGTGCTTGCGCGGCTCGCGCAGGGCAGGCTTGTTGAGCAGCACCAGCATGGCGGGCAGTAGCGTGAAGCTGAGCACGAAAGCCAGTAGCACGGCGATGCCCGTAAACAGCCCGAAGTTGTGAATGGGCCGGATGGTGCTGGTCATCAGCGTAAAAAAGCCGATGCTGGTGGTGAGCGCCGACAGCCCCGAGCCAAACCCCGACTCCTTAATAGTAATGCGCAAGGCATCCTTTTTGCCCGCGCCATAGCCCAACTCGCTCACGTAGCGGCTGATAATGTGGATGGTATCGGACATGCCCACCACGAACAGCATGAGCGGCAAGAGCGCCGTCATCAGGTCGATGCTAATGCCGCAGGCGCCCATCACGCCCAGGCCCCACACTATGGCGCCCAGCACCACTACCAGCGGCAGCACTACGCCCCACCACGTGCGGAAGGTGAGCCAGAGCAGCCCTGTCACGAGCAGCACCGAGAGGCTCATAAACACTACCAGCTCCCATTGCAGCCTATCCACAAACACTGACTGCGCCACCAGCCGGCCCGCGAAGTGCGCCCGCTCGGCCGGTAGCCCCGCCCGCGCCAGGCCTTGCCGTAGCGACGCCAGCAGTGAGTCGCCGGGCGGCTTGTTGAGGTCGGGCGTGAGCTGAAACACCAGCGCTACGGCCCGCGCATCGGGGCTGAAAACGTTGCCCACTAACCCTGGGGTCCGAAAAATCAGCGTTGAATCCTGGGCCCGGCGGGCGGGCTCGTCGGGGTGCAGGTAGGGCAGGTTATAGAAGCCAAACCCCTCGACCACTGGGTTGGTGAGCGTAGTGGGGGAGGTGACGCTGAGCACGTGCGGCAGCCGCCGCGCGGCGCGCGTGACGCTATCGACCTGCGCCAAAAACTGCGGCGCAAACACCGTTTGTCCGGCCGGGGCTTCGAGGCCTAGCAGCAGGTAGTCGTTGTCGTTGCCGAAGCGCTGAGTGTAGCCCTGGTAGTAGTCCAGGTCGGGGTCGCCGGCCGGGTAGAAGTCGTTGAAATTGTAGTTGAAACGCAGCTGACTGGCGTAGTAGCCGGCCAGCCCCGTGAGCAGGGCCAGCACCAGTAACGTGAGGTGCGCAAGGCGACGAAGGGGCATAAGATAGGGTAGCGCCGACGCAGCGAGTCCGCAGCGTAGCAAGGCTAAGCGAACCGGCAGGAATTCATTACTCCTTCATGCCAGCCATTCAAAAAATGTTATGTACTTTAGAAGCCGCAATCAGCCTCAACTGTTCAATTTTAGCTTTTGTTTTCCATGAAAAAGTCTCTGCTCGCCCTCGCATTGTTCGCTTCGGCCGCCACCGCTTTCGCGCACGACGGTGACAAGCCCGCCAAAGGCAAAAAAGCCGACCATTGCACCGCCGCTGCCGCCGCCAAGTGCGAAAAAGGCATGACCGCTGGTGGCAAAATGGACGGCATGCCCGCCTGCTGCCGCGCCAAAATGGCCGCCATGAAGACTGCCCCCGCCACGGCCACGACCAAGGCGCCGGTGAAGTCGATGTAAGTAAAAGATAATTATACTAAAAAGGCCGCCCATTAGGGCGGCCTTTTTTATTTTGTATTCACTTAATTGCTAGTTTATTCTGAAAGCATTAGTACATTTCGCTGTTCTATTACACTCTTAACTTTCAGCCTATGGAGCTTATTGACCAACTTGCCAACCTAGCCTCGCGTGCCCAAAAGCAGATTTCGCATATCCAAACAGAAGAAGCTACCAAAACAGCATTGGTGATGCCCTTCATCAATGCGCTTGGCTACAATGTGTTCGACCCTACAGAGGTTGTGCCTGAGTTCATATGTGATATTGGGACCAAAAAAGGCGAAAAGATAGACTACGCCATCATGCGCGATGGTAAGCCCATCATTCTATTTGAGTGCAAGCACGTTGGCGGCGACTTGAATATCAATCATGCCAGCCAGTTGTTTCGCTATTTTCACGTAACGGAAGCCCGAATTGCCATTCTAACCAATGGTATTCACTACAAGCTGTTTACAGATTTAGAACAGCCCAATAAAATGGATGAGCGGCCATTTATGGAGTTCGACTTATTCAACTTCCAAGAGAATGACGTTGCGGAAATAAAGAAGCTTAGCAAGCTGGATTTTAAGATGGAGGACATGCTTTTTGCTGCCTACAACTTGAAGTATATGCGTGCTTTCAAGAAGTATTTTGAAGAGCAATTCAATCAACCTTCAGCTGATTTTATACATTTCGTTTCGAAGCAGATTTATGACGGTACGCTGACTCCCAAGCTTAAAGAGCAGTTTAGTGTGCTGGTGCATCGCTCGTTTCACCAGTTTCTGAACGATAAGATTACCATGCGGCTTCGTTCAGCCATGCTGGATACTTCGGGCAGCGTTTTGACTCAGGAAATTCCTGTTGCTCCTGCACCGGAAAATTTACCCACAGCTTCGCTTCCGGAAACGAGCGAAAAAGAGATTGAAACGACTGTGGAAGAAACAGAAGGCTTTATGATTGTGCGCGCCATTCTGCGTAAGTCAGTAGCGGTAAGCCGAGTGGTTATGCGCGATGTGCAGTCCTACTGTGGTATTCTACTGGATGATAATAATCGTAAGCCAATTTGCCGACTGCATTTCAATGGCAGTAAAAAATTCGTAACCGTGTTTGATGTAGAGGGCGGCGAGCGAGTGGATATTACCTCTTTGGATAATCTCTACGAATTGGCTTCCCGAATAAGAAACGCAGTGCAACGGTATGAAACGAAAGGACAAGAAGTATCTGCTGTATAGACTCCTATAGCTACAAAAAAACGGCCGGACTCTCCGCGGAGAGTCCGGCCGTTTTTACTATAATTAACCTAGCCGCTAAGCCGGAATCAGGTTGTGCGGGTTGATGACGAATTTCTTGGCCACGCCGCTGTCGAATTCGGCGTAGCCTTTGGGGGCGTCGTCGAGGGAAATAACTTCCACGTTCACGGCTTTGGCAATCTGTACTTTATCGTACAAAATGGCTTGCATGAGCTGGCGGTTGTAGCTCAGTACGGGCGTTTGGCCGGTGTGGAAGGAGTGGCTCTTGGCCCAGCCCAGGCCGAAGCGGATGCTCAGGTTGCCGGTTTTGGCGGCTTGGTCTTCTGCGCCAGGGTCGGCGGTCACATATAGGCCGGGGATGCCGATGGAGCCGCCCGCGCGGGCAATTTCCATGAGCGAGTTGAGCACGGCGGCGGGTACTTCGGTTTTGGCCTGGGTGCCGTGGCCGCTGGCCTCAAAGCCCACGCAGTCGACGGCGCAATCGACTTCGGGCACGCCCAAAATCTGGGTAATCTGGTCGGCCAGGCTGGCGTCCTCGTTCAGGTCCACGGTTTCGCAACCGAACGAGCGGGCGTGCGCCAGACGCGCCTTGTTCATGTCGCCCACTATCACTACGGCCGCGCCCAGCAGTTGCGCCGAAGCAGCAGCAGCCAAGCCCACCGGGCCCGCGCCGGCCACGTATACCGTGGTGCCGGGGCCCACACCAGCTTTCACCGCGCCGTGGAAGCCCGTGGGGAAAATATCGCTCAGCATGGTTAGGTCACGGATTTTCTCCATCGCCTGGTCCTTGTTCGGGAATTTGAGCAGGTTAAAATCGGCGTAGGGTACCATCACGTATTCGGCCTGGCCACCGACCCAACCGCCCATGTCCACGTAGCCGTAGGCCCCGCCGGCGCGGCCCTCGTTCACGGTTAGGCAAATGCCGGTTTGCTGCTCGCGGCAGGTGCGGCAGCGCCCGCAGGCCACGTTGAAGGGCACCGACACGAGGTCACCCTTCTTTAGGAACTCCACGTCGGCCCCGGTTTCGATAACCTCACCCGTGATTTCGTGGCCCAGCACCAGGCCCGACGGGGCTGTGGTGCGGCCGCGCACCATGTGCTGGTCCGAGCCGCAAATATTGGTAGACACCACCTTCAAAATAACCCCGTGGGTGATGGTTTTGCCCTTGGGGTTTTTCAGCTCGGGAAAAGCAATGTTCTGCACCTCGACTTTGCCGGGGCTTATGTATACGACGCCTCTGTTGCTGGCCATAGTGTTAGGTTTGGTTTGAGATAGACTGAGTTAGATGCGGGCTAGGCTATTTGCCCTCAATGGCCTGCTGGCCGGCCAGGGCTACGGCGTGGTCGTCTTCCACTGTGCTGCCCGACACGCCAATGGCCCCGATAACGGTGCCGCTGCCATCCTTGATGGGCAGGCCGCCGGGGAAGGTGATGAGGCCGCCGTTCGACACTTCAATATTAAATAGCGGTCCGCCGGGCTGCGACGCCTGGCCGAGGTCGCCGGTCGGCATATCGAAGAAACGAGCCGTTTTGGCCTTCTTGATGGAGATGTCGAGCGAGCCGAGCCATGCGCCGTCCATGCGGGCAAAGGCGGTGAGGTTGGCCCCGGCATCGACGATGGCGATGTTCATTTTAACGCCCATATCGAGGCATTTCTGGTGTGCGGCCTGGATGGCAGCTTGGGCTTGGGCGAGGGTGATACCCATGAGGAAGAAGAAGTAAAAGGGTGGAAATAAGGAAATGGAAAAGCAAGTTTCCACTCGTTAAACCCTCACTTTGGGCTTCTGGTTAAGGTTTGCGGGCAGATTGAGGCAATACCCAACTTGTTTGCGAGGATAACAGAGAAGCAAAAGACCGGTCGCCGAGCCCAAATCGGCGCTATGATAGCAACCCAATATTACCCTGCCTAAAATAACTGATGCCTAAGCTTGAGGTAATTACCCACATTGAGGCCCCGCCGGCCCGCTGTTTCTACCTGGCGCTGAGCGTGGACTTGCACGCCATTTCGGCCCGCCAAACGCAGGAGCAGATTGTGGGTGGGGTGCGTAGCGGCCTCTTGCACCTGGGCGATGAGGTGACGTTTCGGGCGCGGCATTTCGGCATCTGGCAAACGCTAACCAGCAAAATCACGGCCTACGAGGCACCCGATTACTTCTGCGATGAGATGCAGCGTGGCGCTTTCAAAACCATGCGGCACGCGCACTATTTCGAGTCGGATGGCGCCATTACCATCATGCGGGATGTTTTTGAGTTCACCTCGCCGCTAGGCGTACTTGGCAAACTGGCCGACGCGCTGGTGCTGAGCGCGTACTTGCGCCGCTTTCTGGAGCAGCGCGGGGCCGTGGTGAAGCGCTATGCTGAAACCGACGCTTGGCAGACCGTGTTGCCCGCTGGTAGTTGAGTATTTTTGCTGCCCCATGCGCCAATACCAAGCCCTCCTCCGCCAGATTCTCGACCACGGCAACCAAAAAACCGACCGCACCGGTACCGGCACGCTGTCCATTTTTGGACCGCAAATGCGCTTCGATTTGGCGGAGGGTTTTCCGCTCGTCACGACCAAGAAGGTGCACTTGAAGAGCATTATCCACGAGTTGCTGTGGTTTTTGCAGGGCGATACCAATATTGCCTATCTTAAGGAGCACGGCGTGAAAATCTGGGACGAGTGGGCCGATGAAAACGGCGACCTCGGCCCCGTGTACGGCTACCAGTGGCGCAGCTGGCCCGATGGCCACGGCGGCCACATCGACCAGATTTCGCAGATTATCCAGCAGCTCAAGACCCAGCCCGACTCGCGACGCATGGTGGTGAGCGCCTGGAACGTGGCCGACCTGCCCAGCATGAAGCTGCCCGCCTGCCACGCCCTGTTCCAGTTCTACGTGGCCGATGGCAAGCTTTCGTGCCAGCTCTACCAGCGCTCGGCCGACGTGTTTTTGGGCGTGCCCTTCAATATTGCCAGCTACGCCCTGCTCACGCTCATGGTGGCCCAGGTAACGGGCTTGCAACCCGGCGAATTTATCTGGACGGGCGGCGATACGCATTTGTACAGCAACCACTTGGAGCAGGCGCGCTCGCAGCTTGAGCGCGCGCCACGCCCGCTGCCTACTATGCGGATAAACCCTGCGGTGCAGGATGTTTTTGGGTTTCGGTACGAAGATTTTGAGCTGCTCGACTACCAGCCGTGGCCGGCTATTAAGGCCCCGGTAGCGGTGTAGAAGATGAAGAAATTCTAAATTTGGGATTGGCTTTCTCAAATTCAAAACTGGACGTAAACGGTAACTGTCAGATAATCGAGGTGCTACTAAGTTGGCACCGGGCTTGCTCCTAGCAACCTGCACCATTCTGCGTTTTGCCGTGAGTATTTCTCTGCTTCCTACGCTGCATCGGGCGCTCATCACCCTCAGCGCCCTGCAACTCGGCCAAGGCCCCCGGGCAGTCGTGCTGAAGAATAACCAGGTTACCGAAGCCGACTTGCGTGAACACTACGCGTCTTGGCAGCGCCTACAGGTAGTAAACCAGGCTAAACAGGCCCGCTACGAGCCTGATACAGATACCACAACTGACCCACCCGCGCAGGCGGCATAATAATTGTAGCCTTGAGCAGCCCTGCGGCCTCTAAGACCGTATAAGGCCAAGCATGAGGCAAATTTGGTGTGCATTCGTAGTAGGAGTTGGCTGTGTGCTGGCCGAGCGGCCCGCCCAGGCCCAAAGCGGCGAGGGACTGTATGCCGCGCCGGGGCATCTGATTACGTTTCCGCACCGGAAGCCGCCGCCTGCTCCGCGCCCCGATGCGGTGGTATCGCCCATTTTGCCGCGTTTCTGGCACGATGATGTCAATGGCCGCACCCGCGCCAGCGATTTCTACAAATTTATGAGCCAGTACCTTAAGTATCCCAAGCCGGCAATCGACGCAGGTATGGTGGGCCGTATCTTCGTGCGCCTCACCGTGGGCCCTAATGGCCGGGTAAACGCGGCGCAGGTGGTGGGCCGTCAGGTAGCTTCGCGGCTGGCTGCACCGCCCACCGCCGCCTCTATAGCCGCCGGTACCTCGGCGCTCGAAGCCGAAACACTACGTATTTTCTACGCCGCCCGCTTCCAGGTGGCCAAGGTGAAGACCGATACCGTGACCGTATCGGCCAGCTTTCAAATAGAGTAGCGGGCTTTTTGTAGCGTAAGTTTTGGCTTGCGTGGCGCCGGGGTAGCCCGGCAACTGCTAGCCACTACTTACCGACAGGTTGACACGTAGCGCCTGAACTTCATTTTTCGGAAAAGCTAGCCTCGCAGAGAAGTTAAAAAGGCTGATTCTGGTTTGGCGAATGTCACGGAGCCAAGCTGCCGCACGGCCCGCACGGCGGCCACATTGGCCGTAAAAACCTCCTCCGCAGCCAGTACTTCGGGGGCCAAAAAGAGCCCTTCTTTACAACGAACGCCCTGCGCCCGCGCCCGGCGCAGCACGTCGGCCCGGCGCACGCCGGCCACGCAACCGCTGGCGAGCGTGGGAGTGTACAGCATATTGTCTTTCAGCCAAAAGATGGCTGCCGCGCCCGCTTCGGCCACGTGCCCAGCCGCGTCGCACAGAATAATCTCGTCGAGCCCGCGCTGCTGCCGCTCATGGGCTGCCCGCACGTAGAGCCACGCCTGCGGCCCCTTGCAAAAGCTGAGCGGGGAGTAAATAGACTGCGTTTCCTGCGCAAAATCGGCCCTGCCAATGGGTGAGTAGTCAGGCACGAAGGGTTCGGCGGTGGCCAGCCACTCGGCCGCTGCGGTGGGCGGGGTGTAGCGCCCGCCACCGCTGCGCCACAACTGCACCCGCAGCCGGGCGGCGGGCAGGCCATTGGCTTCGGCGAGGCGGGTAACGGTGGTAGCTAGGGCTTCGGCGGTGGCGAGCGGTGGGGGCAGCGTGAGGTAGAGCGCGGCGGCGGCCTGCTGCATGCGGGCGGCGTGGTCGGCGGCCAGGCGCAGCTGCTGGTCGTGGTAAACCAGCGTTTCAAAAAAGCCGTCGCCAAAAGCCAGGCCACGGTTGGGTAGGGGCAGGGTGGTGGTGAGTAATAAGTCGTTATTAAAGAGCAGCATAAGCGATTAGCGGCGAGCTACGCGGTAGGGTACAACGACTTTAAAAGTCGTGTCGCGGCCGTTTTGGTTGAGGCGGATGGTGCCCGTCCAGGTGGCGGGACCGGGGCGGGTGGGGGCGCGGAAGCGTACCAGGCCGGTGCCAGCGGGGCCGATGGGTACGGGGCGGCCGTTGCAGGTCATAGACAGGGGTGCCTTTGTCGGGGTGAAGCTGGCAAGTACTAATAGCTGGGCACGGTAGGTGTCGCCGGGGGCTACAGTATTCGATTGGGCAGTAGCCGCTGCTTGTAGATGCGGTTTCAACGTGGTGTTGCTTACCCGTCCGGCCAAGCGCTTCAGCAAATGGATTTGGGAAGCCAGCGCCTTGCTTTCTAGTTGGCTGAGGTCAGCCAAGGCCTCTACCATGGGTGTATCTTTAGTTAAGGCCGGCCCCGCGAGTCGGGCTTCAGTAATTGGCGCAAGCCGATAGAGCGTGTCCAGACAAGCCGCTATGTGCTGCCGGATGGCCTGGTGCGTAGCCCCGGCCGGGGCTTGTGGATGCCGCAAAGGCGACGGTGCAACCGCATTGCCCGTAGCGAGGCGCAAGCGGTTGCCAGTAGTCCGCAGGGTATCCGTGAGTTGCTTTGTTCTGTACAGTACCTCTTCGGCGCGGCGTAGCACGGCCACCTCGGCAGGCTGATTGCGATTTCTTGCTACGTTTGCCTCAATGCCTTTAATGACATACTCAGCACTACGCGCTAGCTTATCGTTTTCGGTGTTAAGTACCGCTGTAAGTTGCGCCAACTGAGCGTGCAGTCGGCTTTGCTGGCGATAATAGCGCAGCCCTACCCAAACATTTATTCCTAGCAGCAACAAAATCAGCAGTCGGACGATGATGCGCATTAGCGGCGGGCAGATTTTACGATAAAGTAAGGCACCGTGACCTCCAGCACTGTATCGGCGGTGTGGCCTCGCAGCTGCACTAGGCCGTGCCACCGCGCCCGCACGGTATCGGGCTGGCCGGGGCGTAGCCGGGGGACCCGCAGCCGTACCAGCCCCTGACCAGCAGCATTGACCGGTAAGGCTTGCTCGTCAGCGCTCATGGTGGGGCGCAGGCTTGAGGCGGCTTTCATTAGCAACAATTGCGCTTCGTACAGGGTACCGGGAGCTACGGTTTCAGAGGTCGGCACGGCGAAGGCTGCAATTTTATCGAAGCAAATACACTCAGAACCCACCTTGCTGGCTTGGGAGTCAAGAGCTTGCGCCGCTACCTGCCGCACCTGCGTTTCCAGCTTGGTAAGTTGGGCTAGCCTAGCGGGTTGGGGTTCAGTTGCCATATCAAATTCGCCTAGCCAACCAACACTGGCCGTTTGGGCGGAAGAGTTGGTCAACGGTGGCATTTCGCGTACAAATTGCTGGATGAAAATTATGTATCGGTCAACATGCGCGGGTAGCGCGCCCGTTTCCGGCTTGCTAGTAGTGCTTTGCCACGATTGCCGAAGCTGATGCAGCTTAGATAGCAGCCGTTGGGTGCTGTCCTGAATCTGCTGCGCCTGCTGAAGCACAGCCACATCATGGGCTTGGTTGTGGTTTTTGCTTACTATTTCGCTCAGGCTGGATATGGTTTGGCTCGCCGCCCGCGCCCGCTGCTGGTTACTAGCCATCAAGCGGGCATCCAGCGCCGTAATGCGGGCCAGCGTAGCCGTTTGCCGCACCTGCGCCCGGTAGTATGCGTAGCCTGCCGTGCCGAGCAGCGCGACGACCAATAGCCAGCCAATTTGTCGTTTACGTTGATTCATAGATGCGCTTACCTGATAGATTCGTAACGTTCGCCATTGCCAACCCAGTACACACCCAGCGCAGCCGCGTCCAAAAAATTCGCCGAATCCGTGGTTTAGATAAGCACGAACTTCTTGCCCGGCAGCGCTCGTACCACGCCCCGAAACTCGAGCCCAAGTAGCAGCGAGGCCACTGCGTGGATGGGCAACTGCGCCTTCCAGGCGAGG
>Ga0265780_10001009_pt1 | contig 41353 bp, 33 predicted proteins | sample P1T30metagenome_FD_192432 | JGI IMG/M metagenome (GOLD analysis project Ga0265780, IMG submission 192432) | Plant litter microbial communities from East Loma Ridge, Irvine, California - P1 T30 | ecosystem: Environmental > Terrestrial > Plant litter > Unclassified | place: USA: California...
CCAGGTACTTGTCCCATGCCCACTTGTACTTGAACGGCACCAGCTGGTTGACGTCGGTCTGGCCGTTGATGATGCGCTTGTCGTCGGCGTTCACGCGCTTGGCGACTTCGGCGGCGGGTGCGCCTTCTGCCAGGTTGCCTGCGAGGGCAGGGTTCGCGCCTTGCGCGGTGCTTGGTTCATCGTCCCATGACAACATGATGTTTTCCTTGAATGCTTGACGTGGCAGCGCCCGGCATGGAGCCGGGCGTGCGCTGACTGATTGATTACTGATTAACGCTTATTGACCACGCATTGACCACTTATTGGCAGGCTTCGCACTCGTCGAAGCCGGCATCGCCCGGACGCAGGTAGCAGGCCGCGCCGTCCACGATTTCCGGCGCCGATGCTGCCGGAGCCGAAGCAGGTGCAGCAGCAGCCGGAGCAGCATGACCGCTCAAGCCGCCCGACACAGGCACCGCGTTCAGCGCGCCGGTACGGGTGGTCGACTTCTCCATGTGCGTCGCCGCGATGGTGCGCAGGTAATAGGTGGTCTTCAAGCCGCGCAGCCAGGCCAGCTTGTAGGTTTCGTCCAGCTTCTTGCCCGAGGCGCCGGCCATGTAGATGTTCAGCGACTGGGCCTGGTCGATCCACTTCTGGCGGCGCGATGCCTGCTCGACCAGCCACTTCGGCTCGACTTCGAAGGCGGTGGCGTAGATCTCGCGCAGGTCTTGCGGCACGCGGTCGATCTTGGACAGCGAACCGTCGAAGTACTTCAGGTCGGCGATCATGACTTCGTCCCACAAATCGCGCGCCTTCAGGTCGCGCACCAGGTAGGAGTTGATCTCGGTGAACTCGCCCGACAGGTTCGACTTCACGTACAGGTTCTGGAAGGTCGGTTCGATGCAGGCCGACACGCCGATGATGTTCGAAATGGTTGCGGTCGGGGCGATCGCCACGCAGTTCGAGTTACGCATGCCGAATTCCTTGATGCGGTTGCGCACCACGGTCCAGTCCATCGATTCGCTGGTGTCCTGCTCCAGGTAGCCGCCGCGTTCTTCGGCCAGCAGCTTGATCGAGTCCTGCGGCAGGATGCCGCGGTCCCACAGCGAACCGGCGTAGGTGTCGTAGCGGCCGCGCTCTTCGGCCAGCTCGGTCGAGGCCAGGTAGGCGTAGTAGCAGACGGCTTCCATCGACTTGTCGGCGAACTCCACCGCTTTGTCGGAGGCGAACGGCACGCGCATCATGTGCAGGCAATCCTGGTGACCCATGATGCCCATGCCGACCGGGCGGTGGCGCAGGTTCGAGTTGCGCGCCTTTTCCACGGCATAGTAGTTGATGTCGATGACATTATCCAGCATGCGCATCGCGGTGCGGATGGTCTTTTGCAGCTTGACGTGGTCCAGGCCATCGCCCTTCATGTGCTGCGGCAGGTTCACCGAGCCCAGGTTGCAGACGGCGATTTCGTCGGCGCTGGTGTTCAGGGTGATCTCGGTGCACAGGTTCGACGAGTGCACCACGCCGATGTGCTGCTGCGGCGAACGGATGTTGCATGGGTCCTTGAAGGTGATCCATGGGTGGCCGGTTTCGAACAGCATCGACAGCATCTTGCGCCACAAATCGAGCGCTTCGACCTTCTTGTACACGGTCATTTCGCCGCGTGCCGCCTTGGCTTCGTAGCCCAGGTAGGCTGCTTCGAAGGCCTTGCCGACCAGGTCGTGCAGGTCTGGCGTTTCGCTTGGCGAGAACAGGCTCCAGTGGCCTTTTTCCATCACGCGCTTCATGAACAGGTCGGGAATCCAGTTCGCCGTGTTCATGTCGTGGGTGCGGCGGCGGTCGTCGCCGGTGTTCTTGCGCAGGTCGAGGAATTCCTCGATGTCCATGTGCCAGGTTTCCAGGTAGGCGCAGACCGCGCCCTTGCGCTTGCCGCCCTGGTTGACCGCCACGGCGGTGTCGTTCACCACTTTCAGGAACGGCACCACGCCTTGCGACTTGCCATTGGTGCCCTTGATGCGCGAACCGAGCGCACGGACCGGGGTCCAGTCGTTGCCGAGGCCGCCGGCGAACTTCGACAGCAGTGCGTTTTCCTTGATGGCGTCGTAGATGCCTTCCAGGTCGTCGCCGACGGTGGTCAGGTAGCACGACGACAGCTGCGAGCGGCGGGTGCCCGAGTTGAACAGGGTCGGGGTCGAGCTCATGAAGTCGAACGACGACAGCAGGTTGTAGAACTCGATGGCACGGTCTTCGCGGTCGGCTTCGCGCAGGGCCAGGCCCATCGCGACGCGCATGTAGAAGGCCTGCGGCATCTCGATGCGGGTTTCGCGCACGTGCAGGAAGTAGCGGTCGTACAGGGTCTGCAGGCCGATGTAGCCGAATTGCAGGTCGCGGTCGGCGACGATGGCTTTCGCCAGGCGCTCGAGGTCGTACTTGCCCAGTTCTTCGTCGAGCAGTTCGTTCTGGATGCCCTTGGCGATGTACTGCGGGAAGTAGGTGATGTATTCGGCGGCGGCCCTGGCTTGCGGGACTTCCTTGCCGAAGACTTCCTTGCGGATCGTGTGCAGCAGGATGCGCGCGGTGACCTGGCTGTAGGCCGGCTCGGTTTCCATCAGGGCGCGGGCAGCCAGGATGGCCGACTTGTGCAGTTCCTCGACCGGCACGCCGTCGTACAGGTTGCGCAGGGTCTCGGCGACGATGGCGTCGGCATCGACATGCTTTTCCAGGCCGGCGCAGGCGGCGTTCACCAGGGCGTGGACGTCGTTGATGTCGAGCGGCTGGCGCTGGCCATTATCGACCACGTGGATCTGCGGCGCCTGCGGCGCCGAGGTGCCGGCGGCTTCCTTGGCGGCGCGGCGCTCTTCCATCTGCTTGGCGCGGTACAGCACGTAGGCACGCGCCACGTCATGCTCGCCCGAGCGCATCAGCGACAGCTCGACCTGGTCCTGCACGTCTTCGATATGGAAGGTGCCGCCGTTCGGCTGGCGGCGCACCAGGGCGGCGACCACGTTGTTGGTCAGCTCTTCCACCAGGTCGCGGATACGGGCCGAAGCGGCGCCCTGGCCGCCGGCGACCGCCAGGAAGGCCTTGGTCATGGCGACCGAGATCTTGTTCGGCTCGAAAGGCACGACCGCGCCGTTGCGGCGGATGATGCGGTAGTCGCCATGGACCGCGATGTCGGTCGCCTTGGCGCCGGTTGCCGCTCCTGGAGCCGCTTGCGGGTGAATGGAAGTGTCTTGGGAAGTTAGCATTGAGCCTCCAGGATGGGCAGTCGGGCTGCCGCCGGTTGTTCCGTGCCGAATGCCCGCGCACGCGAGCAGACGACGAATATTAAAAAAGCGAAAAAAGGTCCCTGCCGGCTGGGCAAGGCCAAGCCGGGCAATATTATTGCCTACGGATATTTAATGCGTATTAAACAGCTGTGATGCACATTGCGGTACTGCAGGGTTGTCTTGCCGGCCAAGTTGTGCGGGACGGGCCGCCGGGTCGGGCTGCTGGTCCTACTCTTGACCTCGCTACCACTATATCTAGTGCTGCGTTTTGATATGGGACTAATTGTAGTACCTGCCTGCGCGGGGGTGCAAGTGAATAAATTCTCAATTTCGCGCGTTTTTTAGGTGCGCGCCCCTTGACAATCGGGTCTGAGCCGGACGATGGGGCGTATGGGGTTAGCGAGCACTAACACCCTGCTTAACTATTGCTCAATTGCAATAACCACTGCGCGGTAACAGTGCAGCGTGCACTGTTTTGCACTGGCGAAAAGACAACAGATTTGATAAAGGCAGGGTTGTAGGGCGGACCGGGCCACGAAGGGCGGCTCTGCCGTCCGCCCTACGGCTGACACCGATCGGCGTTTACGCGTGGGCACGGGCGCCCACCCTACCGGTCATCGGCCTGCGGCCCATGCAACCGTAGGGCGCCCACGCGTGAAACGCGAAGCATGAAACGCGTGACGCACAACCCTAGACCGGCGTTCCCGGCGTATACGGCTGCACGCACTCGCCCAGCCCGTTGTCCCAGCGCCCGCCCGCATCCAGGCAGCTGTCGACCTTGGCCTCGTGGCGCATCCACATCAGCGCGGCGAGCAGGGCGATGGCCAGGGCGGCGTAGCGTAAGAGTTTGGGCATGTCAGTTCTCCGGTGCCTGGATATCGAGTTTCTGCATCTGGTAACGCAGCTGGCGTACGCTGATCCCGAGCAGGCTGGCCGTACGGGTACGGTTGAATTGGGTCTGCTGGAGCGCGCGCTGGATGATATCGCGTTCCACGCCTTCCAGGTAGGCCGGCAGGTTGCTCGGCAGGGTATCCGGGCCGAGCTGCGTCGCGCCCGCTTCCGGCAGGGGGGCAGCGGCAGGCGGCGGCGCTTCGGCAGCCACCGCCGGCGCGGCAGGCGCCGGAACGGCCAGCGCCGGCGCCTCCGGCACACGCACCGCCTCGCTCACCCGCGCCGCCTTCAGCGACAAATCCTCGACCTGGATCACGCCGTCGTTGGCAAACGCCAGCGCCCGCTCCAGCACGTTTTCCAGTTCGCGTACATTGCCCGGGAAGGAGTAGCCGCGCAGCGCCTCGAGCACACCCGGCCCCAGAGAAGCCCCGCCCGGCCCGGCCAGGCGCGCCAGGATCGCGTCCGTCAGCACCGGCAAGTCGTCGAGGCGCTCGCGCAGCGCCGGCAGCGACAGCTCGATCACGTTCAGGCGATAAAACAAATCTTGCCGGAAGCTGCCGGTCTCGACGCAGCGCGCCAGGTCCTTGTGGGTGGCGCTGATGATGCGCACGTCGACCGGCTCCTCGGCGGTGGCGCCGATCTTGCGCACGCGCCGCTCCTGGATCGCACGCAGCAGCTTCACCTGCATCGCCAGCGGCAAATCCGCCACCTCGTCCAGCATCAGGGTGCCGCCGTTGGCCGCCTGGAAGAAACCGTCGCGCTCCTCGCCGGCGCCGGTAAAGGCGCCCTTGCGGTAGCCGAAGAACTCGGCCTCCATCAGGTTTTCGGGAATCGCGCCGCAGTTCACGGCGACAAAAGGCTTGGCGGCGCGCGAACTCTGGGCGTGGATTTCGCGCGCGGCCAGTTCCTTGCCGGCGCCGGACTCGCCGTTGATGGCGATCGGCGCCATCGAGCGCGCCAGGCGGCCGATCTGGGCGCGCAGCGCCTGCATCGCCTGCGACCCGCCGATCAGGCGCGAACTTCCCTCCTCCGCCGCGGCCGGGCTGGACGACGCTTCCGACAGCTTCAGCGCCGAGCGCACCATCACGCGCAGCTCGTCCAGCACCACCGGCTTCGACACATAATCAAACGCGCCGGCCTTCAGCGCCACCACCGCGTTCTCGGCGCTGCCAAAGGCGGTGATGACGGCGATCGGCGTCTTCGAGGTACTGGAGACTTCGCGCACCAGTTCCAGCCCGAGTCCGTCGGGCAGGCGCATGTCGGTCAGCACCAGGTGGTAGGCATTGTCGTCGACCAGGCGCCGCGCTTCGCGCAGGGTGGCGGCGCAATCGACGTCCAGGCCCATCTTGACCAGGGTGATCTCGAGCAGGTCGCGCAGGTCGGCTTCGTCGTCGACCACCAGGATGCGGGGGGAACTCATGGACAAATCCTCATTCTGCGCCCGCGCCGGCAGCGGCCGGCTGGGCGAAGGTGATCACAAAGCGGCCGCTGGCCTTGCGCGGTCCGGCTGCGGCCGGGTCGAAGCGGTATTCGTAGTCGAGCTTGGCGCCGTTGTTCAGGCACAGCTCGCGCGCCAGGTACAGGCCGAGGCCGGTGCCCTTGCTCGACGTCGTATAGAAGGGCTCGAACAGGTGGGCGCGCACGTCCGGCGTGATGCCGGGGCCGTCGTCCTGCACATGCAGCTCCAGCGTGCCGAAGGCGTCGAGTTCGGGCCAGATGCGGATGCTGGCCGGGGCCCGGCTGGCGTAGCGGATCGCGTTGCCGAGCAGGTTGACCAGCACTTCGCGCAGGTGCAGGGCGTCGAAGCGCACCTCGATGGCGCCGGCGCCGCCCAGCCACAGCATCTCATCGAGCAGGCCCTGGGTTTCGCAGAACTCGGCTTTCAGCTCGGCCAGGAAGGCGGCCAGCACCAGCGGCTCGGCGTAGGGCTGGGCCTTGCGCGAGAGCTGCAGGATATCCTCGACCATGCGGTTCACGCGCGCCACGTTGTCGCCGATGATCTTCAGCAGGCGCAGCTCGGCCTTGCCGTGCAGGTCCTCGGCCAGCAGCGCGGTGGCGTGGCCGATGGCCGACAAGGGATTGCGCACCTCGTGCGCGATGCTGGCGGTGAGGCGGCCCATCGAGGCCAGCTTCAGTTGCTGCGCCTGGTTTTCGATGGCGCTGACGTCCTGCATGAAGACCACGCTGCGCCCCGGCTTGCCGCCGGCCGCTTCCACGCGCGCGAAGCGCAGCTTCAAATGGGCCGGCTGGTCGCGCCGCGCGCCGGCATGCAGGCCGGCCGCCGCCGCTTCCTGGAAGGGCTTGAGGATGACCCAGGCTTCGTCGGGCCCGGCCTCGCCTTCCACCGGCTCGACCGCGGCCAGGACCGGCGCCGCGCTGGAAGACGCGTCCACATTGCCGCGCCACTTGGCAAAGGCGCCGGCCACCGGCTCCAGGCCGTGCACTGCATCCAGGCGCAGCCCGCCCGGCGCCTCGACCCCGAGCATGCGCCGCGCGGCCGGGTTCGCCGTGTGGATGACGCCGTCGGCATCGAGCACCAGCACGCCGTCGTTGACGTCGGCGATCACGATCTCGTTGATCGACTGCTGCACCTCCAGGTCGACGCCGCGCTGGGCCGCCAGTTCTTCCTGGCCGATCAGGCGCGCCGCCAGCCGGTTGACCACCCAGACCACGGCGAAGAAGGCGATGCCGTACATCCCGGCCTGCATCAGCGGCGCCTCGCCGCCGCGCGTGAACAGCTGCCAGGAGGCCTGCAGGAGGACGATGAGCGAGGCCACCGAGGCCGAGAACAGCGCCAGCACCAGCGGCGCCAGGATCGCGGCGCCGGCCAGCGGGAACAGGTACAGGATGCCGAGGCCGCTGCGCACGCCGCCGGCGGCGTGGTACAGCAGCGAGATGGCGAACAAATCGACCGCGATCTGGACCGCCAGCTGCAGCGGGAAGCGGCGCTTCCAGAACGTGGTGGCCAGGCCGAAGCCCAGCGCCGCGCCCAGGTAGACGATGCAGGTGCGCGCATAGGCCGGGTCGGTGCCGGCGCGGCCGTCGCGCACATCGAAGGCCATGTACAGCAGCAGCACGATGCCGATGACGATGCGGGTGACGTTCAGCGCCTGCAGCGAGCGCCAGAAGGTCGTGCGCGACTGCGTGGACAGCGACGGCCAGCGGATCTTCAAGGGCTTACCGCGGCGGCAGGCGCACGTGGGCCGGGCTGCAGTAGTCCAGGCCATCGGCGCGCACCGCCTCGGAGGCCGGGAAATGCAGGCCGCAGTGGGCGCAGCTGCTCATGTTTTCGATGGCGGCCGGCTCGGCCTGGCGGCCCTGCTGTTGCTGATACTGTTGCTGCTGGCGCCACTGCGCCTGCTGCTGCAGTTCGCTCTTGCGGATGGCGGCGCGCAGCTTGGCGCGCACGGCGAAGCCGATGACGATGATCAGGATGATCCAGAACAGGAGGCGGCTCATGCAAACCCCCGGTGCAGCACGACTTCCAGCACGAAGCGGCTGCCGACATAGGCCAGCGCCAGCGTGGCAAAGCCGGCCAGGGTGAAGCGCAGCGCGGTCTTGCCGCGCCAGCCGCGCCAGTGGCGCCCGGCCAGCAGCGCCGCGAACAGGATCCACGACAGCATCGCGAACACGTTCTTGTGGTCCCAGCGCATGGCCTGTCCGAACAGCTGCTCGGAGAACACCACGCCCGACAGCACGGTCAGGCTGAGCAGGACGAAGCCGATGCCGATCAGGCGGAACAGCAGCGTTTCCATGGTCAGCAGGGCTGGCAGCTGGTCGAGCGTGCCGCCGAACCAGCCGCCGCCGCTGGACGGAGCGCGCGCATGCAGGCGGGTTTCCTGCAGCGCCATCAGCACCGCATGGAAGGCGGCGATGGTCAGCGTGCTGTAGGCCAGCACCGCCACCGCCACGTGCCAGCCAAAGGCGCTGGAGCGGTTCTCGATGGCCATGATCGCCCCCGGGAACAGCACCGGCAGCAGCGCCGCGCCAAAGGCGCAGGGCATCACCAGGCGCCGCAGTCCGTCGAGCGCGAAGTTGCGGTTTTCAAACCAGTAGGCGGCCACCGAGACCCACAGGGCAGCCGAGAGCATGATGGCAAAGCCGATGCGCAGCGAACCCGGCGCAAAGGCCGCGCTCCACAGCGCCGCGCCGTGGACCAGCCAGGCCAGCGCGGTCACGCCGGAAATGATAGCGCCCCGGCGCGACGGCAGCAGGGCGCAAGCCGCGTACAGAAAGGCCGCGGCAAAAAAGAGGGTGTTCTGCATACCGGCAGTCTACACCATCGGCAAATGGCGGTGGCGGGGCTGGTCTGCTGTTTCCCGCCACGCCGATGGCTTAACTCGTACGGTGGGCCGGGCCGCGCAAGGCACGCCGTGCCCACGCGGAACGATGATCATCGTTGGCGCTGTTCCCGCCGAATCACCGCCGGGCCGCCCGCCCGAATCAATCGACGGCCGCCATCCTCAGCTCGTCGCTGTGATGCCGCTGCTGCTCCTCCATCACCAGCTGCCCCAGCTCGCGCTTGAGCGCATTGAACTCGGGCGCGGCCGGGTCGCGCATGCGCGGCAGGTCGACGATGATGTCGCGCTTCACCGTGCCCGGCCGGTAGGTCATCACCACGATGCGGTCGGCGAGGTAAATCGCTTCCTCGATGCTGTGGGTGACGAACAGGATCGTCTTCTTCAGCTCGGCCCAGATGCGCAGCAGCTCGTCCTGCAGGTTGCGCCGGGTGAGGGCATCCAGCGCCCCAAACGGCTCGTCCATCAGCAGGATCGGCGAATCGAGCGCCAGCACGCGCGCGATCGCCACGCGCTGGCGCATCCCGCCCGACAGGTCCTTCGGATAGCGCGCGCGGAAGTCGGTCAGCGACAGCATGCGCAGCAGCTCGTCGACCGTGCTGCGGATCTGCGCCTTCGGCGTGCCCTTGATGTCGAGCCCGAAGCCGACGTTCTGCTCGACCGTCATCCACGGGAACAGCGCGTATTCCTGGAACACCATGCCGCGGTCGGGCCCCGGCCCGGCCACCGGCTTGCCATCGACCAGGATGCTGCCGGCGGTCGGCGGCGAGAAGCCGGCCACCGCGTTCAGCAGGGTCGACTTGCCGCAGCCGGAAGGGCCCAGCAGGCAGGTGAACTGCCCGCGCGGGATCTCCAGGTTGATGTCTTGCAGCGCCACGACTTCGCGTTCGTCGCTGGCGAAGACCTTGCTCACCCCAGTTACTCGGATATGCGCGTCCATTCAGTGCTCCAGGCCGCGGTGCCAGCGCAGCAGATAGTTGTTCAGGCGGTTCATGCCGATGTCGATGGCCAGGCCCAGCATGCCGATGGTGATCATGCCGGCGATGATCTTGTCGGACCAGAAGTACTCGCGCGCTTCCAGGATGCGGTAGCCGAGGCCGTTGTTCACGGCGATCATCTCGGACACGATGACGACGATGAAGGCGGTGCCGATGCCGATCCGCACGCCCGACAGGATGTAGGGGACGGCGGCCGGCAGGATCACGCGCACGAACATGGTGACGCCGCCGGCGCCGAGGTTGCGCGCGGCGCGCAGGTAGATGCCGTCGACATGGCGCACGCCGGCGATGGTATTCATCAGCACCGGGAAGAAGGCGCCCAGCGCGATCAGGAACACGGCCGGCGGATTGCCCAGGCCGAACCAGAGGATGGCCAGCGGGATGTAGGCGATCGGCGGGATCGGGCGCAGGATCTGCACCAGCGGATTCATCCACGCATACACGGTATTGCTGGCCCCCATGGCCAGGCCGAGCGGCAGGGCCAGGGCGCCGCCGATCAGGAAGCCCACCACCACCCGGTACAGGCTGGTGAGGGTGTCGACGATCAGCTCCCCCGAAAACGCCCAGTGCCACCAGCCGCCTTCGGTATAGCCTTCATACGGCACCAGCGGCAGCAGGTAGGCCACCCAGCGCTCCCACACCGCCAGCGGCGACGGCAGCACCTGGGGATTGACCCAGCCCATGCTCGCCACCCACTGCCAGATCCCGATCGCCAGCACCGGCACCACCATGCCGACGCCGATCTCGCGCCAATTACGCTGCTTTTTCATCTAGCCCTCCGCTTGCCGCGACCGCTTCATGGATGCTTAATTGATGTTCAGGCTCTTCTTGGCCGCGTCCAGCAGGTCGGTCTTGACCCACTCGGCGGCCACCGGCGGCTTGGCCATGCGGCCGACGCCGGTCTTGACCATGGTGTCGGTGGTGATCTGGATGTGCTGCGGCGTGATGTCGTACGAGTACGCGGAGTTGCCGATCGCATCGTTGAAATCGTCGGTCGTGATCTGGTTCTTGAACACGACCTCGCGCACGTACTTCTCGGCCACGGCCTTGTTGTCGATGAAGGTCTTGGTCGCCTGCACGAAGCAGCGCATGAATTTTTCCGCTACCGGCCGCCGCTCTTTATAGAATTTCTCGGTCATCACCATGGTGCGGATCGGTTCGCCGATCGGGGTGTCGTAGGGCTTCAGGACCTCGGCGCCGAAGCCCTTGTTGATGGCCTGCGAGGATTGCGGCTCGGACTGCATCATGGCGTCGATCTGCTTGCCCAGCAGGGCCTGGTTCAGGTCGGCATACGGCAGGAACACCAGCTGCACGTCCTTGCCCGGCGCCGGATCGGCCTTCATGTTGTGCTTGGCCAGTTCGGCCATCAGCAGCACTTCCTGGATGCCGCCGCGGGTCACGCCCACGCGCTTGCCCTTGAGCTGGGGCACGCTGGTGATCTTCAGGTCGGGACGCGCGACCAGGCGCGCACCGCCCTTGGCGAAGCCGGCCACCACATAGATCGGGGCGCCGCCGGCGCGGCCGGAAATCGCCGCTTCCGAGGCCGTGGTGCCGACATCGAGTTCACCGGCGATGATGGCCTGCATCACGTCCAGGCCTTTCGGGAAGATTTTTTCTTCGACCTTGATGCCGCACTTCGGTGCGATCTCCTTGATGTACGAGACGGCGCCGTAATGCGCGAACTTCAGGTTCCCGAGGCGCACCGTTTCCTGTGCCTGGGCGCCGGCCGCAGCCAGCAGGGTCATTGCGATCAGGGTCTTGCCGAACACTTTAGTCATGCCATGTCTCCGTTATGCGCTAGGTCAAATCGATGGACTGCCGAGGTGATGCCGGAATACTGCCGTGCATACATGATGCCAGCGGGAAAGGCTATATGGGAATACCAGATGTGTCAAACCTGGTAACTCATGGCCTTGATAATACGCATAACACGCACTGAAAAAAGGCGTAATTGCCGACGCTGGGACAGGCGGGCATCTCTTGCGCAGGGTAAAATGGCTGCTTTATTGAATGCCGTCTTTATACAGTCAGGTAGAACATGCTAGATAACCTTACCCAACGCCTAGCCAAGGTCGTCAAGACGATGCGCGGCGAGGCGCGTCTGACCGAAGCGAACACCGCCGAGATGCTGCGCGAAGTGCGCCTGGCGCTGCTCGAGGCCGACGTGGCGCTGCCGGCGGTGCGCGAATTCATCGCCAAAGTGAAGGAAAAAGCGCTGGGCGAAGAAGTCATCGCTTCGCTCAGCCCGGGCCAGGCCCTGGTCGGCGTGGTGCAGCGCGAGCTGGCCGCCCTGATGGGCGCCGACCTCGGCGCCGAGGCCAGCCAGCTGTCGTTCGCCCAGCAGCCGCCGGCGATCATCCTGATGGCCGGCTTGCAGGGTGTCGGTAAAACGACCACTACCGGCAAACTGGCCAAGTACCTGAAGGAGCAGAAGAAGAAAAAGGTCCTGACCGTCTCCGCCGACGTCTACCGCCCCGCCGCCATCGCGCAGCTGGAGTCGGTGACCAAGCAGGTCGGCGCCGACTTCTTCCCGTCCAGCGCCACCGACAAGCCGGTCGATATCGCCCTGGCCGCGCTGGACTGGGCTAAAAAGCACTACCACGACGTCCTGATCATCGACACCGCCGGCCGCCTCGGTATCGACGAAGCGATGATGCAGGAAATCGCCGCCGTCCACGGCGCGGTGAAGCCGATCGAGACCCTGTTCGTGGTCGACGCCATGCTCGGCCAGGATGCCATCAACACGGCCAAGGCCTTCAACGACGCCCTGCCCCTGACCGGCATCGTGCTGACCAAGCTCGATGGCGACTCGCGCGGCGGTGCGGCCCTGTCGGTGCGCCACGTGACCGGCAAGCCAATCAAGTTTGCCGGCGTCTCGGAAAAGCTCGACGGCCTGGAAGCCTTCGATCCGACCCGCATGGCCAGCCGCGTGCTGGGCATGGGCGACATCCTGGCGCTGGTGGAAGAAGCGCGCAAGGGCGTCGACGAAAAAGCCGCGGCCGACATGGCCAACAAGATCAAGGCGGGCGGCCGCTTCGACATGAACGACTTCAAGGCCCAGCTGACCCAGATGAAGAAGATGGGCGGCATGTCGGGTCTGCTCGATAAACTGCCGGCGCAGTTCCAGCAGGCTGCGGCCGGCGCCAACATGGACCAGGCCGAGAAGCAGGTGCGGCGCATGGTCGGCATCATCGACTCGATGACGCCGCAGGAGCGCGCCAAGCCGGAACTGATCAAGGCCAACCGCAAGCGCCGCATCGCCACCGGCGCCGGCGTGCAGGTGCAGGAAGTCAACCGCATGCTGACCCAGTACGACCAGATGCAGACCATGATGAAGAAGCTGAAGGGCGGCGGCCTGATGAAAATGATGCGTGGGATGAAGGGCATGATGCCGGGCATGCGCTGATCGGGATGGCGTCTTCGCGCGGCTCTTTACCTGGATTTTTGCGTGGATGTTCACTCTGCGGTCACGCTTGACGCGCAAACCCCGATGTTTGGGACCCATAGAGTGAAAAAATGACGAAAAAGACTTGCAGGAACGCTAAAACGCCACCAATATAAGACGTGCGATATTGCGCAACTTTTACATATGCTCGTTTAGGAGGCTCGAAGATGGCAACAGCCAAGAAATCCCCAGCAGCGCCCGCAAAGAAGGCGACGTCTGCGAAGACGTCGGACAAGGCAGCCGCAAAGCCTGCGGCGAAGAAGGCCGCCGCTCCGGAAAAGGAAGCAGCACCAAAGGCCGCGGCAGCGAAAAAACCGGCTGCAGCACGCAAGCCGAACGCCGCTTTCATGAAAGAGCTGACGCCGTCGGCCGAGCTGGCTGCAGTGGTCGGCAACAAGCCGCTGCCACGCACCGAAGTGACCAAGAAAGTCTGGGAATACATCAAGAAAGCGGACCTGCAAGCTGCAGACAACCGCCAGATGATCAACGCCGACGACAAGCTGAAAGCCGTCTTCGGTGGCAAGGAGCAGGTCTCGATGTTTGAAATGACCAAGCTCATTTCGAATCACCTGAAATAATAAAACGCCGGCTGCTCCACTGGCCTGAACGTTGAAAAGCCCCGGTCGCGTGACCGGGGCTTTTTGTTTTGGGGTGGCTGCTCCATCGCAGCGGTGCGATGCAGCGCCACGATTGACGCCAGCAGCCATGGCCGGCGCCAGCGGCTCCTACAACCCGAACGCCGCCTTCATCAAGTCGAACACCCGCGTATTCTCCATCGTGCCCTTGAACGGCGCCGAGCCCGCCCCGGCCGCATACAGCTTCACGTCGCCGCCGCCATGCGACTCGCTGGACCAGCGCACACCCGCCTCCTGGCGGTAGTCCTCGGCCAGCGCCTGCGCGCTCGTCACGTCGGCGCGCAGCGCCGGCCGGTTCGGCCCGTTCCCGAACACCAGCGTCGTGAACGTTTTGCCGTCGGCATCCTCCGTCGGCTCGCCGCTCGCATAGCCGCGCACGATGTCGAGCACCGGGTTGCCGCGCTTCGGATAGCCGTTCATGACCATGGTGTGGTCATGGTCCGCCGTCACCACGATCAGCGTGTTCTCCAGGCCCGGGTCGAGCGCGCGCATGCGCTCCACCGCGGCCTGGATCGCCTCGTCGAAGGCCACGGTTTCGGTCATCGCATTGCGCGCATTCGTGTCGTGCAGCGCGTGGTCGATCTTGCCGCCTTCGACCATCAGGAAGAAGCCCTTCGGATTCCTGGACAGCAGCTCGATCGACTTGGCGGTCATCTCGGCCAGCGTCGGCTGCTCGGGACGGCGCTTGGCCGCATAGTCGAGATGGCTGTCGGCGTAGATGCCGACGAACTTGCGGCCGGCCCGTGCCGAGGCCATGTCGGCACGCGTGCCGGCCACAAAGTAGCCGCGCGCCGCGAACTCCGCCATCAAGTCGCGCCCGTCGCCGCGGCCCTTCGGATTGCGCGCCTGGTCGAAAGGCGTGAAGTGGATTCGCCCTCCTCCCATCAGCACATCGACGCCATCGCCCAGGCGCGCGTTGTAGCCGGCGCCGCCGGGCACGACCTGCTCGGCGATGGTGTAGCCCATGTCGCGGTCGCACACGTGCGCGAAGGTCGAGGCCGGGGTGGCGTGGGTCAGCTCGGTGGTGGTCACCGCGCCGACCGACTTGCCGTTCGCCTTGGCCAGTTCCAGGATGGTCATCGGCGAGCTGCCGTTGCCGGCGCCGCAGCGGGCAATGCTGGCGTTGCCGTTGGCGTCCTTGGCTGGCGCGACCGGCTTCGCGTCCTGCATCGAGATCACGTCGTTGTTGATCTTCACGCCGGTCATGTAGGCGCCCATCGATGGCGCGCTGTCGGTGACCTGGGCGTCAGCGGAATAGGTCTTGATGCGCGCGGTGCGGTCCAGGCGCTCGAAGTGCAGCAGGCCGTCTTCGCCATGCTTGAAGATGCGCGCGGCGGTGATGGTGGTCGGGCCCATGCCGTCGCCGAGGAAGAAGATGATATTCCTGGCCTGCGGTTTGGCCGGAACCTGTGCTTGCGCATTCAGGGTGCAGACGCTTGCCAGCAGCAGCGCGGCCAGGCGGGTAGTGGTCATGTAGTTGTTCATGGCGCTCACAGGTCCCCCGCCGTCTTGATCAGGTTGAAGACGCGGGTGTTGTCGATCGTCCCGCGGAACAGTTCCGCATTCGCGCCGATGGCGCCCAGGTAGACGTCGGCGCCGCCGTGGGTCTCGGCGCCGGTGCGGGTGCGCACCACGGCTTCCTGGTGGAAGTCGTCGGACGCGGCCATCTCGTCGGTCAGCTTGACGTCCTTGCGGCTGCCCTGCACGCGGTGTTCGCCGGTGCCGAAGCCGAGGATGGTGAACGGCGCGCCGTCCTTGTCGAGACGGACCGCGTTATCCGGCAGGCTGCGCACCAGGCCCAGCACACCAGGATTGGTGGGCGTGGTCTTGCCGGTGCGCGGCGAGTAGCCGTTGATCAGCAGCGTGTGGTCGTGGTCGGCGGTGGCCACGATCAGGGTGTGCTTCAGGCCCGGATCGATGGCGTGCATCTTGTCGATGGCGGTCTTCAGGGCCGCGTTGTAGGCCACGGTTTCCTGCAGCGCGCGCTTGGCCAGGGTGGCGTGCAGCGCATGGTCGATCAGGCCGCCCTCCACCATCAGGAAGAAGCCGTTCGGATTGCGCGACAGGATGTCGATGGCCTTGGCCGTCATGTCGGCCAGGGCCGGCTGTTTGGCGGCGTCGCGCGCGGCTTCGTACGCCAGGTGGTTCTGGGCGAACAGGCCGAGGGCCGGCTGGGCGCTTGGGCTCAATGCCTGCATCTGCTGCGTGTCCGCCGCGTAGCGCCAGCCTTGCGCTTGCAGTTCGGCGACCAGGTTGCGGCCGTCGGCCCGCTTGCCGCCCTGCGCCACGGGCGCGAAGAACTGGGCGCCGCCGCCGAAGACCAGGTCCAGGCCGTTCGCGCCGAGGGCGGCGTTGTACCCAAGCCCGCCCGGCACCAGGGCGGCTGCGATGTCGGATTCGACCTTGCGGTGGCAGGCGTGCGCGTAGGTGGCGGCGGGCGTGGCGTCGGTGACGCTGGTGGTGGTGACCACGCCGGCCGCCATGCCGCGCGCCTTGGCCAGCTCGGCCAGGGTCGGCATGGCGCGGCCGTTCTCGCAGCGACTGAGCTGCTTGTTGCCGTTCGCGTCGGCGGCGGGCGAGATCGACTTCGTGTCCGACGACATCGAAATCACGCCATTGTTCTGCTTCACGCCGGTCATGTAGGCCGACATCGAGGCGGCGCTGTCGGTGACCTGGGCGTCGTTCGAGAAGGTTTTCACGAAGGCCGATTCGGGCAGCGTGTCGATGGTCAGCTCGCCGTCTTCGCCCACCGCATAGATGCGCGCGGCGGTGAGCGTGTTGATGCCCATGCCGTCGCCGAGGAAGAAGATGATGTTCCTGGCGCGGGTGTCGGCGCTGGACTGGGTCTGGGTGGCCTTGGCCTGCGGCGCGGGGCCGGTGGTGGCGCAACCGGACAGTAGCAGCACGCTGGCGCCGGCGAGAAGCGTCGATCGCATGGAAAATCCCTGGAACGGAAAGCGGGGAGTCTACACCGCAAACTGTTTATATGGTGGGATCGATATGTAGCGAGCATGTCAGCCTGCGGCGCAGAACCTCAGGGTGGGCCGCTGGCCAACCGCGCCTATCTCGCCGCCACTGCCGCCGAAGTAAACTCCCACTTCTTCCACGCCGACAGCACCGCGTTCGGATACTGCGGCTTGCCCCTGCTGCCGTTGTAGCGGCCCAGCGCCAGGTACAGATTGCCGCGCTCCATGTCGATGTACATGCGCAGGATCGAGCAGCCGTAGCGCAGGTTGGTCTGCATGTGGAACAGCTTGCGGCGGTCGCTGTCGCCGATGACCTTGGTCCAGAACGGCATCACCTGCATGTAGCCGCGTGCGCCGGCGATCGATACCGCGTACTTGCGGTAGGCCGACTCGACCTGGATCAGTCCCAGCACCAGCCCCGGATCCAGCCCGGCGCGGGTCGCCTCGTACCAGGCCGCTTCCAGGAATTCGGTGCGCGAGATGTCGTCGGGGATGCGCTTTTTCAGCCGCCCCGACATCTCGTTGAACCACTGCTGGTAGCGCAGCCGCCCCGCCTCGTCGCGAAAACTCGGCTTGGGCGGGCGCGTGTCGTTGATGGCGTTCGACAGCGCCAGGCGCATGGAATCGGCGAGCGCCTCTTCCTTCTGGTTGCCGGCGTGCGCAGCACCCGCCACGGCGAGCGCCGCCGCCAGCACCACGCCGCGCACCAATGCGCGCAAACGCCCCTGTCCCGCCATCCGCATCACTGTGCGAATTTGGCCTTGATGAAGCCGGCCATCTCGTCGACCGGCACGGCCGTGGCCTCGGTATCGCGGCGGCCCTGGTATTCGAGCTTGCCCTCCTTGAGGCCGCGCTCGCCGATCACCACGCGGTGCGGCACGCCGATCAGTTCCCAGTCCGAGAACATCGCGCCCGGACGCAGGCCGCGGTCGTCGACGATCACGTCCACGCCCGCCGCCTGCAGCTCGGCGTACAGCTTCTCGGTCTGCTCCTTGACCATCTCGCTGCGGTCCATGCCCATCGGGCACAGCACGATCTGGAACGGCGCCAGCGCGTCCGGCCAGACGATGCCCTTGTCGTCGAAGTTCTGCTCGATGGCCGCGCCCAGGATACGGGTCACGCCGATGCCGTAGCAGCCCATCTGCAGCGGCGCCGGCTTGCCGTTTTCGTCGAGGAAGGTCGCCTGCATCGATTGCGAATACGCGGTGCCGAGCTGGAACACGTGGCCGACTTCGATGCCGCGCTCGATCGCCAGCACGCCCTTGCCGTCCGGCGAAGGGTCGCCCTCGACCACGTTGCGCAGGTCGGCAACGACAGGCTCCGGCAGATCGCGGCCCCAGTTCACGCCAGTGAGGTGGGCGTCGACGTCATTTGCGCCGCACACGAAGTCGGCCATGTTGGCCACCGTGCGGTCGGCCACGATGGTCACCGGCTGCTTCGGCGCGACCGGGCCCAGGTAGCCCGGCACGGTGCCATAGACATCGGCAATCTCGGCTTCGGTCGAGAAGCGGTAGCTGCCCAGGCCTGGCACCTTGTTGACCTTGACTTCGTTCAGCTCATGGTCGCCGCGCAGCAGCAGCATGAAGTATTGTTTGGCGACCTTGCCATCAAGCTCGGTCTCGACGGTGAGCGCAATGGTTTTCACCGTTTGCGACAGCGGCAGGCCGAGCTGCTCGGCCACCATCTCGCACTTGGTCTTGCCCGGCGTCGGCACCTTGCTCATGGCCTGCGTGGCCGCCCCGCGTTCGCCGATGGCCAGCGCCTCGGCCGCTTCCATGTTGGCCGCGTAGTCGGACGTCGGGCAGTAGACCAGCGCGTCTTCGCCGGTGGAAGCGATCACGTGGAATTCGTGCGAGCCGGTGCCGCCGATGGCGCCGTTGTCGGCGGCCACCGCACGGAACTTCAGGCCGAAGCGGTTGAAGATGCGCACGTAGGCATCGAACATGATCCCGTACGACTTCTGCATGCCTTCCAGGTCGCGGTCGAACGAATACGCATCCTTCATCGTGAATTCGCGGCCGCGCATCAGGCCGAAGCGCGGACGGCGCTCGTCGCGGAACTTGGTCTGGATGTGATAGAAGTTCAGCGGCAGCTGGCGGTAGGACTTGATTTCGCTGCGCACGACGTCGGTGACGACTTCTTCCGAGGTCGGCTGGATGGCGTACTCGCGGCCGTGGCGGTCTTTCACGCGCATCAGTTCCGGACCCATCTTGTCCCAGCGGCCCGTCTCTTGCCACAGCTCGGCCGGCTGCACGACCGGCATCAGGAGTTCGAGCGCGCCCGATTTGTTCATCTCTTCGCGAATGATGGCTTCGACCTTGCGGATCACGCGCAGGCCGGTCGGCATGTAGGTGTAGATGCCCGAGCCCAGCCGCTTGATCATCCCCGCTCGCATCATCAGCTGGTGGCTGACGATCTCAGCGTCGGATGGCGCTTCTTTAAGAGTTGAAATAAAAAATCGTGAGGCGCGCATATCGATGAATTCTTTTTAAAAAGAGAGGGTTATAATCGACCTAATTTTAAAGGATTAGCTGGCTGATGCGTCCAAACTTTGTACAAATGGGTCCGGAACACGCAGCCGCCGCCGTTTTCGAGATCGAAAGGCATGGCTGACGCAGGGATTTGTAGGTAAAAACGCAAGGGAGCTGAGGCCGGCAGAAAGTTTCGAGGTGCACTTATGCTCGATCGTGAAGGGTTCCGCCCCAACGTCGGCATCATCCTGCTCAACGCCAATAACGAGGTGTGGTGGGGCAAGCGGGTGCGCGAGCACTCGTGGCAGTTTCCGCAAGGGGGTATCAAATACGGCGAGACGCCGGAACAGGCGATGTACCGCGAGCTCGAGGAAGAAATCGGTTTGCGCCAGGAGCACGTCAAGATCGTGGGCCGCACCCGCGACTGGCTGCGCTACGAGGTGCCGGACCACTTCATCAAGCGCGAGATCCGCGGCCATTACCGCGGCCAGAAGCAGATCTGGTTCCTGTTGCGCATGGTTGCGCGCGACAACGACGTGAACCTGCGCCTGACCGACCATCCGGAGTTCGACGCCTGGCGCTGGCACGACTACTGGGTGCCGCTGGACGTGGTCATCGAGTTCAAGCGCGATGTCTACCAGCGCGCGCTGCAGGAGCTGTCGCGCTTCATCAGCTGGCCGGCGAATGGCGGGCATGGCGAGCGCCGCCACAGCGCCCGCTACCTGCGCCAGCCGCGCGGCCAGGGCGCCGCAGCGTCGGCGGCAGCATCCGTGGCAGCATCCGTGGCAGGTGCGGCCAAGGCCATGCCGAAGGGGCGCGATGGCGCGGCCGAGCCGCAGCTGGTGCTGACACCGGAAAAGTAGTCGCGTCCATAACTCAGCAGTTATGCCGCCAAGGGCAAGCCCACCACGCAATGTGGTGCGGCTTGCCTTTTTTCTTTCTTGGAATTGCCAAAGTAGAAATTTTCCACTTAGAATCTTCGGCATGATGCCGATCCCCTTGCGCACCCTGCCCGCCGCGCTGGCCATGCTGCTGCTCGCCGCTGTCACGGCCACTGCCTTGCCGCCGGCCCAGGCCGCCGACGCGCCGCGCTGCCAGTACGTGCAGATCGCCAGGCTGCCGCTGCGCTACACCGGCCCCTCGCTGATGCTGACCATCGAAGGCCGCATCAACGGCGCGCCGGCCGAGATGCTGGTCGACACCGGCGCCTACGCCACCTTCCTCACGCGCACCGGCACCGACCGCTTCGGCCTGAGCCTGAGCAGCACCGGCCAGGTAGCCTACGGCATCGGCGGCATCGCCTCGATCTACAAGACCCGCGTCGACGAGTTCAGCGCCGGCCCTGCGCGCGCCGCCAAGGGCTACCTGCCGGTGCTGACCGACTTCGGCTTCACGCCCTCGTTCGACGCCATCCTCGGCGCGCCCTTCCTGCTGCAGGCCGACCTCGAGATTTCGCTGGCGTCCAAGGAACTCGGCTTCTTCCGCCCGCACGACTGCAAGGACGGCTTCCTGGCCTACTGGGATCCGGCGGCGGTGGTGGTGCCCTTCGAGCGTGGCAGCAAGCGCGGCAGCAACCCGGCCTTCAGCGTGCTGGTCAACGGCGTCGAGCTCCGCGCCATCATCGACAGCGGCGCCGCCACCACCGCGATCAGCCTGGCGGCGGCCAAGCGCGCCGGCTTGCGCATCGACGCGCCCGAGGTCAAGCGCATCGGTCATTCGGTGGGTCTCGGCGACAAGAAGGCGGCAACCTGGCACGCGGTCTTCCCCACCCTGGAAATCGGCGCGGAAAAGATCAGCAACGCCTATGTGGCCGTGGTGGACAAGCACGGCACCGACACCGAACTGCTGCTGGGCGCCGACTTCCTGCGCGCGCACCGGGTGCTGTTTGCCATGAGCCAGCAGAAGCTCTACCTGAGCTACCTGGGCGGCGACCCGTTCTCGCAGCGGCGCACGATCGAGCCCTGGATGCGCGAGGAGGCCGAGGCCGGGAATGCCGACGCCCAGATGGCCCTGTCGCGCGCCTACCGCAACGGCGACAAGGTCGACAAGGACCCGGCGCTGGCCGCCGCCTGGCTGGACAAGGCGGTGCAAAACGGCAGCCCGGCCGCGAACATCGCACGCGGCCGCGAGCTGATGCTGGCCGGGCAAGCGGCCGAAGGCGCGGCCCACCTGCGCACCGGCCTCGACAAACTGCCGTCGAACCGCAGCGCCGCGCTCTGGCTGCACCTGGCGCGCCTGCGCATGGGCCGGGCGGAACTGGCCAGGTCCGAGCTGATAAGCGCCTTTGAAAAAAGCGACGACGACGAATGGCCGCGGCCGATCGCCGACTATTACCTGGGCAAGATCACCGCCGCCAAGCTGCTGGCCGAAGCCGCCGATGCACGGGCCGGCGCGGCGCGCGCGCGTTGCGACGCCTTCAAAGCGATGGCGGAATGGCATGCGGTGCGCGGCGAGCAGGCCACGGCGGACGGTTTCACGGCGCAGGCAACGGGCCCGTGCGGCGGTACTGCCGCGGCGAAGACAGCGGCGCCCGAGGCTGGCCCCGGGCAGCCGGCGCCCAGCACGGGCGGCGCCGGCGCGTTAGAATAGCGCCCTTCCCCACCGCTTTCATTCCCCGCCATGTTCACCCCGTCCTCGCACGACGTGCGCCGCTTTTTCTGTGACGCCCTGCGCAAGCACCGCGCCGGCGAAGTCCTCACGCCGATGGACGCCATCGCCGCCGACTGGATCGTCCAGCACCCCGAATACCACGAGGCCATGATGGACGCCGACGCAGCGGTTGCGCGCGACTACTCGGTCGAGGGCGGCCAGGCGAATCCCTTCCTGCACCTGTCGATGCACTTGTCGATTGCCGAACAGGTGTCGATCGACCAGCCGCGCGGCATCAAGGCCGCGCATGATTTACTGGTCAGGAAGATCGGCGAGCACGACGCCCACCACGAGATCATGGAGTGTCTGGGCGAGATGATCTGGAAGTCGCAGCGCAACGGCGTGCCGCCGGATACCGAAGCCTACATCGCGTGCGTGCGCAGCCGGGCAATGCGCTGATTGGCAGGGTGGGCGCCCTGTGCCCACCTGCCTCATCTGCCGATCGTTGCCGATCGTTGCCGGCATCATCCGTCACCGAACCGCAGACCGCATCCATCACCCCAGCTTGTCATCCGCCACCCGATACCGCGGATCTTCCACCACATTCACCTCGATCATGTCGCGCGCCCTGCCCAGCAGCTCGCGGCAGTCGGGGCTCAGGTGGCGCAGGTGCAGGCGCTTGCCCAGTGCGCGGTATTTGTCTGCCAGCGCGTCGATCGCCTGGATCGCCGAATGGTCGACCACGCGCGCGTTGCGGAACTCGACCACCACATCCTGCGGATCGTCCTTCGGCGCGAACAGCTCGTTGAAGTTGGCCACCGAGGCAAAGAACAGCGTACCGTCCAGCGCATAAACCTTCCAGCCTTGTTCATCGAACGAGGTGGCCACCGAAATCTGCTTCGCATGCTGCCAGGCGAACACCAGCGCCGACACGATCACGCCCACCAGCACCGCGATCGCCAGGTCGAACACCAGCGTGATCGCGGCCACCAGCAGCACCACCAGCGTATCGGCGCGCGGCACCTTGCCGACCATGCGGAAGGTGCCCCACTCGAAGGTTTTTTCACAGACCACGAACATCACGCCGATCAGCGCCGCCAGCGGAATCTGCTCGATCCAGCCAGAACCGAACAGGATGAACGACAGCAGGAACAGCGAGGCCGAAATGCCCGACAAACGCCCGTAGGCGCCGTTGTTCACGTTGATCATGCTCTGGCCGATCATGGCGCAGCCGCCCATGCCGCCAAAGAAGGCGGTAACCACGTTCGCCGCGCCCTGCGCCATGCATTCGCGGTTCGGCTGGCCGCGCGTTTCGGTGATCTCGTCGACCAGGGTCAGCGTCAGCAGCGACTCGATCAGGCCGACGCCGGCCAGCACCAGCGAGTAGGGGAAGACAATCTTGAAAGTCTCCCAGTTGAAGGGCACGTCGGGGATGGCAAAGCTGGGCAAGCCGCCGGCGATCGAACCGAGTTCACCCACGGTTTTCGACTCGATGCCGAGCAGCGCTGCGCCAAGGGTCACCACCAGGATGCCGACCAGCGTCGCCGGCACGGCCCTGGTGATGCGCGGCGTGATGTAGATGACGGCCATCGTTGCCGCCACCAGGCCGAGCATGGTGAACAGCTGGGCGCCTCCCATCCATTCGCCGTTGACCTTGAAGTGCCCGAACTGGGCGATGAAGATCACCAGCGCCAGGCCGTTCACGAAGCCGAGCATCACCGGATACGGCACCATGCGGATGAATTTGCCCAGCCGCGCGGCGGCGAACAGCATCTGCAGGACGCCCATCAGGACGATCGCCGCGAACAGGTACTGCACGCCATGCTCGACCACGAGCGCCACCATGACCACGGCCAGCGCCCCGGCGGCGCCCGAGATCATGCCCGGACGGCCGCCAAAGGCCGACGTGATGAAGGAGACCAGCACCGCGGCATACAGGCCGGTGAGCGGCGACACATGGGCGACCAGCGCAAACGCGATCGCCTCGGGAACCAGGGCCAGGGCGACGGTGAGGCCGCTGAGCAGGTTGGTTTTCAGGTAGGCAGGTGAGACGGACTGCAAGATGGGACTCCAACAAAAGGCGCTAGCGAGCGGAAAAACGAAATCCCCCGGAGCGGCTTGAGGAGCCGGGTCCAGGGGATCGAGGTAGCCGTCATTATAGTCGGAGTCGCTGGCATGTCGTTGCCCGGCGCGTCGCCAAGTTCGCCGATGCGGAGCACGTAGGGTGGGCGCCCCGCGCCCACCCTACCGTCATCACTGCCTCGTCAGGGAATTGCGTACGTGATCGTCGGCTTACTTACTCACCACCAGCTGCGACGGCAAGCTATGCAAATACGCTCCGATATCCTTCATGTCCTGGTTCGTCAGCGGCTTGGCGAACCCCGCCATGATCGGATTGCTGCGCCCGTTCGCCTTGTCGCCGCCGCGTTTATAGGCCATCAGCGCGTGCGCGATGTAGTCGGCATGCTGCCCCGCCAGCTTCGGATAACTCGGGTCGATCGGCTTGTTGTAGTCCGCCCCATGGCAGGACGCGCAGTTGTACTTCTTCACCAGCTCCTCGCCGCGTTTCACGTCGGCAGCGGAGGCGCCAAGGGAAACGGCGCCGAGCACCAGCGCGATGATCAGTTTTTGCATGGCGGCGGTCCTCATTTGCGGTTCTGGGCGCTCTGCTGCGCGTAGTAGGCGGCGACGTCGGCAATGTCCTGGTCGGACAGGCTGGCGGCGATGCCGCGCATCGACGGGTGCTTGCGGTCGCCCTTTTTATAGGCGTGCAGCGCGGCTTCGATGTACTTGGCCGATTGGCCGCCGATCATCGGCACCTGGTAGACCTCGGGGAAGGCCGACTTGTAGCCGGGGATGCCGTGGCAGCCGATGCACATCTCGATCTTGGCCGGCGCGGCCTTCGGGTTGCCGACCACGTCGGCGGCGGCCGCGGCGCCGGCGCACGCGCCCAGGACAAGTACAGCGAAAAGTTTTTTCATGGTGGGAATCGCAAAAAAATTTGATCGAATACCGCTACCGCACGAAACAGGACCAGCCGATAAAGTTAGCAAATCTGCCAGCAAGCATCCGATTCTAGCCCAACAAAAGATTGCAGTCTACCAACGTCGCGCACCCGGACGGCCCTGCTGCAACGCGCCCGGACTTCTGGCTTATACTCAGGATTTCCTCTCTCATCACACACGCCCATGCAAGCCCAAGCCCGCTTCGAAGGATCCGACAACTACGTCGCCACCGACGACCTGAAACTGGCCGTGAACGCCGCCCTCACGCTGTCGCGCCCGCTCCTGATCAAGGGCGAACCGGGTACCGGCAAGACCATGCTGGCCGAGGAAGTGGCGGCCAGCCTGAACATGCCGTTGCTGCAGTGGCACGTGAAGTCCACCACCAAGGCCCAGCAGGGCCTGTACGAATACGACGCCGTCTCGCGCCTGCGCGATTCGCAGCTGGGCGACGAGCGCGTGCGCGACATCCACAACTACATCGTCAAGGGCGTGCTGTGGCAGGCATTCACGGCGCCGGAACCGGTGGTGCTGCTGATCGACGAGATCGACAAGGCCGACATCGAATTCCCGAACGATTTGCTGCGCGAACTCGACCGCATGGAATTCTATGTGTACGAGACGCGCGAGATGGTGGTGGCCAAGCACCGTCCGCTGGTGATCATCACCTCGAACAACGAGAAGGAACTGCCGGACGCTTTCCTGCGCCGCTGCTTCTTCCACTACATCAAATTCCCGGACCGCGAGACGATGGCCGACATCGTCAAGGTCCACTTCCCGCGCCTGAAGCAGGAGCTGCTGGCCGCCGCCCTGCAAAGTTTTTATGAAGTGCGCGATGTCGCCGGCATCAAGAAGAAGCCCTCGACCTCGGAATTCCTCGATTGGCTGAAACTCCTGATGGCCGAGGACATCCCGGCCGAAGCCCTGCGCAGCAAGGATGCCAAGGCCATCGTGCCGCCGCTGCACGGCGCCCTGCTGAAGAACGAGCAGGACGTGCACCTGTTCGAGCGCCTGGTCTACATGTCGAGGACGAATCGATGATCCACGTTGCGCCGCTGACGCTGGACTTCAACGGCGTGCGGCTGGAGCCTTTGAGCCTCGACCACGTCGACGGCCTGCGCGCCGCCGCGGCCGATGGCCAGCTGTGGAACATCCGCGTGACTTCGGTACCGGAGCCGCACCGCACGCAAGCCTATGTGCACGCCGCCTTCGAGATGCAGGACCGCGTGGCCTTTGCCGTGGTCGACGTGGCATCGAACCGCGTGCTCGGCACCACCAGCTACCACGACATCGTGCCCGAACTCGATCGCGTGGAGATCGGCTACACCTGGTACGCCCAGAGCGTGCAGCGCTCGCACGTGAACACCAGCTGCAAGTTGCTGCTGCTGTCGCACGCCTTCGACACCCTCGGCTGCGCGGTGGTTGGCCTGCGCACCGATAACTTCAACTTCGCCTCGCAAGCCGCCATCGAACGCCTTGGCGCCAGGAAGGACGGCGTACTGCGCCACCACGCCCTGCGCCGCGACGGCACCGTGCGCGACACCGTCATGTACAGCATCGTGCGCGGCGAGTGGCCAGAAATGAAAGCGCAACTGCACTACCGGCTCGAACGCCACGGACACACCCCATGCTGATCGACTTCTTTTTCGCGCTGCGTAACGCCAAGGTTCCGGTCTCGATCAAGGAATTCCTGACCCTGCTGGAAGCCCTGGAAAAGAGCGTCATCGCGCCATCGCTGGATGCCTTCTATTACCTGGCGCGCCTGACGCTGGTGAAGGACGAAGCCCACTTCGACAAGTTCGACCGCGCTTTCGGCGCCTACTTCAAGGGCATCGAAGCGGTGTTCGATACCTCGAAAGGCGAGATCCCGCTCGACTGGCTGATCAAGCGCATGGAGCGCGAGCTCACGCCCGAGCAAAAGGCGGCGCTGGAAAAATTCGGCTACGACAAGCTGATGGACCGCCTGAACGAACTGCTGAAGGAACAGAAGGAACGCCACGAAGGCGGCAACAAGTGGATCGGCACCGGCGGCACCTCGCCTTTCGGCCACGGCGGCACCAACCCGGAAGGCATCCGCATTGGCGGCCAGGGCCGCAACCGCACGGCAGTGAAGGTCTGGGACCAGCGTTCGTACCAGGACTACGACGACGAGCGCGAACTGGGCACGCGTAACATCAAGGTGGCCCTGCGCCGCCTGCGCCGCTTCGCCCGCCACGGCGCGGCCGACGAACTGGCGCTCGACGACACCATCCGCGCCACGGCCAGCAACGCCGGCTACCTCGACATCAAGATGCAGCCCGAGCGCAAGAACCGCATCAAGGTGGTGATGCTGCTGGACGTGGGCGGCAGCATGGACGACCACATCGAGCGCACCGAGGAACTGTTCTCGGCGGCGAAGAGCGAGTTCAAGAACATGGAGTTCTACTACTTCCACAACTGCGTGTACGACTACCTGTGGAAGAGCAACCGGCGCCGCCATGCGGAACGTTTCGAGACCTGGGATGTGCTACGCAAGTACCCGGCCGACACCCGCGTGATCTTTGTCGGCGATGCGACCATGAGCCCTTACGAGGTGCTGGCGCCGGGTGGGTCGGTCGAGTACAACAACGAGGAAGCCGGCGCCGAATGGCTGGCGCGCTTCTGCAAGGCCTTCCCCAAATTCGCGTGGCTCAATCCCGAGCCGGAGAATTTGTGGCAGTACCGGCAGTCGATTGCGATCATCCGGCAGATGATGAACAACCGCATGTTCCCGATCACACTGGAAGGGCTGGAGCGGGCGATGCGCTTGCTGAGCAAATAGACTGACGTTGCGTCAACCGTACGGTGGGCATTCCGTGCCCACGCGAACGCTGGCATCTGGTTAGCGTTTGAACGCGGCAGATACGCTGGCAATTGGATGATGCATTCACGGTGCATCCGGAACACTGCCGCGGGCCCACGACTTTCCCCCGCCGCCTGCACCAGCGTCGCCTTGGGATGAGGAATCGGAGCCGGCAGGCCAGGGGAATGCGGAACTGCCGCCATTCTAGCCAGCGGCGTGTCCGCTGACAACGCGCTGGCAAGCGATCAAGCATTGGCGCTGCACTTTGTTAGTGCGAGCACGGACGGCTCTGCCGCAAACCGCGATAGTGGCGCAAGACCTGCGCCAAACCGCCTCCAATCGTGTGCCCTGCGCCGGCCTGTAGTATCAAGCGGACTGTATTGACCAAGCCTTTCGCCTCATTTCCTGGAGACTGCATGACCGAGCTGTTACCGATCCTGACCAGCCTTGCATGGCCTTTCGCGATCGCCATTGCCTGGATCGCCGGTGAATTCGGCCAGCGCTACACCAACCTGCCGCGCATCAGCTTCTATGGCCTGGTCGGCTTCGCCCTCGGCGCGCCGCAATTGGGCGTATTGCCGGTGCCCGATGCCGGCGCGATTCCCATGCTGGCCGACGTCGCCTTCGGCCTGATCCTGTTCGAGCTCGGCTACCGCATCAATTTGCGCTGGCTGCGCAACAACCCGTGGATAGGCGTAAGCGGCCTGGTCGAATCGATCGCCACCTTCATCGCCGTCTACTTCATCGCGGTGGCCTTCGGCACGCCGCAGCTCACCTCGCTGATGCTGGCCTCGCTGGCCATGGCCACCTCGCCCGCCACCGTGGTGCGCGTGATCAACGAGCAGCGCAGCTCGGGGCAAGTGACCGAACGCGTGCTGCATTTGTCGGCGCAGAACTGCGTGCTGGCCGTGTTTGCCTTCAATGCCGTGATCGGCTTCTGGATTTTCCGCACCTTCGAAGACCTGGGCGACGCGCTCTGGAACAGCCTGGTGCTGCTGGCGGTCTCGGCCCTTACCGGCGCCGTGTTCGGCCTGGTGGTGCCGGCCCTGCTGCGCGCCATCGGCAACCCGCGGCATGACGCCACGGTGGCCTTTGCCATCGCCATCATCTTGCTGGTGGCAATTTCCTATGCCGGCGGCCTATCGCCGGTGGTGGCGTCGCTGGCCTTTGGCCTGGTGGCGCGCCATCGCCGCGTCGCCTTCAGCCAGACCCAGCGCAACTTCGGCGCGCTGGGCGAACTGCTGACCATCTTGCTGTTCGTGTTTGCCGCCTCGACCCTGGACTGGGAAAAGGTCGCAGCCGGCATCTGGCTGGCGGCCGCCGTCGTGATCGCGCGCCTGTTCACCAAAACCGCCGGCGTCACCGCCTTTGCCCACTTGTCCGGCGTGTCCTGGCGCAAGGGCTTCCTGGCCGGCGTGGCGCTGGCGCCTTTATCCGTGTTCGTGATCCTGCTGCTGGAACACGCGCGCCTGGCCGGCGTGGTGGTGGTCGAGGAACTGCGCTCGGTGGCGGCGGTGACCATGCTGCTCGAAATATTCGGCCCCATCATCATCCAGCGCGCCCTGATATGGGCCCGCGAAACACCAGAAATGCGACCGGAAACCCGGCCGGAGAACCGCCATGCCGCTTGAAGCCTTTGCCCAATCCCAGCCGCTCACCTTTGGGGTCGAGCTCGAACTCCAGCTGGTCAGTTTGTCCGATTTCGACCTGACCGCCGCCAGCCCCGACTTGCTGCACCTGCTGTCGCGCAAGCCCTTCCCCGGCAACGTGACGCCGGAAATTACCGAGAGCATGATCGAGATTAATTCGAGCGTGCATTCGGATTACAGCAAACTGCTGGCCGAGCTGGTGGAAATCCGCGACACGCTGGTGACCGCGGGCGACACCCTGAACATCGGCATTGCCGGCGGCGGCACCCATCCCTTCCAGCACTGGTCGGAACAGAAAATCTTCGCCAAGCCGCGCTTCGAGCATCTGTCGACGCTGTATGGCTACCTGGCCAAGCAGTTCACCGTGTTTGGCCAGCACGTGCACATCGGCTGCGGAAATGGCGACAACGCCATGTATTTGCTGCACGCACTGAACCGCTACATTCCGCACTTCATTGCCTTGTCGGCTTCGTCGCCTTTCGTGCAGGGGCATGACAGCCTGTTCGATTCGGCGCGGCTGAACTCGGTGTTTGCCTTCCCGATGAGCGGACGCGCGCCGTTTACGCTCAGCTGGAGCGATTTCGAGAACGCCTATTACGCCAAGATGGAGCGCACCGGCATCATCAAGAGCATGAAGGATTTTTATTGGGACCTGAGGCCGAAGCCCGAGTACGGCACCATCGAACTGCGCGTGTGCGATACACCGCTGACGGTGCAGCGCGCGGCCGCGCTGGCGGCTTACCTGCAGGCGCTGTGCAGCTACCTGTTGCAGCGCACCGAGGAAGCGCCGGTCGAGGACGATTACCTGGTCTACAACTACAACCGCTTCCAGGCTTGCCGCTTCGGGCTGGACGGGTCGATCACGCATCCGAAGACCTACGAGACGGTGTCGCTGCGCGAGGACATCCTGACGACGCTGCGCAAGATGGAGCCGCATGCCGCGGCGCTGGGCAGCCTGGAGGGCTTGCATCACCTGGCCGATGCGGCGGCCGGCGGCAGCGATGCGGCGCTGCTGAGGCAGCAGTACGAGCGCGAAGGGAGTGTGGAAGCAATCGTGCATTCGGCGATCAATACCTTCCGGGGCGAGCGGCGGTTCTGGCGAAGGTGATCGTGGCCGGGCCGGATGATTTTGCTGCTGACTACCAACGCGTGGGCACAGGGAGCGCCCACCCTACTGATGCATGCACCTCTGGCCGAGGCCATCGTAGGGTGGGCCGGGCCGCGCAAGGCCCCCCGTACCCACGCGGCGATCGCTATCGGGCTTTGTCGTCGTGCCGGGTGATCTCGCTGCCATTCAAAACCGGCTTCGTGGCCCTGCCGGATGATCTGGCCGCCAACGACCGGCGCGTGGGCGGCGCATACGCAAACGATGATCATCCACCCGAGTCGAGCCGAACACCCTACGCGGCTGCGGGCCCGAGGCGGCTGCCGCGCATGATGCGTTCGATGAAGCCGGGCTTGGCCACCGGGCGCGGCATGCCGTCGTCGACCAGGCCGGCCCATTTTTCGCACAATTGTTCGCAGGTGGCGCGCAGCACCGGGTCGAGCTCGGGCAGGCGCGCGAGGGCGCACAGGTGGCGCTCGATCACCGAGGCCAGGCGCACGCAGGGACGGTCGTTTTCGTCACGCGCGGTGTAATGCGACATCAGGTGCAGCAAGGACGCGATCATCACAGCATCGCGGTGGCCCAGGTCTGGCGCCGGCAGCATGCCCGGCTCGTTTGCTTGGTCTTTCATGACAGCCCCTTGTTCGGATGGACGGCAATGGTTGGATTGCATGAATGAGAATCATTCTCATTCAATGGTATCGGAGGGGCCGGAGGGAGGCAAGCGATTTCGCAAGCGTGTGTGGGGATGTTTGATGTATTTCGGAATGGGTGTGGCGGATACGGTGGCGTGGCGAAAACGGTGAGACGGTGGGTACAAGTACCCACCAGTTCATTGCCCGATCATCGGCGAACGCAATTACAAGCGCGTCTCCCGCGCCGCCCTTAAAAACTCATCCAGCACCGGCGTGCAATCGAGCAGATCCGTCCCGCCCGCCCGGTGGAATTCCGGATGCCACTGCAGTCCCATCACGAAATCCGCCTTGTCGTAGCGGATCGCCTCGACGATCCCGTCCGGGTACGACACCGCCTCGATGCGCACGTCGCGCCCGAGTTCCTTCACCGCCTGGTGGTGGATCGAATTCACGACCGGCCGCCCCGCCTTGGGAAACATCTTGCCGAGCGACGAGCCCGGCGGGAACTCGATCGCATGGCGGTGCGCGTCGTAGTCGGTATGCACGTGGGCCAGCGCCTCGGGTACGTTGGTCGCCACGTCCTGGTACAGCGAACCGCCGAAGGCCACGTTGATCAGCTGGCAGCCGCGGCACACGCCCAGCACGGGTTTGCCGGCTTCGACGAATTCGTGCAGCAGTTCGAGTTCGTACAGGTCGCGCGCGCGGTCGCCGCTCCACTCGGGCCGGGTCGGGCTTTCGGAATAGGTTTGCGGCGAGACATCCGCCCCGCCCTGCAGCACCAGGCCGTCGAGGTGGCGCGCGTAGTGGCGCAGCGTGATGTTGCTGGGGTGGAGCAGCCCGTTCGTATTCACCGTCGGGATCATGAACACCAGCACATCGCGCGACATCACCCACTGGGCGATCGACTCTTCCAGGTATTGCAAATTCTTGCTGCGCAGGCCGGTAGAGCCCGGTTCAGGATGGAAGATGCGGGCCGAGACGCCGATGCGCAGCGTGCGGCGCATGAAGTCGCGGCTGAAGCGGTCGCGCAGGGCGCGCCAGCGCGAAGACAACACCCGGCCAGCCAATGCAAACGGCGTGTCGCCGGGGCGCTGGTAGCGCGGCGGGCCGTCGGCCGAGCGGCGGTCGGGAACACGTTCAGGCGCGTCGGGACGGGTTTCGAGCGGCGGGCCGGGCGGTTCGCCCTCTCCTTTTTGATGATCGTCTGCCATGACACGAATATAGCCCCGCTACGGCCGCGCACGATTTGAAGTTGTAACAAAGTCACACGGCTGAGCACCATTCACGATGGCATGTCGGCCAGGCGCACCAGCACGGCCACCAGGCTGCGGTCGCCTGCCGGCTGGTCGAGCAGGCCGCGCACGCCGGCCGTATGGGCCCGCGCCGCGTCGTAGCAAAAGCTGCGGCCGACCAGGAACACCACCGCCGTGCGTCCCGCCCCTTTCTGCGCCTTGATCGCCGCACACAAGGCATACGGGTCGATGCCGGGAGCCGAGGTATTGATCATGGCCAGCGGCACCGGCGTTTCGTCGCACAGGCGCACCGCGGCCGGGGCACTGTCGGTCCAGGCGATGGCCAGGCGCCGCGGGCCGGCCAGCTGCGCCAGATGGTCGCGGAAGGCGCCGCCCTGGTCGACGACCAGCACCTTGCCGCTGTGCGGCGGCTGGCGCAGGGCAAGGACGTCGGGTTCGAGGCAAGCGCTGGTTCCGCGCTGGCGCCGGCGCCGCTCCGGCAATGGCGGCTCGCCGCAGGCACACAGGCGTTCCAGGGTACGCCGGCGCTCGGCCACCAGTTGCGACAGCGTCGCATGCAGCGGCGCCGCTTCGAGCGGGCGCGCGACCTGCATCCATCCATTGCCATGCTCGGCGCCGCCGATTTGCAAGACCAGCGGCGTGCTGCGCATGCCCGCCAGGCACAGCAGCGCCGCAGGGTTGTCGCCATTGGCAAGGTAGAGATCGGGTTCCTGCAGGCTGTGCGCGTGCAGGCAGGCATAGGCGGGACCGCAGGGCGGCGCCGCACAAAGCAGCGCGCCAATGGCCGCGTCATCGTCCGGAGCGAAGCCGAGCAGGCGGACCGCCGTCGGGGATTTCCTTGCTTGCATGATGAACCACCCGGAGCGCGCCTTGCATGTGGGGGCGTGCACCTGTTACGCGTCGGACTGAGGCAAAACGCCCGAATCTTGCCAACTATACTGTATGCATGTACAGTATCGGTCTGGGCCGGCGCTTTCCGATCGACGATTTCTCGGAGCCGCTATAAGCTGGCAAGCTTGCGTACCAATCTAGTCACGTTCCTGTGCGTTGGCAAGCGTGATTCGTTCACGCCTTTCCTATTTTTGCCTTCCGACAAGATAGAATGCGCAGGCATTTCAAAAAACACTCATCAGCATGGCAACCAAGAAACCCGCACCCGATTACAGCGAATCATCCATCCGCGTCCTGAAAGGACTCGAACCCGTGAAGCAGCGTCCGGGCATGTACACCCGGACCGAGAACCCGCTGCACATCATCCAGGAGGTGATCGACAACGCCTCGGATGAGGCATTGGGCGGCTACTGCAACAACATCGGCGTCACCCTGAACGTCGACGGTTCCGTCACGGTCGAAGACGACGGCCGCGGCATCCCGGTCGGCATCCACCCGGAAGAAGGCGTCTCCACGGTCGAGATCGTCTTCACGCGCCTGCACGCCGGCGGCAAGTTCGACAAGGGCTCGGGCGGCGCCTATGCCTTTTCGGGCGGCCTGCACGGCGTCGGCGTCTCGGTCACGAATGCGCTGTCGACCCGCCTCGAGATCAACGTCTGGCGCAAGACCGACGACGGCAACGGCATCCACCGCCTGGTGTTTGCGAATGGCGACGTGATCGAGCCCTTGAGCTCCGCGCCGTTCGAGCGCGGCGGCAAGAAGAACGGCACCCGCGTCACCGCCTGGCCCGACCCGAAATACTTCGATTCGCCGAACATCCCGATGGCCGAACTGGTGCGCCTGCTGCGCTCCAAGGCCGTGCTGCTGCCGGGCGTCACCGTCACGCTGACCATCGCCAAGACCGGCGACGTCCAGACCTGGCGCTACGACGAAGGCCTGCGCGGCTACCTGACCGAAGCGCTGGCGCAAGGTTCGAGCGGCCAGACCCTGATTCCGCTGTTCGAAGGCGCGCAGTACGCCCCGGCCGGCGACGAAAGCTTTGCCGAAGGCGAGGGCGCGGCCTGGGTCGTGGCCTGGAACGAGGAAGGCGGCGTGGTGCGCGAGTCCTACGTCAACCTGATCCCGACGCCAAGCGGCGGCTCGCACGAGTCCGGCCTGCGCGACGGCCTGTTCGGCGCCGTGAAAGGCTTCGTGGAACTGCACGGCCTGCTGCCGAAGGGCGTCAAGCTGCTGCCGGAAGACGTGTTCGCGCGCGTCTCCTTCGTGCTGTCGGCCAAGGTGCTGGACCCGCAGTTCCAGGGCCAGACCAAGGAACGCCTGAACTCGCGCGATGCCGTGAAACTGGTCTCGACCTTCACCAAGCCGCCGCTCGAACTCTGGCTGAACCAGCACGTCGAATACGGCAAGAAACTCGCCGACCTGGTCATCAAGCAAGCGCAGTCGCGCATGCGCTCGCTGCAAAAGGTCGAAAAGAAAAAGTCCTCGGGCGTGGCCGTGTTGCCAGGCAAACTGACCGATTGCGAATCGACCGACCTGACCCGCAACGAAATCTTCCTGGTCGAGGGCGACTCGGCCGGCGGTTCCGCAAAAATGGGCCGCGACAAGGAATACCAGGCGATCCTCCCGCTGCGCGGCAAGGTGCTGAACACCTGGGAAACCGACCGCGACCGCCTGTTCGCGAACAACGAGATCCACGACATCTCGGTGGCGATCGGCGTCGACCCGCACTCGCACGGCGATTCGCCTGACTTGACTGGTCTGCGCTACGGCAAGATCTGCATCCTGTCCGACGCCGACGTCGACGGTTCGCACATCCAGGTGTTGCTGCTGACCCTGTTCTTCAAGCACTTCCCTGCCCTGTTCCGCCACGGCCATATCTGCGTGGCGCGTCCGCCCCTGTACCGCGTCGACGTGCCGGCGCGCGGCAAGAAGCCGCTGCAAAAGCTGTACGCGCTGGACGACGGCGAACTGCTGGCCATCGAGGACAAGCTCAAGAAAGAAGGCCTGAAGGAAGGCAGCTGGAGCATTTCGCGCTTCAAGGGCCTGGGCGAGATGAACGCCGAGCAGCTGTGGGAAACCACGATGAACCCCGACACCCGCCGCCTGCTGCCGGTGTCGCTGGGCGACTTCGACCACAGCGAATCGAGCGCACGTTTCAACATGTTGATGGGCAAGGGCGAGGCCGCAGCACGCCGCGCATGGATCGAAGAACACGGTAACGAAACCGAAGCGGACATCTGATCATGATCATTGGTATTGATTTGGGCACCACAAACAGCTTGGTAGCAGCCTGGCGTGACGGGCAAGCGCAGATCATTCCCAATGCGCTCGGGGCTTACCTGACGCCGTCCTGCGTCGGCATCGACGACGACGGTACGGTGCTGGTCGGCGCGGCGGCACGCTCGCGCCTCCAGACCCATCCCGACCTCACCACCTCGCTGTTCAAGCGCTACATGGGCAGCGAGCGCGTGACCCGGCTCGGCAAGCAGCAATTCCGCCCGGAAGAGCTGTCGTCGCTGGTGCTGCGCGCCTTGAAGGAAGACGCCGAAGCCTGGCTCGGCGAAAAGGTCGAAGAGGCCATCATTACCGTGCCGGCCTACTTCAGCGACGCCCAGCGCAAGGCCACGCGCGCGGCGGGCCAGCTGGCCGGCCTGAAGGTCGAGCGCCTGCTGAACGAACCCACCGCCGCGGCCCTGGCCTACGGCATCCAGGACAGCCAGCAGGAAACCAAGTTCCTGGTGTTCGACCTGGGCGGCGGCACCTTCGACGTCTCCATCCTCGATCTGTTCGAAGGGGTGATGGAAGTGCGCGCCTCGGCCGGCGACAATTTCCTCGGCGGCGAAGACTTCGTCGAGGTGCTGGTCAAGACTTTTTATGAACGCAGCGGGTTGCGCAACGCGCTCGGCACTGCGGTGCTGTCGCGGGCTCAGGTCCAGCGCCTGCGCGACGAAGCCGAACGCGCCAAGCGTGCGCTGTCGGAGTCGCCAAGCGCGGAGATGACGTTCCAGCACGACGGCCGCGAATTCACCTGGCGCCTGGACGAAGACACGCTGGCCCAGCTGTGCGAGCCGCTGCTGCAACGCCTGCGCAAGCCGGTCGACCGCGCCCTGCGCGACTCCACCATCAAGGCCAGCGAACTCGATGCCGTGGTGCTGGCCGGCGGCGCCACCCGCATGCCGATCGTGCGCAAACTGGTGTCGCGCATGTTCGGCCGCTTCCCCTCGGTGCACCTCGATCCGGACCACGCGATCGCGCTTGGCGCCGCGGTGCAGGCCGGCCTCAAGATGCGCGACGCCGCGCTCGATGAAGTGGTGATGACCGACGTCGCGCCCTACTCGCTCGGCATCAACATCTCGCGCCAGCTGGGACCGAACAATTTCGAAGGCGGCCACTACCTGCCCATCATCGAGCGCAATGCCACGGTGCCGGTGTCGCGCGTGCAGAACATCACCACCGTGCGCGACGGCCAGCGCGAACTGCGCGTGCTGGTCTACCAGGGCGAGGCGCGCCTGGTGAAAGACAATGTGTACCTGGGCGCGATCGACTTCCCGATCCCGCCGAAAAAGGCCGGCGAGATCAGCGCCGACGTGCGTTTTACGTATGACATCAGCGGCGTGCTGGAAGCCGAGATCACCGTGCATCCAACCCAGGAAAAGCACAAGCTCGTCATCACCGAGAACGCCGGTGTGATGACGCCCGCGCAGGTGGAGGCGCGCCTGCGCGAGCTGGCCGAACTCAAGATCCACCCGCGCGACCAGATCGAGAACCGCACCGTGGTGGCCGAAGCCGACCGCCTGTACCAGGAACTGCTGGGCGACGCGCGCGAGTACCTGGCCCAGCACATCGCCGCCTTCCAGGCCGTACTCGACGGGCAGGACCAGCACGCCGCGCGCCGCGCCCGTGAAACCCTGCAGGACGTGCTGCGCGACCTCGGCCGCGGCGGCCTGGAATGAATGCCTGGGCCAGCCTCGGCATCGATCCCACGGCCGACGTCCGTGCGATCAAGCGCGCCTATGCGCGCAAGCTGAAGCACACGCGTCCGGACGAGGATCCGGAAGCCTTCCAGGAACTGAACGATGCTTACCAGACGGCGCTGCAGATGGCGCCTTACATCGACAGCGACGAAGAGGCCGAGGAGGCCGAGTCGGTCGTGCTGGCGGCGCGGGCGCCTGCGCAAACGCCTGTGGGAGCCTTGGCCGAGACGCCTGCCCTGCTAGAACAGGACGAGCCGCGCCCAGCCTGGGAACGTCCGGTTGCCGCGTTGCGCGAAGAAGCCTGGGAACGCCCGGTGCCCCTGCTGCGCGAGGCGCCCGACCCGGACGCGCTGCGCCTGGCCCAGCAACGCGAACGGCGCCAGGAGCGCGAGCAGGCGCGCGCCGCGGCCAAGGCCGCGAGCGAGGCCGCTTTCGCACTGGCAGGGTCGCTGTGGTCCGGCTACATCGAACGCGCGGCGGTCTCGCCCAAGTACCAGCTCAGCCAGATCCTCGACGGCGACGACATGCTGAACATCGAGGTGCGCGAGCATGTCGAGCTGTTCGCCATCCAGTACTGCGCCAGCGCGGCCTGCAGCGACGAACTGCGCGAGGCCATCGTCGCCGTCTTCGGCTGGGAAGACAATGCCTCTTTCGTGCAGCGGCGCCTGCCCGAGGCCACCGGCGAAGCGATGGCACGCCTGCGCGCTGGCCGCGACTACCTCGCCTTGCTGCAGCGCGCCAGCACTGAACCCGTGATCGCCGCCCTGCTCGCCGACACTGCCGGACGCCGCTTCGGCCGCACCATCATGGGCGGCTTCACGCGCCGGATGCGCGAGCAGATCGCGCTGATCCGCGAATACCACCGCGAGCTGCTGTACTTCAAGCTGAACCCCGAGGTGGTCGATGAATGGGCAAGGCGTGTCGAAGGACGGCGCTACTTTCTCGAGACCTTCTTGCTGTCTGTCGCGGTCGGCGTCTCCCCCTTTCCGATTGTGAGTACCTTCGGCGAGGCTGCTGGCCTGAGCTTCGATCCGCTCCTCCTGCTGCCGTTCCTGCTGCTGACGCTGGCCGCCGGCCTGGCCTGGGCCCACTTCGACCCGCTGGCGCGCCTGCGCGACACGCCATGGCGCGACCGGCTGCTGTTCGAGCTGCGCCACCGTCCCGCTGTGCAGCTGGGCTGGGTTCCTGTCTTCGCGCTCCTCTCGACCATGCTGTTCATCCCGGACCCGGCGCCTGCGTTTGCCTGGGTGCTGGGGGCGGCGATGGTCGCCTGCACGCTTGTCGCCTGCTTCGCCAACTCGGTCATGTTCAGCGCAGGGCACTACCTCGCCGTCGCCGTCGGCGCGCTGCTGATCGGCGTGTCGATGGCCGACAAGGCCTACCCCGGCCATGGTTACGTCACCTGCGCGGCCGGCGCCTATTGCGCCCTGCAACTGCTCTACCGCGGCGGCGCCTACCTATGGAACCGCATGCCGGACAAGGCCCGCCTGCTGCTGCCGCTGCGCTGCGCCTGGCTGGCCGGGGCCATCGCCCTGGTGGCGGGCGCCGATGTCTCGCCGCTGCCGCTGCAGCTGCACGCCGCCCTGGTCTGGCTGTGGACGCTGGGCGGCATGCTGCTGTCGAATCCGACCGTCAATCCCTTCGCCGCGGTGGCGGGCGGGCTGGGGATGGTGTTCCTCATCATGACGGTGCGGTCAGAAACCTCCATGCTGCGCACGTCGCCGCTGTCGATGCTCGTCACCCCGCTGTTCGGTGTGGCGACCTTCATGATCATGAACATGATCCGCACTAAAAAGAATCAACATCCATTTTCGTAAGTACCATGTCTAATCAAGCAAACCTGTTCGAACAAGCCAGCGAAGCGCTCGACGACGTCGAATCGCTGACCCTTTCCACCTTCGCCGAGCGCGCCTACCTGGACTACGCTGTCTCGGTCGTCAAGGGCCGCGCCCTGCCCGACGTGTCGGACGGCCAGAAGCCGGTCCAGCGCCGCATCCTGTACGCGATGAACGAACTGGGCCTGGGCGCCACCGCCAAGCCGCGCAAGTGCGCGGCCGTGGTCGGCGACGTGCTCGGCAAGCTCCACCCGCACGGCGACCAGTCGGTGTACGACGCGCTGGTGCGCATGGCCCAGGACTTTTCGCTGCGCTACCCGCTGATCGACGGCCAGGGCAACTTCGGCTCGCGCGACGGCGACGGCGCCGCGGCGATGCGCTATACCGAAGCCCGCCTGACCCCGATCTCGCGCCTGCTGCTCGACGAAATCGACATGGGCACGGTCGACTTCCAGCCGAACTACGACGGCACCACCAACGAGCCGCGCGCCCTGCCGGCGCGCCTGCCGATGGTGCTGCTGAACGGCGCCTCCGGCATCGCGGTGGGCCTGGCCACCGAGATCCCGTCGCACAACCTGCGCGAAGTGGCCGATGCGGCGGTGGCCATGATCCGCAATCCGAAGATCTCGCACGCCGAGCTGATGACCATAGTCCCGGGTCCGGACTTCCCGGGCGGCGGCCAGATCATCACCCCGCCCGCCCAGATCGCCGACATGTACAGCACCGGGCGCGGCTCGATGAAGGTGCGTGCGCGCTGGAAGATCGAAGAGCTCGCCCGTGGCCAGTGGCAGGCCGTGGTCACCGAACTGCCGCCGGGCACCTCGGCGGCCAAGGTGCAGCAGGAGATCGAGGAGCTGACCAATCCGAAGGTCAAGCTGGGCAAGAAGACGCTGACGCCGGAACAGATCGCGCTCAAGCAAACGATCCTGAATTCGCTCGACACCATGCGCGACGAATCCGGCCGTGAAGCGCCGGTGCGCCTGGTGTTCGAGCCGAAGTCGAAGAACCAGGACCAGAACGAGTTCATGCTGCTGCTCCTGGCGCACACCTCGCTCGAGACCTCGGCCCCGATCAACCTGGTGATGATCGGCGGCGACGGCCGTCCGCGCCAGAAGGGCCTGGCCGAGATCCTGCAGGAATGGATCGACTTCCGCTTCGTCACCGTGCGCCGCCGGACCGAATTCAAGCTCGGCAAGGTCAACGACCGCATCCACATCCTGGAAGGCCGCGAGATCGTCCTGCTGAACATCGACGAAGTGATTGCCATCATCCGCAATTCGGACGATCCGAAGGCGGCCCTGATCGAGCGCTTCAAGCTGTCGGAACGCCAGGCCGAGGACATCCTGGAAATCCGCCTGCGCCAGCTGGCGCGCCTGGAGGCGATCAAGATCGAGCAGGAGCTGGCCCAGCTGCGCGGCGAGAAGGAAAAGCTCGAAGACATCCTGGCCAATCCATCGACCATGAAGCGCACCATCATCCGCGAGATCGAAGCCGACGCCAAGCAATTCGGCGACGCGCGCCGCACCGTGATCGAGGAAGCGCAGCGCGCCGTGGCCGAGCAGAAGGTCATCGACGAGCCGGTGACGGTGATCATTTCCGAGAAGGGCTGGGTGCGCGCGCGTACCGGCATCGGCCACGACGCGGCCCAGTTCACCTTCAAGCCGGGCGACTCGCTCGGCAGCGCGTTCGAATGCCGCACCGTCGATACCCTGCTCGGCATCGGCGACAACGGCAAGGTGTATTCGGTGCCGGTGGCCGCCCTGCCTGGAGCGCGCGGCGATGGCGTGCCGATTACCACGCTGGTCGATTTGTCGGGCGGCGTGCGCATTCTGCACTACTTCGCAGGCACGGCCGAGACGCGCTTGCTGATCTCGACCTCGAACGGCTTCGGCTTTACCACCCGGGCCGGCGACATGACCAGCCGCCTCAAAGGCGGCAAGTCCTTCATCACGCTCGACGACGGCGCCGTGCCGCTGGCGCCGCGCGTAATCTCCGACACCGCCGGTGCGGTGGCCTGTTTGTCGGAAAAGGGCCGCGTGCTGGTGTTCGGCATCGACGAGATGAAGGCGCTGACGAATGGCGGCCGCGGCGTGATCCTGATGGAGCTGGAACCGAAGGAAACGCTCGTGGCGGTGCAGCCGATTACCCAGAAGGGCGTGAACGTGATCGGCACCTGGGCCGGCTCGAAGCCGCGCGTGGTGGAGCTGTTCGCATCCGGCCTGGAACCGCACTTCGGCAAGCGCGCGAAGAAGGGCAAGCCGCTGTCGGCGAAGCTGAAGGCGACGGATTTGGCGATGCGGGCGACGGGCGAGTAATCGTTTGATCGCAGCGTGAATGACAAAGCCGGCGGATGCCGGCTTTGTTGTTTGTGGCGTACGTCGCGGGCCGTGTGCGAATGGTGCGTTGCGCGAACGGTGCACCGCGTGGGCACTTGTGCCTACGCGGCCGTACCCTTCCGGTTCGCCAACGGCGCGACGGTCGTCACGATATCGACGCCCTGCCATACCACGTTGACGCACGCGGTCAACATCAAATAAAAAATGCCGACATCACGCCGGCATTTTCATTCCTTACACATGCACAAGCAGATTAGTGCTTGGCAGCAGCCTTGTGCACGTCGGCGGTCGCTTCAGCGCGGACCTGTTCGGTCTTG
>Ga0265780_10001010_pt1 | contig 41325 bp, 41 predicted proteins | sample P1T30metagenome_FD_192432 | JGI IMG/M metagenome (GOLD analysis project Ga0265780, IMG submission 192432) | Plant litter microbial communities from East Loma Ridge, Irvine, California - P1 T30 | ecosystem: Environmental > Terrestrial > Plant litter > Unclassified | place: USA: California...
ATGGCGGTGCTCGACGTGGCGATCGAAAAGGCGGTGCCGGCGCTGGCCGACCGGGTGGCGGCGCTGCAGGTGCCGCGCCAGCAGCGCGAGGAAGCGGCGCGCGATCCGATAGGGGCGCTGTACCGGGCCGGCGGGACCGGGCAGGTGTATGGGCGCGGGAGCTAGGCTACGCGCACCTAGCCCATCCTTGTAATAAGAAATGATTTGCACAAAAGAAAACCGCCACTAGGGCGGTTTTCAGTAAGCTTTTTTTGTACAGTGATGGTCTTGGACCGTCGTAGAGTTTGGACACTGCCTCCGCATCCCTACCAGACCCTATGGTACAAAAATATTTTTGTGCAGTCAAGCTCCTTGCTCGAGTGCGGCATTTATTTCCATCAGTCCTGCTACTTGGTCTTCGAAGTTCAGACCACATTGCTTCGCCCAATCCACAGCAAGCTCTTCAACACATGCTTGCCGAGATGCATTTTGCTTCAAAGTCGCATTTTCTTGTTGCAGTAGAATAACTTGCTCTTGCAATGTCGACAGTGCTGTTGCCGCACCACGCCAGTTCTGCGCATCTTGTTTGAGCTTGTCGTAGTTACTTACGCCGATTGCATGTAGCAGGGCTGAGCGCATTGCGTCCATCTCAGCCGTGCTAACGTGGTCACTGTACTTTGGCGGTCTGGCATGTCTGACAATACCTTTGTTGTCTGTATAGAAGCTAGACGGCGGGAGCAAGCGGCATGGAGAAACCGTTTGAATCATGCTGCAGATTCCCCACGTTTGCTTGCCACTTGTACCATAAAAGGAAAATTTTGATAGCGTTAAGGGATTTAACAAGAACGCAGTCTTGTCTTGTGGATCCGGCGGCACTGAGGTAAGAGGAAGCACTTGCACTTGTGTATTTCTCACTTTGACCACAATCGCTAGCCGCCGCTTGTGCATCTCGCCATTCTGAATCGTATCCTTGTACTGGCTATTTGACGCCATTGTGCCGCGTGCTTGAGCAACCGTTTGTACAAAACCGTAATCGACTTCTACCAATGTCCCTGGAGTAAGTACCTGATGGATCTTGTGACTACTAAGCCTCAAGGCCTCGTCTAAGTAAGTCTCTTTCTGATTATGTACCTTGCTTAAAATGACCCGGTAGGTCATTGGTACGTCACCATTAGAACCGATACGATCGGACTCTTCGACATGCCAGCGCGTATTGCTGTCATGACTAAAATGCTTGGTGATATATACAGGATGTGCAGTCTTTGTCGGTACCAACGCTTCCCGAATGTCGTCAAAGGCCTCTTGCCCAATGATCTTATCAACGTGCACGCCACTGGCATCGACCGCGCGCTCGTAGTAGGTAATATGAAGTAATGTTGGCATGACGTTGCCTGCGTACTCAATTGCGAAAGCTGTCCAGTTTAAGGGGCAGTTCGCTGCCAAGCAATTGATTTTTCCAGCCTGCATCGAGCCAGTCTGACTGGATGTCACCTGCACAGTATTGAAATAGTATGTTAATCGTCTTGCACAAGATTCATTAAGCTACACTGCATATCCCGCTACTGGTAAATCGTTGCTTCTGCATAGACGAGAATTACATGTGAAGGCGAGCCTCTAGACCTGCATGTTCATGATGTCGTGGTAAGCCGACACCAGTTTATTTCTCACCTGCACTGTCGCCTGGAAGCTGATGCTCGCCTTCTGCATCGAGATCATGGTATCCGACAGGCTGACCGAATCGTCGCCGGCCGCGAAGCGCTGGCCCATCTTGTCGGCATCGTTCTGCGCCTTGCTGACGCTGTCCAGCTGGGCCTTGAGCGCGTCCGAAAAGCTGACCTTGCTGGATGACTCGGCGGCGTCCGGACCCTTGGCGCCGCCCAGGCCGCCAATCCCGCCCAGGCCCCCGGGGCTGAGCGAAGGCGCGGCCGCCGGCTTCTGCGCCGCCGCCTTCAGCTGGGCCATCATCGCTTCGATACGGCTGCTGTCGATTCCGCCAATGTTCATGTCCGCCTCCAGGAGTCTTGCCGCGCAATCTTGAACAAGTTGCACGCAGTTCGATTCAGGCTGTCAGAATACCCGCGTCCCAGCAAATATTGCCCTCGAGCAGCGCTGTAAACCTCCCCCTATTCTCCGGTTTGAATGTTGCTGCACAGCTTCATAATGGCGGCCAATCACACATCCCACCTCGTCCACCCACCATGGCAACTGCGGAACAACTCCTCGACAGCGATATCGAAGCCCCGGCCGACCGGCCGAAGTTTTGGGAAACTCCCATGGGGAAACGCGTCGTCATCGGCGGCGCGGTCGCGGCCGCGCTGGCGATCGTCGCCGCGATCTGGCTGTGGAGCTCGGCGCCGGAATACAAGGTCCTGTTCTCGAACACGACCGACCGCGACGGCGGCGCCATCACCGCGGCGCTGGACCAGATGGGGGTCAAGTACAAGTTCTCGGACGGCGGCAGCGCCATCCTGGTGCCGGAAGACCAGGTCCACGGCGTGCGCCTGAAGCTGGCGTCCCAGGGCCTGCCGCGTGCCGGCAACGTCGGCTTCGAGCTGCTGGAAAACCAGAAGCTGGGCACCTCGCAGTTCGTCGAGCAGGTCAACTACCAGCGTTCGCTCGAGGGCGAGCTGGCCAATTCGATCCAGGCGCTGGCCGCCGTGTCGTCGGCGCGCGTGCACCTGGCGCTGCCCAAGCCCTCCGTCTTCGTGCGCGAAGCCAAGAACCCGACCGCCTCGGTGCTGCTCAACCTGCAGCCGGGCCGCGCGCTGGACCAGGCGCAGGTCTCGGCCATCGTGCACCTGGTGGCGTCCTCGGTGCCGGAACTGACCCCGGCCAACGTGACCGTGGTCGACCAGAACGGCACCCTGCTCTCGGACACCGCCGGCAAAGGCAAGCAGCTCGACCCGAACCAATTGAAATACGTCGAGGCGCTGCAGCAGAACATCGTCAAGCAGGTCGAATCGATCATCGCCCCGATCGTGGGCCAGAACAACGTGCGCGCCGAGGCGACCGCCGACGTCGACTTCGCCCAGGTCGACACCGCCGCCGAGATGTACAAGCCGAATTCGCCGCCGGAGCCGCAGGCGATCCGCAGCCAGCAGACGTCGGAGTCGACCGGCCCCGGCAGCGGCAACCCGTCCGGCATCCCGGGCGCGCTGTCGAACCAGCCGCCGGGCGTGGCCACCGCGCCGATCGAAGGCGGTGCGGCGCCCGCCGGCCAGCAGGCCAGCACCGGCCCGACCAGCAAGAACGCCACCACCAACTACGAAGTCGACAAGACCCTGCGCTACGAGCAGAAGCCGATGGGCGGCATCAAGCGCCTGACCGTGGGCGTGGTGGTGAACTACCGCCGCAGCATCGATCCGAAGACCGGCAAGGTCGTGGTCAAGCCGCTCACGCCCGCCGAAGTCGCCCAGATCAACGAACTGGTGAAGCAGGCGATGGGCTACAGCCAGCAGCGCGGCGACACCCTGAACGTGGCCAACGCCCCGTTCGACGGCGTCGACAAGCCGGACGAGCAGGCGCCGGACTGGTGGAAGGACCCGGCCAACCTGCCGCTGTTGAAGGACATCGCCAAATACGTGTTCATCGCGATGGTGCTGGCCTTCCTCTGGTTCCGCATCCTGCGTCCGCTGTTCAAGCCGGTGATGAAGAAATTCGACGAGGCGGTCGAGATGCCGCCCGAGCCGGAACCGGAAGAGCCGGCGCCCGAACCGGAACCCGACTTCGAGGAAGAGGCGCGGATCGCGAAGGATGCCGAGGAGCAGAAGAAAGTCATTATCTACAAGAGCAACCTGGACATGGCCAAGACCCTGGCCCAGAATGACCCGCGTATCGTGGCTAACGTAATCAAGGAATGGTTGGGCGCCGAATAATGAGCGATAAAGACAAAGAAGCAGTCAACAAGGCCGCGATCCTGATGCTGGCCCTGGGCGAATCCGAAGCCGCCGAAGTGATGAAGTTCCTCGGCCCGCGCGAAGTGCTCAAGCTGGGCGCGGCGATGGCGCAGATGAAGGCGGTGCAGCACGAGGAAGTCACCAGCGTGCTGACCGACTTCCGCGAGCGCGTCGACCTGCAGTCGACCGTCGGCCTGGATTCGGACGAGTACATCCGCCAGGTGCTGACCAAGGCGCTGGGCGACGACAAGGCCGCCGTGCTGCTGAACCGTATCCTGGGCGGCAAGGACGCCTCGGGCATCGAGAGCCTGAAGTGGATGGACGCGCAATCGGTGGCGGAACTGATCCGCAACGAGCACCCGCAGATCATCGCCACCATCCTGGTGCACCTCGAGCGCGACCAGGCTTGCGAAATCCTGTCACACTTCACCGACCGCCTGCGCAACGACGTGGTGCTGCGTATCGCCACGCTGGACGGCGTGCAGCCGGCCGCCCTGCGCGAGCTGAACGACGTGCTGACCAAGCTCCTGTCGGGCAATGAGCACATCAAGAAGTCCTCGCTGGGCGGCGTGCGCACCGCGGCCGAGATCCTGAACTTCATGAGCGGCGACCAGGAAAGCTCGGTCATGGAAAACATCAAGAACTACGACAACGACATGGCCCAGAAGATCATGGACGAGATGTTCGTGTTCGACAACATCATCGACATCGACGACCGCGGCATCCAGCTGCTGCTGCGCGAAGTGCAGTCCGAGATGCTGATCATCGCCTTGAAGGGCGCCTCGCAGGACTTGCGCGAGAAGATTTTCAAGAACATGTCGCAACGTGCCGCCGAGATGATGCGCGAAGACCTGGAATCGAAGGGTCCGGTGCGCCTGTCGGAAGTGGAATCGCAGCAGAAGCAGATCCTGCAAATCGTGCGCCGCCTCGCTGATGAAGGCCAGATCGTCCTGGGCGGCAAAGGTGAGGACTCGTTCGTCTGATGGCCATCTCGAAGGACAATGGAGCGGGATTCAAGCGCTGGGAAATGACCTCGTTCGGCGACGATCGTCCCAGCACCCTGGCCCAGCGTGCGGCCCAGCGCGAAGCCGAGGCCCAGCACATGCAGGCCTCGCTCACCGCCGCCACGCAGGCGCAAGCCCAGGCCCAGGCCGCGGCCCTGGCGGAAGCGCAGTCGGTGCCGGCGATCCCGATGCCGACCGTCGAGGAACTCGAGGCGATCCGCGAGGCCGCGCGCCAGGAAGGCTTTGCGCAAGGCCATGAAGAAGGCGTCGCCGCCGGCCACGCCAGCGGCTACCAGGACGGCCTGGACCAGGGCCGCCTCGAGGCCGCCGCCGAGCTGACCCACCTGCAGGAACTGGCCACCACCTTCGGCCAGGCCGTGACCGAGGCCGACGAGGCGATCGCGCACGACGTGCTGGAGCTCAGCCTGCACCTGGCGAAGAACATGGTGCGCACCGCCTTCACCGTGCGGCCCGACTACATCATCCCGGTGGTGCGCGAGGCGATCGACTACCTGCCCACGCTGCAGCAGCCGGCCCTCCTGATGCTGCACCCGGAAGACGCGCTGCTGGTGCGCGAGCACATCGGCGAGACGCTGGACAAGAGCGGCTGGCGCATCGTCGAGGACGACGCCATCGCCCGCGGCGGCTGCCGCGTCGACACCGCCAGCAACCAGATCGACGCCCAGATCGCGTCGCGCTGGCAGCGCCTCACGCACGCGCTGAACGAGAACATCGACTGGCTCGAATAAGGTCGATCCGATCGATCTTTCGGGACAGCGAACTGTTAACGTAAAAACCCAGACCCCTGCCTGCGCAGGGGCGACGTGGAAGACACTGAGGAACCGGATGGACCCACATACCGCGCGCTGGAAGTCCTACCTGAAGGATTGCGGCAACGTGCTCGATTTCGTCGAGCCGATGGACGTGTCCGGGCGCGTCACGCGCGTGGCCGGCCTGGTGATGGAATGCGTCGGCATCAAGCTGGCCGTGGGCGCCGCCTGCACGATTCCGGTGGCATCGGGTGCGCGCATCGAGGCCGAAGTGGTCGGCTTCGAGGGCGAGCGCCTGTTCCTGATGCCGCAGAGCGACGTCGAAGGCGTGGTGCCCGGCTCGCGCGTGTACCCGGTCGAACCGAGCATCCCCAAGCCCGGCAGCGTGAACCACCCGCGCCGGCGCCCGGAAGACCGCGCGCGCCACCTGCCGGTGGGCTGGGGCCTGCTCGGCCGCGTGGTGGACGGCGCCGGGCGCCCGCTGGACGGCAAGGGGCCGGTCGACACCACGGCCATGGGGCCGCTCAACGCGCGCCCGATCAACCCGCTCGAACGCGCGCCGATTTCGGAAACGCTGGACGTCGGCGTGCGCGCCATCAATTCGATGCTGACGGTGGGCCGCGGCCAGCGTCTCGGCCTGTTCGCCGGCACCGGCGTCGGCAAGTCGGTGCTGCTGGGGATGATCGCGCGCTACACCACGGCCGACGTGATCGTGGTCGGCCTGATCGGCGAACGCGGCCGCGAGGTGAAGGAATTCATCGAGCAGATCCTGGGCCCGGAAGGCCTGGCGCGCTCGGTCGTGGTGGCGGCGCCGGCCGACTCGCCGCCGCTGCTGCGCATGCAGGGGGCGGCCTATTCCACCGCCATCGCCGAGCACTTCCGCGACGAAGGCAAGAGCGTCATGCTGATCATGGATTCGCTGACCCGCTACGCCCAGGCGCAGCGCGAGATCGCCCTGGCCATCGGCGAACCGCCCGCCACCAAGGGCTATCCGCCCTCGGTGTTCGCGAAACTGCCGGTGCTGGTGGAACGCGCCGGCAACGGCATTGAAGGCGGTGGTTCCATTACCGCCTTCTACACCGTGCTGTCCGAGGGCGACGACCAGCAGGATCCGATCGCCGATGCCGCGCGCGGTATCCTGGACGGCCACATCGTCCTGAACCGTCGCCTGGCCGAAGCCGGCCACTACCCCGCCATCGACATCGAGCAATCGATCTCGCGCGCCATGCACAACATCACCTCGCGCGACCACCAGATGGCGGCGCGCCTGCTCAAGCAGCTGTATTCGCGCTACGAGCGTTCGCGCGACCTGATCACCGTCGGCGCCTATGCCGCCGGCTCGGACCCGGTGCTGGACAAGGCGATCCAGCTGCACGACCGGATCGAGGCCTTCCTGTGCCAGGAAATCCACGACAATACCAACATGCTGCAGAGCTTGGGGGAATTGACCTCTCTGTTCGGCTGATTGACGGGTACGGGCGCGGCTTATACTGCGCTCTACCATGGCCAATTCCTCCGTACTCGACACCCTGATCGACCTCGCCCAGCGCGAATCCGATGCGCGCGCCAAGAAACTGGGCGCCGCGCTGAAGGCGGTCGAGGACGGCGAACAGAAGCTGCGGATGCTGCTGGGCTACCGCGACGATTATTACGCCAAGTTCGACGCGGCCCAGCAGGCCGGCATCACGCCCTTCGCCTACCAGAACTTCGCCGCCTTCATCGGCAAGCTGGATGCGGCGATCGACGGCCAGAAGGAAGTCATCAAGCACGCCGGATTCAAGGCCGACATGGAACGCAAGGCCTGGCAGGCGAGCGAGCGCAAGCGCCTGTCCTACCGCACCCTGAACGAGCGCGCGGCGGCCCAGGCGCTGGCGGTCGAGACCAAGCGCGACCAGAAGATGATGGACGATTTCGCGGCACGCTCGGCGCGCCGCCCACGCTGAATTCACCCGATTGCTATCGACCATGCAAACCAATATCCTGTCGACCCAGTCCACCAGCGGCACCAACGGCACGAATGCCGTCCCGCGCAAGGAATCCGCCAACAGCGCGTCGCACAATGACGCTGGCCAGTTCAGCGCCATGCTGTCGAGCGAGATGACGCAGCGCCAGAGGCCGATGCCCGCCCCGGCGCCGGCGCCATCCGCACCCAAGCCGGAAGCGCCCAAGCCCCAGGCCACCGACAAGCCGGCCCAGCCCGATGAGGCCCGGGCGCCCCGGGAGGCCGCCCAGCCGAGCGAGACCCAGGCCAAGGCCGCCGACAAGAACCAGGCCGCCGACGGCGACCAGGACGCTTCCGAGGACAGCGCCGACGCCGCCCAGGCCGACGCCGCCGCCAAGCCTGATCCGGCCGCCGAGATGCTGGCGCTGATGGCCAGCCTCAAGAACCCGGCCCAGGATGCCGCCACCACCAAGGGCGCGAAGGGCGCCGCATCCCAGGCTTTCGACGCCCTGGGCGGCGGCGGCAAGGCCCGGCGCGGCGATGCCCAGCTGGCGGCGCTGCAGGCGGCGATGAAATCGGTGAGCAAGGATGGCGCCACCGAAGCCGGCGGCAAGACCTTCAATGCCGCGGCCGTCACCAACCCGGCGCTGGCCGCCGCCGGCGCCGACCTCGGCACCGACACGAAGCAGGCCGCCGCCACCGATACCGGCGCCGACCTGCGCAACATGCTGGCCGCCATGGGCAAACCCGAAACCAAGCCGCAGCTGGACGCGGCCGACCTGGCGCTGCAGCAGGCGCGCGAGGCGGCGCTCCAGGCCACGACCCAGGCCAACGCCCTGCCTGCCGCCGCCGCGCTGGCCCAGGCCCAGCCGGCCGTGCTGGAAGCCCAGGCCGCGGCCGCCGCCGACATGTTGACGGCACACGTCGGCACCGACCAGTGGGAAAACCAGGTCGGCCAGAAGATCGTCTACATGGTCGGCAGCGAAGAACAGACCGCCAACCTGACCCTGAACCCGCCGGACCTGGGGCCGATGCAGGTCGTGTTGTCGATCACCAACGACCAGGCCAGCGTGACCTTCTCCTCGAACCAGCTGGAAGTGCGCCAGGCGCTCGAAAACGCCCTGCCGCGCCTGCGCGAGATGATGAGCGAATCCGGCATTGCGCTGGGCAACGCCAGCGTCAACGCCGGCATGCCCGACGGGCGCCAGGCCCAGGACCAGCCGGCCCGGTCCGGCCGCGGCTTCGGCCGTTCGTCGGGCCGTGGTGACGATGGCGCCGTCGGCGGCGTGGCCGAGACGGCAGCCCGTCCGGCCCGCACCGCCATCCTCGGCGACCGCGGCATGGTCGATACCTTCGCGTAAGCCCGAGATAGGCGCCCTTCCCCTCTCTGTTCGGCCATTGCCGCTGCGCACTTTTTCCCGATAATGACATAATGACGGAACGATCCACAGCGGCACCGGAGTATCTTGAAAGCGAACCCAAACATGAAAGCTGACCCGAAAGCGGAAGCGGCGGCGCCAGCCGGCGGCGGCAAAGGCAAACTGATCATCATCATCGTGGCGGCACTGGTCGTGCTGGGCCTGGGCGGCGGCGCTGCCTGGTACTTCCTGCACGGCAGCGGCGACAGCGCCGCGGCCGAAGAGGCACCCAAGAAAGAAAAGAGCAGCAAGAAGAAGAAAAAGGATGACCATCCGGCCGAGTACCTGGCGATCGAGCCCTTCACCGTGAACCTGCAGCCGGAAAACGGCGACCAGTACCTGCAGGTGGCGTTCACGCTGCAGGTCGATGGTCCGGAACAGGCTGAATTGATCAAGACCAATATGGCGAAGGTGCGCAGCCGCGTGTTGTTGCTGCTGTCGGGCAAGAAAGCGTCGGAAATCAACACCGTCGAAGGCAAGCAGCAACTGGCCGGCGAAATCCTGGCCGTGGTCAAGGCGCCGTTCGAGGAACATGGCGACGAGCAGGAAATCTCGGACGTGCTGTTCACCTCGTTCATCATCCAATAATCCAGCAACACAGCGTTATCTACCAGTAAAGCAAGATGGCCGATAATTTTCTCTCACAGGAAGAAGTCGATGCCCTCCTCAAGGGGGTCAACGGCGATCAGGACGACGTCGCGACGCCTGAAGACACCTCGGGAGTCCGCACCTACAACCTGGCAACGCAGGAGCGGATCGTCCGCGGCCGCATGCCGACGCTCGAAATCATCAACGAGCGCTTCGCCAGGTATCTGCGGGTCGGCCTGTTCAACTTCCTGCGCCGCAGCGCCGAGGTGTCGGTCGGCTCGGTGCGGGTCTCCAAGTACAGCGAATTCATCCGCAACCTGGTGGTCCCGACCAACCTGAACCTGATCCACATGAAGCCGCTGCGCGGTACCGCGCTGATGGTGTTCGATCCGGGCCTGGTGTTCCTGCTGGTCGACAACCTGTTCGGCGGCGACGGCCGCTTCCACACCCGCGTGGAAGGCCGCGACTTTACCCAGACCGAGCAGCGCATCATCATGCGCATCCTGGACATCGTGTTCGAGGCCTATGCCAAGTCCTGGGAGCCGGTGTACCCGATCGAGTTCGAGTACATCCGCTCGGAGATGAACACCCAGTTCGCGAACATCGCCACCCCGAACGAAGTCGTGGTATCGTCCACCTTCACCATCGAGCTGGGTTCGGTGTCGGGCCAGATCCATTTCTGCATGCCCTATTCGATGATCGAACCGATCCGCGATGCGCTGACGTCCAGCATCCAGGGCGAGGCCCTGGAAGTCGACAAGCGCTGGATCCGCCTGCTGACGCAGCAGATCCAGGTGGCCGAGGTGGAACTGGTGGCGGTGCTGGGGCACGGCAAGGCGAATTTCGACGAAATCCTGAACATGAAGATCGGCGACGTGATCCCGATCTCGGTGCCGGAAACCCTGCAGGCGACGGTCGACGGGGTGCCGGTGATGGACTGCACGTATGGCGTGTCCAACGGCCAGTACGCCCTGAAAGTCGAAAAGCTGATCGCCAACAGCGACACCTTCAACAAGTAACACGAGCATTACGGAGTATCCAATGTCCGACACCCAAGACGACCAGAGCGGCATCGACGACGACCTGTGGGGCGCCGCCATCGCCGAACAGGCCGCCGCCGAAGCCGCCGCGCTGGCCACCCAGCAGCAGGCCGCCAGCGCCGCCGTGTTCAAGGATTTCTCGAACAAGGGCTCGCGCCCCGACACGCCCAACGACATCGACTTCATCCTCGATATCCCGGTGCAGCTGACGGTGGAGCTGGGCCGCACCAAGATCGCCATCAAGAACCTGCTGCAGCTGGCGCAGGGCTCGGTGGTGGAACTCGACGGCCTGGCCGGCGAACCGATGGACGTGCTGGTCAACGGCTGCCTGATCGCCCAGGGCGAGGTGGTGGTCGTGAACGACAAGTTCGGTATCCGCCTCACCGACATCATCACGCCGTCGGAGCGCATCCGCAAACTGAATAAATGATCGCGCGCCTGCTGACCATCCTCGCCCTGGCGCTGCCCGTGGCCGCCTGCGCGACCCAGCCGGCGGCGGCGCAGGACGGACGGGCGGACGGCGCCAGGGCCGCGGTCAACCCCGCGCCTCCAGCACCCGCCAGCGTACCCGCGTTGGCGCCCGCGCCCGCCGCGCAGGCGGCCACGCCCACCGAATCGCAGCAGCCGGCCACCGCGCCGGCTGTTGGCGTTTCCGGCTCCCGCGGCGCGGCACCGGCAACAGTACCCGCGCCGGCGGCCCGTCCGAACGGCCGCGCGGTCGCGAGCAGCGGCACGCCGTCCGCCGCGGCGCCGGCCACCGCGCCGGCCGGGCAGGACGCCGCGGCTGCGCCGCTGGGCAGCACGCCGATCCAGGAAACGCCTGCCGGCGGTACGCTTGCGGCGACTACGCCCGGTGCGGTTTCCGGTGTTGCCGCTGCGGGTACGGGCGCGCCGCCGGCCGCCGGCGCGGCCACGATGCCCGCCGCCACGCCCACCGGCAGCCTGCTGCAGACCCTGTTCGCGCTGGTCGCGGTGCTGGCCGTGCTGGCCGCCCTGGCCTGGTTCCTCAAGCGCTACGGTCCGCGCGCCGGCGGCGGCGGCGCCAACCTGCGCATCGTCGGCTCGCTCAACCTGGGCGGGCGCGAACGCCTGCTGGTGGTCGAAGTGGGCAACCAGTGGATCGTGGTCGGCGCCTCGCCCGGCCGCGTGAACGCGCTGGCGACCATGCCGCGCCAGGAGGGCGCCGATGCCGGCGCGGGCGGCGCTACACTGGCACACGGCAGCAATGCGGCGCCTTCCGCGAACAGCTTCGCCGACTGGCTCAAGCAGACGATCGACAAACGCAAATGACATCCGCACGTGAAATTGAATAAACGATTATGGCTGGCGGCCGGGCTGGCAGGCCTGGGCGCGCTACCGCTGCTGGTGGCCGCCGCACCGAGCATCCCCGCCTTCACCACCAGCGCCGCCCCGGGCGGCGGCACCGCCTACTCGCTGCCGGTGCAGACGCTGCTCCTGATGACGGCGCTGACCTTCATCCCGGCCGCGCTCCTGATGATGACCAGCTTCACCCGCATCATCATCGTGCTGTCGCTGCTGCGCCAGGCGCTGGGCACCCAGACCGCGCCGCCGAACCAGGTGATGGTGGGCCTGGCGCTGTTCCTGACCCTGTTCGTGATGGGACCGACGTTCGATCGCATCTACAACGAAGCCTACGTGCCGCTGCAGAACAACCAGATCCAGATGGGCGAAGCGATGGACAAGGCGGCGGCGCCGCTGAAGGGCTTCATGCTGAAGCAGACGCGCCAGTCCGACCTGGCGCTGTTCGTCAAGATCTCGCGCACCCCGGCGCTGCAGGGGCCGGAAGACGTGCCGCTGCGCGTCCTGATCCCCTCCTTCATCACGAGCGAATTGAAGACCGCCTTCCAGATCGGCTTCGCGATCTTCATCCCCTTCCTGATCATCGACATGGTGGTGGCGTCGGTCCTGATGTCGATGGGGATGATGATGATGTCGCCGGCGGTGATCTCGCTGCCGTTCAAGCTGATGCTGTTCGTGCTGGTCGACGGCTGGCAGCTGCTGCTGGGTTCACTGTCTCAAAGTTTCTATTAGCCAGAGTTTTTACTGAGGTAATCCATGACTCCCGAAAGCGTGATCGCGATGGGCCGCACGGCCATGGAAGTCACCCTGATGGTGGCGGCGCCGCTGCTGCTGGTGGCGCTGATCGTCGGCCTGATCATCAGCATCTTCCAGGCCGCGACCCAGATCAACGAACAGACCCTGTCCTTCATCCCGAAGCTGGTCGCCGTGTTCGTGACCCTGGTGATCGCCGGGCCGTGGATGATCTCGGTGATGACCGACTACATGCGCAGTGTGTTCAGCGGAATCCCGCAATTGATCGGTTGAGCGTGTGATTCTGCTCAGATGATCAGTTTCACCACCACCGAGCTGTATGCCTGGATCGGGGGCCTGTTGTGGCCCCTGACGCGCATCCTCGGCCTGGTCGCCGCAGCCCCCGTGTTCGGCAACACCGGCGTGCCGATGCTGATCAAGATGAGCCTGGGCGTGACCCTGGCCGCCATCGTCGCGCCCACCCTGCCCCCGGTCCCGATCGTCGACCCGACCTCCTGGGCCGGCATCCTGATCCTCGGCCAGGAGCTGCTGGTCGGGATGGCGATGGGCTTCGCGATGCGCCTGGTGTTCGCCGCCATCGAATTCGCCGGCGAGATCGCCAGCTCCACCATGGGCCTGGGCTTCGCCACCTTCTTCGACCCCACCTCCGCCGGCCGCTCGTCCGCCATCAGCCAGTTCCTGGCGCTGGTCGCGACCATGGCCTTCCTGGCGCTGAACGCCCACCTGGTGCTGATCGAGGCGCTGGTCGAGAGCTTCTTCACGCTGCCGATTTCCACCACCCCGATGTCGCTGGGCGCGCCGCTCGAAATGGTGCGCTGGGGCGGACGCATCTTCTCGGCCGGCCTGCAGCTGTCGATGCCGATCGTGGGAGCGCTCCTGATCACCAACATCGCGCTGGCGATCCTGACGCGGGCCGCGCCGCAGCTGAACCTGTTTGGTATCGGGTTCCCGATCACGCTGGGGGCGGGTTTTCTGGTGATCAGCCTGACGCTGCCTTACCTGGGGATGCCTTTGCAGAATCTGTTCAACCAGGGGATCGAGGCGAGCAGGCGGATTCCAAGGACTGGGGGGCAGCGGCCGGGGCAAGTGGTTCCTGCGGTGCCAACTACGTCACTTACGCCAGCGCCAGCGCCGGCGCATCGCTGACGCTATTTCATTCACCTAACGCGTCGTCCCCGCGCAGGCGGGGACCCAAGTTGCACGCGCTATCGAAACGCAAGTAACTTGGGCCCCTGCCTTCGCAGGGGCGACGGGTTTTGGAGCTATGGGCGAGCGCTTATCGCCTGTCCGATCAAGAGATGTAATTAAACAGCGACAAGCCCGACATCGTCTTGAACGACAGCTGCGCCGCCTGCAGCGTGGTCTGCTGCTGCGTGTACATCGAAATCGCCGCCACCATGTCCAGGTCCTGCAGCCCGGAGAGCGTGGCCTGGTACTGCACGTCCAGGTCCGAGCCGGTGCTGTCCAGCGAATCGAGTTCCTTCATGCGCGCGCCCACCGAAGCCTGCACGGTCAGCACGTTGTCCAGCGCGTTCTGCATATTCGAGCTGGCCGTGGCCAGGCCGTTGGCCAGGTTGGCCTTGCCGGTCGAGCCGTCGGCCGGGGTGCGCAGGGTCTTGATCAGGTCGGTGACCGTGGTGAACACCGACTGCTTCTGGCTCGGCTTGACGGAAAAGCTGTCGCCGTTGGCCGGGGCGCCCTTGACATCGAGCGACAGGCCGCCGAAGCTGATCGAGGCGCCGGCCGTGTAGGGCTGGTCCTTGAGCACATCGGAAGCCGGCGAAGTCGAATTGTCGACGACGCTGTAGGTGGTCACGGCCGGGTCGCCGCTCACCGCGAAATTGATGGCGTAGTCGTGGCCGGTCAGCTTGCTGCGGTCGGTCACCGCACCCGGCGCGACGATGCCGGCGCCGGTGTTGGTCGCCGCCGCCTGGGTCTGGAAGCTGCCGTTGCCGGTGGTGACGGCGTCAAAAATGGCGCTGCCGCTTTCGCTGATCGCCATCTTGCGGCTCGAGCCCACCTGCAGCGTGCGCTGGCCCTGGTCGCCCTGGTAAGAGGCGCCGGTCGGCGTCTGGGTGAAGGGCTGGGTGGTCGAGGCGTAGCCGGAGAACAGGTAGCCGCCGGTGCCGTTCGAGGTGTTGGCCAGGCCGATCATGTCGGTCAGGCGCCCTTCGAGTTCGGTGGCCAGCGCCTCGCGGTCGCTCTGGCTGTAGCTGGCGTTGCCGGCGGTGACGATCAGCGACTGGATCTCGGTGATCTGGCCGCTGACGTCGCCCAGCGTCTTGTCGACCAGCGACAGCGAGGCGTTGGCGTTGCTGCGGTTGGTCGCGAACTGGGTGTTCATCGACTTCGACTGGGTCAGCTCGAGCGCGCGCGCGGAGCCGATCGGGTCGTCCGCGGCCGTGAGCATGCGCCGGTTGGTCGACAGCTGCATCTGGGTCTTGGCCATCTGGCTCTGCAGCGTGTTGAGCTGGCTGGTGCCGGCTTCGAAGATCGCGTTGGTACTGATGCGCAGGGACATGGTCTACTCCAATTAGTGGCCGCTTAGTGGCCAATCGACAGCAGCGTGTCGAAGATGGTGTCGGCGATCTGCATCACCTTGCCGGCGGCCTGGTAGGCCTGCTGGTATTTCAGGAGGTTGGCCGCTTCCTCGTCCAGGTTGACGCCCGAGACGTTGTTGGCCGCGCCCGCGGCCTGGGTCAGCTGGGCCTCGGCGGCGCTGGCATTGACCTGCACTTCGCGCGTCTTGTTGCCGACCGTGCTGACCAGGTTGGCGTAGGCCGACTGGAAGGTGGCCTTGCCGCCGTCCAGGATGTTCTTCGATTGCAGGTCCCCCAGCAGGCCCGCGTTGCGGGTGTCGCCGGTGGCGCTGCTGGGCGCGATCGTGAATTTGTCGCCGTTGCCCGGCTTGCCGTTCAGGGTGAAGCCGATGCCGCCCGCGGTGTAGCTGGCGCCGTCCTGGAAGGGTACCGGGTCGCCGGCCGCGTACGAGGTCGTCACGCCGCCCACCGTCATCGTCACGCCCTGCCCCGGAAAGCCGCTCAGCTTGCCGCTGGCGCCGTCATAGCTCAGGGTGACCGGGCCCGACAGCGGCGCGCCCAGGTAGTTCTTGTCGACGGTGCCGGCGCTGATCTTGCCGGTGCCGGTGTTGGTGAGCGGGACGCTGGTGGCGATCGGGGCCGCGGCCGCGATCTGCGACTGGTCGGTCAGCGCCAGCTTGAAGTTGGCCGCGCCGTTGATGGTCGGGCGCACCAGGAAGTTGTCGCCGGCGTCGGCCTTGCCCGTGATCGCGAAATCGAGGCCGTCGATGGTCTGCGGCTTGGTCTGCGGGTAGGGGTTGATCGTCGTCTTCTGGTTGTCCGACAGGCGCGTCACGTTGTAGTTGCTGCCGTCGAAGTCGACCTTGTAGTCGCTGGTGGTCAGCTTGGTGGCGTCGCTCACGGTGGCAGCGATCGCCGTCGTGCTGGTGATGTTGTTGTGGACGTTCTTGGTGACTTCGGCCGGGGACACGGTAAAGAAGTCGCCGCCCGGGTTGCCATTGGCGTCCACGCCCAGCCTGTGCTGGGCATTGAAGCTCGAGGCCAGCGCGATCGCCACCCGGCCCAGCGAATTCTGGGCGGTGTCGAGCGACTTGCTGCGGAATTCGAGCACGCCGCCGATGGCGCCGCCGCTCATCGCCTCGTCCGCGATCGGCACGATCTTGTTGCCGGTGACGTAGCCGATGGTGACCCGGGTCTGGTCGGTCGGGGAACTGGTCGCGGCCAGCTGGAACGCGCTCGCCCCCACCACCAGCGGCTGGCCGTTGCCGATCGAGACCGTCAGGCTGTTGTTATCGCCCGGCATGACGGTGGCCTTGACCTGCTTGTTCAGGTCCATGATCAGCTGGTCGCGCTTGTCGAGCAGGTCGTTCGGCAAATTCAGGTTGTCGCCGGCGCCCAGCTTGCCGATCTGGTCGTTCAGGTCGGCGATCTGGGTGGCGTAGGTGTTGACCAGGTTGACACTGCTGGTCAGCTCGGTGTTCACGCCGGCGCGGATCTGTTCCAGGCGGTCGTTCATGCCCTGGAAGGTCGAGGCCAGCGTGCCGGCCGAGGTCAGCAGCGAACCGCGCGAGGGCACGCCGCCGAGGTCGCCGGTCAGGTTCTGCACCGAGGAAAAGAAATCCTGCAGCGCCGGGGTCAAACCCGAGGTGCTGTCGGCCAGCAGGTTGTCGATCTGGGTGACCTGGGCCTCGTAGGCTTCCAGGCCGCTGCTCGAGGCCTGCGCGGTGCGCACCTGCGCATTCAGGAACTCGTCCGAATAGCGCTTGACCTGGGCGATCTGGGTACCGGTGCCGATGAAGCCATTGCTGCCCCCCATCGCGATCGACGTTTCCTGCACCACGACCTGGCGGCTGTAGCCGGCCACGTTGGCGTTGGTGATGTTGTGACCGGTCGTCGAGAGCGCCGCCTGGGCGGCGAACAAGCCGGATTTGCCGATGCTGAGGAGGGACATGGTTAAACCTTCTATCTACTTTGTTATTGACGGCATAATCCGTCAAAACTTTATTTTGTTGCCCTTTTGATCACGTCAACAAGATCACGCCAGCGAATGCTTGATGATGCGCGACAGCTTGACCGCGTACTGCGGGTCGGTCGCATAGCCGGCGCGCTGCAGGCCGTGGGCGAAGGTGGTGGCGTCGCCGCCGTGGGCCAGCACTTTCTCGTAGCGCGGGTTGTTGCTGATCATGCGGGCGTAGTCCTTGAAGGCATCCGCGTGGCTGTCGTAGGCGCGGAACTTCTCGACCTTCTGGTGCGGGCGGCCGTTCACGTACTCGGTGGTGACGGCGCTGGCGACCTTGCCCTTCCAGCCCGGACCGGCCTTGATGCCGAACAGGTTGTTGCTCGACGTGCCATCCTGGTTGCGGATCACGCGCTTGCCCCAGCCGGTTTCCAGCGCGGCCTGGCCCAGCATGAACTTGGCCGGCACGCCGGTGGCGGCTTCCGCTTCCTGGGCGGCGTCGCCCAGCTTGTCCTGGAAGGCGCGCACGTGGGCCGGCTTGCCGGCGCCCGTGCCCGTGCCCGTGCCCGATGCTGCGGCGGCGCCGATGCCGGCTGCCGCGCTGCCGGCCGGACGGTCGGTCGACAGGGTATCGGCCGAGCGGCGCGCGCGCAGCGCGTCCAGCCCGGACAGGATGTTGTCGGCGCTGCCGGCGGCGGTGGCGCCAGCGCCCTGCTCGGCGCCGATGGCCAGTGCCTGCTTCGCCAGGTCCTGGCTCAGCGCCTGGCCCTGGGCTTGCGTGTTCAGCTGGCGCACCAGCACGTCGGCCAGGCCGATGCCGCGCTTGGCCAGCTTCTGGCTCATCTGCTGGTCGAGCATGGTGGTGAAGGTCCTGGTCTCCTGGCTGTCCATCATCCCGTCCTGGGGGGTGGCGTCGCGCATGCTCTTCATCATCATGTTGATGAACATGGATTCGAACTGCGTCGCCGCGCCCTTCAAGGCTTCGGGCGAACCGGTCTTGGCGGACTGCTTGAGGTCGCCGAGGCCCTTGGTATCGAGCGCGAACTTGCCGGACAGGTCGGGAGTGGAACCGAGCATGGAGCCTTTTCCTTCTTAGATGATTTCGAGTTCGGCGCGCAGCGAGCCCGCCGCCTTCAGCGCCTGCAGGATCGCCAGCAGGTCCTGCGGGGTCGCGCCGATCGCGTTCATCGCCTTGACCACTTCGGCCAGCGACGCGCCGCCGTTGAGCATGATGACCTTGCCCGCATCCTTCTTGACCGAGACCGACGGGTTCTGGGTGACGGCGGTGGCGCCGCGCGAACCGGCCGGGGGCTGGCTGACCTGCGTATCGGCGCCGATCGAGACCGACAGGTTGCCGTGCGAGATCGCGCAGGTTTCCAGGGTCACGGCGCGGTTCATCACGATCGAACCGGTGCGCGCGTTCATGATGACCTTGGCGGCGGCGTCGGCCGGCCGCACATCCATGTTTTCCAGGGTGCCGAGGAAAGCCACGCGCTGGTCGCTCGACGAGGGCACGCGCACGCGCACCACGCGGCCATCCAGCGCGGTGGCGATGCCGGGACCGAACTTGTCGTTGATCGCCTCGACCACGCGGCTGGCGGTGGCGAAGTCGGTACTGTTCAGCTCCAGCTTGACCTGGTTGTCGGCGCCCAGGTTGGAGGCGACCGCGCGTTCCACCGTGGCGCCGCCCGAGATGCGGCCGACCGACAGCTGGTTGACCTGGGTCGAGGCGCCGCCGGCCGAGGCACCGGCGCCGCCCACCAGCACGTTGCCCTGGGCCATGGCGTAGACCTGGCCGTCGGCGCCCTGCAGCGGCGTCATGATCAGGGTGCCGCCACGCAGGCTTTTCGCATTGCCCATCGACGAGACCGTGATGTCCAGGGTCTGGCCCGGCTGGGCGAAGGCCGGCAGCGAGGTGGTGACCATCACGGCCGCCACGTTCTTCAGCTGCAGCTGGGTGCCCGGCGGCAGGCTGACGCCCTTCTGCTGCAGCATCGCGGTGATCGACTGCACGGTGAACGGGGTCTGGGTGGTCTGGTCGCCGGTGCCGTCCAGGCCCACGACGATGCCGTAGCCGGACAATTGGTTCTGGCGCACGCCGCCAAAGCTGGCCAGGTCCTTCAGGCGTTCGGCGTGGGCGGTGCTGGCGATCATCGGACCCATCAGGGCGGCAAGGACAGCGATCAGTTTCAGGTTCAGGTTCAGGCGCATGGTGGCTGGTAATTCGGGGTCAGAGCACAATAATCAGTCGTTTTTCATCTACCGTCATTCGGGAGCTGAGCAAATCAGGTGCACAAATTGTGCTCTGACCCCGAATTTCGCAGTCAGAACGGGAGCATGGACTGGAAGAAGCGCGACATCATCGAGGTGAACTCGGCGCGGTCGATCTGGCTGTTGGTGCGGTACTCGACGCGCGCGTCGGCCACCACGGTCGAGGACACGGTGTTGCCGGCCTGGATGGTGTCCGGGTTGACCATGCCCGAGAAGCGGATGAACTCGACGCCCTTGTTCATGGCGATCTGCTTCTCGCCGACCACGATCAGGTTCCCGTTCGGCAGCACTTCGGACACGGTCACGCCGATCGTGCCGGTAAAGGCGTTCGACGCGGTCTGGGTGTCGCCGTCGGCGTACTTCAGGCCCGAGCTGGTGCCCACGCTGCCGCCGATCTTGCCGGCCAGCGGCGCCGGCACCGTGAAGTTGGCGCTGCCCGACTTGTTGCCGGTGCTGGCGCCGCTCTTGTTGGCGGCGGTCTTCTCGGCGATGGAGACGGTCAGCACGTCGCCGATATGGCGCGCGCGGCGGTCTTCGAACATCGGGCGGAAGGTGTTGGCGTTGTAGATCGCGCCTTCGCTCGGCGTGCCGCTGTCGGCCAGCATCGGGCGGACCGAAGTCGGCTGCTTGACGATCGAGGACGGGGTCGAGGCACAGCCGGCCAGCAAGACCAGCGTCGCCCCTGCGAAGGCAGGGGCCCAAGCGCTTTTCTTCATCATGTTCATCACAGTTGGGACAGCTTCTGCAGCATCTGGTCGGACGTGGTGATCGCCTTGCTGTTGATCTCGTAGGCGCGCTGGGTCTCGATCATGTTGACCATTTCCTCGACCACGTTGACGTTCGAGGTCTCCACGAAGCCCTGCATGATGTAGCCGCTGCCGTTGGTGCCCGGCACGTTGGTCTGGGCGGTACCCGAGGCGCTGGTTTCGACGTACAGGTTCTCGCCGCGCGATTCGAGGCCGGCCGGGTTGATGAAGTTGCTGACTTGCAGCGAGCCGATCTGGGTGGCGGCGGCGGTGCCCGCGGTGGTCACGGAGACGGTGCCGTCGCGGCCGACGGTGACCGACACGGCGTTGTTGGGGACGGTGATCGGCGGCTGGATCACGTAGCCGCTGGAGGTGACCAGCTGGCCGTTGTTGTCGGTCTGGAAGGAGCCGTCACGGGTGTAGGCTTGGGTGCCGTCCGGCAGCAGGACCGAGAAGAAGCCGTCGCCATTGATCATGACGTCCTTGGCGTTGCCGGTCTGCTGGGGGTTGCCCTGGGTGTGGATGCGCTCGGTGGCGACGGTGCGCACACCGGTACCGATCTGCAGGCCCGAAGGCAGCTGGGTCTGTTGCGAGGATTGGGCGCCGGGCTGGCGCACGTTCTGGTACAGCAGGTCCTCGAACACCGCACGCGACTTCTTGAAGCCGTTGGTGCTGACGTTGGCGAGGTTGTTGCTGATGACGTCGAGGTTGGTCTGCTGGGCTTCGAGACCGGTTTTTGCGATGTAGAGCGAACGGATCATGGTGTTCTCCAAACGGCGACGGAGAAGAACCATCGCCCACCATGAAATTATGTCCCAGGGGCAATCAATTCAAAGCGAGGATCTGGGTGGCTTTCGCTGCGTTATTCTCGGCGTTCTTCAGCAGGCTCATCTGTGTTTCGAAGGACCTTGCCAGGGTGATCATGTTCACCATCGAGTCCACCGCCGACACGTTGCTGCCCTCGAGCGCGCCGCCGGCCACGCCCACGGCCGGGTCGGACGGCGCACTGCTGCCGTCCTTGAGGCGGAACAGGCCGTCGTCGCCGCGCACCAGGTCGGCGTCGTTCGGATTGACCAGCTTCAGGCGCCCCAGCACGGTCGAGGCCGCCGGCGTGGTGTTGGTCGACAGCGTGGCGATGGTGCCATCGCTCCCCACCGAGACCGTGGTGTCGGGCGGGATCGTGATCGGACCGCCGTTCTCGCCGGCGATGGTCTGGCCGTTGGCGGTCTGCAGGATGCCGTTGGGGCCGACCTGCAGCGAACCGTTGCGCGTGTACGACTCGCTGCCATCCTGGTTGCGCACCGTCAGCCAGCCTTTGCCCTTGACCGCGACGTCGAGGTCGCGCCCGGTCACCTGCAGCGCGCCGGCCGAGAAATCGCTGCCGACGGTGTTGTCGACCACGAAGGCGCGGGTCGGCATGCCCTCGCTCTGCACCGGCACCGCGCGGAAGCTGTCGAGCTGGGCGCGGAAGCCCGTGGTGCTGACGTTGGCCAGGTTGTTCGAGGTGGTGGCCTGCTGCTCCAGGATGTGCTTGGTGCCGCTGGCGACGGTGTAGATCAGGCGATCCATGATGTTCCTAAATTCGGGGTCAGAGCATTATTTCTTCGAAATCCGGGGTCAGAGCACTTTTTCAGGATATATCTTTCGAACACTTGATCTTTTGTTCGCCTGGCGCCGCGCACATGAATGCTGCAGCCCGTGGTGTTGGCGAAGCGCCGGAAGCTTGTGCTCTGACCCCGAATTTTCTATGCCTTGTGCTCTGACCCCGAATTATTAATTGTTACCGCAGGTTCACCAGCGTCTGCAGCACCGAGTCCTGGGTCTTGATGGTTTGCGCATTCGCCTGGTACACGCGCTGCGCCGTGATCATGTTGACCAGCTCGGCGGTCAGGTCGACGTTCGAGGATTCGGTGGCCGACGATTGCAGCACGCCCAGGCTGCCGGTGTCGGGGGTGCCGACGATCGGGGTGCCGGAGGCCGAGGTTTCGGCCCAGGCGTTGGCGCCCAGCGGTTCCAGCCCGTTCGGGTTGGTGAAGTTGGCGAGCACGATCTGGCCCAGCGGCTTGGTCTGGCCGTTGCTGTACTGGCCCAGGATGGTGCCGTCCTGGCCGGCCGAGAAGCGCTGCAGGTGGCCGGCGGTGTAGCCGTCCTGGGTGGTCTTCTTCTCGCTGGTGTCGGCGCCGTACTGGGTGCTGCCGTTGAAGCCCAGCTTGATCGACAGGTTTTCCTTGGCGCCGGTCGGCGGGTAGACCGGGAAGGTGATGTTCAGCGGCAGGGTCTGCGGCGTCATCAGGGCGGCCGACAGCGCGCCGTTCGAGTCGAATTTCAGGGTGCCGACCGGGACCGCGGGCACCGAGACGGCGGCGGTGACGTCGGCGTCGATCTGGTCCGGGGTGTAGCCGGCGGTGGTGCCGGCGCTGGCGGCGGCGGACTTGATCGCGTCGATGGTGGCGGCGCTGGCGCCGGCGGCGGTGGCGGCGGCCACGACCGCGTTCGAGGCGGCGGTGGCGTAGGCGGCGCGCGCCGTGTTGACGGTGGCGGCGTCCAGCGGCACGGCCTTGGTGGCGGCGGTCCAGGCGTCGCGCGCGGCGACGGCGGTCGGGTCGCCCTGGCTGCTCTTGGCCACGTTGACGTTGGTGTTCTCGGTGCCGTCGCTGCCGACGTACACGTCCCAGTTGCCGGCGCCGGTCTTGACGTAGTACAGCGACATCACGTGCGAGTTGCCCAGGCTGTCGTAGACGTCGACCGGGGTCTGCTTGTTGTAGGTGGTCGGGTCGTCGGCGCTGAACGGGTAGTTGGTCGGGACGTCGGCGCGCGAGTCGAGGTTGATCGAGGTGTCGACCTTGGTGGTGGCGACCGGTTTCAGGTCGGCGGTATTGATCTGCAGGGCCTGCGGCGAGCCGGCCAGCACCTGGCCGCTGGGGCCGACGCCGTAGCCGGTCAGGTTGGCGCCCTGGGCATTCACCAGGTAGCCGTTCTTGTCGAGCGAGAACTGGCCGTTGCGGGTGTACTGCACCAGGCCCGAGGTCTCGGTGCGGAAGAAGCCGGCGCCGTTGATGGCGATGTCGAGCGGGTTGTTCGAGGTCTCGATGTTACCTTGGGTGAACTGCTGGGCGATCGCCTGCACGCTCACGCCGATGCCGGCCTGGTTGCCGCCGGCGCCGTTCAGCGAACGCGCGTAGACGTCGGCAAACTGCGTGGTCGAACCCTTGAAGCCGACGGTGCTGGCGTTGGCGATGTTGTTACCGATGACGTCCAGCGATTTCGCCGCGCCGTTCAAGCCGCTGAGGCCCTGTTGGAAAGACATGCTCTACTCCTGATTATTCAATATGGATAGTTCGGTGTAAGCAATGCCGCTTACAGGACTTGCTTGATGTCGGCCATCGTCACCGCACCCTTGCTGGGCAGGTTCAGCTTGACGCCATCGGACCCGCTGGTGGTGACGCTCGCCACGCTGTCGAAGGACAGGCCCTTGGCGTCGGTCAGCTTCTCGCCACCGCGGGTGGCCACCACCGAGAAGGTGTAGCTGCCGTCGGCCACCGTCAGCGGCTTGCCGCTGCTGTCGACCTTGGTGGCGTCCGGCACGCCGTCCCAGGCCAGTGGCAGCACGCCCGCCTTCTGCTTGCCCAGGTCCATGGTCTGCACCGCGTTGCCCTTGCTGTCGCTGATCACGACCTGCACGTTGTCGGCGTCGGTGCCCAGTTCCACGCCAAGGATGCCCTTGCTGCTCGACAGGGTGACATTGCTGCCCTCGACCAGCACGCCATGACCGATCAGGTTGGTCGCCTGCATCGATTCCGAGCTCTGGTAGCTGGCCTTGAGCGATTCCAGCGTGTCGTTCAGCTTGTTCACGCCGGTCACGGTCTGCAGCTGGGCCAGCTGGCTGGTGACCTGGGCGTTGTCGAGCGGGTTCAGCGGGTCCTGGTTTTTCAGCTGGGTGACGAGCAGGGTCATGAACTTGTCGGTGTCGGCCTGGACGCCGTCGGTGCCGGTCGTCGCCGGCTTGTTGTTCATGGTCGACATCAGGTCGTTGATGGTCGAGGTCGAGCCGGTGGTGGAATTTACGGTAGCCATGGAAGGTGGAATAGGTGGGATTACTGGCCGATGGTCAGGGTTTTCAGCAGCATGGTCTTGGCCGCGTTCATGGTTTCGACGTTGGTCTGGTAAGAGCGCGAGGCCGACAGCATGTTGACCATTTCGTCGACCACGTTGACGTTGGGCATGGAAACATAGCCCTTGTCGTCGGCCAGCGGGTTTTTCGGGTCGTACACCTGCTTCAGCGGCGACGGGTCCTCGACCACTTCGCGCACCTTGACGGCGGTCGAGCCGCCTTCGATCGGCACGGCCTCGAACACGACCTGCTTGGCGCGGTAGGCTTCGCCGCTGGCGCTGGTCGCGCTGTCGGCGTTGGCGAGGTTGCTGGCGGTGGTATTCAGGCGCATCGACTGCGCGCTCATCGCCGAACCGGCTACGTTGAAGACGTTGAATAGGGACATGATTGAGCGGGCTTAAATGAGCGACCTGTTATGCGCCCTGCAGCGCGGCGAGCATGTTCTTGATCTGCTGGTTGATCATCGTGATGCCGGCCTCGTAGCGCAGGCCGTTGTCGGCGAACTGGGTGCGTTCGGTGTCCATGTCGACCGTGTTGCCGTCGACCGCGCCCTGTTTCACCGTGCGGTACAGCACCGGGGTGCCGTCCGGCAGGGTCTTGCCGTCGGCCGCGCCGGCGGGCGTGGCGATGTGGCCGGCCTCCGTGGTGGCGAGCGGACTGCCGCTTGCGCCGCTGCGCACCAGCGCACCCTGCAGGGCACTCGAAAAATCGATGTCGCGCGCTTTGTAGTTGGGCGTATCCGCGTTGGCGATGTTCGACGCGAGCAATTCCTGGCGCTGCGAGCGCAGGCTCAGCGCCGTTTCGTTGAAACTCAGGTAATTGTCGAGTTTGCCGATCATGTGGGGCTCCGGTGATTTCCGCAAAGCAATTTTGCTGCGACAGGATGAATCATACGGGGCGGCCCTCTCTTCCAATCGGGCAATAAGGCGCGGCAAAACCGGGCTATTCCGAGTTTCACTCAGGAATCAGGAGGCCTAAGATGGCAGCGTTGCAGAAATCCACGCATGGCTACCTCCCTATGAAACCTACCTTGATCGGCGCACTGCTGCTGGCTTCCCAGCTGGCCACGGCGCAAACCCAGCCCGCCGCGCCGGGCCGGCAGAATGTCGCCGCCCTGCGCGCCGTGGTCGAGCAATTCCTGCAGACCCAGACCGCCGGCCTGCCGGGCGAGGTGTCGGTGAAGGTCGGCACCATCGACGCGCGCACCGCGCTGGCGGCCTGCCCGGCGCCCGAAGCCTTTTTGCAGCCGGGCGCGCGCGCCTGGGGCAAGACCACGGTCGGCGTGCGCTGCACCGCGCCCTCGAGCTGGACCATCTTCGTGCAGGCGCAGGTGAACGTGAAGGCGGAGTACGTCGCCGCCGCCCTGCCCCTGGCCCAGGGCCAGACCATCGAGCAGGGCCAGCTGGTGTTGGTGAAAGGCGACATCGCCGCCATGCCAAGCGGGATCCTGACCGACATGTCGCAGGCCATCGGGCGCACGCCGACGGTGTCGCTGGCGGCCGGCACGCCGCTGCGCGCGGACAGCCTGCGCAGCAAGCCGGTGGTGCAGCAGGGCCAGGCGGTGCGGCTGGTGTCGAACGGGAATGGATTCTCGGTGTCGGGCGAAGGCAAGGCGATCGGCAACGCCGGCGAAGGCCAGGTGGTGCAAGTGCGGACGGCGGGCGGCTCGATCGTCAGCGGCACGGCCAAGGCCGGCGGGATGGTGGAAGTCGCGTTCTGATGTTTTGAGCGATGGGGCCGCTTGCCTGGTGCCGGGGCGGCCTCATATACAGCTATCGGGGTGGAAAAATGTTACATGGATCGCCTAAAGATTTCGGCAACAGCGCCGTTACCTGAGGCAGATCCCGGGCTTTCTGCTCCGACCTGAGAAGGATGATGCTGTGAAAATCAACGATACGCTCAAAGGCAACGCAGGCATTCCGGCACCAAGCACGCCGGCGACGAATGCCAAGACCTCCGACAGCGCGGCCGCGGTCGCGAGCGCGACCACGCCTGCCGCGACCGATACCGTGCGCCTGTCCTCGCAAGGCCAGGCCCTGGCATCGGTAGGTAGTAGTAGTCAAGTGTTCGACAGTAAGAAGGTCGAACGCATCAAGGCGGCCATCGCGGATGGCCAATTTCAGGTGAACTCGGAAAAAGTGGCGGACGGCCTGCTCGATACAGTGCGCGACCTGCTGCATTCCCGCAAACAGTAGAGACTTCATGGCCATTGCATCCCCAGGCGCAACCCTGCGCGACGAACAGCAACTGATCGCTTCCATCGTGGAAATGATGAAACAGGAGCAACAACTCCTGGTCAGTGCGGATGCCGATGGCCTCGCGGCCCTCACGCCGGAAAAACTGAAGCTGGCGCAGAAGGCGGCCGAGTTGTCGCGCATCCGCCACAAGGCGCTGGGCGCCGCCGGCTTTCCGGCCGTGGAGGCCGGGATGGAACCCTGGCTGGCCGTGGGCGGCAACGACGCCGTCCGTGCCGACTGGGACCGCCTGCTGGAACTGGCGCGCCAGGCCAAGGAACTCAACCGCGTCAACGGCATGCTGGTCAACAAGCAGCTGGCGCAGACCACCGGGACCTTGAATGCGATCCGTGGCGACAGCCCGGCCGGTGGCGTGTATGGGGCGAGCGGGCAAACCTTGTCGGCCGGGCCGTCGCGGCGCTTCGTCGTCGGCTGATTCAAAAACGCCAGAAAAAACGATATCGCCCGATTGCAGACGCCCACCAATCCACGTCTGTTTGTTGATCAGTTGAAAACAAGAACGGGCGCCTCATGCCGGCAGCTGCGTCACGCTTCCTTGTGGCAAGGGCTGAGGCACTGCTAGCACAATTTGACCTTGTATTTCGTCAGGAGTGATTCCAAACGCGGGTCGGAGAGGAGCGGACTGGTCTTTACTTCATCCACGTTGACGCGATCGAACAATACGATCGACTCCATGTTCGAATAGCGGGACGGGAAACAAATGCCGTCATATTCCTCCGGAAGATCGTGGAACGCCTTGCTCCATGCGTTCGGCCCGGCATAATCGCTCGTGGAGGCGATTTCAAGCGATCCGCCAATTGGCCAGAGCGGCTGCCTGAGATCGACCAGGATCAGTTCGTCCTGATCTGGCACGTTCAAGGTCGCAATGTTGCGTGATGCGATATAGTCCTTGCTGAGTACCGGGGAAGCGTGGTTGAACCGGTATATTGTATCGGTTAAGCCGCGACGGGTAAAAATACGGACTCATAAATTCGCTGATGAATCCTCAGCAATGGCGTGTTTTTGACGTCAACCTTACAGGTCGGGATCTGCCGGCTTGCTAAATCTGCTGGAGGTTGCGGACAAGTAACTGATGGGGTAGCAGGTGTTGCTCCAGTGCTCATGTAGCTCCCTGGTGAGGGTCGACACGGATGCGCGCAACATTTTCAATTCGCTCCAACGGAAAAGCCTCATCGGCAATCGCCGCACTCGGACTCAAATCGTCCAGATCGGGATGAGACGTCATCAAGAAATTATGAATCGCCCATGCCCCGAAATTCTTGGAACGCAAAATATCCAAAATCGGGCGCAGTCGAGCCACTTTCACATCGAACTGCCATTTCGGATAGCGGTACCCACGCTTGTTTCCCTCCAACAGCAGTGCGTATAACCAGCCCCGATTACGCTCTTGATTAATGGTCCGCTCCGATCGTCCGCATAAATCGCTCGCTGACTCCAGAGAGAGGTTCTCAGGCCTGCTGAACTCCTCGCGCATATATGCAGCACCACTCGTCACCGCTGCAGCCAACGGATCAGCCACCGCTGTCGAACGTGCCTTCAGCAAGGCGCGCAGTTTGTCATTCTGCGATCTCAGCGCCGCATTTTCCTGTTGCAGCATCAGGATACGGCGGTCAGTCAACCGCCGTCCTGCGCCCATGCGGGTCTTGAGTTCGCTATAAGGCTGCTGATGTTCCCCATAGTTCCCCGTATTTTGGGGCATGTCCACGACATTGATGATTTTGTTCGTAGTCGTGTCCACTTGTACATTGACGGCACCCTGAAAGGCCGTGGGGCGCTTGAGGATAGAAGCGAACGAGCGATCTGTACGCCAGTTGAAAGATTGTTCATGGAACTAATGTAGTTCATGACTTTCATGACTTCAAGCGGAATTTAGACTGGCTGGTCCAAGATCTCAAGCACATGAAACAAGCCGGCGCTTAGTCCACTAGTCATCAATAGGCAAGATCAATCATTCAGTCTGATGTGCGCTTGTAGCCAATCGGGATGACGCCATTACACGGTATGGAGTGCTTTTGCTTTCAAGACATGCAAGCAATTTTGCCAGGCGCCCTGACCTGGATACATGACAAATATTATTTCAACAAGGCGCTGACCTTGAAAGAATCTTTCATCAAGGTCTCCAACTCCTCCGGCCACACCGGCGGACTGAAGTAATACCCCTGGATCTCGTCGCAGCCGTTCTCCTTCAGGAAGGCCACCTGCGGCGCCGTCTCCACGCCCTCCGCCACCGCTTCCAGGTTCAGGCCGTGCGCCAGCGCGATGATGGCGCGCGTGATGGCGGCGCCGTTCGCGTCTTCCACCACGTCCTTGACGAACGAGCGGTCGATCTTCAGCACGTCGATCGGGAAGCGCTTCAGGTAGCTCAGCGACGAATAGCCGGTGCCGAAGTCGTCGATCGACAGCGCCACCCCGAGCGCCTTCAGGGAGCGCAGCACCCCGGCCGCTTCCTCGGTGTCGCGCATCACCGTGCTTTCCGTGATCTCCAGTTCCAGCGCCGACGGGCTCAAGCCGCTTTCCTGCAGCGCCGTGCGCACGCGCTCGGCCAGGCCGGCCTGCTGGAACTGGCGCGCCGACAGGTTGACCGAGACGCGACCCGGATCCATGCCGTCGCGGCGCCACTGCGCGGCGCGGGAGCAGGCTTCGCGCAGCACCCACAGGTCCAGCTCCTCGATCAGGCCGGTTTCCTCGGCCAGCGGGATGAAGCGCGCCGGCGGCACCAGGCCCAGGCTCGGATGGCGCCAGCGCACCAGCGCCTCGACGCCGACCATGCGCCCGTCGGTCACCGACACGCGCGGCTGGAACTGCAGCACCAGCTGGCCGCGCTCGAGGGCGTGGCGCAGCAGCGCTTCCATCTCGACGCGTTCGCGGATCGCGCGCGCCATCTCGGCCGTGTGGAAGCGCAGCCGCCCCGGGCCGTCGGCGCGCGCGCCGGTCATCGCCAGCTGCGCCATCTGCAGCAGTTCCGCCGGCGCCGTATCGCCGGCGTGTGGCGCAGGCTGCGCATCCGCCGGCAGCAGCGCGACGCCGATGCTGGCGCTCAGGAACATGTGCTGGCCGCCCAGCACGAAGGGCTCGCGCATGCAGCCCAGCAGGGCCTGGCCCAGCGCCGTGGCGGCCTCGCGCCCCGACGACTTCTGGACCACGATGAATTCGTTGCCGCCCTGGCGCGCCAGGGTGTCGCCGGCAGGCAGCTGGCGCGACAGGCGGGCCACGCATTCGCGCAGCACGTCGTCGCCGCCGGACCAGCCGTAGCCGCTGTTGATCTTGCGGAAGGCATCGATGTCGAACACCAGCACCGCCAGCGTGCGCCCGTCCTGGCGCGCGCCCAGCGTGGCCTCGTCCAGCATCTCGAGGATGCGGCGCCGGTTCGGCAGCCCGGTCAGGGCGTCGTAGGTCAGCTGCTCGACCAGCGCGCGCTCCAGGCGGCGCCGCTCGGACACGTCGCGCACGATCGCGATCTGCTGGCCGGCCGGCGTGGCGGCGCGCCTCACCTCGGCCGGGAAGGACGCGGCGTCCAGGCGCCGGCAGTCCTGCGCATCGAGCCCGTCGTCGGGCGGCACCAGCAGGTCCAGCGCCATCCCGGCCGCGGCCTCGCGCGCCACCCCGAACATCTCCTCGGCGCGCGCATTCATCATCGCGATGCGGCCGTCCGGCGCGGCCAGCACGATCGCGTCCGGCGCGCATTCCATCAGGCTGCGGAACTTGTGCTCGCTTTCCAGCAGCGAGCGCTCCGAGCGCTTCAGGCGGAGGTAGGGCGCCTGCACCGCCGCCACGTGCACCGCCCCGTACAGGAACAGGTAGGCGATCCCCTTGTACACGTGGCCCGCCATGCTGAACACGTCGTCCGGGCGCACGTAGAGCGTGAAACCGACGCCGCCCAGGCTGGTGGCCAGCGCGGCCACGGCCAGGTAGCGGTCGGTGCGCAGCCGGGTCTGGCGCGCGCGCAGCGCCAGCAGCAGCGCGGCCAGCGCGGCGACGGCGATGATGGCGATTTCGCAGCCGGTCTTGAAGGGTGTGGCGCCCTGCCCCGGCACGCGCGTGGCCGGCAGCAGGTGGGGCGCGCCCAGCGCCAGCCAGAACACCGCCGCCGTCACGCCCAGCGCGCCGGCCAGCGCCAGCGTGTGGGCGCGCTTGCCGACCATGCGCTCGCGCGGCGCCAGCGCCGCCGCCAGCAACACCAGCGCGCTGAGCCCGCGCGCGATCAGCGAAAAGGCGATGCCGCCGGCCACCGCTTCCTGCCCGTTCAGGCCGGGCAGGCCGCGCACCAGCATCAGGTGGCCGATGTCGAACAGGCCGATCGCCAGCGCCGCCGGCGCCAGCAGCGCCACGCGCAGCGGCACCCGGTTGCCGATGCCGTGCCAGCCGGTGGAAAACGCCAGCATCGTCACCACCACCGAGAACACCTCGAGGCTGGTGTGCACCAGCACGTACCAGCCCGGCTGCCAGGGCAGCAGGCCAGGTTTGAAGACCAGGGCCGCCATGCCGGCGGCGAGCAGGCAGGCCAGCAGCGCCAGGCGCGCCGGCGGCGTCATGCGGGTCAAGGGATTCATGCCGCCACGCCCTCCGCGCGGGTGCGCAGCAGCTGTTCGAGCTCGGGGCCGGGCAGCGGGCGGCTGAAGCGGTAGCCCTGCATCCGGTGGCAGCCGTGGGCGCCGAGGAAGGCTTGCTGGCGGCCGGTCTCGACGCCCTCGGCGATGACGTCCAGCTTCATCGAACGCGCCAGCGCGATCACGGCCTTGACGATGGCGGTGTCGTCGGCCTCCGGGTCGGCGCCCGCTCCGGTGCCTGCCCTGGCGGCGTCGATGTCGGCGACGAAGGAGCGGTCGATCTTCAGGCTGTGGATCGGGAAGCGGCGCAGCGCGGCCAGGCTGGAGTAGCCGGTGCCGAAGTCGTCGACCGCCAGCTGCACGCCCATCCCGGCCAGCCGCGCCATGGTCGCGGCGGCGGCGGCCGGGTTTTCCATCAGTACGCTCTCGGTGATTTCCAGCGTCAGCCAGGACGGCTCGCAGCCGGTCTCGCGCAGCAGGCGCGCCACGCGGCCGGCCAGGTCCTGCTGGCGGAACTGGCGCGCCGACATGTTCACGCTCATGCGCGCCGGCGCCAGGCCCTGGCGTACCAGCGCCGCCTGCTGGCGCAGCGCCTCGGCCAGCGCCCATTCGCCGATCGGCACGATCAGGCCGGTCTCCTCGGCCAGCGGGATGAAGTCGGACGGCGGCACCAGCGCGCCGCCGCGCGGCTGCCAGCGCAGCAGGGCTTCCAGCCCGACGATGCGGTCGGAAGCGGCATCGACCTGGGGCTGGTAGTGCAGCACGAACTCGTCCTGCAGCAGGCCGCGCTGCAGCCCGGTCTCCAGGCGCAGGTGCTCCTGCGCGTGCATGCCCATGTCGGCCGCATAGAAGTGGTAGTGGTTGCCGCCGCTGCCCTTGGCGCGGTACATGGCGCTGTCGGCCGCCTTCAGCAGCGCGGCGCTGTCCTGGCCGTCGCGCGGGTACATCGCGATGCCGATGCTCCCGGTCGGGAACACTTCCTGGCCGGCCAGCACCAGCGGCTGGAACAGGCGCTCGAGCAGCTTGTGCGCGACCAGCGCCGCGTCCGCGGGCGCGGCCAGGTCGTCCAGCACCACCACGAATTCGTCGCCGCCCTGGCGCGCCACGGTGTCGCTCTCGCGCAGGCTGCCGGCCAGGCGCCGCGCGATCTCGACGATCAGGCGGTCGCCGGCCTCGTGCCCGAGGCTGTCGTTGACGTGCTTGAAGCGGTCCAGGTCGATGAACATCACGCCGACCTGGCGCCCGCTCCTCTGGGCCTTGCAGACGGCGTGGGCCAGGCGGTCTTCCAGCAGCGCGCGGTTCGGCAGGCCGGTCAGCGCATCGTGGTTGGCCATGCGCAGCAGCGCCTCTTCCGCCACCTTGCGCCGCGTGATGTCCTCGACCGCCAGGATCAGGCGCAGCTGGCCGCTGGCCGCCTCGCGCATGGTCGAGACGCTGATCGCCACCCACACGATGCTGCCGTCCTTGCGCACGTAGCGCGTCTCGCGCTGGAAGTCGCGCAGCTCGCCGGCCACCAGGCGCGCGATGCAGGCGCGGTCTTCCGCCAGCTCGTCCGGACAGGTGACCTGGTGGTAGAAGCGCTGCAGCAGTTCGATCTCGGAAAAGCCGACGATGCCGGCCAGCTTGCGGTTCACGCGCAGGAAGCGCCCGTCGCGCGAGAGCAGCGCGATGCCGACCGCGGCCTGGCTGAAGGTCAGCCGGAAGAAGGCTTCGCTTTCCTGCAGGCGCAGGCGCGCCTGGCGCGCGAAGGTCACGTCGCGGCCGGTCAGGAGCAGCAGGTCCGCGCCGCCCTGGCGCGTGCGGCGGATGTTGAAGTCGACCCAGCGCACGCCGTCCGGATGGCCCTCGATCGCCACCGTCACGCCGTCCTGCGGCGTGCCCGAGGCCAGCGCCGCCGCCATGCGTTCGCCCAGCGCCACGTCGGGAATCAGGGATTGCAGGGGTGGGCAGGCCGCGATGGCGTCGCCGGACATGCCGAGCATCGCGCTCATGGTGCGGTTGATCGAACGCACGCGGCCGTCGGCGCCGACCACGACCAGGCCGGCGGGCATGCCGTCGATGACCTGCTCGAGGTAATTCTGGCCGGGCTCCCGTCCGGCATCCGTGTTGATTTTCAAAGTAGCACCAGCTGAGGTCGATCGAATCCGAAGTGCCTTGGCAGCCTGCGGGGGCGGGGCCGACCTGCTCATGGTGAACTAATGAATTCTAATGGGAAAGATTTATTATCTTTCGGAATTTTCACATTCTATCGATTTATCACTCTTGCATCGAGGATTGTTTGCAACCAAGAGTCGAACTGTTGCGGCGATGCAGCATCGACAAGCTTTTTAGTCTGCCAATCTATTGCGCCCCGGCAATACAGGCTGTCCGGAATCCTTTTACAAGGAAGTTTACCCAAACCGAACAGCAGGAGGAAACCATGGCTTACAAACGCTACGCCGCGCGCGCCGGCGCGGCACTGGCCCTGACGATGGCGGCGGCATCGCTGGCTACGGCGGCGGCCCCGGCCGGCGGCGTCAGCGTCAGCACCGTGCCGGAGCGCCAGACCCTGGGCAGGAGCGACGAGGTCGCGGTCGTCGTCACCATCACCAACAGCTCGAAGGTCACCGAATACCTGCTGCGCTGGCAGACGCCGTTCGAGCCCCTCACCTCGCCCTTGTTCGAGGTCACGCGCGACGGCATCCCGGTGCGCTACCTCGGGCGCCAGGTCAAGCGCGCGCCGCCGGGCGCGGCCGACTACATCGCGCTGGCGCCCGGCGCCTCGCGCAGCGTGCGGGTCGAACTGTCTTCGCTGTACCAGATGGGCGGGACCGGGTCCTACAGCATCCGCTACCGCGGCGGCGCGCTGCAGCTGTTCAGCGCGCCCGGCATCCGGCATGCGGTGGTGGAACGGGCGCAAGCGCCGGCGGCCTCGGTCTGGATCGAGGGCCGCCTGCCGCGCGGCCAGCTGGAGACCAGCCCCGCCACCGAAGGCGGCGCCGGCCTGTCCTACAGCCAGTGCTCGAACGCGCAGCAGGCCACCATCGCCGGCGCGGCCCAGGCAGCCCAGGCGATGGCGACCGACGCCCACGCCTACGCCGGCCAGAAGAACCTCGGCCCACGCTACACGACCTGGTTCGGCGCCTTCGACAGCGAGCGCGCGATGACGGTGCTGCGCCACTTCGTCGCCATCCAGGACGCCTTCGCCACCAAGCCGGTGACGGTGGATTGCAGCTGCCGCGAGGACTACTACGCCTACGTCTACCCGAACCAGCCGTACAAGATCTACGTCTGCAACGCGTTCTGGGCCGCGCCGCTGACCGGCACCGATTCCAAGGGTGGCACGCTGGTGCACGAGATGAGCCACTTCACGGTGGTGGCCGGGACCGACGACTGGGCCTACGGCCAATCGGCGGCGGCGGCGCTGGGCAACAGCGATCCGGCGCGTGCGATCGACAACGCCGATTCGCACGAGTATTTCAGCGAGAATACGCCGCAGCAGGACATGCGGTGACGTAACGGGTGGGGGTTATTCCCCGGCCGGCGCCGTATGGCTGAACATGACGGCGTCGGTCGCCAGGGCGCTCGCGGCTTCCAGCTGCTTCACGTCGGACAGTCCCTCGCCCTGGTAGCGGATCTGGTAGGTATGCTGTCCCGGCTTGAAATCGTAGAAGGGCGTGATGTCGATGGTGTGCGTGTGCGCCGAGTGCGGCGCCAGTTCGACGTAGTCGGCGCTGGTGAGCGGCCCGCGCTTGATCCAGGGGCCGATGTAGGGCACCTCGGCCCCGCCGGGGTGTTCGCTGAGCTCGAACAGGCGTCCGGTCAGGCCTTCGGCCGACGCGATCGTACGCGGCAGCCAGGCGCGGCGCTCGCCGCGGTTCTCGATCCTGAAGGTCACCAGCACCTTCTCGTGGGCCGCGTCGACACTCAGGCTCGTATGCACATTCATCGTTTCTCCTCCATTCGCACTGGCCGCGGCCGCCGTGGCCAGGGATATGGTCCACAGCGCTGCGGCACGCATCACCGTTCGTCTCAGCATCGCATTCTCCTGCCGGGTTGGATCGATTGTGCAACGGGACGGCACGCATCGGGCGCACGGCTGGCGCCCACGTTCATCGGCGCATGGGCGTGAAAAGTGCGCGCACTACTCGACAAGGGTGCCGGACAGGATCGTCACCGCCACCCGCCGGTTCCTCGCCCGCCCCAGCGGATCGTCGTTCGGCGCCAGCGGCTGGTTGGCGCCGCGCCCCACCGCCGCCAGGCGTTTTTCAGGCACGCCGCCGTCCGCGAACAGGCGCACCACGGTGGTGGCGCGCACGGCCGACAGTTCCCAGTTGGAGGCAAACGCGGGATTGGCGATCGGCGTGGTGTCGGTGAAGCCCTCGACCTCGATCGCGTGCGGGTCGTCCTTCAGCAGGCCGGCCACCGCCTGCAGGGTCTCGCGCGCGTTGCCCATCAGGGCGGCGTCGCCTTCCATGAACAGCACGCTGGCGTTGATCTCGACCGAGACGCCGCGCGCGTTGCGCGTCACGCGCACCTTGCCGCTATTGACCAGCGGGGCCAGCACGCTGTCGAGCTTGCGCGCCAGCAGGTCGAGTTTCTCGCGGTCGCGTTTGGCGGCCTCAAGCCTCTTATGGGCGATGATGTTCGACAGCGGCAAGGCCCCCAGTTCGACCTGGGTGTTCGATTTGTCGGAGGCGCCGCGCCCGCCGAAGGCGTCGCCCAGCGCTTCCGACAGCACCGTGTACTTGCCGATGTTGACCACGGAAATGGCATACATCACGACGAAGAAGGCGAACAGCAGCGTGATGAAGTCGGCGTAGGAGATCAGCCAGCGCTCGTGGTTCTCGGTGTCTTCCTGGTAGCGTTTGCGGCGCGGCATGGCCTGTCAGTGCTCCGCCAGCAGGCAGGCCACGCGCTCCTCGATCACGCGCGTGTAGTCGCCGGTGGCCATGTCGTGGAAGACGTCGGTGAGGATTTCGTACTGGGCCACGCGCTCGGTGACGATGCCCTTGATCTTGTTGCCGACCGGGTAGAAGAACAGGTTGGCCAGGCCCACGCCATACACGGTGGAGACGAAGGCGACCGCGATGCCGGCGCCCAGGCGCGAGGGATCGCTCAGATTTTCCATCACGTGGATCAGGCCCAGCACCGCGCCCAGGATGCCCACCGTCGGCGCATAGCCGGCCGCCGATTCCCAGATGCGCGCGGCCTGGCGCTCGCGGAACTCGTAGTTGTTGATCTCGGTATACATCAGGCTGCGCAGCTTGTCGGGCTGGATGCCGTCGACCACCAGGCGCAAGCCCTTCTGGATGAAGGGGTCGGCCCTGGCCATGTACTGTTCCAGCGACAGCAGCCCGTCGCGCCGCGCCGACAGGCTCCACAAATGGATCTCGCGCGCCAGCTCGGGGCGGCGGTCCTTGGGCGGCACGAACACCCAGCGCAGCATGCGCATGCCGCGCATGAAGGCTTTGCGCTTGCTCTGCAGCAGCACGGCGCCGAAGGTGCCGACCACCACGATCGCGAACGCGGCCGGCTGCAGCAGCGAGGACATCCTGCCGCCGTCGAGCGCATGGCCGACGAAGATGCCGGCCAGGGCCAGCGCCAGCCCGAGCAGGCTGGTCAGGTCCACGCACGCTCCTTCAGGTAGGCGCGCATGCGCGCCACGGCCTGGGTGTGCAGCTGCGAGACGCGCGACTCGGACACGCCCATCACGGCGCCGATCTCCTTGAGGTTCAGCTCTTCCTCGTAATACAGGCCCATCAGCATCTTCTCGCGCGGCGGCAGCGCGTCGATGGCGTCGATGACGGCCTGGCGGAAGTCGGTGTCGAGCAGCGCGCGCAGCGGATCCTCGTCGTCCACGGCATAGCGGTCGAGGAAGCTGTCGCTGCCCTCGTCGCCTTCGCCATGGAAGTCTTCATAGTAAAGTAACTGGTGCCCGCCGGAATCGCCCAGCATGTCCTGGTAGTCGGCCAGCGACAGCTTGAGCGACTTGGCCACTTCCGATTCGCTCGGCGGACGGCCCAGCTGCTGCTGCAGCGCGTTCATCGCCGCCTCGACCTTGCGCATGTTCTGGCGCGTCGAGCGCGGCATCCAGTCGCTCGAGCGCAGCTCGTCCAGCATGGCGCCGCGGATGCGCAGCACCGCATAGGTCTCGAACTGGGCGCCGTGGTTTTCCTCGTAGCGCTGCAGCGCATCCAGCAGGCCGATCATGCCCGCCTGCACCAGGTCATCGACTTCGACGGACGGCGGCAGCTTTGCCTTCATCTGGTGGGCGAGACGCTTCACCAGCGGCATGTGCGCCGTCAGCAAAGTGTTCTTGTCCGCTGTCCCTTTGGCCGTGTACATGGTTCCGTTCGTCCGTTAATCCACCGCCGTCAAGCGGCCCTGCCCTGCTGCATGCCGCTGCCGTTGCCGCTGAAACGTCCGGCCAGGCGGCGGAAGGCCACCGAAGCCCCGGCCAGCGGGAAGGCGTCGACCACGGCGCGGCCCAGGCGCGCCGCGCGGTGCAGGTATTCGTCGGCCGGCACCGAGCCCATCGAGCTCAGCGTTACCGCCAGGTAACGTGTTGCCGCAAGTGACATATTATCGTATACCACTTTCGCCTCGGCTTCGGTAGCGCCCGTGACAAGGATACCGAATGGGCGCCGTCCCAGGTGTTGCGACAGGCGCTTGACCAGTGCGTAGGCATTCGTGATCGACATGGCGCTGGTCGAAACCTGGACCACGATCTCGCTCGACGCCATCGCCGGCACCGGGAAGCTGCCGTCCAGCGAGAATTCGCCGTCGACCATGATGATGCTGCCGGCGGATTGCTTGACCAGCACGTCGAAGGTGTTCGAGAGGCGGCGCGCGTCGTCCGGCGAGCTTCCGGCACCACCCATCCGCACCACCGAAAAGCCCTGGGGCACAGGATGGATCACCTGGTTCAGCGCGCACTCCTGGCGCGCCACCTGCAGCAGGCCGGGCCCCTGGTCCACGCCCAGCCGGCGCGCCACGCCATAGTCGATCCGGCAGGCGTCGACGATCATCACGTCGTTGCCGGCCTGGGCCAGCGAGGCGCCCAGGTTGACCAGCATGGCGCCCTTGTCGTCGGACGGCGTGGCGGAGAGAAAGGTCACGATACGCGGTTTCGGGCCGGCCAGCATCCGGCGCAGGCCCTCGGCCTGGTCGAAGTCGAAACTAGCCAACATACACCTCGCGCAGCGAACGGTCGTTGTTCAGGTTGCCCAGGCCCGCCATCATCAGCGGCAGGTCGGCGTCGCTCAACTGGTTGGCGCTGTCGCGCTTGCCGCGGAAGGCGCGGTCGACCAGCATCGCGCGGTCGGCCAGGTGCAGGTCTTCCGGCACGCGCTGGCCGTTCGACACGTAGTACATGTTCAGTTTCTGGCGGATCACCACGTCCAGCACGTTGCCGATCGAGGCGGCTTCGTCCATCTTGGTCATGATGCAGCCGGCCAGGCCGCTGCCCTGGTAGGCGCGCACCACTTCGTTCAGGGTCTCGTTGGTCGAGGTCGCGTTCAGGCACAGCAGGCGCTGCACGTTGGCGCCGCTTTCCGTCAGCATGGCCACCTGCTCGGCCACCATCTGGTCGCGCTGCGACATGCCGATGGTGTCGATCAGCACGGTGTGCTTGTTGCGCAGTTCCTTCAAGGCGATGCGCAGGTCGGCCTCGTCCTTGACCGAGTGCACCATCACGCCCAGGATCTTGCCGTAGATGCGCAGCTGCTCGTGGCCGCCGATACGGTAGGCATCGGTGGTGATCAGGGCCAGCTTGTCGGCGCCGTGGCGCATCACGCAGCGCGCCGCCAGCTTGGCGGTGGTGGTGGTCTTGCCGACGCCGGTCGGGCCGACCAGCGCGAACACGCCGCCGCGGTCGAGGATGGCGTCTTCGTCGGCCATGGTGGTCAGGTTACGCGCCAGCACGGTCTTGATCCAGCGCATGGCATCGGCGCCATCCTTGTTGGCCGGCATCTTGTCGACCAGGTAGCGCGCCAGGCTGGCCGAGAACCCGGCGGCCAGCATCTCGCGCAGCACCACGGCCTTCTGCGGCTCGCGCTGCTGGGTGCTGCCCCAGGACAACTCGGACAGCTGCGACTCCATCATGCCGCGCATGGCGCGGATCTCGCTCATCATGCCGTGCATCTCGGCGGCGGCGGCGTTGGCAGCCGATTCCTTGGCCTGGGCGATCGCGGCCGACATCATGGCGGTCATCGCGGCCATGTCGAAGGCCGGCGCGGCCGGGGCCGGCTGCGGCGCGGCGCGGCGCTCGGCGTAGGTGTGCGCGGCCGGGGCGACCGGCTCGTCCATCGGATGCAGCGGGCGCAGCGGCTGGCGTGGGGCCGGGGCCGCCTGGAAGGCCGGCTCCTGGAAGGCTTGGGCAGCCTGGAAATTGCGGGCCGCCATCGCTTCGCGCGCGGCCATGGCGTCGTCGAACTGGCGCGCGATCGGGGCGCGGGGCGCCGGCTCGGGCGCCGGTTCCGGCATGTGCAGTTGCGGGCGCGGCGCATCCATGTCGGACGCCGGCGACGGCGAGGCCAGCGAGGCGACGTCGTCGTTGTCCAGCGCCAGGATCTCGACCACGCCGTCCACCGGGCGGTTCGACAAGATGACCGCGTCCGGTCCCAGGGCCTCGCGCACCTTGCGCAGGGCTTCTCGGGAAGTGGGCGCTGTAAATTTCTTTACGTTCATCTTAATCTCCGCTTGCAGGCAGGGGGGTTCGTCTTGGGATCACTGTCGTTCGAATGGGGATAGTGCCCCATTCACGGATAGCATTATTGACGATGCCAGCAGGAAACGATCTGGAGAACAGGATGGGGAAAAAGCCCTATTTCGATCCGGTGGGCAGTTTGCGCCTGGCGGCGCGGGAAAGATCGGAAGATCGGGGAGATGGGACAGCGATGCGGGCAGGCCGGCGTGAGGTGCCGGCCTGCTGTGTTGCAGGATTACATCCAGTAGCCGCGATGCTGGTGCATATGCTCTTGCTCTTCGAGCCATTCCAGCGCATGCGCGATGTTCGAGCTCGGAATATTGCCTTCTTCGAGAGCGGCGCGGATCTTCCACTCCGGCTGGCGTGCCAGGATGGCACGGAAGGCGTCGCGCGAATACACGGTCGCTTCCGTATGCACGGCATAGTCCGCCTTGTTGTCAGCGTTGCCTTGGCCAATATTGAAATGAATCATTGTTCTCTCCCTTTCGCCAATAGGGTTCGATCCTAACATTCTCCAATGCACAAGTTTTGTTAGATGACACACAAAAGCAATGTTAAAACTTCAATAATCATGATCCTGATCAACATCGCTTGAGAACTCCTGGCTTAGATCATGCCGTACCCACCAGGCTCGTCACGCGGATGGTCTTGGTTTCCGGAATCTCCGAATGCGACAGCACCTTCAACTGCGGCAGCGCGCGGCGCAGGAAGCGCGACAGCAGGGTGCGCAGCGGCCCCGGCACCAGCAAGACCGGCGTCAGGCCCATCGCCTCCTGTTGCTGGGTTGCATTCGCGGCCTGCTGGACGATGGTGTCGGCCAGGCCCGGCTCGATGCCGGTGCCGTCGCCGCCGGCGTTCAGGGCCTGCACCAGCAGGCGCTCGAGACGGTTGTCCAGGGTCATCACCGACAGTTCGTTGGTGCCCGGGAACAGCTGCTGCACGATCGAACGGCCCAGCGCCACCCGTACCAGCGAGGTCAAATCGTTCGGATCGAGCATGCCGGCATGTTCCGACAGGGTCTCGATGATGGTGCGCATGTCGCGGATATGCACGCCTTCGCCCAGCAGGTTCTGCAGCACCTTCTGCAGGTTCGACAGCGACACGACCTTCGGCACCAGGTCCTCGACCAGCTTGGGCGCATCCTTGGCCAGGTGGTCCAGCAGCGCCTGCACTTCCATGCGGCCCAGCAGGTCCGACGCGTGGGTCGTGATCAGGTGGTTCAGGTGGGTCGCGATCACGGTGCCGGCATCGACCACGGTGTAACCCATGCTCTGGGCGTCGTCCTTCAGGCCGGCGTCGATCCAGATCGCCGGCAGGCCGAAGGCCGGATCGACCGTCACCAGGCCCGGCAGCGTGCCGCTGGCCATGCCCGGGTTGATCGCCAGGAACTGGCCGTTCATCGCTTCGCCGCTGCCCACTTCCACGCCCTTGAGCGTGATGCGGTAGGCGGTGGGTTTCAGTTCCAGGTTGTCGCGGATGTGCACCGGCGGCGCCAGGAA
>Ga0265780_10001011_pt1 | contig 41305 bp, 30 predicted proteins | sample P1T30metagenome_FD_192432 | JGI IMG/M metagenome (GOLD analysis project Ga0265780, IMG submission 192432) | Plant litter microbial communities from East Loma Ridge, Irvine, California - P1 T30 | ecosystem: Environmental > Terrestrial > Plant litter > Unclassified | place: USA: California...
AGGCCTACGACCGCACCCTGTTCAAGAATTTCTCGATCATGGTCGAAGCCGGCGAGCGCATCGCCATCATCGGCGCCAACGGCGCCGGCAAGACCACGCTGCTGCGCTGCATCGGCGGCCAGGACATTACGGGCCTGAACGCCGATCACGGCCGCGTGAAGTGGGCCGAGAATGCGAATGTCGGCTACATGCCGCAGGATCCGACCGAGGAATTCCCGAAGGACGACATCCTGACCGACTGGATGGGCCGCTGGACCAAAGAAGGCGACGACGACCTCGCCGTGCGCTCGATCCTGGGCCGCCTGTTGTTCGGTGGCGACGAAGTCAAGAAATCGGTACGGGTCCTGTCCGGTGGCGAAAAGGGCCGCATGATGTACGGTAAGCTGATGCTGGGCCGTCACAACGTGATGCTGCTCGACGAGCCGACCAACCACATGGACATGGAATCGATCGAGTCGCTGAACATCGCGCTCGATAAATACGAAGGCACGCTGATCTTCGTCTCGCACGACCGCGAGTTCGTTTCTTCGCTGGCCACGCGCGTGCTCGAAGTGAAGGAAAACGAAGTTGTCGACTTCCGCGGCACCTACGAAGAGTACCTGACGAGCCAGGGCATCGACTGAATCGATCCGTGTCCGTAACGTGGACGGCTGCGCTGTCCACGCGTTCAACCGGCGCCGCTGATCCGGCGCCGTTTTTGTATTCATTGACGAATCCGCTGCGATGAACATCCCCATCAAAACCTTCGAATACGACCATCCGCAAGACGGCGCCGCCTGCACCGCGCACGCCTGGGCCAAGATCCCCGCCACGCCGACGCCTGAAGAAAAGGCGGAACTGAAAGACCGCATCCGGCGCCTGCTGAAGGAAAAAGAGGCGGTCTTGGTCGCCCACTACTACGTCGATCCCGAGCTGCAAGACCTGGCCGAGGAAACCGGCGGCTGCGTCTCCGACTCGCTGGAAATGGCGCGCTTCGGCCGCGACCATCCGGCCAAGACCCTGGTGGTGGCCGGCGTGCGCTTCATGGGCGAGACCGCGAAAATCCTCAGCCCCGAAAAAACCATCCTGATGCCGGACCTGGAAGCGACCTGTTCGCTCGACCTGGGCTGCCCGGCCGACGAATTCGCCGCCTTCTGCGACCAGCATCCGGACCGCACCGTGGTTGTTTACGCCAACACCAGCGCCGCCGTCAAGGCACGCGCCGACTGGATGGTGACTTCGTCGATCGGCCTGGACATCGTCAAGCACCTGCACGAGCAGGGCAAGAAAATCCTGTGGGCGCCCGACCGTCACCTGGGTTCGTACATCCAGAAAGAGACCGGCGCCGACATGCTGCTGTGGCAGGGTTCCTGCCTGGTGCACGACGAATTCAAGGGCATCGAACTCGATTTGCTGAAGATCGAGCATCCCGATGCGAAGGTGCTGGTGCACCCGGAGTCGCCCGCCAACGTGGTGGCCCAGGCCGATGTGGTCGGCTCGACCACCCAGCTGATCAACGCCGCGGTGACCATGGAGGCGACCACCTTCATCGTTGCCACCGACAACGGCATCCTGCACAAGATGCGCATGGCTGCGCCGGGCAAACGCTTCATTGAAGCCCCGACCGCCGGCAACAGCGCCACCTGCAAGAGCTGCGCGCACTGCCCGTGGATGGCGATGAACGGCTTGAAGAACCTGGCCGACGTGTTGGAGTCCGGCGCCAACGAAGTCTTCGTCGATCCGGCCATTGGCCGCGAAGCCGTGCGCGCCATCGACCGCATGCTCGATTTCGCCGCCGCCAAGAAAGCAAAGGCGCTGCCAGTCGGCGCGCTCGAACAGAACACGACTCTTTTCTCGGGAGTGGGACCCGCATGACCACCTTACGAAATCCACACGCCGCCTTCGACGACAAGCTGCAGGCCGCCTTCGAACAGAACATCCTGGCCGCGCTGCTGGAAGACGTGGGCACGGGCGACCTGACCGGCATGCTGGTGCCGCTTGAACCGCGTGTACAAGCCCGCGTGATCGTGCGCGAAGCGGCCGTGCTGTGCGGCGCGCCCTGGTTCGAAGGCGTGATGCTGGCCATCGACCAGGATACCGACATCGCCTGGCAGTACGCCGAGGGCGACATGATGGCGGCCGACTCGGTGGTCTGCACGATCGAGGCCTCGCCGCGTTCGCTGCTGACGGCCGAACGCGCGGCGCTGAACTTCATGCAGCTGCTGTCCGGCGTGGCGACGGCTACCCGCACCTACGTCGACGTGGTCGCCGGCACGAACGCCGCCATCCTCGACACCCGCAAGACCCTGCCTGGCCTGCGCCAGGCGCAGAAGTACGCGGTGCGCGTGGGCGGCGGCCAGAACCAGCGCATGGCGCTGTACGACGGCATCCTGATCAAGGAAAACCACATCGCCGCGGCGGGTGGCGTGACCCGCGCGCTGCAGAATGCGGAAGCCCTGAATGCCGGCGTGACGGTGCAGATCGAAGTCGAGACCATCGCCCAGCTGGAAGAAGCGCTGGCCGCCGGCGTGACCTCGGTCCTGCTCGACAACTTCGACCTGGGCATGATGCGCGAAGCAGTACGCGTGAATGCCGGCCGCGCCTTGCTCGAAGCCTCGGGCGGCATCAACATGGGGACCGTACGCGCCATCGCCGAAACCGGCGTCGACCGCATCTCGATCGGCAGCCTGACGAAAGACGTGCGCGCCACCGATTACTCGCTGCGCATTATCGGCTAAACGGGTGGGGTGGGTACTCGTACCCACTTGTATGGATAATGGCATGCGACCCGCGCGTGTCTTGATGATTGTGCGTGGCACTACGGCACGACCGCGTGGGCACAAGTGCCCACCCTACGGTATAGCCGGTGGCGCCTGAAGTTGTAGGGTGGGCACTCGTGCCCACGCGGTATGGCACCGCCGCGTCTCCCGCCGTCGCCCGACACCCGCAGCGCCAGCGCCCCTCTCACCCCAGCAGGCGCACCACCTGCGGCAACAACTGCTCCGCCGAATCCTCGATCTTCATCGAGATCAGGTCATCCGCACGCGTGCGGCCCAGGTTCACGGCGGCGATCGGCTTGCCCGCTGCCGCCGCCATGCGGCAAAAGCGAAAGCCCGAAAACACCATCAGCGACGAGCCCACCACCAGCAAGGCGTCGGCCGCCTCCATCAGCGCCAGCGCATGCGCCGTGCGCGCAGGCGGCACGTTATCCCCAAAAAAGACCACGTCCGGCATCAGCGTGCCGCCGCAGTGCGGGCACACGGGCAGGGTAAAGTCGCCGAGGGCTTCCGGCTCGATCTGGGCGTCGCCATCCGGCAGCGGCACCGCCATGGCCCCGAGCAGGTGCGGGTTCGCCGCTTCCAGCATGCCCTGGACCAGCGCGCGCGGCATCTGGGTGCGGCAATCCAGGCAGGCCACGGTGTGGATGTTCCCGTGCAGTTCCAGCACGGCGCGGCTGCCGGCCTGCTGGTGCAGGCCGTCGACGTTCTGGGTCAGCACCGGGCCGATGCGGCCCGCGTACTCCAGCGCGGCTAGCGCCGCATGGCCCGCATTCGGCCGCGCCTGCGCCAGCGTCGGCCATCCAACCATGCTGCGCGCCCAGTAGCGCCGGCGCACGGCCTCCAGCTTGCGAAATTCCGGCCCCTGGATCGGCTGGCGCCCGCGGCGCACGCCATCGCGGTCGCGGTAGTCGGGAATGCCCGACGCGGTCGACAAGCCAGCGCCGGTCAGCACCAGGGTATTCGGATGGCGAGCCAGGAACGCGGCCAGCATTTCCGCAAACACCCCGGCCCGGTCGGTAATCGTGAATCCTTCAGACATTGCAACACATCCTCCTGTCCAACGATGCTAGCACTCCCGCATCAGCCCTGGCGCGCCGACACCGCGATGCCGCCAACGATGAGCAGGAAAGCCAGCGCATGGTAGAGATGCGGCGCCTCGCCCAGGAAGGCCGAGGATAACAAGGCCGTGAACAGCGGCGTCAGGTTGATGAAGAAGGCGCCCAGCGCCGGCCCGGCGCGCTGCACGCCGGCGCCCCAGCAGCGCATGGCGATGATCGCCGGCCCGATCGCCACATACAGCAGGGCCGCCGCCACCGGCCAGCTCCAGGCGACGTCGACATCCTTGATTGCCCACTCAGCGCCGGAGAACGCACCCGACCACAGCACCCCGTACACCACCTGCATCAGCAGGAAGGCAGCCCAGTCGGATCGGATACCGGGCACGTCGCGCTGCTGCATCAGCAGCCAGCTGTAGAAGGACCAGGCGATCGTCGCCAGGATCATGTACAAATCGCCGCTCACCAGGCGCAGAGCGGCCAGCTGCGCCACGTCGCCGCGGCACAGCACCACCAGCACGCCGACGATGGACAGCACGGCGCCGCCGACCTGGCGCGGCTTGACCGGCACCTTGAAGAACAGGCGTCCGACCAATAGCATCCAGACCGGCAGGCCCGATGCCACCAGGGTCACGTTGATCGGCGTCGAGCTTTGCAGGGCCAGGTATTGCAGCGAGTTGTAGAGACCGATGCCGAACAGGCCGAGCAGGGCGTAGCGGCGCCAGTTGGCCAGCAGGCCGCTGCCGTGTTTGAGCGCCGCGCGCCCGAGCGGCAGCAGCACCAGCAGCGCGATCGACCAGCGCAGCAGGTTCAGGGTCATCGGCGGCAGGGCGTCGCGCACCAGGCGGCCGACGATGGCGTTGCCGGCCCAGAGCACCGGCGGCACGGTCAGCAGCAGGGCGGTGGAGGCGCTGAGCTTGCGGTTCATGGCATCCGCCGTGCTATCGGCGTACTGGCGTCAGCACGCTCGGCAGGGCTTTCGGCAGGGTGTCGGGATAATCGCGCGAGTAGTGCAGGCCGCGGCTCTCGCGGCGCGACAGCGCGCTGTTGACGATCAGCGAGGCCACGTCGACCAGGTTGCGCAGTTCCAGCAAGTCGTGCGTGATGCGGAAGTTGCGGTAGTACTCGTCGATCTCTTCCTTCAGCAGGGCGATGCGGTGCTGGGCGCGTTCCAGGCGCTTGGTGGTGCGCACGATGCCGACGTAGTTCCACATGAAGCGGCGCAGCTCGTCCCAGTTGTGGGCGATGACGACTTCCTCGTCGGCGTTGGTGACGCGGCTTTCGTCCCACGGCGGCAAGACCGGGCTTTCCACACGCGGGGCGGCGGCGATCTGGCTGGCGCAGGCGCGGCCGACGACCACGCATTCGAGCAGCGAATTGCTGGCCAGCCGGTTCGCGCCGTGCAGGCCGGTGCAGGCAGTTTCGCCGACCGCGTACAGGCCGGGAATATCGGTGCGCCCGGCCAGATCGGTCACCACGCCGCCGCAGGTGAAGTGCACGGCCGGCACCACGGGAATCGGCTCCTTCGTGATGTCGATGCCCAGTTCCAGGCAGCGCGCGTAGATCGTCGGGAAGTGCTCCTGCAGGAATGCCGGGCTCTGGTGGCTGATGTCGAGGTGGACGTAGTCGAGGCCGCGCTTCTTCATCTCGAAGTCGATGGCGCGCGCCACCACGTCGCGCGGGGCCAGTTCGCCGCGTTCGTCGTGGGCCGGCATGAAGCGCGTGCCGGCCGCGACGCCAGCTTCCGGCGGCAGTTTCAGCAGGCCGCCTTCGCCGCGGATCGCCTCGGTGATCAGGAAGGATTTCGCATACGGGTGATACAAACAGGTCGGGTGGAACTGGATGAATTCCATGTTCGACACGCGGCAGCCGGCACGCCAGGCCATGGCGATGCCGTCGCCGGTGGCGGTGTCGGGATTGGTGGTGTACAGGTAGACCTTGCCGGCGCCGCCGGTGGCCAGCACCGTGTGCTCGGCCTCGAAGGTCAGGACCTTGCCGCTCGATTCGTCCTGCACATACAGGCCGTGGCAGCGCGGCTGGCCGACCAGGCTAGGCGTGCCGCCATGGACACCCTTGCCGGTCAGCTTGTCGGAGGTAATGACGTCGATCGCGCAGTGATGTTCGAACAGCGCGATGTTCGGGTGCGCGCGCACCTTCTGTTCGAGGGTCACCTGCACCGCGTGGCCGGTGGCGTCGGCAGCGTGGATGATGCGGCGCTGGCTGTGGCCGCCCTCGCGCGTCAGGTGAAAACCCAGTTCGGCCGAGGCGTCGCGGGTAAAGGGCACGCCCTGTTCGATCAGCCATTCGATCGCTTCGCGTCCGTGTTCCACGATATAGCGGGTAGCCGCCTCGTCGCACAAGTCGGCGCCGGCCACCAGGGTGTCGGCGATGTGCTGGTCGTGGCTGTCGCCCGAATCGAGGACGGCGGCGATGCCGCCTTGCGCCCAGTTGCTGGCGCCGTCGAGGAGGGCGCGTTTCGAGATGATTGCGACCTTGCGCGTTGCGGCGAGATGCAAAGCCACCGACAAGCCGGCCAGACCGCTGCCGACGATTGCGACGTCAAATTTCATGGCAAGTCTACTGTTTGGACAAGAGCGTCACTATAGACGATTTGTCACCGATCCGTCTTGCCCCCGCGGCAGCTGCGGCCTGCCGGATTACCACGAGGTCAGCCAGCTGGTGCTGGCCGCTGCTACCGCTTCGCGCCAGTCGCTGCGGCTGAAGCCGACGTCGGCGCCGGCGATCTCGACCCGGCGGCAGTGCGCGCGGCGCCGCTCGAGCAGGCGCGCGGTGCGCTCGAATGCCGGATCGGCGCCTCCCAGCACCAGCAGGATGTGGCCGTCGTAGGCGTCGAAGGCGCTGGCCAGTTCGGGCGGCAGGGCCGGGGGCGCCGCGCCACGCAGGACCGGCAGCCGGCGCCGCAGCAGCTTCGGCGCCAGGCGGTGGATGTAGCGCAGGGCAGCGCCGCTTGCAGCCGTGCCGGCGCCAGTAGCAGGTTGCGGCGGCGGCAGTTCGGGATTGAACAGCGCCAGACCGGTGACGCGCGCGTCGCCCGCGGCATACAGCGCGGCCGCGCGCGTGGCGTCGCCGGCGGCGAGGATGACAGATTCTTTCATTTCGGGCACGTGGATGAAAAATTCTTTCATCGCGGCGGCCAGGTCGCTGTCGTCGGAGCGCTCGGCCTCGCGGCCCTCGCTGTCGCCGGCGCCGCTGCGATCGAAACGCATCACGGCCACGCCGCGCCCGGCCAGCAATCTCGCCAGCAGGGTGAACTGGCGGTGGCTGCCGGTGCGGTACTGGCGGCTGTCGGCCAGCACCAGCAGGCCGCGCACCAGCGGCCGTTCGGGCACGTCGACGATGCCGATCAGGGCATTGCGGCCGGAAGAAAAACGCAGGGCGCGCTGTTCGAGTTTCATGTCGGTTCTCCCGCGAACAGGCTGGCGGTGGCGGCGCGCAGCTCGGGGCAATCGAGGTGGCCGGCGCCGCTCCAGTCGGGCGCGCCGTCGAGCTGGTAGTAATGCAGCTGGGCGCCGCCGGCGGCCCAGCGCTGCTGCATGCGCGCGGCGTTGGCGGCGGCGCGTGCCGGCGCCGATCCGGCGTAGGCCAGCCAGTGGATGTCGCAGGGCGGCAGGGTCAACTGGGCGGCGTCGCAGGCGTCGATGGCTTTTACCAGCGGCACCGCCACCTCGAAGCCGGCCACCTCGATGGCGCCGTGCACCGCCAGCTGCGCGCGCAGGGCCGAGGTGCTGCGCGGGGCGCCGGGCGCCGGGTCCCGCAATTGCTCGGACAGGCGCAGGAAGCCATTGATGCAGGCGCGGCCGCTCATCCAGGGCTGCCACAGCAGCAGGCGGCGCGGCCTGACCTGCGCCGCCACGTCCAGGGCCAGCAGGCCGCCCAGGCGCAGGCCCCACAAGGTCAAGGGGCCGGTATCGCGCTCGGCCAGCCAGTTCGCGGCCAGCACCAGGTCGTCGCGCCACAGGTGCCAGCGCCCGGCGCTGAATTCGCCGCAGCTGTCGCCGCAGCCGAACAAATCGATCTGCAGCACGGCGAAGCCGAGTTCGGCGAACGCGCGCGACTGCAGGGCCGCCATGCGCCGCGTGCGCGTCAGTTCGTCGGCGAAGGGGTGGACGTAGAGGATCGCCCCGCGCGGCGCCACCTGGGGATTCGGCGCGTGATACAGGCTGAAGCGCGTGCCCGGTTCGGCATCGAAGAAGAAGGGCTCCACGCGCGGCGTGGTCAAGAGCGGAGCATTCATGGCTTGATTCTCCTGCACTGGCGCGGCGCGGCGCGTCGGTGACGTGCGTGTCGTAGCCGGGTGAACATGTCAGGAACATGCATTTATGTCATTTGACACGCGCTTTGGCGTGGCGTCTTGATGGCCGACAGCGCGACGGTTGCAATATCAATTGATACGGGTCAATGAACCCCGTGCAGATTTTCTCAATGATGAATCTTTATGCACAGCATCATTGGAGACGAGATGGCCCAATTGATCCATGAACTGGTCGAGCGCGTGGCGGCGCGCGCACCGTCCGCCACCGCCTTGCGCCACGGGGCGGCGCGCATCAGTTATGCCGGGCTGGCGGCGGCAGCGGCGGCGGTGGCTGGCGCCCTGGCCGGGGGCGGCGTTGGGCGCGACGAGCGGGTCGCTCTGTGCCTGCCGGCCTGTCCCGAAAGCGTGGCCACCATGCTGGGCGCCTCGGCCGCGGCCTGCGCTGTTGTTCCGCTCGATCCGGCGCTCGACCCGCTGCGCCTGCTGGCCCAGCTGCGCCACAGCGGCGCGCGCGTGCTGGTGACCGGCGCGGCGCAGGCAGCCGCACTGGGTGGCCTGCTCGCCGATTGCCCGGCGCTGCGCCAGGTCGTGGTCCTGCATGGCGGTGCGCGCAGCCAGGACCGGCGTGGCGCGGGGCCGCGCACCCTGGCCTGGGACGACTGGCTGGCCGGAGCGGGCAGGGCCGGAGGGACAACCGCGGCGCCCGGCATGCCGGCCCTGGGCGCCTTGCTGTACCAGCCAGACAGCAGCGAACCGCTGGCCAGTGCGCACTCGCCGCGCAACCTGGTGGCCGGCGCCGCTTCCACCGCGCGCTGCCTGGGCATGAGCGCGGGCGACCGCATCCTGGCGGCGCAGCCCCTGCATACCGATTACGGCCTGAACGCGCTGCTGGCCACCCTGGCCGCCGGCGCCACGGCGCTGCTCTTGTGTCATTCCGACCCGGCCGACGCGACCGCCCTGGCCGCGCTGCTGGAGCGCGGCGATGCGACCGGTCTCTCGGCTTCTCCGGCCACCTGGGAAGCGCTGGCGCAGATGCGCTTCGGCCGCGCCGCCGACTGCCTGCGCTACCTGGCCAGCGCCGGCGGCAGCCCGGGTCACGCGGCCATCGAGGCGCTGCGCCGTGCCTTGCCGCGCACCCGCATCCACCTGATGTACGACATCGGCGCCGCCTGCCGCTCGACCAGCCTGATGCCGGCGCTGCTGGAAGAGCGCCCCGGCTCGATCGGGCGCGCCCTGCCGTATTCCGACTGGCTGGTGCTGCGCCCCGACGGCCGCGAATGCGCACCCGGGGAGGCGGGCGAACTGGTGCAGCGCGGGCCGCAGGTCACGCTCGGCTACTGGAACGACCCGCAGCGCAGCAGCGCTGAGTTCCGCCAGTTGCCGGCGCTGCCCGGCCTGGCGCTCGGCGAAAGCGGGCGCTGGCCGGGCGCAACCGCACGCAAGGACATGGACGGCTACCTGTACCTGGTCGATGCGCGCAGCGACACCATCACCACCGGCGGCTACCGGGTCAGCCCGCGCGAGGTCGAGAAGATCGTGGTCGGCACCGGCCTGGTGGCCGAAGCGGCGGCGGTCGGCGTCGCCCATCCGGTGCTGGGCCAGGTGATCGCGGTGCTGGCCACGGCGCGGCCGGGCGCGCGCCTCGATTCCAGCATCCTGTTCGGCGCCTGCCGCGAACGCCTGCCGCAGCACATGCTGCCGGCCATGGTCGACGTGCGCCGCTCGCCGCTGCCGCGCGCCCGCGACGGCCAGATCGACCGCGCGCTGCTGGCCGGCGAACTGGCGCCGCTGTTTGCCGAGGCCCTGTCATGAGCGGCCTGTGCGGATGGTTTTCGCGCGAGCCGGGCGCGCTGCCGGTGCTCGACATGGCGGCGCCGCTGCGTGGCATGGCGGGCGAGGCGGTGCGCTGCGCCGCCCACGGCCTGGGCGCCGTCGCCCTGGCCGGCGCCCCTGGCATCTACCACGAGGATGGACTCCTGATCGCCTGCTGGGGCGAGCGGCCCGACACCCTGGCCCGGCTCTGGCGCAGCCACGGCGCCAAGGCCTGCGCCGCCTTGTCGGGCCGCTTCGCCTTTGCGCTGCTCGACGAGCGCCGCGCCGAAGCCCTGCTGGCGGTCGACCGCTGCGCCAGCCGGCCGCTGTATTACCAGATGGTGGGCCGGACCCTGCTGTTCGCCAGCAGCGGCGAAGCGCTGGCGCGCCACCCCGGCGCCGGCCGCGACATCGACCCGCAAGCCATCTTCGACTACCTCTACCTGCAAGCGCTGCCCGGGCCGCGCACCCTGCACAGCGGCCAGCGCCGCCTGGCGCCCGGCGAATGCCTGCACCTGCGCGGCGGCCGCGCCGAGCGCCTGCGCTACTGGCGCATGCGGTTCACCGAGCACGCGCTCGACCCCAGGCCGCAGGCGGCGCTGCTCGATGCCCTGGCCTGCGCGGTCGAAGGCGAGGGAGCGCCACAGACGGCGGTGCTGCTCGGCGGCAGCGCCGCCAGCGTGGCCCTGGCCGGCCTGCTGCAGCGCGCCGGCGGCGAGCCGGTCACCACCATCGCGGTGGGCTTCGAGGGCGGTCCCGATACGCTCGAGGCAGCCGGCAGCGCCGCGCGGCGCCTGGGCAGCCGCCACCACGACATCGTCATCGGCCCGCGCGACGTGCTCGACGCCGTGCCGCTGCTGGCAGCCGCCTGCGACGCCCCTTGCGGCGATCCGGCGGCGGTGACCCTGCTGGCGGCGGCGCGCGCGGCGCGTGGCGAAGGTGCGCTGCGCCTGGCCGGTGCGCAGGGCGCGGCCCAGTTGTTTGGCTGCGGACGCCGCCTCGTCCAGCTGGCTCGTCCGGGCCGCTACGAACGCCTGCCGGGCGCGCTGCGCCAGCTGGCCATCGAGCCGCTGCTGTTCAACCTGGCCGCACGCGTGCCGGGCGTGCTGGCGCGCCTGCGTGCGCGCATCGAGCTGTCGCTGGCGCCGCTGCCGGCGCGCCTGCGCCGCGCCAACGCGCTGTCCGGCGATGGCCTGGCGGCGATGTTCGAGCCGGCTTTCCTGGAACTGGTGGACCCGGAAGCCCCGGCCGCGCTGCAGGAAGCGCTATGGTGGGGCGCCCCGGCGCGCAGCGCGGCCAACCGGCAAGTCGAACTCGAACTCCAGCTCGACCTGCCGGGGCGGGTCTTGCCGGCCTTTGCCGGCGCCTGCCGCGCCGCCGGCGTCGAGCCGCTGCATCCTTATCTCGACGATGCCGTGCTGGCGATGTCGGCGCGCCTGGCGCCGGCAGCCAAGACCGGGCCCGGGCCGCGCCGCCTGTTTGCAGCGGCACTGCGCGAACTCGCGCCCGGCTGCGCCTGGCATCATGCCGCGGCGCCGCTCCTGCCGCTGGGACGCTGGCTGCAACGTGACGCGCGCATGCGCGCCCTGGCCTGCGACAGCCTGAACGACCTGGCGCGCCGCCGCATCCTGCGCCGCGACTTCCTCGACCTGCTGCTGTCGCGCCGCCTGCCGGAAGACCCGGAACGGCATGCCCGCACCGTGTGGCAGTTGATGATGCTGGAGCAGTGGTTTGCGCGCCAGCGCCACGACGGCTGCGCCCATGGCACGCGGCTGGATGCGGTGGCGCCGCTGGTGCTGTCCTGAAACTGGCCTGAACCGCTGCTGAACTCGTCCCGGGCGTGAATCGTGTGCGACCCGGGGAGTCGGCTCAGCGCCGCCCCGCCCCCGCCGCGTCCTGGACCAGGGCGTCGTAGATCGCGCAGTGGCTGCGCGCCATCGCCGCCAGGCTGTGGTGGTTGATGACCTGGCCGCGCGCGCGGGCGCCGTGGCGCAGGCCCATCTCCGGAATCCGGCAATAGTCGGCGATCGCCGCCGCCATGATCTCGGGCGAGAGCGGAGGCACCAGGATGCCGGTCAGCCCGGGCTGGACCAGCTCGCGGTGGCCGCTGACGGCGGTCGCCACCACTGGCAAGCCGCTGGCCATCGCCTCCAGCAATGCCGTGCCGGGCCCGCCGGAACGCGCCGGCAAGACCATCAAGTCCATCGAGCGCATCAGCTGGGCGGTGTCGGCCCGTTCGCCCGGCAGCCAGGCGCGGGCCCCGGCGCCGGCGCGCTCCAGGGTGGCCTGGCAGGCGGCGCGCAGGGGGCCGTCGCCGGCGATCAGCAGGCGCAGGCGCTGATGCGCCGGATGGGGCGAGGCGATCAGGCGCAGGAAGGCATCGACCAGGGTGGCGTGTCCCCCGGCTTCGTCCATGCGGCCGACGCTGCCGATGACGAAAACCTCGTCGCGCATGAAGCCGGCCGGACCGACGGCGGTATGCGGTCCCAGGCGCGGGTGATAGTGCAGGCTGTCGACGCCAGCCAGGATGCGCGTCACGCGCGACGGCGCCGCGCCGATCGCCTCGATCAGCCAGCGCTCCTGCTCGGCGCCGGCGGCGATATAGTGGTTCACCAGCGGGCAGCAGGCGCGCCGCAGCAGTTGCAGCCGCAGGCGCCGCGCCGCATTCCGGCGCGCGGCGCCAAGCAGGCCGGTGCGCGCCTCGGCGCCGGGCTGGCGGCGGCCATCGCGCGGGTATTCGCCATGCACGCGCCAGCGCACCCCGGCCAGCGCCGCCACCAGCTGCCCGTCCAGGTTGCCCGCATTCCGGGTATGCACCAGGTCCGGCGCCAGCGCCCGCAGGGTGCGGTACAGCGCCAGGTAGAAGCCGGGACCTGCGCGCCGCGCCACGTCGGCGACTTCGATCCCGCGTTCGCGCAGCTCGGCGTGAAAGGCGCTGTGCCTGCCGAGGCAGACCACGGCATGGCGGTAGCGCCCGGCAGGCGAGTGGTCGATCAGTTCGAGCAGGCTGTCGGCTGCCGTGTCGAGCCGCTCGACCAGGTGGGCGACCAGCGGCAGGGGGGCGCTGTGCGCGATGGCGTCTGGCGGCCGGTTGCCCATGGCATGCTCAGCCGGCACTGGCCAGCGGCTGCGCATCCGATGAACAACTGGTCGCCAGCAATGCCGGCAAGCCGGCCAGGCGCAGGTACCAGTCGTGCTCGCGCAGCACCCGCGCCCGCGCCGCGCGTCCGACTGCGTTGGCCTCTGCGTCGCCGTCCCCCGTGCCGGGTTCGCCCAGGATGGCGGCAATGCGCGCCTGGTATCCGGGCGCATCGGCCGCCGCCAGGGCTTCGGGCAGGCGCAGGCAGGCCAGGCCGGAAAGAGAACGCGGCAGGCCGAGCACGGGCTTTTGCATCGCCATCGCGGCCAGCACGGCCATGCCGGCCGCGTGGCCATCGGCGGGCGGCGCCAGCACCAGGGCGGCGTGGGCCAGCCAGGGCCGCAGGTCGAACGGGGCGACCTGGCCGCCGACGACCGTCACGCCGTTCTTGCGGGCCAGCGCGCCCAGGGACGGATGCCGGCGCGCATGCGCACTGGCATCGACCAGATACAAGGCCAGGCTGGGGTCGGCCACGCGCAGCGGCGCGAACACCTCGTCGGCCAGCCAGTGCGCCGCGTCGGCCGCCGCGTCGCCTTGCAGCGGGCCGGCCAGCAGCAGCACACGCTCGCCAGGCCTATAGGGCGAACGCTGCAGGATGTGCGGCGAATAATGCTCGGGATCGACGCCGCTGGCGAGCAGTTGCGCCTTGTGCGCCGATTCCGGCGCGAACAGCCGAAAGCGCGCGACGTCGGCGGCGACGGCAAACAGCGCGTGGTCGCAGGCCGCGCCGGCGCCGCGTTCGATGGCCAGCAGCCGCTGCGCCTGGCGCCGCCCCAGCACGGCGCCAGGCCAGGAGCGCACCGCGCCGCGGCGGCGCTGGCGGTCGGACTCGAGTTCGACGAAGTCCACTATGCGTACCAGCCTTGGGGGCAAGACGGCCAGGCGGGCGCCCATGCGCGCTCCGCATGCCAGCACGGCGCCGACCGGCCGCCGCGCGCACAGGCGCATGGCCCAGGCCTGCAGCGCCGGATCCATCCGCATGGCGCCAAGCCGCATCCGGCGGCCAATGCCTGGCGGCGCCACGAAACAGGTTTCGTGGCACAGGGCCCGCACCCGGCTGAACTGGGCGCCGTCGCGCAGCGGGTCGGCGCTGCAGCCCAGGTGCACCCGGAAATGGCGCGCCAGGAAACGCAGCAGGTGATACCAGCGCAGGCTGGCGGCATCGCCGTCGGGCCGCGGCAGGCAGGGCGCGAGCACCAGCAGTTCGGCCCCGGCAGGGATGCCGGCAGGGGCGAAGCGCGCGTTCATGCCCGCTCCCGTTGCGTTGCGGGTCGGTGAGCCAGGGACAGCAAGTGCGGCCGGGTCGATTCACGGCGTGAGGTGAGCAACATGTCGGATTCTCCAGTGAAAAGCCTGGTGGCGCGGCGCGCAGCCCTTGCCGTCTGTCGATTATATGGCTGCGAAAAGCGTGCATCTGGCTACCCTTTTTTCAATTGATACCTGTCAAAAAAGGCCTTCTCCTTGTCATCCGTGGGCGCAACGGCTGCCGGAATCCGAGCCATGCTTGTGGCAAATTTCTCTGGGGCTTGATCTATGTTCAGACAGAAAAGAATCACAGGAAAGTCAGGGAACTGGCTACGGCTGACCTTGTCTGACTGGCAGCTATCCCGTTTTCGCCAATAACGGCGGGACGCCACTCAGGAGGAAACAGCATGCTGGTCGATGACATGCCCATCGCAACATTTGCAACCATCCCATCCGCGGAACCGGCCTTGTCTGCCGCGCCGCATCCGCCCGGGCCAGGCCTTCCCGATCCGGAGCCAGGCCGCGCCCAGGTATTCAATGTCCGGTTGGCGAGCTCGGCCGTCCGGCAGGATGCCGCCGGAGTCCTGGTGCGCCGCATGTATGCCTGGCGCGGCTATGCGCTCGACCCGGCCGCGCGCCAGGACGGCGCCCGCGTCACCTTCTATGCCGAAACCGACGGCGAACTGGTTGGCACCATGAGCCTGGCGCTGGATGTGCACGGCCGCCTGCCGGCCGACGAGAACTTCGGCGACAGCCTGGCGCCGCTGCGCCTGGCCGGGCGGCGCCTGTGCGAACCTTCGCGCCTGGCCATCGACAAGGGCATGTCGAAGCGGGTCTTCGCCGCGCTGATCCACATTTCCTATCTCTATGCGCACCGCTTGCGTGGCTTCAGCGACTACATCATCGAGGTCAATCCGCGCCATGTCACCTTTTACCAGCGCATGCTCGGCTTCGCGGTCTTCGGCGGCGAACGCGACTGCAGCCGGGTCGGCGCCCCGGCGGTGCTGCTGCGCCTGCCGCTGGACGTGATGGGCGAGCGCATCCGCCGCTGGAGCGGCAGCTTCGATGCCGCCGGCGCCGAGCGCTCCTTCTACCCGTATTTCTTCCCGCTGCGCGAAGAAGCCGGGATCAGCGCGCGCCTGGCTGCGCTGTGCCAGGGGGAGGACAGGACATGAGCGCCTTGAACGAACCGCAGGGGGACGCCGATACCGGCGCCGCCCTGCGCGCGATGGAAGCCGTGGTCGGCGCGCCGCACCTGCTGGCCGACGACGCCACCCTGGAACGCTACGCGCGCAGCACGGCGGCGCGCCCGGTACGGCCGCTGGCCGTGGTGCGCCCGGCCGGCGCCGGCGAGGTGGCGCAGCTGGTACGGATCGCCGCCGCCCACCGGCTCGCCGTGTATCCGCTCAGCACCGGCAAGAACTGGGGCTATGGCGACGCCTGCGCGGTCGGCGCCGGCCAGGTCATCCTCGATCTGTCGCGCATGAACCGCATCGTCCACGTCGACGCCGAGCTGGCCTATGCCGTCATCGAACCCGGCGTGACCCAGCGCCAGCTGTCGGACTTCCTGCGCGACAACGGCTACCCGCTGTGGGCCGACTGTACCGGCGCTGGCCCGGATACCAGCTACGTCGGCAACATCATGGAGCGCGGCTTCGGCCATTCTCCCTACGGCAACCGGCTGCAGCACGTGGCCGGCATGCAGGTGGTGCTGGCCAGCGGCGAACTGCTCGACACCGGCTTCGGCCACTACCGCCAGGCGCGCGCCACCCACCTGTTCCCGTACGGCGTCGGGCCCTTCCTTGATGGCCTGTTCACGCAGTCGAACATGGGCATCGTCACGCGCCTGGGCATCTGGCTGATGCCCCAGGCCGCCTGCGTGAACCATTTCCTGTGCAGCGTCCCGGCCCATGGCGACATCGCCGCCGTGGTCGACGCCCTGCGTCCGCTGCGCCTGGACGGCACCTTGCGCAGCATCCTGCATATCGGGAACGACTTGCGGGTATTGTCGGGCGGGCGGGTGTTTCCGCGCGACGAGACGGCGGCAGCACCGGCTTCGCGGCTGGCGCCCGAGATGCGTACCCGGCTGTGCGCCGGCCTGGGCGCCTGGACGGTCTCCGGCGCCCTGTATGGCAGCAAGGCCCAAGTGGCGCTGGCGCGTGCGGCGGTGAAGCGCGCCTTGCGCGGCACCCGGGGCAAGGCGCGCTTCGTCAGCGAGCGTAGCTTGAAATGGGGGGCGCTGGCGGGCCGGCTGCTGGGCAACACCGGAGCCGGGCGGCGCCTGCGCACGAATGTGGCGCTGGGCGAATCGCTGTTCGAGATGAACCGGGGTGTGCCGAACGGGCGCTTCCTGGCCGGCGCTTACTGGCGCCGGCGCGGCGGGCTGCCGGAAGGCTTTCCGGCAGGGGCCGATCCGGCGCGCGACGGCTGCGGCCTGCTGTGGGTGTCGCCGGTGCTGCCGCTGCGCGGCGAAGACATGCTGGCGGTGTACGCCCTGGCCGAGGCCCAGTTCGAGCGCCACGGCTTCGATTTGTTCGCCACCTTCAGCATGATCAACGAGCGTTCCCTGGGCGGCGTCCTGACCGTGGCCTACGACCGCGACGATCCCGAAGAGACGGCGCGCGCCCGCGCCTGCCACGACGCGGTGTTCGCACAGATGCTCGAGGCCGGCTACATTCCCTATCGCGCCGGAAACCACTCGATGACGGCGCTGGACCCGGATGGCGACAGTTACTGGCGCACGGTGGCGGCGCTGAAGACAGCGCTCGATCCGCAGGGCATCCTGGCGCCCGGGCGGTACGAGCCGGGGGCGGCGGCGCGGCAGCAAACGCCCTGACGGCAAGCCTGGTCAGAAACCGATCTTGCGCGCTGGCAGGGTACGCACCACGCCGCGAAAGTCGACCGTGTTCAGCGACACCGGCCGGCGCCAGATGCGGTCGACGTACTCCATCACGCGCTCGGCCTGCTGGAGGTCGAGTCCGCGCCCGTCGTGCTGGAAATCGTGGCGCAGCTCCAGGCTGCCGTCGGGTTTCAGCAGCGTGACCGCCACCGACGGTGCGCCATAGTTGTACTTCGGCGCCAGGATCGCCTCGCGGATGGCGTGGATGTCGCGGTTGGCGATCCGCGTTTCGCCGTCCTTGCGCGTTTCATGCACGAACAGATCGAGTTCCCGCGCCAGGTCCTCGTCGAGGTAGTTGCGGACGAAGCCGAAATCGTCTTCCTCGCGCATGATGCGGCGCGCCGCGTCCAGGCCCTCGCGTTCGATGATGTGCTCCCACATCGCGAAGCCGAGGTGGTAGGGGTTCAGTGCCAGCGCCAGTTGCTGCCCGCCGGCATACGGACGCACCACGTCCGAGTGCGACTTCAGCGCGGCCAGGTAGAGTTCGTGCGGCAGGAAGCCGGCTTCGCGCAGCAGGCGCGCATGCCAGTACGAGGCCCAGCCCTCGTTCATGATCTGGCAGGCGAAGATCGGGTGGAAGTAATAGGCTTCCTCGCGCACGGCCAGGAAGATGTCGCGTTCCCATTCCTCGAGTTCGGCGCCGTACTGGGCGATGAACCACAGCAGGTCGTGCTCGGGATGCGGCGGCAGGAGTGCGCGCTGGCGCCGCGTGTCGGGTGCGGGCGGCTCGTCCTCGCCCGGCAGGCGGGTGTAGCGGTCGCGGAAGGCGCGGTCCGGCGAACCGGCGGCCGCAGCGCCACCCGGCGCAGGCTCGCCGGCCGCCGGTTCGCCGGGCCGCGCCAAATACTCAGGGTAGCGCGGCCGGTGCAGCGGCTGGTCGATGTCGATGTGGGCCTCGAGCGCCAGCGCAGCATCGAGCACGGCCTCGACCCGCTCCTGGCCATGCTCGGCCAGCGCCGCCTCCAGCCGGTGCGCGCGCGCCGCGCTCTGCTCCAGGATGTGGCCGCCGGCCATGCCCATGAAGCGCTGGAACAGCGCGTTGTTCTTGGCAAAGTCGGCATGCCCGAGCACGTGGGCCGTGACCAGGGTGTTCTCGGCCAGCGAATTATGTTCGAGCATGAAGGCGCGGCAGGGGTCGCCCGGGAACATCACCTCGAAGATGCGCGAATGCCCCATGTGCTGGCGCACCAGCTGGTGGATGTAGCGCACTCCGAACGACCAGTGGCGCATTCGCACCGGCAAGCCGTAGACCGCGATCTCCAGCATGAAGCTGTTCGGCACCATGTCGAAGTGCACGGGGTCGAAGTCCAGGCCATGCTCGATCGCCAGCTGTTCGAGGCGGGCGGCGTAATCGGCCAGGCGGTCCCCGTGCAGGGGATCATCGGACATGGGCTCATCGGGCAAGGGCGCGCTCATGCCTGCACCTGCCGCGGGTTGGCCCGGTCCGCGCCTTGCGTCTCGATCGTCTCGCCAAAGAAACGGCGCAGGGTGCGCCAGACGTCGTCGGCATTCGACAGCACGCTGGCGCCGACCGCCAGGCCGCGCGCCTCGAGGTCGGTGAACAGGCGGCGCATCTCGGTATCGAGCGAACGCGTGACGCCGGGCAGGGTTTCGACAAAGCCCATGTAGTTGAGCATGCCGGCCAGTTCCTTCAGGCTGTGGTGGGTGGCGGCGCGGTCTTCGGTGAAGTTTTCGCCATCGGAAGCGTAGAACAGGTAGAGGTTGGTCTGCCCGGCCAGCCGCTCGCGCCGGATGATGTCGAGCACCAGCCGGAACCCGCTCGAGGCGATCGTGCCGCCGATACCGCTCACCTGGAAGAAGTCGCCTTCGTTGAACTCCCAGGCCTGCGTAGTGTGGGCGACGAAGCGCGCCGCTACCTTGGCGTAGCGCCGGCGCAGGCCCTGCAGGGCAAAGAAGAAGAAGGACTTGGCCAGCTTGCGTTCGAGCTGGGTCATGCTGGCCGAGACGTCGATGACGAAGAAGATCAGCGCCGCCGTGGCGGGCCGTGGCCGGCTGACCAGCTGGCGAAAGCGCAGGTCCTCGTTCGTGAAGGGCAGCGGATCGTCCTGCACCGCGCGGCGCTTGATCGCTTCCTTCAGGGTGCGGCGCCGGTCCAGGCGCGAGCGCGCGCCGCGCCGGTCCCAGCCTTCGCGCACGAGTTCAGTGTCAGGAATGGCCGGGCTGGCCGCCGGCTTCAGGTCGGGCAGGTGCAGGTCTTCCCACAGCCAGTCCATGATCTCGTCGATCGAGAACTCGAGCAGCAGCTCCACTTCGCCGTCCTCGTTGCCGCCGCTGCCGTCGTCGCCGTCGTCATCGTCCTCGGCATGGCGCAGGATGTCGCCGGGTTCGCCGTGGCCCTGGCCGGCGCCGGTCGCGACCCGGCCTTCGGCCAGGCGGAAGCGCGCGTGTTCGAGCAGGCGCACCGGCACCTGCACGCTGCGCTGTTCCGGTCCGGTGATGAGGTCGGGGCCGGCGATCAGCTCGGGCAGGTGCTGGCGCACCGCCTCGCGCACCTTGTCGTTGTTGCGCAGCCAGTCGCGCGCCCCGCGCGAGAACAGCTCGTACCATTCGGTGCCGATGGTGAGCGCCACGGTCCGCTCCTCATTCCTGGGCCAGCAGCGTGGTGACGTAGTTCAGCGCCTCGCGCGCACTGTGCGCGTCGTAGCCGTACTCGTCGACCAGGCGTTTCTCGACGGCCGAGATCTTGGTGCGCACCTCGTCGTCGGGCCGCTTGCTCGAATTGACCAGGCGCAGCACGTCGCGGCGCTGCTCGAACAGATATTGCTGGACCGCGTCGTTGAGCTGGATGTGGCTGTCGAGCCCGAACTTCGCCCCGCGCTTGTAGGCGCCCATGGCCTTGCGCACGACTTCCTGGCGGAACGACTGCTTGCCCGACTCGGAAATGTGGATCTTTTCCTCGACCGCGCGCAGGAAGCGCTCGTCGGGTCGCCGCTCCTCGTTGGTGATCGGGTCCTTGACGGTACGGTTGTCGAGCATGGCTTCCACCTCGTCGAGGTACTTGTTGAGCAGCTCGAGCGCTTCGCCCTCGAAGGAGACGAACAGCGCCTTGTGCACGTCCTGCTTCACCCAGCGGTTATAGAAATCCTTGCGCGTCAGGACCAGGTAGTCGACCCACTTGCGCTTCTTGCGCGCCTCGATGCGGGCGTCGTTCTCGATGGCATCCTTCAGGGCCAGCAAGACGTCCATGGTCGACAGGCTCTTCTGGTTCGAACCGATGATGGCGTTCGACAGCGCGTTGATCACGAAGCGCGGCGAAACCCCGGCCAGGCCTTCGTCGGGCGCCTTTTCCTTTTCTTTGACACGGCGGATGTCGGCCCGGTTCACGCCATCGACTTCCTCGTCGGCATGGATGCGCACTTTCCTGACCAGCTCGGCCTCCTTGTCGTCGCCGTCCTGGATGCGCGACAGGATGGCGAACACCGCCGCCGCATGCAGCACGTGCGGGTCGAGGTGGACGCCGCGAAAGGCCGGCGCCGCCGACGAGATCAGCTTACGGTAGATGCGCGCTTCCTCGCGGTAGTTCAGGGTGTAGGGCACCTGGATGATCACCATGCGGTCGAGCAGGGCCTCGTTTTCGCTTTCCTGCAAAAACTTGCGGAATTCGGCGAGGTTGGTGTGAGCCAGGATGGTCTCGTCGAGATAGATCAGGGGAAAGCGCGCCACCTTGACGTTCTTTTCCTGGGTCAGCGTGAGCAGCAGGTAGAGGAACTCGCGCTTGACCTTCAGGATCTCGATCATTTCCAGCACGCCGCGGCTGGCCGCATACACGGCGCCGGACCAGGACCAGGCGCGCGGGTCGCCTTCGTCGCCGTACTGCGCCACCTTCGACAAATCCACGGAGCCGACCAGGTCGGCCAGGTCGGCCGTGGTAGGGTCGTGCGGCGCATAGGTGCCGATGCCGCTGCGGCCGGCTTCGGAGATGAACACGCGCTCCACCGGCATGCGCATGAAGTCGCCGTCGAACTGGTCCTCCAGCCGGGCCCGGCAATGCGGGCAGATGTCGCCGGTGATGTCGATGCCGTAGCTATTGCGGCAGGCGGCGCGCAGGGTGTGCGGCACCAGGTGTAGCGGCGACTCGCGCACCGGGCAGCCGGTAATCGCATACAAGGCGCCGTCGTCGGTGCGGCTGTATTCTTCCAGGCCGCGCTTGAGCAGGATGACCAGGGTCGACTTGCCCCCGGAAGGCGGACCGAGCAGGAGCAGCAGGCGCCGGCCGACTTCGGAACCGGCCGCCGCCGCCTTGAAATAGTCGACCACCCGTGCCAGGGCTTCGTCGATGCCGAACAGGTCGTCGGCGAACAGGCTGCAGCGCAGGGCGCCGCCGGCATCGTCGAGGCAGGTGGCGCGCATCATGTCCCAGATGTACTGGTGCGAACTGCGCGCGACACGTTCCGGCGCGGCGGGCAGGATGGTGGACAGGAAGTCGCCGAAGGTGCCGGCCCAGTTCCCGGCACGGTGCTGGCGGGCGAACAGGTCGAGGCTGTGCAGGAAGCAGTCGTGCCCGCCGGCCTGCGCTGGGTCCTGCGCGAAGTCCTGCACCGTATCTTGCATGGCGTCCTGCATGCCACACGCGTTGTCGCCCGGCTGCGTCACGTTTCCTCCGTCGGCTGTGGTGGAGAGGTGCGGCCCGGCCGGCCGCGCGAAGCCACAGTATCGGTGTGCGCGGGGGGAGGTGGCTGAGGCGTATCAATGTGCGCGACCGAACCTCGCGGGGCCGGGCGGGCCTAATAACACGGGACGGACGAGGAGGCGGGCGGCGCATCGGCCTGCTCATGCCGGGACTGCGCCGGGACCGCGCCGGCGGCCGCCTTGCGTTCGCCGCCGCACCGATGACGCCGGCGTGCACAGCTAGGATGGTGGTTCAGACAACTTTGAAGGGTATGCCATGTCCACAACGAACGCTTCCGTCCAGGCCGCTGCACTGGCGGACAAGATTCGCTCGATGCGCTTTGCCATGTTTACGACCGTCGACGAACACGGCCACCTGATCAGCCATCCGATGACCAACCAGGACACCGACGCCGAGGGCGGGCTCTGGTTCTACACTTCGATCCATACGCCGCTGTGGCAGAACATCGCGATGCAGCCAGAAGTGAACGTCAGCTTCGCCCAGCCCGACGACAGCCTGTACGTGTCGATCAGCGGCACCGCCGAGCGCGTGGTCGACCGCGAGCGCATCCGCTCGCTGTGGAACCCGATGGTCCAGGCCTGGTTCCCGCACGGCCCCGACGACGAGCACGTGGTGCTGGTGCGCGTGGCGCCGCACAGCGCCGAATACTGGGATTCGAACGATAGCAAGATGGTGCGCCTGTTCCAGATGGCCAAGGCGGCCGTGACCGGCACCACGCCGGATGTCGATCCCGGAGAGCACGGCACCATCAGGCTGGATAACTGAAGCCGGCGCCGGAACCGTCGCGCCGGCAGCCGGCTAGCGGTTCGTCGCGCCGGCCGGCGGCGCCAGGTCCTCGGGGGACTGGTTGGCGCCGCTTTCCGGCGAGCCGATTCCGGTGCCCGTACCGCCGGCCTGGCCGGAGCGGGTATCGAGGGCGCCACGGGAGCCGCTGTGCATGCTGGTCTCGCCGGGCTCGGCTGCCTTAGGTGCCACGCCGGGTGCCACGCCTGGCGCCACGTCGGATGCCGCCTCGGGCGCCACTGTCGACACGTCACCCGACTGCGCCTCGGCCCCATCCTGCCGGCCAGCCAACGCCGGGTCCTCGTCGTTGCCCTGGCTTGCGGTCAATTGCTCGCCTCCGCTGCCGCCGGTTTCCTGCTGCGTCTCGTGGCTGGGCGTCGCCCCCTCCTGGCCACTGGTCACACCGCCCACGCCAATGGCGGCGCTATCCGCAGCGTCATCCGCAGTGCCATTCTGACCCGGCCCATTCGTCGTCCCTGCATTCATTCTCGTCCTCCGCATCCTGGTTGCATGATGGCCCGATTATGCCAAGCGCAGCGGCGGTCGCCATCGGCAATCCGGCGGCGCAGCTGTAGGACAGGACCCAAGCGTCAGCGGTAGCGCTTGTAGACACTGGTCGTGCCATCCTTTTTCACCAGCAGCACCTCGTACGGATCGCTGTGCGCGCCTTCCATGCCTGGCGAGCCCATCGGCATGCCGGGCACCGCCAGGCCAGCCGCCTGGGGACGGGTGGCCAGCATGCGCTTGATGTCGGACGCCGGCACATGGCCCTCGATGGCATACCCCTGCACCCTGGCGCTGTGGCAGGAGCCGTGCTCGTCGGCGATGCCGAACTTCGCGCGGTAGTCGCCCGGGTTCGCTACATCCTGGGCCTTTACGCTGAACCCGTTCGCTTCCAGATGCTTGATCCACCCCTTGCAGCAACCGCAGGTGGCGGTCTTGTAGACCTCGACAACGGGCTGGGCAGACGATGCCGCGAGTGGCTGGGCCAACAGGAGCGGCAGCAGGAAAGACAGGACGGTTCGGGACGGCATGGGATTCTCCAGTTGGAACGGAAAGCGGCATCCTACACCAGGGCTCCGGCATGCCGCCATGCCCACATTCGTAGTATCTTTACGGAAACGTATCCAACGCGGCGCAGTGCTCACCTGGAGATCCCAGCATGACCTCGCATCCTCCCGCCGGCGGCGCGGCCGCCACCGGCATCTTCCAAGAATCAAGCATCCCGGAAACCACTCCCGCGGCCCCAATCGACGCCATCGTCATCGGCGCTGGCTTCGGCGGCATCTGCATGGGCCGGGCCCTGCTGCGCGCCGGGGTCGAACGCTTCCTCATCCTGGAGCGGGCCGACGACATCGGCGGCGTCTGGCGCGACAACCGCTATCCAGGCGCCGCGTGCGATGTGCCGTCGCACCTGTACTCATTTTCCTTCGCGCCGAATCCGGACTGGCCGCGCACCTTTGCCACCCAGGCCGAAATCCTGGCCTATTTGCGCGACTGCTGCGTCCGTTTCGGCCTGGCGCCACATCTGCGGCTCAAGCACCAGGTCAGCCGCGCCCGCTACGATGAAGCCAGCGCCACCTGGGAAGTGATGCTCGAGGACGGGGCCAGCCTGCATACCCGCATGCTGGTCAGCGCCATTGGCCTGCTGGGCCGACCGGCGCTGCCGCAGATCGACGGGATGGACAGCTTTGCCGGGGCCGCCTTCCACTCGTCGCACTGGAATCACGCCGTGCCATTGGCCGGCAAGCGGGTGGCGGTGATCGGCACCGGGGCCTCGGCCACCCAGTTCATCCCGTCCCTTACCGGCCGGGTGAGGGAGCTGCTGGTGTTCCAGCGCTCGCCGGCCTGGCTCAAGCCGCGCGGCGACCGCGCCTACCCGGACTGGCGCAGGCGCCTGTTCCGGCATCTGCCGCTGGCGATGCGCCTGCACCGCGCCCTGATCTATGCAAAATACGAGTCGCGCGCGCTGGCCTTTACCCGCTTCAAGGGCATGATGGAATTGGCCGTCGGCCAGCCGTTCCGGCGCATGCTGGCGCGCGACGTGGCCGACCCGGCGCTGCGGGCGCGCCTCACACCAGGCTATCCGATCGGCTGCAAGCGGGTCCTGCTCTCCGACGACTACCTGGCCAGCCTGGCCCATCCGGCGGTGCGCCTGCTTAGCGAGCCGATCCGCCGCATCGTTCCGCGCGGCGTGGAAACAGCCTCGGGCGAACTGCACGAGGCCGACGTCCTCATCTATGGGACCGGCTTTACCGCCACCGAGTTCCTGGCCCCGATGGCAATCCAGGGCCGTGCCGGGGTCGACCTGAACCGAGCCTGGCGCGAAGGCGCCGAAGCCTACCTGGGCGTGAGCATGCCGCACTTCCCGAACTTTTTCATGCTGTACGGACCGAATACGAATCTCGGCCACAATTCCATCGTCTACATGCTCGAAAGCCAGGTGGCCCACGTCATGCGCTGCCTGGATGCGTTGCGCACGACGGGTTCGGCCACGGTCGAGGTCGAGCCGGCGGTGCACCGGCGCTTCAATACGCGCCTGCAGCGGCATCTCGGCAGGACGGTCTGGAACGGCTGCCACAGCTGGTACCTCGACCGCCATGGCCGCAACGTTACCAACTGGCCCGGCTTCAGTTTCACTTACCGCTGGCTGGCGCGGCATGCAAGCCTGTCTGCCTACCGCTTTGCCTCTCCCGTGACCGCCGCGCCCTTGCTCACCGAATCCGGCAGCGTGCGCATTGCCGCGCCGCCCGGCCTGGGCGAACGCCTGCAGGCCGGCTTCCAGCGCCTGTTCCTGCGTACCTGCTTCCGGCCATTGATCGGCCCGCCGGCCGGCCCGCGCCTGCAACGGGCCCTGGTCGCCTGCCTCGCGCCGCTGATGCCGGGTGTAGGCGGGGTGCAGCGGGTGCGCCGCACGCTGGGTGGCGTGCCGGCCGAGGCCGTCATTCCGAAGGCGCCGGCGCATGGGCAAGGGCCCAGCGGCGCCATCCTCTACCTGCACGGCGGCGCCTTTTGCCTTGGCAACCCCGCCTCCCACCGCAGCATCACCACGCGCCTGGCACGCGGCGCAGGGATCACCGTGTGGGCGCCGGACTACCGCTTGGCGCCCGAACACCCTTGTCCCGCCGCGCTCGACGACGCGCTGGCCTGCTACCAGGGCTTGCTGGACAGCGGCGTTCCCGCGCACCGGATCGTGCTGGCCGGCGATTCGGCCGGCGGCGGGCTGGCGCTGGCGCTGGCCCTGAGCTTGCGCGACAAGGGACTGGCCTTGCCGGCCGGGCTGGCGCTCATCTCCCCGTTGACCGATCCGTCCCTGTCCAGCCCCTCGGTCAAGGGCAACGCGCGCATCGACCCCATGGTGCGCCGTTCCTGGGTGGCGCAGGGCGTCGCCTGGTACGCTTGCGCGCGTGCTGCCGGCGTCCATGCGCCGCTGAGCATGAACCTGGCAGGCCTGCCGCCGATACTGGTCCAGGTCGGGGAGCAGGAAATCCTGCGCGACGATGCCTTCCGCCTGGCTGCACACGCACGCGCATGCGGCGTACCATGCCAGCTGGAGGAATACGCGGGACGCTGGCACGTGTTCCACTTGCAGGCCTTCTACCTGCGTTCGGCTGCGCATGCGATCGGGCGCCTGGCTGCCTTTGCCCGCGCGCGCATAGCCGAAGCGCCTGTCGACTAATCAAGAGGGACTGATGGTCTTTTCCATCGCCGCTGGCGCCGTCCTGCTGCTGCACCTCGCCTTCGTGCTCTTCGTCGTATTCGGCGCGCTGCTGGTGGCGCGCCGGTCGCGCCTGGCATGGCTGCACCTGCCGGCCGCCGCCTGGGGCTTTTATATCGAGGCGAGCGGACGCAGCTGCCCGCTGACCAGGCTCGAAAATTTACTGCGCATGCGTGCCGGCCAGGCCGGCTATGGCGACAGCTTCGTCGAACACTACCTGCTGCCGCTGATCTATCCCGGCAGCCTGACGCGCGAGCTGCAGCTGGCGCTGGCCGCCGGCGTGGTTGGCGTCAACCTGGTCCTGTACGGCTGGATCATCCTCCGCCCGCTATGGCACAAGCGCGGTCGCACGTGAACCCAAGGTAACGTGCGGATGCTCGACGGGCAGGGTGCTATGCTCGTCCGCAGTGTAGCCGGCCCGCTGCCCGGGCCATGTCGCAAGCAATGTTGGGAGAGATTCATGACGATGACGGTAGGCGATTTCCTTCTGCAACGACTCGACGAATGGGGCGTGGGCCGCATCTACGGCTATCCCGGCGACGGCATCAACGGCATCCTGGCCGCCATGCGGCGCCAGGACCGCATCGACTTCGTCCAGACCCGCCACGAAGAAATGGCCGCCTTCATGGCCTGCGCCCACGCCAAGTACACGGACGAGGTCGGCGTCTGCCTGGCCACCTCGGGCCCGGGCGCGATCCACCTGCTGAATGGCCTGTATGACGCCAAGCTCGACCACCAGCCGGTGGTCGCCATCGTCGGCCAGCAAAAGCGCGCCTCGCTCGGCGGACACTTCCAGCAGGAAGTCGACCTGGTCACCCTGTTCAAGGACGTGGCCGGCGCCTTCGTGCAGATGGCCACCACGGCCGAGCAGATCCGTCACCTGGTCGACCGCGCCTTCCGCATCGCACGCACCGAGCGCTGCGTCACCTGCATCATCATCCCGTCCGATTTGCAGGACGAGGACGCCGTCACCCAGCCGCCGCGCGAACACGGCAGCATCGTCACGGGCATCGGCAGCATGGCGCGCGCCGGGGTGCCGCCGCAATCGGCATTGCAGCAGGCGGCCGACATCCTGAACGCCGGCAAGAAGGTGGCCATCCTGGCCGGCGCCGGCGCCCATGGGGCGGGCGACGAACTGATCGAGGTGGCCCAGCTGCTGGGGGCGGGCATCGCCAAGGCCCTGCTGGGCAAGATGGTCGTGCCCGACGAACTGCCCTTCGTGACCGGCTCGATCGGCATCATCGGCACCCGGGCCAGCTTCGACATGATGAACGAGTGCGATACCTTGCTGATGGTCGGTTCGAGCTTCCCGTATTCCGAATTCTTGCCCGAGGAAGGCCAGGCGCGCGGCGTGCAGATCGACATCGACGGCAAAATGCTCAGCTTGCGCTACCCGATGGAGAGCAACCTGATCGGCGACGCCAAGGCCAGTTTGCAAGCCCTGGTCCCGCTCCTGCAGCGCAAGCAAGACCGCAGCTGGCAGGAGCGCATCGAGGAAAATGTGCGCAAGGGCTGGCAACTGCTGGAACAAAAGGCGATGCTGGAAACCCCCGAGCTCAATCCCCAGCGCGCCTTCTGGGAACTGTCGCAGCGCCTGCCCGACGACGCCATCCTGGCCGGCGACTCCGGTTCCTCGACCTCCTGGTATGCGCTGGACATCCGCGCCCGCAAGGGAATGCTGGGTACGCTGTCGGGCGGGCTGGCCACGATGGGCTCGGCGGTGCCGTATGCGTTTGCCGCCAAGATGGCCTATCCCGAACGGCTGGTGGTGGCGCTGGTGGGCGATGGCGCCATGCAGATGAATGGCATGAATGGCCTGATCACGATCGCCCGCACCTGGCAGGACTGGAGCGACCCGCGCCTGATCGTGCTGGTGCTGAACAACCGCGACCTGAATTTTGTTACCTGGGAGCAGCGCGGCATGGCCGGCGAGCCGAAGTTCGAAACCTCGCAGCAATTGCCCGACGTGGCCTATGCCGACTACGCGCGCCTGCTCGGGCTCGACGGCGCGCGCGTGGAACGTCCGGACCAGCTCGGCCCGGCCCTGGATGCGGCGTTTTCTGCCAATAAACCCTTCGTGCTCGACATCGTCAGCGAGGCGAATATCCCACCTTTGCCGCCCCACATTACCCGCTCGCAGGCCAGGCAATACTACGAGGCCATCGAAAAAGGCGAGCCGGAAGCCGATGCCGTTCGCCGCGCGCTTGCTCAACAGGGGTTGACGGAGCAATAATGCGGATGTGCTGGCTTATTGTTATCGCTTTTCGCGGCTGCGTGTAAAGACGCGGCGCTGAACATGTGAACCGATTCGCGCCTGGCAATTGTGCAGGCGCTTTCCCCCCGTTCCGATGATGACCGTATCCCGTGCTCCCGCGCATGCTGTTGCATGCACGGGCGGACAGGGTGCGCATGCGTACAACACGAGCCGGCAAACGACAGCAGGTCTGCAGGGAAGCGAAGAGGGCGCGCCAGCCACGGCGGCTGCCTTTCGGAAGGAGACGACAATGCATAACAGGAGAACACGTAGTGAGTATTTTTAGGACGAAGAACCTCGATACCATGGTGGCGGACGCCCGCACCCCTGGCGGGCTGAAGAAGGTCCTCGGACCAATGGACCTGATCCTCATGGGTATCGGGGCAATTGTCGGCACGGGCATCTTCGTGCTGACCGGTACCGGCGCAGTCACGGCCGGCCCCGCGCTGACGCTTTCCTTCGTCATTGCCGCGATCGCCTGCGGCTTTGCCGCGCTCTGCTATGCCGAGTTCGCTTCCAGCGTGCCGGTGGCCGGCTCGATCTATACCTATTCCTACGTGACCCTGGGCGAGATCGTCGCCTGGATGATCGGCTGGGACCTGCTGCTCGAATACGGCCTGGCGACTTCGACGGTTGCGGTCGGCTGGTCGGGCTATTTCCAGTCGCTGCTGAAAGGCATCGGCATCGTGCTGCCGGAAGCCTTGCGCGCCGCGCCGGGCGCAATTCCCGGCGTGAACACCCTGTTCAACCTGCCGGCCTTCCTGATCATGCTGGTCCTGACCTTCATGCTCTCGCTCGGCGTGCGCGAATCGGCGCGCGTGAACAACATCATGGTGCTGATCAAGACCGGCGTCGTGCTGCTGTTCATCTTCGTTGGCGTCAGCTACGTGAAGCCGGACAACTGGCAGCCTTTCATGCCCTTCGGCATGGGTAGCGTGATGAGCGCCGCCGCACTGGTGTTCTTCGCCTTCATCGGCTTCGACGCGGTGACCTCGGCGGCGGAAGAAGTCAAGAACCCGGCCAAGGACCTGCCAATCGGCATCATCGGTTCGCTGGCCATCTGCACCATCCTGTACGTGGTGGTCGCCGCCATCATGACCGGCATCGTCCCGTACATGAACTTCAAGGGCGTCGATCACCCGGTTTCGCTGGCGCTGCAATACGCCGGCCAGGACTGGGTTGCCGGCTTCGTCGACCTGGCCGCCATCCTCGGCATGAGCACCGTGATCCTGGTCATGGCCTACGGCCAGACCCGCATCCTGTACGCCATGTCGCGCGATGGCCTGCTGCCGAAGAAGCTGTCGGAAGTGCACCCGAAATACGGCACCCCGTACTTCGCCACCTGGATGGTCGGCATCATCTTCGGCCTGATCGCCGCCGTCGTGCCGCTGGGCGTGCTGGCCGAGCTGGTGAACATCGGCACCCTGGCCGCCTTCTCGCTGGTATCGCTGGCCGTCATCATCCTGCGCAAGAAGCGTCCGGACCTGCACCGCGCCTTCCGCTGCCCGGGCGTGCCTGTCGTGCCGGCCCTGGCCATCATCTTCTGCGTGGCCCTGATGTCCTTCCTCAGCTGGCATACCTGGGTGGCGTTTGCCGTCTGGCTGGCGCTGGGCCTGGTCGTCTACTTCGGCTACGCCCGCCAGCGCTCGCTGCTGAACAACACCAAGGCCTGATCAACCCAGGCTGACGTGAAAACGGCGCCCGCCGATAAAGACGGGCGCCGTTTTACTTTGTGAGCATGATGCCCGGTTCGGGTGGGTTCAGGCCGCGGCGGCAACCTCGCCCAGCTCGGCCAGCGTCGCCGTCGTGACGCCGGCCTCGCGCATTTGCGCGATCGCGCGTTCGCCATCTTGCGGCTGGACGTTCACGGCGCGCATCGCTTCCGGCAGGATCACGGTCTCGAAGCCTTCGCTGCGGGCGTCGAGCGCCGTGTTCAGCACGCAGTAGTCGGTGGCCAGGCCGCACACGAACACGCGGCTCACGCCGTGCTGGCGCAAGTGGTCGGCCAGCGCAGTGCCGTTGAAGGCGGAATAGGCGTCGGCGTCGGCGCTGTCGGCTTTCGAGATGATCACCGTGTCGGCCGGCAGCGCCAGTTCGTCGGAAAACGCCGCGCCGCGGGTCTCGGCCACGCAGTGCGGCGGCCAGGGGCCACCGCGCTCGGCAAACGAAACATGGTTTTCCGGATGCCAGTCGCGCGAGGCATATACCGGCAGGCCGAGCGCGGCAAACCTGGCCAACGCCTCGTTGACCGGCGCCAGCACCTGGTCGCCCTCGGGCACGCCCAGGCTGCCGCCCGGCAGGAAGTCGTATTGCATGTCGATGACGAGCAAGGCATCGCTGTCTTGCAGACGGATCGGATTCATAAAAGCAGGCCTCCCTGTTAAATACATATCAAGCGCACAGAGTAGCACGGCAGGGAAGGGGCTGTGCCTGCCGTTGGCTGAATGTTATACTGTATATGGATACAGTATTTCTGAGCCTCGCCATGACAAAGTTCGCCCCCATCGACCTCGGCCCCGCCCGCCTTGACACCGACACCGACGCGCCGGCCGCCGATGCCGGCCCCAGCGGCCGGCTCGGCGTCAAGCTGTTCCGGGTTGCAGACGACCCGATCACGGAAGCGCAAACCGACATCGAGATCGCGCGCGAGTTCATCGCCAACGGCGAGCTCACCCCGGCTTCGATCGCCAATTCCCAGAAGGAATTGTTCCGCTTCTTGACCTGGTGTCGCGAAGAAGCGAAAAAGACCCTGTCCCAGCTGAACGTGGCCGACCTGAACGCCTACAAGGATTTCCTGCGCAATCCGCCGCCGGACTGGATCTCGACCACCAAATGGCCGCGCCGCGACCCGCGCTACCGTCCGTTCACCGGGCCGCTGTCCGACCCGAGCCGGCGCCAGGCCATGATCGCGGTCAAGGGCCTGCTCGCCTTTGCCGAGCAAACCGGCTACCTGCGCCGCAATCCCGGCGCCCTGGTGCGCAACGTGCGTACGCCGATTGCCAGCCGCATCACGCGCTACCTCACGCCGCAAGCCATCGCGCTGGCCCTGGACACGGTGACGAACCGCCTGGCCGATTCACCGGCCGCCGAGCGCCGCCGCGAGCGCGACCGTTTCCTCCTGGTCGCGTTCGCCCATACCGGCGCGCGCCTGAACGAAATCGTCAGCGCCAACATGGGCGCCATCTATGCCGAAGGCGCCGGGCGCTGGTGGATCGACGTACTCGGCAAGGGCAACAAGCCGCGCCGCCTGCCGGTGCCCGACGACATGCTCGCCGCCTTCCGGCGCTACCGCGAAGCCTACGGCTTGCCGCCGCAGACGGCGCGCGTCGACCGCACGCCCTTGGTGCTGTCGAGCCGCAGCCGCGAAATCACGCGCCTGAGCGACGAAGCGGCGTCCGAGGCGCTGAAGGGCATCTTTGCCGAAGCCGCCGCGCGCGCCGCGCGCGACGGCGACAGCGACACCGCCGCCACCCTGCGCCACGCCTCCGCGCACTGGCTGCGCCACAGCATGCTGACCAACCACGCCAACAACGGCGTGCAACTCAAAACCCTGCAGGACACCGCCGGCCACGCCAACATTGCCACCACCGCGGCCTACCTGCACAAGACCGACAACGAGCGCCACGACGAGATCATTGCTTCGGTTACCGGTAGCGGACGCGGCTAACAGACTCGGCTGCGTCATCGGCGTCATACCGCAAGCCAATCTGCGCCCGGATCTCGTCCAGCACGCGCATCCCGGCCAGCGTCTCCGCATGGGTCATCAAGGGATGTTCCAGCAGCCCTGCGCGCAGGGCATCGCCGGCGGCCATCGCCTCGTGCACGTAGCCATTGCCCAGGAATGGCGTGGCGATGCGGCGCGTGCTGCCGTCGGCCGACGTGACGCTGATCGCGCGCGCCATGTGGAACATGCTCTCCATCCGGATGCTGCCGAGCTCGGCTGAAATGCTGAGCTCGCACGGCGTACGGGCGCGCAGCGAGCAGTTCGAGACCGACATGGTCCCGCCCCGGTGCAGCATCGTGAACCCGGTACTGAGGTCGACGCCGGTCGGCCCCATGCTTGCCCCGGCGCGTACGCTTTCCACCGGCCCGAGCAGCGCCATGGCGATCGACAGCGGGTAGATGCCAAGATCGAGCAGCGCGCCGCCGCCCAGCTCGCGCCGGTTGACCCGGTGTGCAGGGTCGCGCGTGGCGGCGAAGCCGAAATCGGCCTGCACCAGGGCGACTTCGCCGATCTCTCCCGCATCGATGATGCGCCGCACCTCGGCCAGGGCCGGCATGAAGCGCGTCCACATCGCTTCCATCAGGAACAGGCCGCGTCTGTGCGCCAGGGCGACAACGGCCTCGGCTTCGCGCAGGTTCATGGCGAAGGGCTTCTCGCACAGCACCGGCTTGCCGGCTTCGAGCGCAAGCAGGGCATTCTGCGCATGCATGGGGTGCGGCGTGGCGACGTACACGATGTCGACCTCCGGCATGGCCACCAGCACTTCGTAGGATGGGCAGGCCGCTACGCCGGAGTCGCCTGCGAATCCGCCCGCGAATTCGTCGGCAAATGTGCGGGCGGACGCCAGCGTCCGCGAGCCGACCGCTACCAGCCGTGCATCCGGCGTGTCGCGCAATGCCTGGGCAAAGGCGCGCGCGATGCCGCCGGTGCCGAGAATGCCCCAACGTATGGTCCTTGCCATGCCCTCTCCGTATCAAAGTCCTACAGTGCCCCGTTCACGCCAAGATAGTCCTGCAAGGCACGCACCACCAGCGTATGGTCTTCGACGCCCGGCAAGCCCGACACGGTGATGCTGCCCACCAGTCCGGTGCCGCGCACGCGCACCGGAAACGCGCCGCCGTGCGCCGCATACTCGCGCGCATCAAAGGCCGGCATGGCATCGATGTCGCCGCCGTCCGCCTTCACCTGGGCATGCATGTAGTAGGAACTGTGCCCGGTCCGGTTCACGAGGTTGCTCTTGCGCCGGATCCAGTCCGCATGGTCGGGCGCCGTGCCGTCCATGCCGTGGGCAAACAGCAGCATGCCGTTGCGCCGGATCTCGACCGCCACCGCCTTGCCGTCGGCACGCGCCAGTTCTACCAGCTTCAACCCGATGTCGAGCGCGGCCGCGTTGCCGAAGCTGTCGAACTGCAACTGGTCTTCCTGGCGCTGCAGCTGCGCCAGGCTGTAGTCGGTCGGGGGCATGGTTGGGTCTCCAGGTGTCAGGGTGGACAGGGCGCCGAGCACGTATATTAGTGGCGCGTTCCAGTTGATCGCCACTTCGTTGCTGGCATAGCTGCAGGCATGGTCGAGGTAAGACAGGGCCGGCAAGCTGCTCGGATACGGCGGGCATTCGGCCTTGTCCTGCTGCAGCGGATTCGGCCCGCCCGCCACGAAGCCCGGCACCGGCGCCGTCACCTTATCCCCCAGCGAGGGGCGGTGGTGCGGGTGGTGCGGCGTGCGCGCCCCGAAACCGGTGACAAACGACAGGCCGAGCGGATTGCGTCCGAGCACGAAGTCAAGGTTCGACTGGGCGGCGTCGAGGTAGTCGCGTTTGCCGTTCAGACGGTAGGCCTGGAGCAGCATCATGGCCCCGTTCAGCACCACCGCATTGCTGCCCCAGACGAAATCGGCGCCCTTCATGGCCACCCGGTAACCGGAGGCACGCCACTCGGCGGCCAGGCGTGCCGCCAGGCCATCGACGCGGCTGGCGATCAGCGCGCGGTCGGCTGTCAAGCCCAGGCGCTCCCGGTGATGGGCCAGCGACATCCAGGCCAGGCCGCGCACGTCGTCCCAGGCCGGCACCGTGGCCGACACGGTTTCCGGCGCCAGCGCCGTGTAATAGCTGTCCTTTCCGGTCGTGATGTAGAGCTCGGCCGCCGCCCAGGCGAACTCGTCGTCCAGGCGGGCATCGCCGTATTCCCCGGTCAACACGTCCGGCGGATTCTTGAACGGCAGCGCCGGATGCTTCTGCGCCCACGCCCAGGCGCGCTCGGCCGCCGCCAGGGTGCGCGCCGCCAGGCCCGGCCAGCGCTGCTCGTGGCCCGCCAGTACGCGGCTGGCGGTGGCCATGGTCGCGGCAAAGCCGAGCGCCGCCGCCGTGCTTTTCGCCACCACATAGCGCGGCTCGCGCATCGCATCGTGCGGCTGCACCATTGCGTCGAAACGCAGGTTGGTCAGCTTGTGGTAGACGCCGCCATCCTCCGGGTCCTGCATGGCCAGCATCCAGTCCAGGTTCCACATGGCCTCGTCGAGGATGTCGGGCACGGCGTCGCCGGATTCGGGGATATTGGTATCCAGCCGCGCGAACCATTGCGGGAAGTGTTCATACGCAGCCAGCAAGGTATAGGTGGAAATGGCCGAACTGGCGATGTACTTGTTGTAGTCGCCGGCGTCGTACCAGCCGCGCGCAGCGGCGATGACGGTTCCGGCCGGGCGCGTGCTGGAGGCCGCCGATGCGTGCACCAGCACCCGGTCGTCGGGATGGCCGGCAGGGCGCGCATACGGCCCGGCATGGCGCGCCGCCAGGGCGGTGCCGCTGCGGTTGAAGTAAAACGCCTTCAGCGCGGCGCCGTCGAGCGCGCGGTAGGCTTCGGCGCCGACCGTGAAGACGTCGGACGCCGGCTGGCCGGCCACGCGCAGGCGGTAGCGGCCGGGCGTGCGCAGGGCGGAGAAATCGGCGACCCGCACCGTGTCATCCGCCGGCGCCCAGCTGGTGGGGCGGCCGAGCTGGCCTTGCAGGACAATTCGTGCGTTGTCGGCCGACACGACGTCAAACGAGGCAACAGTACCAGGCGCGGCCGGGACCAGGGCCAGCTTGCTGGCCTGGGGCAAATAGCCGATCTGGTTCAGCTTGATGCCCGGCGCCGGGCCGGCGGCAGCGGCGCTGCCGGCCAGCAGCAAGCCCAGGGTCGAGCTCAAGGTCGAGCTCAAGCCCAAGCTCAGGCGAACGCGCAAGAACAGTGCCCTCATGCCGGCACCGCCTTGCCGTCCGCCTTGCCATTCCCTGCGGCGCCCGGCGCTCCCATCCCGTCGTCGTGATAAAACGGCGCGAACCAGGTCGCCAGGAAGGACGGAATGGTCGCCACCATCACGAACACGAAGTAATGCACATAGCCCAGCCACTCCTGTAAGTGGCCGCTGACGACGCCCGTCACCAGCCCGCACAGTCCCATCACGCCCGTGCCAAAGGCGTAGTGCGTGGTCGTGTACTTGCCCGGCGCCAGTTGCTGCATCAAATAGATCATGAAGCCGACGGCACCGAAGCCGAAGAAGAACTTCTCGATCACGACTCCGGCCGTGATCACGAGCAGCGAGCTGGGCAGATAAATGCTCATCAGCAGGAAGGTCAGGTTCGGAATGTTCACCGCGCAGCAGAGCACGAACAGGGTCGCCTTCAGTCCGCGCCGCGCCACGTACCAGCCCCCCAGCAGCGAGCCGACCAGCACCGCGGCCAGGCCATACGTGCCGTACACGAGCCCCAGCATTTCGTTGGACAGCCCGAGTCCGCCCTTGCTCACCGGGTCGACCATGAAGAAGGGACCGATCTTTTCCAGGAAGCCTATGCTCAGGCGGAACAGGAAGGCAAAGGCCAGCATGCGCCAGATCCCGCGCTTCTGGAACAGGGTGACAAAGGCGTCGAACAGGATGCGCCCGGCATCGCGCACGTTGGCCGGGGTGTCGGCGGCGCGCGCCCCGTCGGGCATGGTGCGCGCATGCCAGGCGGCCATGGCCAGCACCACGCCACCGACGAGCAGGAAGATCAGGCGCCAGGCCTCGATCCACTCCGGGCCGAAGCGCGCCGGGTCGTGCCCGAACACGTGGGTGTGCAGGTAGCCGCTCAGGTAGACCATGCCGCCGGCGGCCACGATCGGCCCGACATTCCACGACAGGCTCTGCAGCCCGCAATACAGCGACTGGGTGCGGGTGTCGAGCGAGGTGACGTAGACGCCGTCGCTGGCAATGTCCTGGGTCGCGCCGATGAACGACAGCGCAAAGAACAGCGCCATCAGCAGCGTCATGTAGCCGGGCAGCGTCATCGCCAGCGCCACGCCGGCAAACCCGGCGCCGATCAGCACCTGGGACCAGAGCACGAAGAATTTCTTGGTGCGGTACATCTCGACGAAGGGCGCGAACAGCGGCTTGACGGTGTAGGCCAGGATCAGCAGGCTCGAATACTGGGCCGCCTTGCCGTTGTCCATGCCCAGGTTCTTGAACATGATGGCGGTGACGCTGGTCAGCATCACGTAGCCCAGGGCCATGGTGAAATAGCCGCTCGGCACCCAGAGCAGCGGCGAACGGGGGCGCTCAGCAATGGACATGTGCGCGCTCCTCTTGCGGGGCCGCTGCCGCTGCCGCTGCAGTCACCGGCGCCGGCGCTTGCGCCGCGTCCTCGCCCAGGTGGTCGGCCAGCATGCGCGCCGCGCCCAGCAACGCCGGGCAGGGCGCCGCGATCAGGAAGGTCGGGATCGCCGCGGTAAATGCGCTGAAGCGGCCCTTGCTCTCGAAGCGGGCGCGAAACGGCGATTGCGCGAACCAGGCGCCCAGCCTCGGCACCACGCCGCCGCCAATATAGATGCCGCCGCGCGCGCCCAGGGTGACGGCCAGGTTCGCCGCCACCGTACCGAGCATGCCGGCGAAGCACTCGAGCGTCTCCAGGCACAGGGCATCGCCCTCATCCAGCGCGCGCGCCACAATCTCGGACGGGTCCAGGGTCTCGAACACCAGCCCCTGCTGCGCCGCCAGGGCTTCGCGCACCAGCACCAGGCCCGGCCCGGACACCAGCCGCTCGGCCGACACGTGTGCATAGCGCTGCCAGCAATGGCGCAGCACTGCCATCTCGCGCTCGTCCGCCGGGGAAAACGCTACGTGGCCGCCTTCGCTGTGCAGGGGCGTCCAGCCGCCGCCCGGCGCCGGCACCAGGCCCGACACGCCGAGGCCGGTCCCGGCGCCGACCAGTCCGATGGCGCAGCCGGCCCGCGCCGCGCCACCGCCAATCTGCACCAGGTCTTCTTGCGGCAAGACCGGCAGCGACATGGCCAGCGCCGTGAAATCGTTCACTACCAGCATGGTGGACAGCCCGAGTTCGCGCGCCGCGCGCGCCGTCGAGAAGGCCCAGCCGTGGTTGGTCATGCGCACGGCGTCGCCGTCGACCGGATTCGCGATGGCGATCGCCGCGTGCCGCACCTGGATGCCGGCGCCGGCCAGGTAGGCAGCGGCCGCGTCCTGGAAGCGCGGATAATCGGCGCAGGCCAGGGTGCGCACGGCGCCGATCTGGCCGGGCGCGCGTTCCAGCGCGAAGCGGGCATTGGTGCCGCCGATGTCGGCCAGCAGGCGCGGGCCATCCAGGTGAAAGGGGGTGTGCGGGGCGGGATGCATGGAGGTCTCCTCGGTTCAGCGCGCGCCATGCGCCAGGAAATCGCGATACCAGCGCGCGCTATCCTTCAACGTGCGGCGCTGGGTCTGGTAATCGACATGGACGATGCCGAAGCGCTTGGCGTAGCCCGAATTCCACTCGAAGTTGTCCAGCAAGCTCCACAGGAAATAGCCGCGCACGTCGACGCCTTCGCACATGGCGCGGTGCAGGGCTGCCAGGTGGGCCTGGACGAAAGCGATGCGCTCGGGATCGTGCACGCTGCCGTTTTCGACTGCATCGGCGCGCGCCATGCCGTTTTCGGTGATGTAGAGCGGCGGCAGCGGGTACTCGGCTTTTAGCTTCAGCAAGAGTTCAGGCAAGCCTTCTGGATAGATCTCCCAATCCATGTCCGTGGTGCCCAGCGGTGCGGGAGGGGGGCGGGGCGGGTCTTCGGCGCTGCACCAGGCACGGAAGTAATAATTACAGCCGAGGAAGTCGAGCGGCTGGGCGATGATGTCGAAGTCGCCCGCCTGCACCTGGGGCGCATCCGCGCCGTAAGCGCGCAGTGCCAGTTCCGGATAGCGTTTCTTGAAGATCGGGTCCATGAACCATTGCACCGAGCGCGCGTATTCCCATTCGGCCAGGGCGCGGTCGGCCTCGGAATCGGTGGCCGGGTCGGCCGTCCACTGGTTCAGCACGATGCCCAGGCGCGCCGAACCGGGGGCGGCGCGCATTGCCTGCATCGCCAGCCCGTGCGAGACCAGCAGGTGATGCGACACCTGCACGCTCTGCTTCAGGTCGGCCACGCCCGGCGCGAACTGGGCATTGCCGTAGCCGAGATTGGCCGTGCACCAGGGCTCGTTATGCGTGGCGATCGCGGCGATGCGGTCGCCGAAGCGGCGCTTGACCTCGTAGGCATAGTCGGCGAAGCGGTGCGCCGTGTCGCGGTTCAGCCAGCCGCCTTCGTCCTGCAGGGCCTGGGGCAAGTCCCAGTGGTACAGGGTCATGTGCGCGTCGATGCGCTTTTCGGCGAGCGCGTCGAGCAGGCGGTCGTAGAAGCCGAAGCCGGCCTCGTTCCATGCGCCCTTGCCACAGGGCTGCACGCGCGGCCAGGCCATCGAGAAACGGTAGGCATCCACATTCAGGTCGGCCAGCAGGTCCACGTCCTCGCGGTAGCGGTGGTAATGGTCGCAGGCGACCTTGCCGTCGCTGCCGTCCTTGATGGCGCCGGGGCGGGTACAAAAGCTGTCCCAGATCGACGGCCCCTTGCCGTCGGCGCTGGACGCGCCCTCGATCTGGAAGGCGCTGGTGGCGGTGCCCCAGACGAAGTCGCTCGGGAACTGTCGGGCAGATACTGAAATCGGTTTCATGCGCTTACTCTTCGTTATGCTCTTGGGTTTGCTTGAAGTGTGCGCCGCCCTGGCCGGTGAGCGGCCAAGGGGCGGTGCGGCGGTACGGGAATGCCGGCCTTGCCTAGAAATCGAAGCCGGTATTCAGGCCGATCGTGCGTGGTGGCTTGTACTGGGCCAGCCAGGGGCCGAAGCCGTTGAAGGCGCTGGTCTTGATCCGCTTGTCGTTGACGTTGCGGACCCAGGCGTCGATCCACCAGCCGCGGCCATTCTGGTAGCGCAGGCCGACGTCGGCCGTGGTGTAGGCGTCCTGGCGGTCTTCCGGCCCCAGGTTGAACACGCTCAGCTCGGCATCGGTCTCATAGTGGGCCGTGATGCGCGGCGACAGGGTACCGTCGCTGCCGATATGGAAGTTGTGCTGGTACTGCACCGTGGTCGAGAAGCGCGGCGCGTGCGGCATCTTGTTGCCCGTAACGTCGACACAGGTTTCGATGGTGGTGTCGACCGTGCAGCGCGGCAGCGCGTAGTCGTTGGAACCGGCCACCAGGCGCCCGAGCTTGGCGTCGAGCAGGGCCAGCGTGACTTGCAGGCGCCCGTTGTCGCCGATGCGCGCCGCGATCTCGCTTTCGAACCCCTTGACCTTGGCGCCTTCGGCATTCTCGATCGCCAGGCCGCGGCCGCCGTCCGAGAAGTTCACCGGCGAATTGAACTGGAAGTCCTTGAAGTCCGAATAGAACAGCGCATTGTTGATACGCAGGCCGCCGTTCAGGAAGGTGCTCTTGGTGCCGATCTCGTAGTTGGTGAGGGTTTCCGGCTGGTAGGGCAGCCCGCGGTCCTGCACGCCGCCCGACTTGTAGCCGGTGGCCACGCTGGCGTAGACCATGTTGTTGCGGTCGATGTCGAGGTTCGCACGCAGCAGGCCGGTGACCTTGCTGCCCTTGAACACGCCGTCGTTGCCCGGCACGCCGGCGACGAAACCCTGGCCCGGCACGCTCGGGTCGATCGATGGGTTCAGCGGAATCACCGCCAGGCCCGGACCACCGACCCAGTTGAAGGCGCGCCCGCCCACGTTCTCGCGGCGGTCGTGGGTGTAGCGCACGCCGGCCGTCAGGTGCAGGGCGGGGTTGACGTTCCAGGTGGCCTGGCCGAAGGCGGCCTTCGATTCCACGGTTTCCTCGGGCTGGATGAAGGAACCCTGCCAGTTCACGGTGCCGTCCTGGGTGCCGGCAAAGGCCGGAATGTCGAAGCGGATGTCGTTCTTCTCGGCCGCGTAATACAGGCCAGCCTGCCAGTCGACGGTCTTGCTGCCGAGCGATTGCAGCTCCAGTTCGTGGCTGTGGCTGCGGTAGTTCGAGTCAACCGTGGTGTGCTCTTGCCAGACGCCGCCCGAGCGAATGCTGGTCGGCAGCACCGAGCCGCCGTCCTGGTCGAAGCGCATCGAACCGCGGTATTTCGAGAAGCCGGCAATGTAATGGAAGGCGAGGTCGGGGTTCAGGTCCCAGCTGACGCGGCTGCGGATGTTGTGGCTGTCGCGGTCGATCCAGGGCGCGCTGTCGCTCAGCGTCGACCAGTGCTTCTGGCCCGGACGCGGGTTCTGCATCAGGTTCGCGCTCGGCGTGCCGCGGTCGGCAAAGTTCTCGTAGGCGATGTTCCAGCGCAGGTCGGGATTAATCTGCCACAGCAGGCTGACGCGGGCGGCGGTCTGGTTCTGGGCGCTGTATTTCTGGTTGCCGACCACGTAGTTGTTCGGGTTGATCGGGCGGAAAGCCGCCAGGTTGCCGCCGGCCGCAACGAAGGCGGCCTGCTGGTCGGCCAGCGGCACGCCCGGGAATTTCTGGTAATCGACATAGCCGTCGTGCTGCTCGTGCACGATCGCAAAGCGCAGGGCCGCATTCTCCGACAGCGGCACGTTGAAGGCGCCGCGCGCGCCGTAGCGCTTGTAGTCGCCGATGCCGCCTTCGACATAGCCGGAGCGGCTGTTCAGGGTCGGCTTCACGGTCTGGATGTTCACCGCGCCGACCGTCGAGTTG